>Ga0134099_1001505_pt1 | contig 21871 bp, 36 predicted proteins | sample 10_taG_2_FD_105482 | JGI IMG/M metagenome (GOLD analysis project Ga0134099, IMG submission 105482) | Switchgrass degrading microbial communities from high solid loading bioreactors in New Hampshire, USA - 10_41_5_180_A2 metaG | ecosystem: Engineered > Bioreactor > Semi-continuous > Anaerobic >...
CTTTTTTTAATATGTCTCTCTCCTCTGTTACATCCTTTAGCTCTTTTTCAACTCTCTTTAACTCTTTTTCACTTTCTTTTACATTACCATGTCCTGGAAAACTATTTGTGCCTTCCTGTAAGTATTTACTCCTCCATTTGCATAATAACTGGTATGGAACCCCTAAATCTTCTGAAATCTCTTTTACTGTCTTTGTAGGGAGTATAATAAGAATTGTGTCTATTAATTGGCTGCTCTCACAGCAGCAGCAAAAAGATCATAAAAAGGATAACAGAGGAGATGAAAAAAAGAAAACCAATAAAGGAGGAGATAGCGAAAATGGGAGACTTAAACCTGGACAAAGTTCTAGAGGAGCTTTCAAAAATTGACTCAAGAGAAGGAATAAAAACAATAGCAGCCATGCTACTTAACGAACTTATGAAAAAAGAAAGAGAAATCTATTTAAGAGAAAGCATAGAAAACAAAGCAAATGGCTACTATGAAAGGCAGCTTGCCTGTTTTTTAGGAAACCTCGGTTTAAGTATTCCAAGGGATAGGAAATCGGAGTTTCGACCAGCAATACTTCCTGCAGAGTGGCAGAAAGTTGATGAAAGTTTTCAGGACTTTATCCTCAATCTCGTGCTACAGAGTTACTCTCCAAATAGAATAAAAGCCTTGCTGCAGTCTATGAACCTTCCCTATTCAGCAGAACAGATAGAGGAAATAAAAGAGGATCTATACAATAAAGCAAAGGAGTTAAGGACAAGAGAACTTCCCGAGAATTTATTTGCCATGTTTATAGATGCCTATCACACACAAATAAAGGATACAGAAACCAACAGAATAAAAAAAGCAGTAATATACAACATAGTTGGGATAGATATGGAAGGCAGGAAAAGTTTACTATCTTATTACATCTATTTTGGTTCAGAAAGCAAAGAAGACTGGTTACAGATACTGAATGATTTGATAAAGAGGGGGCTTAAGAGAGTCATGGTTATAGTGTCAGATGATTTTCCTGGACTTACGCAGGCAATAAAAGCACTTTTCCCTGATACAGACCATCAACTTTGTTTTGTCCACATGCAGAGAAATATCAAGAAAAACATGTCAAAACAGGATGCAAAGCAGTTTTATGAGGAGTTAACCCTGATAAAAAGGATTGATGACTTTGAAAGAGCGGTGTTGAAATTTGAAGAATTATGCAAAACCTACGAGAAGAAATATCCAGCCTATATAAAGGGATTGCTTAACAAGAAAGAAAACTATTTTAATTATAAAAAATATCCAGAATCAGTGAGAAAGTATATATACACAACAAATGTGGTAGAAAATATAAACAGCAGGATAGAGCTAATAAGAGCAAATACGGGGGGATATTTTCAATCTGTAAAGACAGCTGAGGTGGCGATATATGTAACAGTAAGCAGGATAGAGAAGAACAAATGGAAAGAGCCCCTTCCACTGGTTAAGTCTGCTCTGTATGAATTGAAACAGATGTTTGTGAAAAAATTTTATGGACAGACACAATTCTCTTGACAAGTCTCTCTTTGTAGAATCTAATGTTAGTTCTACTGCTTCAATCTTAAATTCTTTTGTGTAAACTCTTCTTTTAATCATCGTATTTCTCCTTTCTACTTATTTTTATAGTTGCCTTATCTTTTTGTCTACTAAATTGTAGCAAGTTCACCATGTGGGATATAAAGATAAGTTACTTGAGAAGATGCAGGATACTCTATCAGGTTTCATCTGAACCATGTGGGATATAAAGGAATTAAACAAAAGGGGGTGAGATTATGAAAAAGTTATTCTGGATAATTTCAGCGATTATTATTTTATGTTTGCCCGAGTTTTCTCTGGCAGGAGAATATAAATGGGGGTCAGGTTACTATAATGGTAAATATTTTTATTGGCAGAAACAGCGTCAAACTTCTGACGATTTAGAAAATATAAAGAGCATGCACGAAATTCTCAATCCACCTGATACGAGAACCTATGGCGATGATATCCATCTTCCTAAGGGTTATGGAGAAAGCGATTATCCTAAACTTAGCAATCCGTTCTTAGAAGAATAGTAATACATAGCCATGTGAGGAGAGTAACTTTGTATAGGTTTCATCTGAACCATGTGGGATATGTAATTTTGCATTGAAAATTTTCACATATGGAATGAAACAGAGCATGAGTGGTAAAGGAGATTGTTATGATAATGCTGTAGCTGAAAGTTTTTTTAAAACATTAAAAATAGAACTTATTTATCTAAAGAAAGGTGGTTATAACTCTAAAGAAGATGCCAGAAGGGGGATTTTTGAGTACATAGAATGTTTTTACAACTCTAAGAGGCTTCATTCTGCTCTTGGATATAATAGCCCGAGAGAATATTTAGAAAAATATTATAGAGGTTATTTCAAATGTGCTTAACTTTGTGTGGAAAAAATTGTTGCAATTCCCGTATTATTTCATCCTCCTTTTGTTTGTTTATAATTCTATCAGTGTACACTTCCTCTGGTGTTCGATATCCCAGGGATTGATGAAGCCTCTCAGTATTATAAAATCTGAAATAATTATCTAAACTCTCTTTAGCTTCTTTCACTGTATCATAGCTGTGAATATACACCCCCTCGTATTTTACTGTTCTCCATAGCCTCTCTATGAAAATATTATCAAATACTCGACCTCTTCCATCTCTGCTGATTTGAATTCCTGAATTCTCCAGCTTCTCTGTAAACTCATTACTCCATTCTTTATAAATGGTAAGAGTTACAGGATAAAACAGCTTTATGAGAAAATAGATGTTGAAAAAAAATAAATTTTTTTGTTAACTAAAAGGGTGGGTCAAAATTCATGACAAAAAACGGGTCAATTTTCATGAAAATTTACACATATTTTACTTTCAAATTTATTGCAGGAGGGCAAAATGAAAGAGATGAAAATTTTTATTGAAGGGATGAGCTGTGCACACTGCGTTAAAAGAGTTTATCAGGCTCTTAAAAATGCAGATGTTGAAGAAGCAGATGTGAAAATTGGAGAGGCCAAAATTGCGTTTGATGAAAACAAAACAAATATGGAAAAAATTGCGAAATCAATTGAAGAAGCAGGTTATAAACTAAAAAATTAAGCTCTTAAAACAGCTCCAGTTTTATTAATTAGCATGTTAATCAATTGAGAGTGAATAGTTTCGACTTCCTCCGCTGTAAGTGTTCTGTCAAAAGCTCTATATATAACTCTAAAAGCTATACTTTTACTGCCTTCAGGAATTCCTTTCCCCTGATATACATCAAATAAAAATACATCCTCAATAAGTTCACTACCATATGAATTTATAATATCGAATATTATCTGAGAATCGAAATCAGCTGACACTATAATGGCTGTATCTCTTTTAATAGGAGGATAATTTGAAAAAGGCGCATACGTTACTTCCTGTTTAGCCAGTCTGAATAAGTTATCAAGATCAAGTTCTGCCATGCATATAAATGGCTTTGTTTTGAAATCAAATTTTGAAAGAATTTTTGGTGATATAACACCAATAAAGCCAATTTTTTCGTCTTGTATTACTATATCTGCTGACTGGCCAGGATGTAAAAATGATTCAGATGATCTTACATATCTGACATTACGTAGTTTTAAATGTCTCACAACTCCATCAATTAAACCTTTTAATGCATAAAAATCATATGGGTCATCTTTAAAAACAGATTTAACTTCTTCCTTTTTGGTAATTATCCCAAGATGAACAGGCTCTTGAGGAAGAGGTGTTTTTTCATCAGCTATAAATATCTTTCCTATCTCAAAAAGTTTCAGAGTTTCTATACCACGAGCGGTGTTTCTTTCAGTATTTCTTAAGAGATTTGAAAGAAGCATTGTTCTCATTATTGATTCTTCCTGTTTTAAGGGATTCATAAGCGAAATATAGTGCCTTCTCATATCCTCTTCAGGAAGTTCAAATAAATCAAGATCATCTGGAGACATGAAGCTAAAGTTAACAGCCTCACTGTAACCAAGCCCGATCATGTAATCTCTAAATTTAGAAAAAAATTGTCTCTTCTTTGCCAGTTCATGATTTTCTGTAACGAACTTAAACAATGAGGGTAACTGAGAAGGGACTTTATCATATCCATATATTCTTGTGACTTCTTCAGCTATATCCTCTTCAATTGAAATGTCCTGTCTATGTGTTGGTGCTTTTGCAATATAAAAATTATCCTTTTTTTCAACATCTATTTCAAGAAGTTCAAGTATTCTTAAAATTTCTTCATCTTTCAGATTGATTCCGACAAATCTACAGATTTTTTCAGTGTTGAATGGGATTTCTATTTTAGGAATTTTTGTTGGATAAACATCAATAGCTTCATAAATCCTGCCACCAGCGATTTCCTGAATAAGACAGGCAGCTCGATCAAGAGCTTCTTTGAGGGCTTCTATGTCCGTTCCTCTCTCAAATCTATAGGAAGCTTCCGTTTTAAGACCAAGCCTCTTTGAAGTCTTTCTTACGGACTCTGGTTTAAAGTAAGCACTTTCAATAATTATATTAACTGTTTTCTCAGTTACTTCAGTATTTGCACCTCCCATAACACCTGCAATTGCAATAGGCTTCACTGCATCCCATATGAGTAAATCATCAGTGGTTACTGTTCTTTTAATACCATCAAGAGTGACAATTTCCTCTTTGTTTTTCCCTGAAATAGTTTCTGGAGTGCCCACTCTAATACGCTGTCCTTCAATAAAATCAAGGTCAAAGGCATGCAGTGGATGACCGTATTCAAGAAGCACATAGTTGGTAACATCAACTACATTGTTTATTGAACGAATACCAGCTTTTTCAAGTCTGCTCTTAAACCATTTTGGCGAAGGAGCTACTTTTAAATCTCTTATAATTCTTCCTGCATATCTAAAACATAATTCAGGATTTGCAATGGAAATAGCAAATCTATCATCTCTGAGTTCTTCCTTAATCTTCGTTGTAGGTTTTTTAAGTTTTAATCCAAATATTGCCCTAATCTCTCTTGCAATACCTATAATACTTAAACAGTCTGATCTGTTAGGAGTCACTTCAATATCAAGGACTTTATCGTCATTATATTCTTCAATAGCACTAACTTCAAGACCTGACATTGTAAGTGAACTGGCAACTTCGTTTAAAGTTATACTTCCTTCGATATATTCTTTTAACCAGTTGAAAGGAACTTTCATTAAAACTGCCTCAAAAATCTGATATCATTTTCAAAGAATAATCTTATATCATCTATGCCATATTTAAGCATTGTTAGCCTTTCAACTCCCATTCCAAATGCAAAACCTGTATACTTACCGTGAGGGTATCCTGCAAATTTAAAGACATTAGGATGAACCATACCCGCACCAAGTACTTCAAGCCATCCTGTCCCTTTACAAACTCTGCACCCCTTCGCACCGCAGATAATACATCCTATATCTATCTCTGTGGAAGGTTCTGTAAATGGGAAAAAACTTGGTCTGAATCTCACAGGAATCTCTTCCCCGAAGAGTCTCCTTAAAAAATAAACCAGCATGCCTTTTAAATGCGAAAAAGAAACTTCTTCATCAACCATCAAACCTTCAACCTGATGAAACATTGGAGTATGCGAAACATCTGAATCACATCTGTACACTTTCCCAGGTGCTATAAATCTCAAGGGCGGATTTTTCTTTTCCATAACTCGTATTTGAATAGGTGATGTGTGAGTTCTTAAAACAACATCTTCACTCACATAAAAAGTATCCTGCATATCTCTGGCAGGATGATTTTTGGGAATGTTTAATGCTTCAAAGTTATAGTAATCAAGTTCTACTTCTGGACCCTCTTCAACTGTAAAGCCAAGTTCCCTGAAAATATCTACTATTTCAAAGAGGGTCTTGTTTACAGGATGACTTCCTCCAAAATAGAAATCTTTTCCTGGTAGAGTTATATCAATATATTCTTTTTTTAAAGCTTCAGATATTTCTTGTTGTCTTAATTGTACTTCTTTATTTTTAATTGTTTCTTCGACAAAATTTTTAAGCTCATTTAAAAATATTCCTTGGACTTTTCTTTCTTCAGGAGAAAGGCTTCCTAATTGTTTTATTCTTTCTGTAATCAATCCCTTCTTGCCAATATATTTAGCTTTAAGATTGCTAAGTTCCTGAATATACTTGATATTGTCTATCTCGGCAAGAAAAGTTTGCTTTAAATTATCTTGCATTTACACAGATTTTACAAATGGTTTTACCTTTTCAACAAGTTCTCTGAAAGCATTAATGTCATTATAAGCAATGTCAGCAAGAACCTTTCTATTAAGAGAAATCTCTGCTTTTTTCAGTCCATTAATAAATTGATTATACGTAAGCCCAAACATTCTCACTGCTGCATTAATTCTAGTAATCCACAGAGATCTGAAATCTCTCTTTTTAAGTTTTCTGTCTCTGTATGAATGACCGAGTGCCTTCTCAACTGCTTTGGCTGCAACCTTATAAGAACGATGTCTTCCGCTATAATAACCCTTTGCCATGGATAAAACTTTTTTATGAGACCTTCTTGTTTTAAATCCACCTTTTGCTCTTGGCATTTATTCCTCCTATAAAAATTTAAACTCCTGGGGAGGGATTCGAACCCCCGACCAAGTGGTTAACAGCCACCCGCTCTGCCGGCTGAGCTACCCAGGAATTAATTAAAATTATCAAAATTAAACAATATGTGTCAAATTAATCTGTTGTTTTCTTTTCTTTTTCTGGCTTTTGATAATCAACAAACTCTAATATGGCCATTGGTGCACTATCTTTTACCCTGAACCCGGTTTTTACAATCCTGACATATCCACCATTTCTTTCTGCAAAGCGTGGAGCAATTTCTGTAAAAAGCTTTCGTACCAAGTCTTTATCCGGTAAATAGCTCAATGCAAGTCTTCTTGAATGAAGATCTCCCTTTTTTCCAAATGTTACAAGTCTGTCAACAAGTTCTTTTACTGCTTTTGCTTTTGCAACTGTTGTTTCAATCCTTTCATATTTAACAAGAGAGGTTAAAAGCCCTCTTAAAAGAGCTTTTCTCTGATTGGCTGTTCTTCCAAAATGTCTTCCAGAAACTCTATGTCTCATTACAGTTATCCTCCCTTTTCAACTTTTTCCTTAAACTTTTGCATCAAATCAGGACTTATTCTCATTCCTAATTTAATACCCTGTTTTGCTAAAACCTCTTTTATTTCTTCTAGTGAACGTTTACCAAAATTTTTTGTTTTTAGAAGTTCTCCTTCTGTTTTCTGAATTAGTTCAGCAATGGTATTTATTCCTGCACTTTTTAGACAATTATATGCTCTAACAGATAACTCAAGGTCTTCGATTGGTTTAAAAATATTTTCACTTAATGAATCAAAATTTAAAACTTCTTCTATGTCAGTAGAATTTTCTTCTATATCTGTATTCCGTGCTTCTGATTCTTCAAAAAATATTAAATGTTCAAAGTGTTTAATCAGTTTACTGGAAGCTTCGCTAATTGCTTTCTCTGGAGTTATACTAGCATCTGTCCATATTTCTAAAATAAGCCTATCATAATCAGTAAGCTCTCCAACCCTCGTCTTTTCAACTTTGAAATTCACTTTTTTAACAGGGCTAAATATAGCATCAATAGTAATGGCATCTACGGGTAAATCTTCATCTTTAATTGCATCTGAAGACACATATCCTCTACCTGTTCTCAGGTAAAGATACATTTCCAGCATTGCATCTTGGTCCAGTGAACAGATATACTGTGACTCATTCAAAACCTCATAAGTTCCATCAGTTTGAATATCCTTTGCAGTAACATCAGCTGGACCTTTGATTTTAATGGTAGCTATTTTTTTATCAGTATCCTGTGCATAATATTTAAATCTCAGTTTTTTAACATTTAAAATAATATCCAGAATGTCTTCTTTTACACCTTTTATAGAGCTAAATTCATGAACAACACCATTTATTCTTATTGCATAAACTGCTGCACCATCAAGAGAAGAAAGAAGAACTCTTCTCAATGAGTTTCCCAGTGTTATTCCGTATCCTCGTTCAAGGGGCTCTATAATAAGTTTTCCATATGTGTCTGTTAGCGTTTCCTGATCAAATTCAATTTTTTTCGGCATTTGAAATTCGTTATATAAATTCATTTACTGCCTCCCAATTTTATCACTTTACAAGTTATTTAGAATAAAACTCTACAATTAACTGTTCTTGCACCGGAAGCTGTATTTCTTCTTTTTCTGGAAGTCTGACAAATTTCCCTTTCATCTCTTCAATATTTATCTCTATCCACACAGGCAATCCTCTTTGTTCAGCCAATGCGAGATTTTCTTTAATTGCCTCCAATTCTCTACCGGCTTGAGTAATATCAATTATATCTCCAGGCCTTACTAAATAAGAAGGAATATTCACTTTTTTACCGTTAATCATAAAAAATCCATGCCTTACCATCTGTCTTGCCTGTCTTCTGTTTATAGCAAATCCCATTCTGTAAATCACATTGTCAAGCCTTCTCTCAAGTAGTTTTAACAAATTCTCACCTGTGACACCTTTCATCTTTGTAGCTTTTTCAAAATAATTTTTAAATTGCTGTTCCATAATACCATATATTCTTTTTACTTTTTGTTTTTCTCTTAACTGTAGTCCGTAATCAGATAATTTGCCTTTATTATGCCCGTGTTGTCCAGGTGGATACTTTCTTCTCTCAAAAGTACACTTTTCCGTATAACATCTCGTACCTTTGAGAAACATCTTCATGTTTTCTCGTCTACACAGCCTGCAAAGTGATCCTCTATATCTTGCCATATTTAAACCCTCCTTCTCTTTGGAGGTTTGCATCCATTATGAGGCACAGGTGTTATGTCTTTAATTAAATTGATTTCAAGGCCTGCAGCCTGTAAAGATCTTATTGCAGTTTCCCTGCCTGAACCAGGACCCTTAACTAAAACGTCTATCTGTTTCATTCCCATATCTATAGCTTTCTTTGCAACTGTCTCTGCGGCTATCTGGGCAGCATAAGGAGTACCCTTTCTTGATCCTTTGAACCCACAACTTCCTGAAGACGCCCATGCAACAACATTTCCCTTAGAATCTGTAATAGTTATAATGGTATTATTAAAGCTTGTTTGAACATAAGCTATACCATAAGGAATATTTTTTTTGACCTTTTTTATGCCTTTTCTCTTCTGAGCCATTAATCTATATAACCTCCCTCATTTTTATTTTTTCTTAATAACCTTTCTTTTTGAACCCTTACGAGTCCTAGAATTTGTTCTCGTTCGCTGGCCTCTTACAGGTAAATTGGCCATATGTCTCAAACCTCTATAACAACCTATATCTATTAATCTTTTAATATTCATAGAGATTTCTTTTCGCAGTTCACCTTCGACTTTATAATTCTTCTCTATTTCATTTCTAATTTTCACTATTTCTTCATCTGTCAGATCTTTTACTCTTTTATTCGGGTCTACGCCAGTTTCTTTTAAAATCTTATCTGAAAGGCTTCGACCAATACCAAAAATTCTTGTTAATCCTATCTCCACTCTTTCATTTTTTGGTATATCAACACCTGCTATTCTCGCCATATTATACTCCTTTCTTAACCCTGTCTTTGTTTATGCTTAGGATTCTCACAGATAACTCTTACAACTCCCTTTCTTTTAATTACCTTGCACTTTGAACAAATTCTCTTTACTGAGGCTCTTACTTTCAATTAACACCTCCTATTTAAATCTGTAAATTATTCTACCCTTTGTAAGATCATAGGGAGATATTTCAACTAGAACCTTATCACCTGGTAAAATTTTTATAAAATGCATCCTCATTTTTCCGGATACGTATGCAAGTATAACATGGCCGTTGTCAAGTCTTACTCGAAACATAGCATTTGGCAATGCTTCCTCAATGGTGCCCTGCATTTCTATATGTTCTTCTTTTGGCATATAACTAGTTAATATATCTATATTTTTATAATTTAGTCAAGATTTGAGGTTCATTATCAGTAATTGCAATGGTATGTTCAAAATGAGCAGAAAGAGAACCATCCTTTGTAACTGCGGTCCATCCATCAGCAAGAACCATTACTTCATATGTTCCAGCATTAACCATTGGTTCAATTGCCAATGTCATTCCTTTTTTAAGTTTTGGACCAACACCCTCTTTGCCAAAATTTGGAATCTGAGGCTCTTCATGAAGAGACATTCCTATACCATGCCCCACAAAAGCACGAACAACAGAGAATCCATGGTTTTCAACATGTTTCTGTACAGCATGTGATATATCACCAATTCTCTTGCCTGGCTTTGCCTGTTCAATTCCTTTATATAAAGCTTCCTGAGTAATCTTAAGTAATCTTTCAGCTTCTTCAGTAATTTTACCGATTGGATATGTATAGGCTGCATCACCGTAAAAACTATCACAAAGAACACCAACATCTACGCTTACTATATCTCCATCTCTAATGAAAACTTTTTCTGATGGTATTCCATGAACAACCTGATTATTTATAGAAATACATGCACTCGCAGGATATCCTCTATAACCTCTAAATGCAGGAATTCCTCCCATTTTAATTGTCAGATTCTCAATAAATAAATCTATCTGTTTTGTTGTCATATCCTGTTTTATATACGATTTAAGTTCTTCAAGAATTGTTGCAACAATATAGCAAGCTTTTCTCATTTTTTTTAATTCTTCAGGATTCTTTATTATAATCACTCTGCAATTAGTCCTTTCTGCCCTTTATTCTGAATTTTTTAAAGAATCCTTCATAAGACCTGCTTATCATGTGCGTTTCTATTTGAGAAACTGTATCAAGAGCTACTCCAACTGCGATAAGAAGCGATGTGCCTCCAAAATAAAAAGGCACTTTAAATTTAGCAATAAGAATTTCAGGCAAAACGCAAACAGCACTTAAATAAATAGCACCAATAAATGTAAGTCTTGAAAGTACTCTATAAATATACTCCGATGTTTTCTGTCCTGGCCTTACTCCTGTAATATATCCTCCGTTTTTTTGAAGATTGTCAGCAATTTCAACAGGATTGTAAATAACAGCAGTATAAAAATATGTAAAAAAGATTATTAAGCCAACATAGAGTAACGCATGAAGAAAACTACCTGGAGCCATCTGTTTTGCAAGAGCCTGAACCCATGGTACAGCTATGAATCCAGCAATAGTTGCAGGAAACATAAGTACTGATGATGCAAAAATCGGCGGGATAACTCCAGCAGAATTAATCTTTAATGGAAGATATGTTGTATATCCGCCATACATCTTTCTTCCAACAACTCTCTTTGCATACTGAATTGGAATTCTTCTCTGTGCTCTTTCAATAAATATAATTCCTGCTACAACTGCAACCATAATAACTACTAAAGCGAGCACGAAAAATATAGATAACTCACCTGTCTTAACAAGATTATATGTGTAAAATATTGCATTTGGGAATCTAGCAACTATTCCTGCAAATATAATCAGTGAAATACCATTTCCAATGCCTCGTTCGGTTATCTGTTCGCCAAGCCACATTAAAAAGGCAGTTCCTGCTGTAAGCGTGATCATCGTTACAATTCTGAAAGACAACCCAGGCTCTTGAATAAACTGTCCACCACCCATGCTCTCTAGCCCGATAGATATCCCAAATCCCTGAATCGCCGCTATAACAATGGTAGCATATCTTGTATATACTGTTATTTTTTTTCTGCCTTCTTCTCCTTCTTTAGCAAGTTTCGCAAGTGATGGAATAACAACAGTCAAAAGTTGAAAAATAATTGATGCACTTATATATGGCATTACTCCAAGAGCAAAAATTGTAACCTTGGAAAGGGCACCACCTGTAAAAATATCAAAAAAGCCCATCACTGCTCCACCACGTTCAGTTAAAAACTTGCTAAGTGCCTCTCCATCTATTCCTGGAGTTGGTATATGAGCACCTATCCTAAAAACCGTGAGCATTGAAAGAGTAAATAAAACTCTTGCTCTTAATTCTGGGATTTTTAAAATATTTCTAACTGCGGTAACAAGTCCCACTATAGAACCTCTACCTTACCACCTGCAGCTTCAATTTTTTGTAAAGCAGATTTACTTATGGCATGCGTTTTAATAGTAATTGATTTTTTAATTTCTCCTGTTCCAAGCACCTTCAGCCCGTCTTTTAAATCTTTTATAATACCTTTCTGTAACAAAATTTCTGGAGTAATAACCCCTATATCTTCTTCAATCTTATTTAAATCTGCAAGATTGACTATTGCATACTCTTTTTTAAATGGAAAATTTGAAAATCCGAGTTTCGGAGTTTTTCTCTGAAGAGGCATCTGACCGCCCTCAAAGCCTGGTCCTTTTGTACCTCCTGAACGAGCTTTCTGCCCTTTTAACCCTTTAGTTGCATATCTACCATGACCTGAACCCAATCCCCTTCCAATTCTTTTAGGTTTTTTCTTGCTACCTTGAGCTGGTTTTAGTTCATCTATTTTCATGAAATTTTTTCCTCCTCTCCAACTACTTGATTTTCTTCAGATGTCTCTATCTCTGATGGTTTTGATCTTAGTCTGGACACAGAAGAAGGTTCTTTTAACCAGGTTAGTGCTCCTATTGTTGCCTTAACTGAATTAAAGGGATTGTGACTCCCAAGAACCTTTGCAACAATATCCTGAATTCCAGCAACTTCAAAAACTGCTCTTGCAGGTCCACCAGCTATTATTCCAGTTCCCTTTGGTGCAGGATTTATTACTATTTTTGTAGCACCATATTTATACTCAACTCTATGAGGAACTGTTGTGTCTTTTAAAGGAAAACTTACAAGATTTTTTTTGGCTTTATCTATAGCTTTTTTTATGGCATCAGGAACTTCTGCAGCCTTTCCCTTCCCTACGCCTACAACTCCTGCTTCATTCCCTACTACAACCAGAGCACTAAATGAAAACCTCCTTCCACCTTTAACAACTTTGGCAACTCTATTTATATAAACAACTTTGTCTTTAAGATTTAACTCGTTAGCATTTATTCTTTCCTGCTTCATTACTCCTCCCTAAAATTGCAATCCTTTTTCTCTCGCAGCATCTGCAAGAGCTTTAACGCATCCATGATATTTATAGCCAGCTCTGTCAAACACCACTCTTGTTATACCAAGTTTAATAGCTTTTTCAGCAATTAACTCTCCAACCTTTTTAGCAAACTCTTTATTTCCTTTATGACCCTGTAGCTGCTTTAATTCTTTATCTAAAGTCGAAGCAGATACAAGAGTATGACCCTTTGTATCATCAATGATCTGTGCATATATAGAATTTAGACTTCTAAAAATGCAGAGTCTTGGCCTTTCAGAAGTTCCGAAAACCTTTTTCCTGATTCTTTTACATCTTCTATCTCTTAATTCATTCTTATCTCGCAAATCTAAACCTCCTTATTTCTTTCCAGTTTTTCCAGGTTTTAATTTTAAAACTTCATCAACATATCTAATACCCTTGCCCTTATAAGCATCTGGAGGTCTAATAGCTCTGATATCAGCAGCTACCTGTCCAACAAGTTGTTTATCTATGCCATGCAATGTAATAGTTGTCTGCTTTTCATCAACAGTAGCTTTAATACCTTCAGGAAGAATAAACTCTACAGGCTGTGAATATCCAACATTAAGCATTAATTTGTTATCACTTACCTGCGCTCTGTAACCAACACCGTAAATCTGAAGTACTTTTTTAAATCCGCTTGATACACCAGTAACCATATTGGACACAAGACTTCTTACAAGTCCATGCAATGCTCTGTATTTGGTAATATTAGAATCTCTGGTAACAAGCAGAGTTTTATTGTCAATGTTTATTCCTATTCCATCGGGTAATCTATAATCTAACTGACCTTTTGGACCCTTAACAATTACTTCTCTATTTTCTACTTTTACATCGACATTATCGGGTAATTGAATTGGTTTCCTTCCTATTCTTGACATTCTATCACCTCTACCATATATAGCATATTACTTCGCCACCGACCCCTTTCTGTCGGCATTCTTTATCAGTCATGATGCCATGGGAAGTGGTCAATATAGCTATTCCAAGTCCTCCCATTACATGTGGAATTTCATTTTTACTAACATATACTCTTTTGCCTGGTTTACTAATTCTTTCAAGGTTTGAAATTATAGAATCTCCTTCTGCTGCATATTTAAGATTTATTCTTATAATACCCTGTTTTTTATCTTTAATTATTTTGTAAGACTTAATAAAACCCTCTTCCTTTAGAATTTTGGCAATTTCAATTTTCATTCTTGAAGCGGGAATATCTACCTTATCTGTCTTTACTCTTATTGCATTTCTAATTCGAGTTAGCATATCTGAGATTGGATCAGTTATCATCCTATCACCCCTTTACCAGCTTGCTTTTACAACTCCAGGGATTTTCCCTGAGTTGGCTAAAAATCTAAAACAAATTCTGCAAACACCGAAATCCCTTAAATATCCTCTTGAACGTCCACAAATCTTACAACGATTCCTGACTCTGACTTTAAACTTAGGTGGATATTTTGTTTTTTCTATTTTACTCTTTTTTGCCACGATTCCTCCTTATTTTCTGTATGGCATACCAAATTCTTTTAATAAAGCTAAAGCTTCTTCATCTGTTTTCGCAGTTGTACAGATAGTTATATCAAGTCCATGTATCATTTCAACCTTGTCATAATCTATTTCTGGAAATATAAACTGCTCTTTTATGCCAAAAGAATAGTTTCCTCGTCCATCAAAAGATTTCGGCGAAATTCCTCTAAAATCTCTTATTCTCGGCAAAGCAAGAGAAATTAATTTATCTAAAAATTCATACATTCTTTCTTTTCTCAATGTAACCTTACACCCTATTGGCATACCCTTTTTCAATTTAAAAGCTGCCAGAGCTCTTTTTGATTTTGCAATTAAAGGTTTCTGCCCCGTTATTAAGGCAATCTGCTTTTCAGCTGCGTCAAGAAGTTTTATATTCTGAATAGCCTCTCCTAAAGTAACATGAACTATAACTTTTTCAACTTTTGGGACTTCCATTATGTTTTTATAGCTAAATTTAGCCATTAATGCAGGAATTATTTCTTTTTCATATTTTTCTTTAAGTCGAGGCTTATATTTATTCTTCACTTCAACATTCATCAATCAATAACCTCCTTACACTTCTTGCAAATCCTGACTTTTCTAGCATCTTCTAAAATTCTTGCTCCTATTCTGGTAGGTTTATCACATTTAGGGCATAAGAGCATCACCTTTGATATATGAACCGGAAATTCTTTTTCAATAATTCCACCTTGTGGATATTTGCGAGAAGGTTTCTGATGTTTCTTTATAATATTAACCCCCTCGACAACAACTTGTTCTTTTTTGGGCATAGTTGTAAGAACTCTGCCCTTCTTGTCTCTATCCTTACCTGATAAGATTAAAACTGTATCACCTTTTTTAATTCGTAAACTCACTTTATTCCTCCACCTAAATAACTTCCGGTGCAAGAGAAACTATTTTTGTAAACTCTTTCCATCTTAACTCTCTTGCAACAGGACCAAATATTCTTGTACCAATAGGTTCAAGTTGATTGTTTACCAACACAACAGCATTCTGATCAAATCTTATATAGGAGCCATCAATTCTTCTTACACTTCTGCGCAACCTGACAATAACAGCTTTAGCAACAGAACCTTTTTTTATATTGCTATCAGGTAAGGCTTCCTTAACACTTACAACAATAACATCGCCTAAATTAGCATATTTTCTATTTGAACCTTTTAAAACTCTTATACACTGTACTCTTTTGGCACCTGAGTTATCAGCAACCTCAAGAATGCTTCTTGGTTGAATCATTGACCCTCGCCCTCCTTAATAATTCTTAAAACCTTCCATCTCTTGTCCTTGCTTATTGGTCTGCTTTCAATTATTTCAACCACATCCCCAATCTGACACCTGTTTTCTTCGTCATGTGCTTTGTAATTTTTTCTTGTTTTAATTGTTTTTTTGTAAAATGGATGCTGAAATACTCTTTCAACTGCAATAACCACTGTCTTGTTCATTTTGTTACTTATAACTGTGCCTTTTAATATCTTCATCGGCATATTTTTAACTCCTTATACCTCTTTCTTTTTCAGTAATAATTGTTAATATTCTTGCAATTTCTTTTTTAACAGCCTTAACTCTCTTTACATTCTGAAGTTCGCCCTTTGCAATCTGGAATCTAAGATTGAACAACTCTTTTCTCAACTCTTTTTCTTTTTTTCTCAACTCTTCTATTGAAAAATTTCTTATCTCCACAGCCTTCATACAAAACTCTCCTGCCTCTTTACAAATTTTGTTCTAACAGGAAGCTTATGCGATGCAAGTTCGAATGCTTCCTTTGCAACTTCTTCTGATACACCAGATATTTCAAAAAGAATCCTACCTGGTTTAACAACAGCAACCCAGAATTCTGGATTACCTTTTCCTTTACCCATTCTTGTTTCAGCAGGCTTACGTGTAATAGGTTTATCAGGAAAAATTCTAATCCAAAGCTTACAACCTTTTTTAGCCTGTCTCATTATTGCAACCCTTGCAGCCTCAATCTGTCTTGCTGTAATCCATGCAGGCTCTAAAACCTTGAGCCCATATTCACCAAAAGAAACAGTTCCACCTCTGTAAGCTATACCATTCATTCTACCTTTTTGCATTTTACGAAATTTAACTTTTTTAGGAGCTAACATAACTCATTCCTCTCTATAAATTGTAATTTATATACTGACCTGGCTGAACTTCACCTTTAAATATCCATACTTTAACCCCGATTATACCGTATGTGGTATTTGCCTCTGCAAAGCCGTAATCAATGTCTGCCCTGAAAGTACTAAGAGGAACTCTTCCTTCTCTATACCATTCAGTTCTGGCTATCTCTGCGCCAGCTAATCTTCCAGCGCATGATACTTTAATACCTTTAGCACCAAATCTTATAGAAGACGCTACCGCTCTTTTCATGGCTCTACGATAGGCAACTCTTTTTTCTATTTGAAGTGCAATGTTTTCAGCAACTAATTGCGCATCAAGCTCGGGTCTTCTTACTTCTCTTATTTCAATATTTGCCTGTTTACCAGTTTCTCTCTCTACTTCTTTTTTTAATTTATCAACCTCTGCTCCTTTTTTACCTATGATTATTCCCGGTCTTGCTGCATATATTAGAACTCTAACTTTTTCTCCTACCCTTTCTATCTCAATTCTGGATATTCCAGCATGATAAAGTTTATCTTTCAGTGTGTTTCGAAGTTTGAGATCTTCTATTAGCTGGCCAGCATATCCTTTTTTTGCGAACCATCTGCTTTCCCATGTTCTTATTATGCCCAATCTGTTGCCTATTGGATTTATTTTTTGACCCAAATCAACACCCCCGATTTAATTTTCTTCGATTCCAACATATATTACAATATGTGAAGTTTTCTTTTTGATAACATTTCCTCTTCCCATTGCTCTTTGTTCAATCCTTTTCATTATAGGGCCTTGATCAATACAAGCTTTAACTATTCTAAGTGCATCAATATCTATTCTTGGATTTTTCTGTTCCGCATTTGCTAATGCTGACCTTAAAACCTTTTCGATTATACGTGCACCTCTATGAGGCATATATTTTAATGTCAATAGGGCTTCTCCAGCTTTTTTGCCACGAATTAAATTCATAACCCTTCTTGCTTTAGTTGGAGTAATACGAGCATATTTTAATATAGCTCTGGCTTCCATATTTATTTCCCCTTAACCTTTTTCTTTTCTTCAGAGCCAGAATGGCCTTTAAAAGTTCTTGTAGGTGCGAATTCTCCAAGTTTATGTCCTATCATATTTTCAGTGATATATACTGGAATAAACTTCCGTCCATTGTGAACAGCAAATGTAAGACCTATAAATTCAGGAACAACTGTAGACCTTCTTGACCATGTTTTTATAGGTTTTTTATCTCCTGATTCCAATGCTTTTTTAACTTTTTCCATAAGTTTTACGTCCACAAATGGACCTTTTTTAAGCGATCTTGGCACCTTTTACCTCCTTGACTCTCGCCGCTTTATTATAAATTTATCAGTTCTCTTGTTTTTTCTTGTTTTAATACCTTCTGGTTTACCCCAAGGTGTACAGGCTGGCCTTCCACCTGAAGCTTTTCCTTCTCCTCCACCTAAAGGATGATCAATTGGGTTCATAGCCACACCTCTTACAGAAGGTCTTCTTCCAAGATGTCTTGTTCTACCAGCTTTTCCAATTATTACATTTTCATGTTCAAGATTGCTTATCTGCCCTATTGTAGCAAGACAATTAACATTTATAAGCCTCACTTCTCCTGATGGAAGTTTAATATGGGCATGCTTACCCTCTTTAGCCATTAGCTGAGCTACAACTCCTGCGCTTCTAACAAGCTTACCTCCTGCGCCAGGATAAATTTCTATATTATGTATCATTGCTCCTAGAGGTATTTCCCTAAGTGGCATGGCATTGCCAACTTTTATATCAACTCCAGAGCCACTCATAATTGTATCTCCTACTTGCAAACCATCAGGAGCAAGAATGTATCTATACTCTCCATCAATATATTTTAAAAGTGCTATTCTTGCTGACCTATTTGGGTCATATTCTATACTGACTATTTTAGCTGGAATATTGTGCTTATCTCTTTTAAAATCTATAATCCTATAAAGCTTCCTATTTCCTCCGCCCTTTAACCATGAAGTTACTTTACCCTGATTATTTCTACCCTTTCTTTTTTTTATGCATAAAGTAAGGGGTTTATATGGCTCATCTCTTGTTATTTCACTGAAATCAGGGTAAGTTACAAATCGTCTTCCTGCTGAAGTTGGTTTACATCTTCTTATACCCATTTATACACCCTCTATTAGATCTAATTTTTCCCCTGCTTTCAGGGTAATTATTGCTTTTTTAGCTCTACTGGTCTTTGTAAAATGAAGTCCGACTCTTTTGACTCTCGATTTTACATTAATAACAGCTACTGTCTCAACTTTTACCTTAAATATCTCTTCAAAAGCTTTTTTAATCTGAGTTTTATTTACACTAGGATGAACTTCCACAACAACTTTATTTGTATGTTCTTTAAGATTCATCGCTTTTTCTGTAAAAACAGGTTTTTTAATTATATTATAAATATCCATCAGGAAACCCCCTTAATAGCAAGCAACTTATCCAGTCCCGGAACTGTAAATAATATTTTTTCAAATAATGCTAGATGATAAGCATTTAAGTCTTCTGCCCTTACTACACCTAGATAAGGAATATTCCTCGCAGAAAGAACTATATTTTCATCTTTATGTGGAACAATCATAAGCACAGATTTTCCCTGTAATCCTAAATTCTGTAAAATTCCTACCATATCTCTGGTTTTAATTCTTTCAAGGGATAAATTATCAATCAACAAAATCTCATTATCTTTATATTTCATTGTGATAGCCTTAAACAGTGCTGTATCCCTCATCTGTTTCGAAAGCTTAATATAGTAATCTCTTGGTTTAGGCCCAAAGACAATCCCTCCCTTTCTCCACAAAGGAGATCTTATGCTTCCATGCCTCGCTCTTCCAGTATGTTTCTGTCTCCATGGCTTTTTACCACCACCAGAAACCTCAGCTCTTGTTTTTGTAGAATGAGTTCCCTGTCTCTGATTTGCCATATAAGCCACTACAGCTGAATGAACTAATGATTCAGATGCATCGTTATTAAAAACAATTTCAGGAACTTTTTTTGTACCAACAATGTCATTATTAATATTTCTTATCTCAATCTCTATCATGCCTATACCTTCCATATCTGTAAAATTCCATTTTCACCACCCGGAACAGCTCCTTTTATGAGAAGCAAATTCTGCTCCGGAACAACATCAACGATTGTTAAATTTTTTATGGTAACCCGCTCATTTCCCATATGACCAGCCATACCTAAACCTTTCCAAACTCTTGATGGATACGAACTAGCACCAATAGAACCAGGAGCCCTATTAAACATGGAACCATGTGTATCAGGACCGCCCGCAAATCTATGCCTTTTCATAACACCTTGAAACCCTTTTCCTTTTGAAATACCTGTTATACTGACAACATCTCCTTTCAAAAACACATCAACAGTAACCTTATCTCCAACATTAAGTCCTGTAATTCTAAACTCCCTTAAGAATCTGCATGCAGGAATGCCGGCCTTTTTAAAAATTCCAATAACAGGTTTTTTAATATTTTTTTCTTTTTTTACTTCCTGAAAACCAAGTTGTACAGCTTCATAGCCATCTTTTTCTTTACTTCTTACCTGTACAACCCAGCATGGGCCCGCTTCGATTACAGTAACAGGTATAAGTCTACCTTCCTCATCAAATATTTGGGTCATTCCAACTTTTCTGCCTATAATTCCTTTCATAGCTTTATCTCCACATCTACCCCAGCAGAAAGCTCTAGCTTCATGAGAGCTTCTACTGTATCAGGGGTGGGATCATGTATATCAATCAATCTTTTGTGAACTCTTATTTCAAACTGCTCTCTTGATTTCTTATCCTGATTTGTTGCTCTTAAAACTGTATATCTACTTATCTTAGTTGGTAAAGGCACAGGACCAGATATCCTGGCACCTGTCTTCTTGACAGTATCCACTATTTCTTTAACAGACTGATCAAGAACTCTATTATCATAAGCTCTTAATTTTATCCTGATCTTTTGGTCCATTTTACTCCAGCACCTCTGTAACCACACCTGCACCTACTGTTCTTCCACCTTCTCTTATCGCAAACCTCAATCCCTCTTCCATCGCTATCGGCGCTATTAACTCAGCTGTTAGATTCACATTGTCCCCTGGCATCACCATCTCTACTCCCTCTGGTAACTTTATCACTCCTGTTACATCTGTCGTCCTGAAATAAAACTGAGGCCTGTATCCATTGAAAAATGGCGTGTGCCTCCCTCCTTCTTCTTTCGTCAATACATACACTTCTGCCTTGAACTTAGTATGCGGCGTAATGCTTCCAGGCTTCGCTAACACCATGCCCCTCTCTACTTCTTCCTTGCCTATCCCTCTCAACAGTACCCCTATGTTGTCTCCTGCCCTTCCTTCATCCAGTATCTTTCGAAACATTTCTAACCCTGTCGCTACTGTCTTCCTCGTCTCCCTTAACCCTACTATCTCTACTTCATCTCCTACTTTGATTATCCCTCTGTCTACTCTGCCTGTTACTACTGTCCCTCTTCCTGATATCGTAAATACATCTTCTATCGGCATTAAAAATGGCTTGTCTACCGGCCTCTGTGGCTCTGGTATATAGCTGTCTAATGCATCCAGTAACTCTTGTATTGCTTTGTATTCCTCTGCATTGGGATCTTTGCTGCTACTTTCCAATGCCTTTAATGCACTCCCCCTTATTATCGGTATCTCATCCCCTGGAAATCCATACTTGCTCAATAGCTCCCTTACTTCTAACTCCACTAAATCCAGTAACTCAGGATCATCTACCATGTCTGTCTTGTTCATAAATACTACTATGTATGGTACCCCTACCTGCCTCGCTAATAAAATGTGCTCCCTCGTCTGCGGCATCGGTCCATCATTCGCCGCTACTACAAGTATCGCTCCATCCATCTGCGCTGCACCTGTTATCATGTTCTTTATGTAGTCTGCATGCCCAGGACAGTCTACATGCGCATAATGCCTCTTGTCTGTCTCATACTCTACATGCGATGTGCTTATCGTTATTCCCCTCGCCTTCTCCTCAGGTGCATTATCTATCTGGTCATAACTCTTAAAGTGCGCCATGCCTTTTAAATCCAGATACTTCGTTATCGCTGCCGTCAATGTCGTCTTGCCATGATCAATATGCCCTATCGTACCTACATTTACATGCGGCTTCTTCCTCTCAAATTTTGCCTTTCCCATTTCCTTCCCTCCTTATTAAATCTTTTCAATCTCGTTAAAC
>Ga0134099_1001512_pt1 | contig 21690 bp, 6 predicted proteins | sample 10_taG_2_FD_105482 | JGI IMG/M metagenome (GOLD analysis project Ga0134099, IMG submission 105482) | Switchgrass degrading microbial communities from high solid loading bioreactors in New Hampshire, USA - 10_41_5_180_A2 metaG | ecosystem: Engineered > Bioreactor > Semi-continuous > Anaerobic >...
CTGGATATCCAGGCTTGAGGCGATGATCGCCGAATACACACAGGAGATTTACTCATATTATCCGCTGCTGCGCCTGCCCGGCTCTGCCGAATACATCGGACGGTTTGACTCAGAGCTTGCCGGCGTGATGTATGTTCCGGCTTCGCCCGATGAACTCCTGGCCCGTTATAAAAAAGCGGAAACTGTTCTCATGGCTGTTCCGGAGACTGAGAGAACGGATGTATTGCACGGGCAGGTCCTGGACCTTTTGGCACATGGCATCAGGCACATAGAAGATATATCCGGAAAGTATAGGAACATTATCGGAAGGATTTCCGAAATTGTAGACAAGACCGAGTTCGCACCGCTTTTTGACAAAAAACGGCTCCTGTTTTCGATCGGGTATAACGTCGAGGAAGGACATCTGAGCAAGTCATACTACGATCTGCTTGCCTCTGAGGCCAGGCAGGCCAGTTTCATAGCAATAGCAAGGGGCGAGGTGGACCGGAAGCACTGGATGCGCCTCGGAAGGAAGATGACTGCGTCGGACGGAGGCATGGGGCTTGTTTCGTGGACCGGCACGATGTTTGAGTACCTGATGCCTGCCCTCATCATGCGAAGCTATGAAAACACGATCCTCGATGAAACATATTCGTTCGTTGTCAGAAAACAGAAGAAATACGGCAGGCAGCGCAGCATTCCGTGGGGCATTTCCGAGTCGGGATACAGTGCGCTGGATTTTAAACTCAATTATCAGTACAAGGCTTTCGGAGTGCCGGAACTGGGGCTCAAGCGCGGACTTGCCAACGATATGGTCACGGCGCCGTACGCATCGCTGCTTGCCCTGACAACGGACCCTGCTGCCGTGGCGGAAAACCTGAGGGAACTGCAGCAACTGGGTATGGAAGGGACATATGGTTTTTACGAGGCTGTCGACTTTACGCCTTCGCGGCTTGACAAGAACAGCAGGTTCATCATCGTAAAGAGTTATATGGCACATCACCAGGGGATGAGCCTTGCTTCCTTGAACAATTTCTTCAATTCCGGCATCCTTCAGAAGCGGTTCCATAATATCCCCGTGATCCGTTCAGCAGATCTGCTGCTGCAGGAAAAGATGCCGGAAAGGATACTTTATGCCAAGGAGTACAGGAAGGAACGGGCAAGCCGCGTCAAACGGACGGAGCATGTGGAAGGCATGGCGGTAAGGACTTACGGGATGCCGAAGCAGCTGCCCCCAAATGTGCACCTGTTGTCGAACGGCGAGTATACCGTCGCCATAACCGACGGGGGTTCAGGATACAGCAGGGCGGGAGCTGTCGCCGTCAACAGGTGGACGCCTGATTACTTCGATAAGAAGGGCTTCTACATTTTCATACAAAATATCAATTCCAACACCACCTGGTCCGCGACCTGCGAGCCATACGGCCAGGAGCCTGAAAAATACAGGGTGGTGTTTTCTCCCGATAAAGCTGAGTTCATAAGGAGAAACGGAAATATAGAGTCGCGCCTCGAGGTCACAGTATCTCCCGAGGACAATGCGGAAATAAGGAGGATAACGCTGACGAACCACAGCGAGCACGCAAGGGTCGTGGAACTGACCAGCTACTTCGAAGCGGTGCTGGGACCGTGGCAGGAAGATGCTGCCCATCCGGCGTTCAGCAAGCTATTCGTGATGACTGAATATATCAGGGACCGCAAGTGCCTGCTGGCTGTCAGAAGGCCGAGAAAGGAAGGAGAAAGACCGCTCTGGCTGGTCCATACAATGTCAGTGGACGAAGACCATGCCATGGGGGATATGCAGTTTGAGACTGACAGGATGAGATTCATCGGAAGGAACAGGGACATCACCAACGCGGAAGCGCTGGAGCCTGACCAGCCTCTGAGCGGGAGCCAGGGTTCCGTGCTGGATCCTGTGATGAGCCTGAGGAGGAGGCTGAAGATCGAGCCCGGCGGTTCTGTCAGGGCAGTATATGCCGTGGCCCTGGCATCCACGAGGAAGGAAGCGCTGGAGCTTGCCGACAAGTACAACGATTTCAGGATATGCGACAGGACATTCGAACTCTCATGGACAAGGAGCAGGGTCGAAAGCAGGTATCTCGGGCTTGCGCCGGACGAGGTGATGTCATATCTCGACATGGTGCCCTTCCTGCTTTTCAACAGCTCGTTCAAAAAAGGATATTCAAAACACATAGAGAGCAATACGGGATCACAGCAGGACCTGTGGGCATTCGGCATTTCCGGCGACCTTCCCGTCATACTTGCGGTCCTGGAATCGGAAGATGAGGATATACTGGACTGGGTCCTGAAGGGGCATGAATATCTGAGGATGAAGTGCGTGTACACCGACCTGGTGGTACTGATAAACAAAGTGGAGGGGTACAGCCAGCCGCTGAACGAAAAAGTAAGGAACGCGATATCCGCAAGCCATGCAGGGAAACTTACGGGAAAACCCGGCGGTGTGTTCGTTATAAATGCGTCCGACATCGAGCCTCATCAGGTTTCGCTCCTGTATACCGCAGCCAGGCTGGTGGTGGAGGAAAGCCCGGAAACGTTCATGAACAGGCTCAAAGAGTCAAGACTGGCGGCGGAAGCCGTCCCTGCGGCAAGTGCCTGTTTTGACAGCGAAAAGAGGAACCCGATCAAGATCCATGATATGCCGGAGGATGAAAAGCTGCAGTTTTTCAACGGCATAGGCGGTTTCTCCCGGGACGGCAGGGAGTACGTCATCAGGCTTGGAAACGGCAGGCGCACCCCTCTGCCGTGGTCCAACATAATAGCGAACAGGGATTTCGGGTTCCTGGTCACCGAAAGCGGAGGCGGATATACCTGGTACAGGAACAGCCGCGAGTTCAAGCTGACGCCATGGGCGAACGATCCGGTGACAGACCGGCAGGGAGAGATTTTTTATATAAGCGATCTGGATGAGAAGTGCCACTGGAGCCTGACGCCTATGCCTATCGGCGGAAGCGGCCCGTACACCGTGCGGCACGGTTTCGGGTACAGCGTCTTTGAACATGAGAGCAACGGGATCAGGCAGAGCCTGACGATGTTCGCTGCGCTGGAACTTCCGGTCAAGGTATGCATCATCGGACTGAAAAACCTTACCGGGAGGCAGCGGCGGCTGCGGGCCACATACTATCTGAGGCCGGTCCTTGGAGTAACCGACAGCGAGACATCGCCGTTCATCGTCACAAAAGCGGGAAAAAACGGGATGCTCTGCATCGAGAACAGGTTCACGCGTGACTTCGGGGACTGTATTGCTTTTCTTGCAGCAAGCCAGGAAGAAATGTCATATACGGGTGACAGGGCGATTTTCATGGGACACAGGGGCGATGACGCCGAGCCTGCCGGTTTATCCGGCGAAAGACTTAATGAAGCGGCGGGCGCAGGGATGGACCCATGTGCGGCAGTAAGCTGCATTGCAGAACCGGCTCCGGGAGAAGAGGCCGTGATCGTGTTCCTTTTAGGATGCGCCGCCGGCATGGAGGAAGCTGAGGCAATGAAAAACCGGCTTTCCCGGCCGGAAAACGCAAAAGCGGAACTGGACAGGGTAAAGGCGTTCTGGCGTGAAAAACTGGGGGCGATACAGCTGCACACACCTGACGATTCCTTCGACATGATTATGAACGGCTGGCTCCTGTACCAGGTCATCTCCTGCAGGTTATGGGCAAGGTCGGCCTACTACCAGGCGGGAGGCGCGTACGGCTTCAGGGATCAGCTGCAGGACTGCATGGCTTTGCTGGATTTGTGGCCGGAACTGTCGAGAGAGCAGATACTCCTGCATGCATCAAGGCAGTTCAGGGAAGGCGACGTCCAACACTGGTGGCATGCGGAAAGAGGGAACGGAATACGTACCAGGTACTCCGATGACCTTCTGTGGCTGGCCTTCGTCACAGCCGAGTACCTTGAAAAAACAGGCGACGATTCTATCCTGTATGAGAGCGTGCCGTTCCTGGAAGGCAACCTGCTTGCCGAAGGCGAATACGAAAGGTATGAAGAGCCGCGGCGTGCTGACATTGAGGCGAACCTTTACGAGCACTGCGTACTGGCAATAGATATTTCGCTGAAGACGGGACCGCATGGCTTGCCTCTTATAGGAAGCGGAGATTGGAACGACGGCATGAATGGCGTCGGCAGGGAGGGCAGGGGGGAAAGCGTATGGCTGGCATGGTTCCTGCTGACGATACTGCAAAGGTTTATCCCGATATGCCTGCGGATGAATGATTTCAGGAGAGCGGAACTGTACCGCGAAAAGGCTGCGATGCTGATCGGGAGCGTAGAGAGGGAAGCATGGGACGGCAGCTGGTACAGGCGGGCATACTTTGATGACGGTACGCCTCTTGGATCGGCCAGGAATTCGGAGTGCATGATCGACTCCATTTCCCAGTCATGGGCCGTGATCTCCGGCATGGCGAAGCCGGCTCGTGCCCGGGAGGCTATGGAGGCTGTGCGGAAATTCCTGATTGATACGGACGAGGGCATTGTAAGGCTGCTGACCCCGCCATTTGGCGACGGCGATCTGCAGCCGGGATATATTAAGGGGTATCTGCCCGGAGTGAGGGAAAACGGAGGGCAATATACCCATGCGGCAGTGTGGGTCGTGCTGGCTTTCGCCATACTTGGCATGGGAGACAAAGCCAGCGAGGTCTTTCATATGATCAATCCCATCAACCACACGAGGACCGGCATAGAATACTCCCGCTATAAAGCGGAACCATATGTCATGGCGGCTGACGTTTATGCCGTAAGCCCCCATGCAGGCAGGGGAGGATGGACATGGTACACCGGCGCCGCCGGATGGCTTTACAGGGTCGGACTTGAAAACATCGCAGGATTCCGCAGGAAGGGAGAAAGACTGTTCATCGACCCATGCATACCGGCCTCATGGAAGTCGTTCAGGATAACATACAGATACAAAGGCGCAGTATATAACATCGAAATAAGGAACCCCGACGGCGTCAGCAGTGGAGTGTCCCATATAATCGCAGACGGACGCATAAGCAGGGAAGGATGTATCGTACTGTCGGCCGACGGGGAGCACAGTGTGGCAGTCATAATGGGCGTTCCTTATTATCTGCCGGCCGGACCGGAACAGGATACCCAGGGACCAGGGGAGGCGTATGCAATGAGATCGGAGGAATGACCGCAAAGGATGCGGTGGCAGTGGATGCCGCAGGTATGGGAGCCGAAGATGTCACAGGCACTGAATCAGGGAAATAATGACGTTTGCGTCCAGGTCCTACGTAAACGGCGATGATCTTCAAATCCCATGAAAATGCTTTGCCAGGCCTGCCGGCCGCGATGAAATACAGCTGATTATTTCCCGCGGCAGGATGAAGGCAATTGTATATTTATGAAATGAGGTTTTATGTTAAAAACGCTTAAAGGCTGAAATAACGGCATTTAGAGAAATCAGCATGCAATTTGACGAAAAATTTATACATATGCTGGCAGTTCAGGGGAAATTATGTTGATTATGTAACTTAATTGTAATATAATAAAAATGGAATTACGAACGGAGTCACAAATGAAAAACAGTGTCTGCATCGATACTTATTCAGGCTTATCCCAGGCTTTCTTCGTCATGAGGTCCAGGCTTTTGTGTCGAATCGTGTGTCTAAAGCTGGCAGGCTGCCGCAATGTATGTTCTGGGAGGTGAATAGCCTTGAGAGACAGCGACTGTTTGTCCCTTAAAAGGGAGATCGATCTGTTGAGGATGGAGCTTCATAAGTTGATCGAGTCTGAGAATTTGACCAGTTCAATAGTACAGCAACGCAGCAGAGAGCTTGACGAGCTGATCCTGTTGTATGTCCGGCTGAAAAATTATGACTTGAACGATCCATAGAGCATAATCGCAAAAAAGGGCAGGACGATCAGAGTTACGGCTACACTCCCCATACCCTGTACAGAGCGCTGCCAGTCAAAAACAGCCTCCCCCGCAATAAAACAAGCGGCTGCAAGTCCTGATAGGAATGCTCCTGTCGAACCGGTAATGATCATAAAGGGATAGAGTTTGTCTGTCGAAGGTTTGCTGATATCTTTCGGGTGCATCAGATCAGTCCAGAGCAGCCTGTATTTTTTTGCCGCTTTATACAGGATCGGAAGCAGGATCGGACCAAACAGCAATGTGGTGACGGTATTGTTGAGTGCTATTATGATGGCCGGCGCCGGGAAATTAGTAATGTCCAGGAGGTTCAGCCCCCATGCGATCGTAACTGCGCAGGGAATGCTCGAAATAAAGCTGACGATGCCGAACCTGGCCAGTTTCCACGGCGAATTGATCGTAGGCGCCCGGTCTTCGCCATGCCTTTGCTTTATATGGTACCAAAGCTTGTACGGTATGTAAGCATAGAGGAAATTCCCGACAAAGCCGAATATCGAACCTGGTGAAAGGGTGCCGAAAAGATCGCCTGCAAGGTTGCCTATGGCCGAACCCCAGGCGCCTGCCGGACCGAACAACAGGCCGAATATCACCGGGAGCAAAGAAGCCGGCCTGATCTCGGTTATTCCGGGGATTATGACTATGGATTTGGTTGGCAGCAGCAACAGCATATAAATGCCGGCGCACAGCACCGTTAAGGCGACCATCATACTGTATTTCCACATCGTTACGATTTCCTTCATGCTGATTCTCCCGTCCTCTTACCGTATCCTTTTTCATGAATGGTCCGCACTGATGCTTTGCGGCTTGCGCTGCCTGTATACAATGCGCCGTTTCAACGTCCCCGGTTCCGTTTTCGGCGCCGCGTTGCGGCATTGCCGCATACTTTGACCCATTTACCGCGCCAGGCAGCGCCGATTTTTCTTTTTCGCAGCCTTTCCATCAATTACGCTGTTTTTATCGGTTTTGTTTTCTCAGATATTGTATCATTTTTCTAAAAACAATGAAAATAACGGGCATAAATTTTAGATATGGTACCGGGAAAAATAAAAAAAGTATGGCATTTGCAGCAAAAATGTGCTAGCATGTTTGAAAGGCGGTATTCGCATGAAACCGTACTTAGCAAGCATTAAAAATACGACTTATATCCTTCGGGAATAAGAGCGGGAGGTCGAATGTAATGGAAAAAACAATCAGCAGGAAGAAGTTCGAGACAAGGCAGATTGCTATTGTCGGCATGCTCTCGGCAATTTCGATAGTGCTGGGAGCATCGGGCGTCGGATTTATACCGCTGCCCATGGCCAAGGCAACCATCATGCATATCCCCGTGATAATAGGGGCGATCCTGGAAGGTCCAATAGTAGGGATGGCTGCAGGATTGATTTTCGGGATATTCAGCATCATCCAGAACCTTACGAATCCTTCGCTTCTTTCATTCGCGTTTTTGAACCCACTTGTATCGGTATTGCCCAGGATGCTGATAGGCGTCACATCGTACTACTCGCACCGGATACCGTTCATAAAGAGTAAAGCCCTCAGGATAGCAGTAAGTGCTGTGGTCGGAACACTGACGAATACTGTCGGCGTATTGGGCATGATTTATTTGCTATATGCGGCCGAATATGCGCAGGCCAACGGAATAGAAGTGAGCCAGGCGGCAGCGGCCATACTTGGTGTAGCGCTTACGAATGCGCCGGCTGAGATGATCGTTTCGGTGGCGCTGTCCATACCGATAGTGCTTGCTGTAAGAAAGATGCTGAAGAAATGAGCCCTGACGGGATATATGATTTAGCAATAGGATGCATGCTGGATGGAAAGATACCCCGAAAGAATTGAAAGGGGAAACCGGAATTTTGAAAGAGAGTTTTGGAAATTGATACGAAGTAAGAAAAAACGGGATGTGGACGGCCGCATCCCGTTTTTGACGACTTATGAACTGAATTTATCGACTCCTGATCGGTTCATTTTTGAGGAGTAAACATGTTTACTGACTAAACATTTTGAGGAGCCGCATCAGGTTATCCATTGCCAGGAAAAGGTCTTCCCTGCAGCAAAGCCGGGCTTCAATGAACGGAATAGCTTTACGGTTTATGCTGTATACGGCGGCAACACCCTTGTCATATACTTCGGCTATGCCGTCGTCTATATCGCCTGCGATTACGACGACCGGCACGCCGGCTTTTTTTGCGCGGCGGGCAACACCCGTTACGACTTTGCCCCGCAGCGACTGTGGATCGATCTTCCCTTCACCTGTGAACACCAGGTCGGCTCCTTCAAGCAAATGATCGAATCCTGTAACGTCAAGTACGGTCTCGATACCCATCTTCAGCCTGCTGCCGAAAAATGCCGCCATGCCTCCGCCCATGCCGCCGGCGGCTCCTGCGCCGGGGATACCCGATATATCTGTCCCGAGATCTTTTTTTACTATGTCCGCAAGATGCCGGAGGTTTTCGTCCAATACTTTCACCAGCGCTTCATCCGCACCCTTCTGCGGCCCAAACACATAAGCCGCTCCATCGGGCCCGTACAGCGGGTTGTCGATGTCGCACATCGTGATGATCTCCGCACCGGCAACTGCATCATCGATCCCGCCGGTATCTATGGATGAGATGTTGTTCAGCGTTTCACCCACGGGTATGAACGGATCCCCGCAGCTGTCCCTGAAAACGACTCCGGCTGCAGCTGCCGCGCCGCAGCCTCCGTCATTGGTGGCACTGCCTCCAAGACCTACGATGATCCTTTTGCACCCTGACCTGGCAGCATGGACCATAAGCTGGCCTGTTCCGTATGTGGTCGTTTTTCCCGGGCCCCTGTTTTCCCCGACAAGCGGAAGACCGGAAGCCGCCGCCATTTCAATAACAGCGGTATCATCCGGCAGGATCCCGTAGAAGCTTTCAATATCTTCGAAATATGGGCCTTTCACGGTGACGGAGACTTTCCTGCCGCCGACTGCCGACAGGAACGATTCGACGCTGCCTTCTCCGCCGTCAGCAACAGGTATGCTTACTATCTCAGCTTCCGGGAAATGGAGCCTGATCGCTTTCGCCATTATGCCGCACACTTCGGCAGAGGACATCGTTCCTTTGAATGAATCCGGCACAAGTATGATTTTCCGCATGCCGCCCTCCTTTTCCGTATTGCCCCGTATATGGCAGATTTCACATTGTTCCTGTTGAGACAAGAGATATATTCATTATAACATTTTAATTTGATACTAGTTTATAAACAGCGCCTTGTTCAAGCCTTGCCTTGTCAGCCTCCAGGCATGGACCTGCTGTTCGCGCACAGCCGCGCATCAAGTGTTTTGACATTATATGAATCCATGCTATAATACATTTTAAAATGATGAATTTACTTTTTACACCAGTGGAGAAGGAGCACGAAAATGGGACTTTACGAACAGTGGAAAAAGACCGTGGAAGGACTTGCGACTCCGCATCAGCAGAACGCTTTCTGGACGGATTATTTTGAAAAGGAAAAGGAAAATTACCGCAGGATCCTTGAGAACCGTATCGAAAAGCTCGAGGGGAAACTTAAGGACCTAGCCGGCGAATTCGGAATGGATCCTGTCACATTCGCGGGCTTCCTCGACGGGATAAACACAAGTCTGAAGGAAGGATTGGACCTGGATTCGCTGGATGAGGAAACTGAACTGGCAGCGGAGATAGATTTCGAGAAGCTTTACTGGAACATGCATGAGGCCAGGGCAGACTGGCTGTATAATCTTAAGGAATGGGAAGGCATCCTTTCGGAGGAAAGGAGAAGGGAACTGACGAAGGAATTCAGACTGTCAAAGATGGCAGTAAGCAATAAGGTGGGCAGGAATGACCCGTGCCCGTGCGGAAGCGGCAAAAAGTACAAGAAGTGCTGCGGTGCCAGCCAGGCCGATTAGGAAAAACAACCGGTCAGGTTTCTGCCGGGCCGGAAAAGCAAAAAAGACAAACGAAAGGATGATAAGGCGAATGGCAGAAAAAATCAGGATGCAGTCACCCATAGTTGAGATGGATGGGGACGAAATGACCAGGATCATCTGGAAACTCATAAAGGATGAACTGCTGACCCCATATATCGAACTGAACACCGAATATTACGATCTCGGCCTGAAGCGCCGCGACGAGACTGATGACCGTGTGACCGTCGATGCCGCAATGGCGACGAAAAAACACAGGGTCGCCGTCAAGTGCGCGACGATCACGCCAAACGCACAGAGGGTGGAGGAGTACGGACTCAAGCAGATGTGGAAGAGCCCAAACGGAACCATAAGGGCAATACTGGACGGCACAGTTTTCAGGGCTCCCATCATAGTCAAAGGCATAAGGCCTTTCGTAAGGACATGGAAGAAACCCATTACTCTTGCAAGGCATGCGTACGGCGACATTTACAAGGACCTGGAATACCGTGTGGAAGGGCAGGGAACGGCTGAACTGGTATTCAGGGGGAAGGACGGAAACGAGATATTCCGCGACACCATCCATGAGTTCAGCGGACCGGGCGTCCTGATGGGTATGCACAATACCGACGAATCCATACGCAGCTTTGCAAGGGCATGTTTCAATTATGCGCTGGAAGTCAGGCAGGATCTGTGGTTTGCCACGAAAGACACCATTTCGAAGAAATACGACCACACCTTTAAAGATATATTCCAGGAGATGTACGAAAAAGAATACAGCGAAAAATTCAGGGAAGCGGGCATCGAGTATTTCTACACACTCATTGATGACGCCGTTGCCAGGGTCATCAGGTCGGAAGGCGGAATGATATGGGCATGCAAGAATTACGACGGCGACGTGATGTCCGATATGGTCGCCTCGGCATACGGCAGCCTGGCAATGATGACATCCGTCCTGGTATCGCCTGACGGATGCTATGAATACGAGGCAGCCCACGGGACCGTTACCAGGCATTATTACAAACATCTCAGGGGCGAAGAGACATCGACCAACCCGATGGCGACGCTTTTCGCCCGGACAGGGGCGCTCAGGAAATTTCCTGAGCGCCCCTGTCCGGGCGAAAAGCGTCGCCATCGGGTTGGTCGATGTCTCTTCGCCCCTGAGATGTTTGTAATAATGCCTGGTAACGGTCCCGTGGGCTGCCTCGTATTCATAGCATCCGTCAGGCGATACCAGGACGGATGTCATCATTGCCAGGCTGCCGTATGCCGAGGCGACCATATCGGACATCACGTCGCCGTCGTAATTCTTGCATGCCCATATCATTCCGCCTTCCGACCTGATGACCCTGGCAACGGCGTCATCAATGAGTGTGTAGAAATACTCGATGCCCGCTTCCCTGAATTTTTCGCTGTATTCTTTTTCGTACATCTCCTGGAATATATCTTTAAAGGTGTGGTCGTATTTCTTCGAAATGGTGTCTTTCGTGGCAAACCACAGATCCTGCCTGACTTCCAGCGCATAATTGAAACATGCCCTTGCAAAGCTGCGTATGGATTCGTCGGTATTGTGCATACCCATCAGGACGCCCGGTCCGCTGAACTCATGGATGGTGTCGCGGAATATCTCGTTTCCGTCCTTCCCCCTGAATACCAGTTCAGCCGTTCCCTGCCCTTCCACACGGTATTCCAGGTCCTTGTAAATGTCGCCGTACGCATGCCTTGCAAGAGTAATGGGTTTCTTCCATGTCCTTACGAAAGGCCTTATGCCTTTGACTATGATGGGAGCCCTGAAAACTGTGCCGTCCAGTATTGCCCTTATGGTTCCGTTTGGGCTCTTCCACATCTGCTTGAGTCCGTACTCCTCCACCCTCTGTGCGTTTGGCGTGATCGTCGCGCACTTGACGGCGACCCTGTGTTTTTTCGTCGCCATTGCGGCATCGACGGTCACACGGTCATCAGTCTCGTCGCGGCGCTTCAGGCCGAGATCGTAATATTCGGTGTTCAGTTCGATATATGGGGTCAGCAGTTCATCCTTTATGAGTTTCCAGATGATCCTGGTCATTTCGTCCCCATCCATCTCAACTATGGGTGACTGCATCCTGATTTTTTCTGCCATTCGCCTTATCATCCTTTCGTTTGTCTTTTTTGCTTTTCCGGCCCGGCAGAAACCTGACCGGTTGTTTTTCCTAATCGGCCTGGCTGGCACCGCAGCACTTCTTGTACTTTTTGCCGCTTCCGCACGGGCACGGGTCATTCCTGCCCACCTTATTGCTTACTGCCATCTTTGACAGTCTGAATTCCTTCGTCAGTTCCCTTCTCCTTTCCTCCGAAAGGATGCCTTCCCATTCCTTAAGATTATACAGCCAGTCTGCCCTGGCCTCATGCATGTTCCAGTAAAGCTTCTCGAAATCTATCTCCGCTGCCAGTTCAGTTTCCTCATCCAGCGAATCCAGGTCCAATCCTTCCTTCAGACTTGTGTTTATCCCGTCGAGGAAGCCCGCGAATGTGACAGGATCCATTCCGAATTCGCCGGCTAGGTCCTTAAGTTTCCCCTCGAGCTTTTCGATACGGTTCTCAAGGATCCTGCGGTAATTTTCCTTTTCCTTTTCAAAATAATCCGTCCAGAAAGCGTTCTGCTGATGCGGAGTCGCAAGTCCTTCCACGGTCTTTTTCCACTGTTCGTAAAGTCCCATTTTCGTGCTCCTTCTCCACTGGTGTAAAAAGTAAATTCATCATTTTAAAATGTATTATAGCATGGATTCATATAATGTCAAAACACTTGATGCGCGGCTGTGCGCGAACAGCAGGTCCATGCCTGGAGGCTGACAAGGCAAGGCTTGAACAAGGCGCTGTTTATAAACTAGTATCAAATTAAAATGTTATAATGAATATATCTCTTGTCTCAACAGGAACAATGTGAAATCTGCCATATACGGGGCAATACGGAAAAGGAGGGCGGCATGCGGAAAATCATACTTGTGCCGGATTCATTCAAAGGAACGATGTCCTCTGCCGAAGTGTGCGGCATAATGGCGAAAGCGATCAGGCTCCATTTCCCGGAAGCTGAGATAGTAAGCATACCTGTTGCTGACGGCGGAGAAGGCAGCGTCGAATCGTTCCTGTCGGCAGTCGGCGGCAGGAAAGTCTCCGTCACCGTGAAAGGCCCATATTTCGAAGATATTGAAAGCTTCTACGGGATCCTGCCGGATGATACCGCTGTTATTGAAATGGCGGCGGCTTCCGGTCTTCCGCTTGTCGGGGAAAACAGGGGCCCGGGAAAAACGACCACATACGGAACAGGCCAGCTTATGGTCCATGCTGCCAGGTCAGGGTGCAAAAGGATCATCGTAGGTCTTGGAGGCAGTGCCACCAATGACGGAGGCTGCGGCGCGGCAGCTGCAGCCGGAGTCGTTTTCAGGGACAGCTGCGGGGATCCGTTCATACCCGTGGGTGAAACGCTGAACAACATCTCATCCATAGATACCGGCGGGATCGATGATGCAGTTGCCGGTGCGGAGATCATCACGATGTGCGACATCGACAACCCGCTGTACGGGCCCGATGGAGCGGCTTATGTGTTTGGGCCGCAGAAGGGTGCGGATGAAGCGCTGGTGAAAGTATTGGACGAAAACCTCCGGCATCTTGCGGACATAGTAAAAAAAGATCTCGGGACAGATATATCGGGTATCCCCGGCGCAGGAGCCGCCGGCGGCATGGGCGGAGGCATGGCGGCATTTTTCGGCAGCAGGCTGAAGATGGGTATCGAGACCGTACTTGACGTTACAGGATTCGATCATTTGCTTGAAGGAGCCGACCTGGTGTTCACAGGTGAAGGGAAGATCGATCCACAGTCGCTGCGGGGCAAAGTCGTAACGGGTGTTGCCCGCCGCGCAAAAAAAGCCGGCGTGCCGGTCGTCGTAATCGCAGGCGATATAGACGACGGCATAGCCGAAGTATATGACAAGGGTGTTGCCGCCGTATACAGCATAAACCGTAAAGCTATTCCGTTCATTGAAGCCCGGCTTTGCTGCAGGGAAGACCTTTTCCTGGCAATGGATAACCTGATGCGGCTCCTCAAAATGTTTAGTCAGTAAACATGTTTACTCCTCAAAAATGAACCGATCAGGAGTCGATAAATTCAGTTCATAAGTCGTCAAAAACGGGATGCGGCCGTCCACATCCCGTTTTTTCTTACTTCGTATCAATTTCCAAAACTCTCTTTCAAAATTCCGGTTTCCCCTTTCAATTCTTTCGGGGTATCTTTCCATCCAGCATGCATCCTATTGCTAAATCATATATCCCGTCAGGGCTCATTTCTTCAGCATCTTTCTTACAGCAAGCACTATCGGTATGGACAGCGCCACCGAAACGATCATCTCAGCCGGCGCATTCGTAAGCGCTACACCAAGTATGGCCGCTGCCGCCTGGCTCACTTCTATTCCGTTGGCCTGCGCATATTCGGCCGCATATAGCAAATAAATCATGCCCAATACGCCGACAGTATTCGTCAGTGTTCCGACCACAGCACTTACTGCTATCCTGAGGGCTTTACTCTTTATGAACGGTATCCGGTGCGAGTAGTACGATGTGACGCCTATCAGCATCCTGGGCAATACCGATACAAGTGGGTTCAAAAACGCGAATGAAAGAAGCGAAGGATTCGTAAGGTTCTGGATGATGCTGAATATCCCGAAAATCAATCCTGCAGCCATCCCTACTATTGGACCTTCCAGGATCGCCCCTATTATCACGGGGATATGCATGATGGTTGCCTTGGCCATGGGCAGCGGTATAAATCCGACGCCCGATGCTCCCAGCACTATCGAAATTGCCGAGAGCATGCCGACAATAGCAATCTGCCTTGTCTCGAACTTCTTCCTGCTGATTGTTTTTTCCATTACATTCGACCTCCCGCTCTTATTCCCGAAGGATATAAGTCGTATTTTTAATGCTTGCTAAGTACGGTTTCATGCGAATACCGCCTTTCAAACATGCTAGCACATTTTTGCTGCAAATGCCATACTTTTTTTATTTTTCCCGGTACCATATCTAAAATTTATGCCCGTTATTTTCATTGTTTTTAGAAAAATGATACAATATCTGAGAAAACAAAACCGATAAAAACAGCGTAATTGATGGAAAGGCTGCGAAAAAGAAAAATCGGCGCTGCCTGGCGCGGTAAATGGGTCAAAGTATGCGGCAATGCCGCAACGCGGCGCCGAAAACGGAACCGGGGACGTTGAAACGGCGCATTGTATACAGGCAGCGCAAGCCGCAAAGCATCAGTGCGGACCATTCATGAAAAAGGATACGGTAAGAGGACGGGAGAATCAGCATGAAGGAAATCGTAACGATGTGGAAATACAGTATGATGGTCGCCTTAACGGTGCTGTGCGCCGGCATTTATATGCTGTTGCTGCTGCCAACCAAATCCATAGTCATAATCCCCGGAATAACCGAGATCAGGCCGGCTTCTTTGCTCCCGGTGATATTCGGCCTGTTGTTCGGTCCGGCAGGCGCCTGGGGTTCGGCCATAGGCAACCTTGCAGGCGATCTTTTCGGCACCCTTTCACCAGGTTCGATATTCGGCTTTGTCGGGAATTTCCTCTATGCTTACATACCGTACAAGCTTTGGTACCATATAAAGCAAAGGCATGGCGAAGACCGGGCGCCTACGATCAATTCGCCGTGGAAACTGGCCAGGTTCGGCATCGTCAGCTTTATTTCGAGCATTCCCTGCGCAGTTACGATCGCATGGGGGCTGAACCTCCTGGACATTACTAATTTCCCGGCGCCGGCCATCATAATAGCACTCAACAATACCGTCACCACATTGCTGTTTGGTCCGATCCTGCTTCCGATCCTGTATAAAGCGGCAAAAAAATACAGGCTGCTCTGGACTGATCTGATGCACCCGAAAGATATCAGCAAACCTTCGACAGACAAACTCTATCCCTTTATGATCATTACCGGTTCGACAGGAGCATTCCTATCAGGACTTGCAGCCGCTTGTTTTATTGCGGGGGAGGCTGTTTTTGACTGGCAGCGCTCTGTACAGGGTATGGGGAGTGTAGCCGTAACTCTGATCGTCCTGCCCTTTTTTGCGATTATGCTCTATGGATCGTTCAAGTCATAATTTTTCAGCCGGACATACAACAGGATCAGCTCGTCAAGCTCTCTGCTGCGTTGCTGTACTATTGAACTGGTCAAATTCTCAGACTCGATCAACTTATGAAGCTCCATCCTCAACAGATCGATCTCCCTTTTAAGGGACAAACAGTCGCTGTCTCTCAAGGCTATTCACCTCCCAGAACATACATTGCGGCAGCCTGCCAGCTTTAGACACACGATTCGACACAAAAGCCTGGACCTCATGACGAAGAAAGCCTGGGATAAGCCTGAATAAGTATCGATGCAGACACTGTTTTTCATTTGTGACTCCGTTCGTAATTCCATTTTTATTATATTACAATTAAGTTACATAATCAACATAATTTCCCCTGAACTGCCAGCATATGTATAAATTTTTCGTCAAATTGCATGCTGATTTCTCTAAATGCCGTTATTTCAGCCTTTAAGCGTTTTTAACATAAAACCTCATTTCATAAATATACAATTGCCTTCATCCTGCCGCGGGAAATAATCAGCTGTATTTCATCGCGGCCGGCAGGCCTGGCAAAGCATTTTCATGGGATTTGAAGATCATCGCCGTTTACGTAGGACCTGGACGCAAACGTCATTATTTCCCTGATTCAGTGCCTGTGACATCTTCGGCTCCCATACCTGCGGCATCCACTGCCACCGCATCCTTTGCGGTCATTCCTCCGATCTCATTGCATACGCCTCCCCTGGTCCCTGGGTATCCTGTTCCGGTCCGGCCGGCAGATAATAAGGAACGCCCATTATGACTGCCACACTGTGCTCCCCGTCGGCCGACAGTACGATACATCCTTCCCTGCTTATGCGTCCGTCTGCGATTATATGGGACACTCCACTGCTGACGCCGTCGGGGTTCCTTATTTCGATGTTATATACTGCGCCTTTGTATCTGTATGTTATCCTGAACGACTTCCATGAGGCCGGTATGCATGGGTCGATGAACAGTCTTTCTCCCTTCCTGCGGAATCCTGCGATGTTTTCAAGTCCGACCCTGTAAAGCCATCCGGCGGCGCCGGTGTACCATGTCCATCCTCCCCTGCCTGCATGGGGGCTTACGGCATAAACGTCAGCCGCCATGACATATGGTTCCGCTTTATAGCGGGAGTATTCTATGCCGGTCCTCGTGTGGTTGATGGGATTGATCATATGAAAGACCTCGCTGGCTTTGTCTCCCATGCCAAGTATGGCGAAAGCCAGCACGACCCACACTGCCGCATGGGTATATTGCCCTCCGTTTTCCCTCACTCCGGGCAGATACCCCTTAATATATCCCGGCTGCAGATCGCCGTCGCCAAATGGCGGGGTCAGCAGCCTTACAATGCCCTCGTCCGTATCAATCAGGAATTTCCGCACAGCCTCCATAGCCTCCCGGGCACGAGCCGGCTTCGCCATGCCGGAGATCACGGCCCATGACTGGGAAATGGAGTCGATCATGCACTCCGAATTCCTGGCCGATCCAAGAGGCGTACCGTCATCAAAGTATGCCCGCCTGTACCAGCTGCCGTCCCATGCTTCCCTCTCTACGCTCCCGATCAGCATCGCAGCCTTTTCGCGGTACAGTTCCGCTCTCCTGAAATCATTCATCCGCAGGCATATCGGGATAAACCTTTGCAGTATCGTCAGCAGGAACCATGCCAGCCATACGCTTTCCCCCCTGCCCTCCCTGCCGACGCCATTCATGCCGTCGTTCCAATCTCCGCTTCCTATAAGAGGCAAGCCATGCGGTCCCGTCTTCAGCGAAATATCTATTGCCAGTACGCAGTGCTCGTAAAGGTTCGCCTCAATGTCAGCACGCCGCGGCTCTTCATACCTTTCGTATTCGCCTTCGGCAAGCAGGTTGCCTTCCAGGAACGGCACGCTCTCATACAGGATAGAATCGTCGCCTGTTTTTTCAAGGTACTCGGCTGTGACGAAGGCCAGCCACAGAAGGTCATCGGAGTACCTGGTACGTATTCCGTTCCCTCTTTCCGCATGCCACCAGTGTTGGACGTCGCCTTCCCTGAACTGCCTTGATGCATGCAGGAGTATCTGCTCTCTCGACAGTTCCGGCCACAAATCCAGCAAAGCCATGCAGTCCTGCAGCTGATCCCTGAAGCCGTACGCGCCTCCCGCCTGGTAGTAGGCCGACCTTGCCCATAACCTGCAGGAGATGACCTGGTACAGGAGCCAGCCGTTCATAATCATGTCGAAGGAATCGTCAGGTGTGTGCAGCTGTATCGCCCCCAGTTTTTCACGCCAGAACGCCTTTACCCTGTCCAGTTCCGCTTTTGCGTTTTCCGGCCGGGAAAGCCGGTTTTTCATTGCCTCAGCTTCCTCCATGCCGGCGGCGCATCCTAAAAGGAACACGATCACGGCCTCTTCTCCCGGAGCCGGTTCTGCAATGCAGCTTACTGCCGCACATGGGTCCATCCCTGCGCCCGCCGCTTCATTAAGTCTTTCGCCGGATAAACCGGCAGGCTCGGCGTCATCGCCCCTGTGTCCCATGAAAATCGCCCTGTCACCCGTATATGACATTTCTTCCTGGCTTGCTGCAAGAAAAGCAATACAGTCCCCGAAGTCACGCGTGAACCTGTTCTCGATGCAGAGCATCCCGTTTTTTCCCGCTTTTGTGACGATGAACGGCGATGTCTCGCTGTCGGTTACTCCAAGGACCGGCCTCAGATAGTATGTGGCCCGCAGCCGCCGCTGCCTCCCGGTAAGGTTTTTCAGTCCGATGATGCATACCTTGACCGGAAGTTCCAGCGCAGCGAACATCGTCAGGCTCTGCCTGATCCCGTTGCTCTCATGTTCAAAGACGCTGTACCCGAAACCGTGCCGCACGGTGTACGGGCCGCTTCCGCCGATAGGCATAGGCGTCAGGCTCCAGTGGCACTTCTCATCCAGATCGCTTATATAAAAAATCTCTCCCTGCCGGTCTGTCACCGGATCGTTCGCCCATGGCGTCAGCTTGAACTCGCGGCTGTTCCTGTACCAGGTATATCCGCCTCCGCTTTCGGTGACCAGGAACCCGAAATCCCTGTTCGCTATTATGTTGGACCACGGCAGAGGGGTGCGCCTGCCGTTTCCAAGCCTGATGACGTACTCCCTGCCGTCCCGGGAGAAACCGCCTATGCCGTTGAAAAACTGCAGCTTTTCATCCTCCGGCATATCATGGATCTTGATCGGGTTCCTCTTTTCGCTGTCAAAACAGGCACTTGCCGCAGGGACGGCTTCCGCCGCCAGTCTTGACTCTTTGAGCCTGTTCATGAACGTTTCCGGGCTTTCCTCCACCACCAGCCTGGCTGCGGTATACAGGAGCGAAACCTGATGAGGCTCGATGTCGGACGCATTTATAACGAACACACCGCCGGGTTTTCCCGTAAGTTTCCCTGCATGGCTTGCGGATATCGCGTTCCTTACTTTTTCGTTCAGCGGCTGGCTGTACCCCTCCACTTTGTTTATCAGTACCACCAGGTCGGTGTACACGCACTTCATCCTCAGATATTCATGCCCCTTCAGGACCCAGTCCAGTATATCCTCATCTTCCGATTCCAGGACCGCAAGTATGACGGGAAGGTCGCCGGAAATGCCGAATGCCCACAGGTCCTGCTGTGATCCCGTATTGCTCTCTATGTGTTTTGAATATCCTTTTTTGAACGAGCTGTTGAAAAGCAGGAAGGGCACCATGTCGAGATATGACATCACCTCGTCCGGCGCAAGCCCGAGATACCTGCTTTCGACCCTGCTCCTTGTCCATGAGAGTTCGAATGTCCTGTCGCATATCCTGAAATCGTTGTACTTGTCGGCAAGCTCCAGCGCTTCCTTCCTCGTGGATGCCAGGGCCACGGCATATACTGCCCTGACAGAACCGCCGGGCTCGATCTTCAGCCTCCTCCTCAGGCTCATCACAGGATCCAGCACGGAACCCTGGCTCCCGCTCAGAGGCTGGTCAGGCTCCAGCGCTTCCGCGTTGGTGATGTCCCTGTTCCTTCCGATGAATCTCATCCTGTCAGTCTCAAACTGCATATCCCCCATGGCATGGTCTTCGTCCACTGACATTGTATGGACCAGCCAGAGCGGTCTTTCTCCTTCCTTTCTCGGCCTTCTGACAGCCAGCAGGCACTTGCGGTCCCTGATATATTCAGTCATCACGAATAGCTTGCTGAACGCCGGATGGGCAGCATCTTCCTGCCACGGTCCCAGCACCGCTTCGAAGTAGCTGGTCAGTTCCACGACCCTTGCGTGCTCGCTGTGGTTCGTCAGCGTTATCCTCCTTATTTCCGCATTGTCCTCGGGAGATACTGTGACCTCGAGGCGCGACTCTATATTTCCGTTTCTCCTTATGAACTCAGCTTTATCGGGAGAAAACACCACCCTGTATTTTTCAGGCTCCTGGCCGTATGGCTCGCAGGTCGCGGACCAGGTGGTGTTGGAATTGATATTTTGTATGAAAATGTAGAAGCCCTTCTTATCGAAGTAATCAGGCGTCCACCTGTTGACGGCGACAGCTCCCGCCCTGCTGTATCCTGAACCCCCGTCGGTTATGGCGACGGTATACTCGCCGTTCGACAACAGGTGCACATTTGGGGGCAGCTGCTTCGGCATCCCGTAAGTCCTTACCGCCATGCCTTCCACATGCTCCGTCCGTTTGACGCGGCTTGCCCGTTCCTTCCTGTACTCCTTGGCATAAAGTATCCTTTCCGGCATCTTTTCCTGCAGCAGCAGATCTGCTGAACGGATCACGGGGATATTATGGAACCGCTTCTGAAGGATGCCGGAATTGAAGAAATTGTTCAAGGAAGCAAGGCTCATCCCCTGGTGATGTGCCATATAACTCTTTACGATGATGAACCTGCTGTTCTTGTCAAGCCGCGAAGGCGTAAAGTCGACAGCCTCGTAAAAACCATATGTCCCTTCCATACCCAGTTGCTGCAGTTCCCTCAGGTTTTCCGCCACGGCAGCAGGGTCCGTTGTCAGGGCAAGCAGCGATGCGTACGGCGCCGTGACCATATCGTTGGCAAGTCCGCGCTTGAGCCCCAGTTCCGGCACTCCGAAAGCCTTGTACTGATAATTGAGTTTAAAATCCAGCGCACTGTATCCCGACTCGGAAATGCCCCACGGAATGCTGCGCTGCCTGCCGTATTTCTTCTGTTTTCTGACAACGAACGAATATGTTTCATCGAGGATCGTGTTTTCATAGCTTCGCATGATGAGGGCAGGCATCAGGTACTCAAACATCGTGCCGGTCCACGAAACAAGCCCCATGCCTCCGTCCGACGCAGTCATCTTCCTTCCGAGGCGCATCCAGTGCTTCCGGTCCACCTCGCCCCTTGCTATTGCTATGAAACTGGCCTGCCTGGCCTCAGAGGCAAGCAGATCGTAGTATGACTTGCTCAGATGTCCTTCCTCGACGTTATACCCGATCGAAAACAGGAGCCGTTTTTTGTCAAAAAGCGGTGCGAACTCGGTCTTGTCTACAATTTCGGAAATCCTTCCGATAATGTTCCTATACTTTCCGGATATATCTTCTATGTGCCTGATGCCATGTGCCAAAAGGTCCAGGACCTGCCCGTGCAATACATCCGTTCTCTCAGTCTCCGGAACAGCCATGAGAACAGTTTCCGCTTTTTTATAACGGGCCAGGAGTTCATCGGGCGAAGCCGGAACATACATCACGCCGGCAAGCTCTGAGTCAAACCGTCCGATGTATTCGGCAGAGCCGGGCAGGCGCAGCAGCGGATAATATGAGTAAATCTCCTGTGTGTATTCGGCGATCATCGCCTCAAGCCTGGATATCCAG
>Ga0134099_1001519_pt1 | contig 21657 bp, 19 predicted proteins | sample 10_taG_2_FD_105482 | JGI IMG/M metagenome (GOLD analysis project Ga0134099, IMG submission 105482) | Switchgrass degrading microbial communities from high solid loading bioreactors in New Hampshire, USA - 10_41_5_180_A2 metaG | ecosystem: Engineered > Bioreactor > Semi-continuous > Anaerobic >...
AGGGCGGCCGCCGGCTTCACCAAGTAGAAGAGGCAACAGACGCATTCGGCGCCAATTCATGAACCAAAATCATACAGAACACTTTTGGAAGTGCGACGTACCCACTTTCACTTGACAGACCCCCGTGGCGGGGGATTTTTGACGTGTAGGCGATTCAAGTGGTAGATTTGAGCAGTAGTATGACGTCCACCGCGAACACTCGTAGAGGCGAAATACAGGCACGAGATCCCGCAACACCAGCAGCGTTCGGTCAGGAGATCAGATGCGGCAGGTGAGGAACACATGATCTTCGAACAGCGCTTCATTGCCGGGATTCGGGACGTCGGCGACCGGAACGAGCTCACCAACAAGGCCATCCTGGAGGCGCTGACCGACGTCAGCAACCTGCACGGCCTGACCGTGGGCCAGAGCACGCGCGACCGAAGCCGCTCGCACCTGGCCTGGATGGTCGCGAACTGGAAACTGAAGGTCATCCGCCGCCCCAAGGTGTGCGACACGTTCGTGGCCCGGACGTGGGCGCGGGGGTACAGCAGGGCCCATGCCTTGCGCGATTACGAACTGGTTGACCAGAATGGCGAGGTCTGTGCGCTGGCCACGTCCAAGTGGGTCGCCGTGGACACGGAAACCGGCAGCCTGCTTCGGCTGACGCCGGAGCTGATGGACCGGTATGAACCCGAGCCGGACCGCGTGAACTTCCCGGGTGTCGACTTCATGCGTGCGGCCCCGAAGGACGTCCCGGAGGAGCGGCGGGCGCTGGTGCAGGCCCCCAGGTACATGATCGACCTGAACGGCCACGTGCACAACACGATGTACCTGGACCTCGCCGCCGAGGTGCTGCCCGACGATCTCTGGCGGCGGCAGTTCGACTCGCTGGAGATCCACTACCGCAAGGAGATCCTGCCGGGCCAGACGGTCCTGCTGCTCTACGGCGAGGCGGGCGGCACGCACTACGTGCAACTGAAAAGCGAAGACGGGGCCGTCTTGCATGCGGTCATCGCGCTCAGTGACTGAAGCGGTGGGCAGGGCGCACTCGTGTCGTCCTGCCCACGAAACGTTTGCCCAACGGCGGCCCACGGGTTAAACTCAAAGGTGGATTGTATCGCCAAGAGGAATCGTTGACGGTCAGGAGGGCCCCGATTGCAGGAAACCGGCTACGTGCCGCTGAAAATCGCAGACCCGGCGCTGCTGTTCGCCGCGCTGGGCAAACAGCCCCTGGTGGGCATGACACCCGACGAGATGGCCGACCTGCTGGCCGGTCTGGGCGAGCCCCGGTTCCGCGCCAGGCAGCTCTTCCAGTGGGTCTACGAGAAGGGCGTGAAGGACTTCGCCGCCATGACCAACCTCCCGGCGAAGCTCCGGGAGCAGCTGGCCGAGCGTACGATCCTGCGCCTGCTCGAGAAGGAGGCCGAGCAGCACGACCGCAAGACCAACACCACCAAATACCTCTTCCGCCTGCACGACGGGTCAAAGGTGGAGTCGGTGCTGATGCGCCAGTCGTGGGGTAACTCGGTCTGCATCACCACCCAGGTGGGCTGCCGGATGGGTTGCACGTTCTGTGCCTCCACCGTGGGCGGGCTGGTGCGGAACCTGACGGCCGGCGAGATCGTCGATCAAATTATCATGATGCAGCGCGAGCTGCCCGAGGGCCAGGGCATCAGTTCGGTGGTGCTCATGGGCTCCGGGGAGCCGCTGGAGAACTACGACCACGTGCTGAAGGCGATCCGCCTGATGCACGAGCCAGACGGACTCAACATCGGCTACCGGCACATCACGGTCTCCACGTCGGGCATCGTGCCCGGCATGCGGAGGCTGGCGGAGGAGGGGCTGCCCATCACGCTGGCGCTCTCCCTCCACGCCCCCGACAACGAGCTGCGCCGGCAGCTGATGCCGGTGGCCCGGATCTGGTCCATCGAGGAGGTGCTCGCCGCCGCCCGGGCGTACGGCGAGAAGACCGGACGCCGGGTGACGTACGAGTATATCCTCATCGACGGCGTGAACGACGGCCCCGAGCACGCGACGGCACTGGCCCGCCTGCTGAAGGGGTCGCTCGCCCATGTGAACCTGATTCCCATGAACCCGGTGGCCGAGCGGCCGCAGTACCGCCGGCCGAGTTCCGAGCGCGTGAGCCGGTTCAAGCAGATCCTCGAGTCCAGCGGCATTGCGACCACGGTGCGGCGCGAGATGGGCGGTGAGATCGACGCCGCCTGCGGCCAGCTGCGCAACCGTGTGCTTCGCAGGCAGATGAGGAGATGAGAGCGTGAGACTGGTGTTCAGCGAGCGGACCGATCCTGGAAGAGTCCGGCCCAGCAACCAGGATGCCTACCTGCTGGACCAGATCGCTGTGCCCGAGGGGGGCGCCCTGATGGCCGTGGCGGACGGGATGGGGGGCTACGACGGCGGCGAGGTGGCCTCGCAGCTGGCCGTGCAGACCCTCCGTGCCTACGTGCTGCCCCGGGTGGAGGCGTGGGCCCGCGAGGGAACCATCGGCCGGGGGCTGGTGGAGGGGATCCACGCGGCCAACCGGGCCATCCTCGCCGCCCAGCTGACCCGCGCCGACCTGGCCCGCATGGGCACCACGATGACCGCCGTCATCGCCGCCGGGGCGCACCTCTATGTGGGTCACGTGGGCGACAGCAAGGCGTTTCTGATCACCGGGACGCACGCACACCAGATCACATCTGACCACAACATCCCGGGAGAGCTGCTCCAGCGCGGCCACCTCACCCGGGAACAGGCGGCCTGCCATCCCCAGCGGCACGTGCTCACCCGCGCCCTCGGCGTCCGGGAGGAACTGCTGGTGGAGCAGCTGGAGCTGCAGTGGGCCGTCGGCGATACGATTCTGCTCTGCACGGACGGCCTCACGAACCTCGTGACCCTCGCGGAGATCGAGGAGGCGGCCGCCCGGCACGATCCCGCATCCCTGGCCGACTGGCTGGTCAGCCTGGCCAACAGCCGCGGCGGCCACGACAACATCACCGTGCTCGCCGCCAGGTGGGAGGGATAACGTCCCTTGATCGGCACGATTCTCGGCAATCGATATCGACTGGAAGAGCGCATCGGCGGCGGCGGCATGGCCCTGGTCTTCCGGGCCACCGACCTGCAGCTGGGCCGGGAGGTGGCCGTCAAGGTTCTCCGCGGCCAGTACAGCGCAGACGACGAGTTCGTGCGCCGGTTCCGCCGTGAGGCACACAACGCCGCCTGCCTCTCGCATCCCAACATCGTACAGACTTACGACGTGGGCGAGGACGGCGGGACCCACTACATCGTTATGGAACTGGTGAGGGGCAAGACCCTCAAGGCCCTGATCCAGGAGCAGGGCGCCCTGCCCGTGGCGGAGGCGGCCCGCATCGGCATCGCCATCGCCGACGCTCTGGCCCACGCCCATGCCCAGCGCATCGTCCACCGGGACATCAAGCCCCACAATATCCTGCTGGGCGAGGACGGCCGCATCAAGGTGGCCGACTTCGGCATCGCCCGGGCGGTCACCACCGACACGGTCACCCGCACGGGCGCCATGGTGGGCTCCGCCCACTACTTCAGCCCCGAGCAGGCCAACGGCCAGCCGGCCGGCGAGAAGTCCGACCTGTACTCCCTCGGGGTCGTTCTTTACGAGATGGTGACCGGCACCCTTCCCTTCCAGGGGGAGAGCCCGATCACCGTGGCCCTGAAGCACCTGCAGGAGAGGGTCGTGCCGCCCTCGGAGGTCAACGCCGAGGTGCCGGTGGAGATGGACGAGATTATCCTGCGGGCGATGGAAAAGGAGCCGGACGACCGGTTCGAGAGCGCCATCCAGATGCGTGACGCCCTCGCCGACTTCCTTCAGCTCCACGAGGAGGGCAGGACGCACATGCGCGGGGGCGACTTCCCCACGATGGACCTGCGGGCCGTCAAGGGCCGGCGGGCCAAGACCCGGCAGAAGCGCCATCCGGAGGCGGACGCGTCCCGCCGAGCCCGGCGGCGGACCCTCATCATCGTGGCCTCGGTGCTGGTCGTCATGCTGGGCGGCCTGGGCGCCGCCGGCTGGGCGCTCTGGAAGTTCCTCGACGTGCCCGAGGTGGTGGTGCCCGACATCGTGGGCATGCACATCACCCAGGCGGAGGAACTGCTCCGGCAGGCCAAGCTGCAGCGGACGATCGTCTCCGAGCGCTACAGCGACCTGGATCAGCTCTACATCCTCGAGGCACGGCCCGAACCGGGCAGTGTGGTGAAGGAAGGCGCCGTGATCGAACTGGTGGTCTCCAAGGGGCCCGAGACGGTGGAGGTGCCCAACGTGGTGGGCATGAACATCGACCAGGCCAAGGCCGCTCTGCGGACCGAGCGGTTCCAGATCGGCGACATCAAGGAAGAGGTCTCCAGCCGTCCGCAGGGCGAGGTGATCGCCCAGGCCCCGCTCGCCCGCACCCCGGTGAAGGTGGGCTCCGAGGTGGACCTCACGGTCTCGCTGGGTCCGCTCATCGTACCCAAGGTGGTGGGCCTGAAGCTGGAGGACGCGCAGAAGGCCCTGGCCGAGGCGGGGCTGCAGGCGGGCACCGTCGACCAGCGGCACGACGCCGCCGAGGCCGGCACGGTTCTCGCCAGCACGCCGGCCGGGGGTACGCAGGTGACCCCTGGTCAGCGGGTGGACCTCGTGGTCTCCGCCGGGCCGGAACTGGTGGGGAAGCAGTTCTCGCAACCCCTGGTCGTGCCGGTGCTGCCCTCCGAGCGCGCTCGCTTCAAGGTGGTCCTGGTGGACCAGATCGAGGGCGCGACGGAGCCCTCGGAGTCGACGCTCATCGACGAGGAGCTGCAGGGCGGCGAGCAGGTGATCGTCTCCGGCACGTATTATGGTGAAGCCTATCTGATCATCTACGTGAACGACGTGGAGCGCTTGCGGTATCCGTTGCAGTGAAAGAGGTGGGGTCGGAGTGTGCCGCTAGGTTACGTGATTCGTTCGCATTCCAACATCTATTACGTGCTGGTGGACGGCCAGGAGGTGGAGTGCCGCCCGCGGGGCAAGTTCCGCCTGGACCAGACCCAGGTGCGGGCCGGCGACCACGTGGAAGTACGGCTGGAGGCTGACGGCGAGGGCCGCATCGACAAGGTGCTGCCGCGCCGCAACTGCCTCGAGCGGCCGCCCGTGGCCAATGTGGACCAGTGTCTGGTGGTCTTCACCCTGGCCGAACCTGAGGCCGATTACCCCTTCCTGGACCGGGTGCTCATCCACGTGGAGCAGGCGGGGGTGGCGCCGCTCATCCTGCTCAACAAGATCGACCTGGTGGAGCAGGAGGCGGTGGATGCGTTCGTGCGCACTTACCGAGATCAGGTAGGCTACCCCGTGCTGCCGATTTCGGCCCGGGAGGGGTGGGGGCTGGACGCGCTGCTTCCGCACCTGGTGGGCAAGATCTCGGTGCTGGCCGGCCATTCCGGGGTGGGCAAGTCGCAGCTCATCCGGGCCCTGGAGCCGCGGCGACAGGACGTGCGGGTGGGGGAGGTCTCGGCCAAGTCCCGGAAGGGACGGCACACCACGCGCCACGTGGAACTGATTCCGCTCAGCAGCGGCGGGCTGCTGGCCGACGCCCCGGGGTTTACCTACCTGGAGTTTCAGGACATTGAGAAGTGGAACCTGCGGGATTACTTCCCGGAGTTCGTCCGCCACCAGGCAGCGTGCCGCTACAGCGACTGCCTGCATCGGGCGGAGCCGGACTGCGGCGTGAGAGCCGCACTGCAGGCGGGGGAGATTCCCGAAAGCCGCTACGAGAGTTACCTCCTGTTCCTCGCAGAACTCGAGCCCAAGAAGAGGTGGTAATATCCGTGTTCGATCCTGCACGCGTCAAGGTGGCCCCGTCGCTGCTCTCCGCCGACTTCGCCGACCTGGGCGGTGAACTGCAGCGCATCGCCGCGGCCGGGGCTGACTGGGCGCACCTGGACGTGATGGACGGCCACTTCGTGCCCAACATCACCTTCGGGCCGCCTGTGATCGCAAAGCTCAGGCCCCGGTCGCAGCTCTTCTTCGACGCCCACCTGATGATCCGGCAGCCTGAGCGGTACGTGGCCGACTTCGTGAAGGCGGGCGCAAACCTGATCACCGTCCACGTGGAGGCCTGCGACCACCTGCACCGGGTGCTGGGGCAGATCCGGGAGGCCGGGGCGAAGGCCGGCGTCGCCCTGAACCCGCACACGCCGGTCAGCATGCTGGCTCACGTGCTCGACATGGTGGACCTGATCCTGATCATGACCGTCAACCCCGGCTTCGGCGGCCAGCGCTTCATCGAGTCGTGCCTGCCCAAGGTCGCCCAGGCGAAGGCGATGCTGCGGGAGGCCGGCCTGGACGACCGGGTGGAGTTGCAGGTGGACGGCGGCGTCGATCCCGACACGGCGCCGCGCTGCATCGCCGCGGGCGCCACGGTGCTGGTGGCGGGAACGGCCGTCTTCGGCCGGCCCGACTACGCGGCGGCTATTGCGGCGCTGCGGGGATAGCGCCGGGACGAAGACGCAGGCGCCGCCGGGCGCAGGGCAGAGCAGCGGAGGTGGCAGCAGATGGCCGAATCGAACCAGTACGTGATTTTTCGCCTGGATGATCAACTGTACGGCGCCGACATCACCGTAGTCCGTGAGGTGAGCTACCTCACGCCTGTCACCCGCCTCCCGAACACCCCGCACTACGTGGAGGGGGTGATCGACCTCCGGGGCGAGGTGATGCCGGTCATCAGCCTGCGCAAGCGGCTGGGCCTGCCGGACCGGCCGGCCGACGCCGACACCCGCATCATGATCCTGAGCGTGGGCAGCCTCACCGCCGCCCTGGTGGTGGACGGGGTGGAGCAGGTGGTCACCCTGGAGGCCGGGGCGATCGCCAAGCCCGATGCGTCCCTTACAGTGGCGGGGCAGGATTACGTTTACGGGGTCGCCCGCATGGACGACCGGCTGGTGGTGCTCATCGACCTCAGGCGCATGCTCACCGTCGCGGTCGCCTGACTTTCCTGGCCCGACCCTCGTTTCCGGAGGCAAGTTTTCACCCGGGGTCACGTATGTTGGGTGAAGAATGGGTTCGCCGGGACGAGGAGGGGTCGCCGTGCGGATGGGGCTGGGGAGACGCAGGCCGCCGCCCAGGGCGCTGGCGGGGTTTGCACTGATCCTCGTGGGCGTGTCGATCATACTCACGGCGCTGCCCGGCTTCGTCTATGCCGCGGTGATCGGGGTACTGATCGCCTACCTTGGCTACACGCTCATCGGCCGGTGAGCCTTCGGGTCAGTCAGGAAGGGGGGCACCTGTGTGCGCATCACCGTCATCCGACTGCCGCGACCCTTGGGGCGAATGCTAATGGCGATCATGCGAGTGTTCTCCGGCAAGCGGGGGGAAGGCAGGGACGCCGCGTAGCGTGCACCGGGCAACCCAGAGACCGCGAGCCGGCCGCATCGACCCACCCTGGCACCCCGGCGGGCGCATTGCCGCCGGGGTCAACACTTGGCTATAATAGTTGGGAATTGCCGCTGGGAGGTAGCACCGGAACATGGCTGACTATCTGGTACGGGCGATTGGGGCCGGCGGGAACGTGCGGGCGTTTGCGGCCGTAACCACCGCCCTGGTGGACGAGGCCCGCCGCCGCCACGACACCTGGCCCACGGCCACCGCCGCACTGGGCCGCGCCCTCACGGCCACCGCACTGCTGGGGGCCATGCTGAAAGACCCCGACGAGTCCGTGACGCTGCGCGTGGCGGGCGACGGGCCGCTCCGGGGGATCATCTGCGACGCGGACGAGCGCGGGCACGTGCGCGGCTACGTGAACGAGCCCCACGTGGACCTGGACCGCACGCCACAGGGCAAGCTGAACGTGGGTGCAGCCGTGGGCGCCGGAACGATCTACGTCACCCGGCAGCTTGCGCTGCAGGGCATCTACACCGGCTCGGCCGAACTGGTCTCGGGCGAGATTGCCGAGGACCTGGCTTACTACCTTACCCGCTCGGAGCAGACGCCGTCGGCGGTGGGGCTCGGCGTGCGGGTGGACCCGGACGGCGTGGTGGTGGCCGCCGGCGGATACCTGCTGCAGCTCATGCCGGCCACGCCGGATGCCGACCGCGACCGGCTCGAGGCGAACCTGGCGCAGCTGGGTTCGGTGAGCCTGGCGGTGGAGCGGGGAATGACGCCCGAGGAGATCCTGGCGGCCGTGCTGGCGGGCCTCGACTACGACATCCTCGAGCGACGCGACCTGAGCTTCACCTGCCGCTGCAGCCGGGAGCGGGCGCTGGCGGCCATCGCGATGCTGGACGAGAAGGACCTCGCCGCGCTGGAGGAGGAGGACCACGGGGCCGAGCTCACCTGCCACTTCTGCAACGCGGTCTACCGCTTCAGCGAGGAGGAGATCCGCACCGCACGCCAGAACGCGGACAAGCACTGAGGCCCCAATGGCGAAAACCCGGCCACCTGAACCGGTGGCCGGGTTTGCTGGCGAAGCCGGGTGGGCTAGATCGCCCGCTGAACCTTACCGCTGCGGAGGCAGCGGGTGCACACGGTGATCCGCTTGACGCGGCCGTTCACAACCGCCCGAACGGTCTGGACGTTGGGCGACCAGGACCGCTTGGTCTTGTTCTCCGCATGGCTGACCGCGTTGCCGCGGTGGACACGCTTGGAGCAAACCTCGCACAGGCGAGCCATGGCCTGACACCTCCTCCCGGCCAGGAAAAGCTTCCACCTTTGTTAAAGCACAATCCACATCATAGCACACTTGCTGTACTGGTGACAAGCGCCTGCAGGTGGGTTCGACCGACGACGGGCGTCCGGACGTCGGTTCCGGACCGCTGGCAGGAGTTTGGCCCACCCGGGACGAAAGTAACGCCGTTTGGAAGGGGGGAGCGCCGGTGGGTAAGGAGCTCCAAACCGAGCTGGGGCGCATCTACATTGCGGATGACGTGATCGCCACCATGGCCGGCATAGCCACCACCGAGTGCTACGGCATCGTCGGCATGGCGTCCTCCCGTCTCCAGGACGGCATCTCGGAGCTGCTCGGGCGCGAGAACCTGGCCCGGGGCGTCCTGGTGGAGGTCGATAACGATTCGGTGGAAATCGACCTGTACATCGTGGTGGGGTATGGCACCCGCATTTCGGAGATCGGGCGGAACGTCACCGACAAGGTGCGGTACGTGGTGGAGAGCTACACCGGGCTGAAGGTGCGGGGCGTGCATATCCACGTGCGCGGCGTGAAGGTCGGAAACGCCTGAGCGGAAGCCGCTTCGGGCCCAGAAAACCAGCCCGGCTGTGGCTAGCCGGTGGGGATGAGGAGGCACCCTTCGTTGAGCATCAAGACCATCGACGGCAAGGCGCTGAAACGGATGATCCGCCACGCAGCCGCACGGCTCGAGGCTGAGAAGGATGCGGTAAACGCCTTGAACGTGTTCCCGGTGCCGGACGGGGACACCGGCACCAATATGTCCATGACGCTGAGCTCGGCGATCCGCGAGGTGGAGCGGGCCGGCGACCGCACCGTGGGCGAGGTCGCCGCCGCCCTGGCGCAGGGCTCGCTGATGGGCGCCCGGGGCAACTCCGGCGTCATCCTGTCGCAGCTGTTCTGCGGCTTCGCCAAGTACCTGGACGGCAAGGTGGCCGTCGACGGGCGGGAGTTTGCCCGGGCCCTGCAGGAGGGTGTGGACACCGCCTACAAGGCCGTCATGAAGCCGGTGGAGGGCACGATCCTCACCGTGGCGCGGGAGGCCGCGGCGGCTGCCCAGCACGTGGGACGCCGGACCGGCGACCCGGCCGTGGTGATGCGGGCGGCGCTGGAGGCGGCCGAGAAGGCCCTGGCCCAGACCCCGGAGCTGCTGCCGGTGCTGAAGAAGGCCGGCGTGGTCGACTCCGGCGGCAAGGGCCTCACGGTGATCTACCACGGCTACTACGAGGCCCTGGCCGGCGAGGCGTTGGGGGCGGAGGCCGCGGAGGAGGCTGCCCCGGCGCCGGCGCAGACTGCCGTGGCCCCGGGCCGGCACGACGTCTCCCCGGCGTCTCAGGTCGCTTTCAAGGTGGACGAGGAGATCTCGGACATCCGCTTCCCCTACGACTGCGAGTTCTTCATCCGGCGCTACAAGGACGGTCCGCCGATCCCGATGGACCAGATCGCCCGGGATCTGGAGCAGTGGGGCGACTCGATCTACGTCGTGGGCAGCGAGGACCTGGCGAAGGTGCACGTGCACGCCTCCAACCCGGGTCCGGTGCTCTCGCTGGCCATCCAGTACGGCGACCTGATCGACATCGTCATCCACAACATGCGGGAGCAGCACGCCGACCTGCTCCGCAACGCCCAGCCCGCCCCGGAGGGCGTGCAGGGGAACACCCCGGCCGCCGCACAGGCGGCGGATTCCGGCGCGGCGGCTGATCCGACGGCAGCGCCCGCGATGGCCGGCGCCAACCCGGCGAACCCGGGGGTGGACGCTCACGGGGAGGCCGCGGCCGACCCGCCGGCGGAGGAGAAGCCGACTGCCGTCGTGGCGGTGGCGGCGGGCGAGGGCATGGCGGAGATCCTGCGCTCGCTGGGCGTGAGCGAGGTGATCGAGGGCGGGCAGACGATGAATCCGTCCACCCAGGACCTGCTGGAGGCCATCGAACGCTGCCCGAGCCGGCAGGTGTTCGTGCTGCCCAACAACAAGAACATCATCCTGGCGGCGGAGCAGGCCGCGGCTCTCTCCAAGAAGAAGGTCTACGTGGTTCCGACCCGGTCGGTGCCCCAGGGCATCTCGGCCATGGTGGCCTGGATGCCCGACGAGGAGGACGGCGACCGGCTGTTCGCGAGCATGAAGCAGGTGATCGGCGACGTGCAGACCGGCGAGGTCACCTACGCGGTGCGCGACACGGTCTACGGCGACCTGGAGATCAAGGAGGGCGACATCCTCGGCCTGTGGAACGGCAAGATCCACCTGACGGGGAAGCAGCCGGAGGAGGTGCTGGCCAACCTGCTGCAGGCCATGGTGGACGAGGTGGGCGGCGAGGTGGTCACCGTCTACTTCGGCGAGGCGGTCTCGGCAGACCAGGCCGAGGCAGTGGGGGAGGACCTGCGGAAGCGGTTCCCCGACCACGAGATCGAGGTCCAGTACGGCGGCCAACCCCTCTACTATTACGTGTTCTCGCTGGAGTAACGCTTGCCAGTGTCTGGCCGGGTGTGTTGCACACGCCCGGCCTTGTGCGTCTGCCCACGGGCGATCGGCTGGATCGGAGGCTCCCACGCTCTGCGGACCCGCCGGGAGCGGGCCGGTGGCGGCGGGGGCGAGGGGCGGTCGGGTCGCCGTTCGTGGAATCGGGGATAGTGGGTAAACTCGTGAGACGAACCCCGGCAACGCAAACCAAAGCGCCTGCGTCTATCGTCTGAATAATGGTGATAAAGAGGAGGGAAGAGCGATGGAGAAGTCTACGCACCGTGTTGACCGGCACACGCTGGCCGGCGACTGGCCGCTCCTGGCCCTCATGCTCGTGACCATCGGCGTCACCATCTGGGCGTTCCCGCGCCTGCCCGACCAGTCGGCGGTTCACTGGGGCACGGACGGGACGGCGGATGGGTCTGCCAGCCCCTGGTTCCTCGCCCTCTACTGGCCCATCTTGGCGACCGGAATCTACCTCCTGTTGCTCTACCTGCCCCTCCTGGACCCCAAACGGAGCAATTACGTTGCATTCGGGCGCGTGTATGGCATCATCCGCCAGGCCGTGCCGGCGCTCCTGCTGTTGCTCCACCTGGCGCAGCTGGCGAACGCTCTCGGCGCGTCGGTCTCTCCGCTCACGGTGATCTTCCTCGCCACGACGGCGCTCTTCTTCGGCTTCGGCCTGGCCATGGGTCAGATCCGCCCCAACTACTTCATTGGCATCCGCACACCGTGGACCCTGGAGAGTGAGGAGGTCTGGACGAAGACCCATCAGTTTGCCGGCCGGCTGTGGGTGGTGCTCAGCCTGCTGCAGGCGCTTCTGGTGCTGCTGATGCCCGCCCACCTCGGGTTCTGGACCTGGCTGGCCGTCGTCCTGGTCATGGTGGCCGTGCCGGCGGTGTACTCGTACCGAGCTTACCGGCAGGTGAGCGGTTGAGGAACGGTGACGCAGGGAACCGTCCCGGGGTCATCCAGGATGACCCCGGGACGGCCTTCTTGTGTCCGGGCGACCGCACGGGTCGCGCGTCCCTGGCCGGCTGGCCGCGGCTCCCTGGTGGGTTGCAGGACGTCTGTGCCCCTGCCTCACTGGACGGGTGCACCGCAGGCGCGTCGCGGGGTTCGCCCGCGATGAGCAGACCCGGGCGGTCGTGCCGGCCCGGCCGCCGACTTGGTCTAGCGCCGGGATCGCAGGTCCCCGTCCATCCGGTGGCGAAACCACCGTGACAGGGTTCAGGTTCGAACGGGTAACCGCACCACGCAGTCATTGTCAACAGAAACCTCACTAATCGGGGGACCCACGAAGTGCTGGAATGGATCGCCATGCTGACGATGCTGGTGGACCACATCGGGGCCGTGTTCTTCCCCGGGGCGGTGTGGATGCGCATCGTCGGGCGCATCGCCATGCCGCTCTACACCTACGGCATCGTCCGGGGCTACGAGCTCACCCGCAGCCGCAGGCGCTATGCCCTGCGCCTCTTCCTGATCGCCCTGGCGGCACAGGTGCCCTTCTGGGCGCTCTGGTACCCCGACGTGAACATCGTGGCCGGCTTTCTGGCCGGCATCGGGGTCTTCGCCGGGCTGGACAACACCCCGCGGCTGGTGGAGCGCCTCTTTCACCGCCCGCTCCCTGCGCTGACCCGCACCCTGCAGGGGGCGCTGCTGGCCGCGGCCTTCTTCCTTTTCTGGCTGGTGCCCGTGGATTACGGTCCCTACCTCCTGGCCCTGCTGTTGTTGTACCGGTACGTCAAGTGGAAGTGGGTGCTCCCCGTTGCGCAGGCGGTGCTCGTCGTGCTGCTTCTCGGGCCGCACTGGCAGATTCAGCTGTTCAGCCTGGTCGGTACCCTCTTGCTGACCCTGCCCGTGCGCTACCCGCCCCTGATGCGGGGCCGCTGGTTCTACCGGGCCTTCTATCCGGCGCACCTGGCGGTGATCGCGGCGGTGGCCTGGACCCTGTACCTGCAGGGTCGGATCTAGCAGGTGCCTCCGCCCCCTGTTCCGTCCGGGGGCGCGCCGGCACTCGCCCGGCGGGTGCGGGGCCGTGGCCGCGCTTTTCCGGGCTGGCGCCCGCGCACCTGGGCAGGGGTGACCGCCTCTCCGCCCGTGCCAGCGACTTACAGGAATCCCTCACCGCGACAGCGAACAAGTCCGGGCGAGGTGAGTTGGGTGACACCAACGAGCGGCAGCGATTCGAAGACCAGGACGAAGGGCTACTACGGCGATCCCCTGAACATGCCGGTCCAGTACTTGAAGGGCATCGGACCCGCACGGGCCAGGGACCTGGCCAAGCAGGGGATCAGCACGGTCCGCGACCTGATCGAGCGGGTGCCCCGGGCCTACCGGGACTACTCGCACTTCAAGCGCATCGCCGAGGCGCAGAACGGCCAGCTGGAGTCGCTGATGGGCACCGTGGTGATGGTGCAGGACCAGCGGGTGCGGGGAAACCTCAACCTGACCAGGGTGATCATCTCCGACGGCTCCGGCACCGCCGCCGGCGTCTGGTTCAACCAGCCCTGGCAGGCCAAGCGTTTCCCCATCGGTACCCGGGTCCTCTTCGCCGGCCCGGTGGAGCGGCGGGGGGCGCAGGTCCAGATCGTGAACCCTGAATGGGAGATCATCGACGAGGAGTCGGCCTCCGACCCGCTGCACGCCGGCCGGATCGTGCCGGTCTATCCGCTCACCGGCTCCCTGAACCCGCGGGACATCCGCCGCGCGGTCCACTTCGCCCTGCAGACCGCCGCCCACCTGATGCCCGACACCATCCCCCCGGCCGTGCGGGAGCGGCAGGGGCTCATGCCCATGGCCGAGGCCTGGCGGGCGATCCACTTCCCGGACTCCGAGGCCCAGAAGGAGCGGGCCCGCACCACCCTGGCCTTCGAGGAGCTCCTGGTGCTGCAGACCGGCCTGCACCTGGTGCGCCGGCAGACGGTGGTCGAGCAGGTGGGCATCGCCCACGGGCCGGAGGGCGAGGTAACCCGCCGGCTCCGGGAGAGCCTGCCCTTCCGGCTCACCGCCGCCCAGGAGCGGGTGATCCGTCAGGTGGCGGCCGACATGGAGTCGCCCCGCCCGATGAACCGGCTCATCCAGGGCGACGTGGGCTCCGGCAAGACCATGGTGGCGGTCTTCGCTCTGGCGAAGGCGGTGGACTCCGGCCACCAGGGCGCGCTGATGGCCCCCACCGAGATCCTGGCGGAGCAACACTACCTCAACCTGCGCCGCATCTTCGCCCCGCTGGGGGTGCAGGTGGTGCTGGTGACGGGCAGCCTCACCAAGAAGGAGCGGGACGCCAACCTGGGGCTGCTCCAGATGGGCGCGGCGCAGATCGCCGTGGGGACGCATGCCCTCATCGAGGACCGGGTGAACTTCAGGGATCTGAGCCTCGTGATCACCGACGAGCAGCACCGGTTCGGCGTGCGCCAGCGGGCCCGGCTGCAGCAGAAGGGCGAGGTGGTGCCCGACGTGCTGGTGATGACCGCCACGCCCATCCCCCGCACGCTGGCGCTCACGCTTTACGGCGACCTGGATGTTTCCGTGATCGACGAGCTGCCCCCGGGGCGGCGACCGGTGGGCACCTACTGGCGGCCGGAGGCGGCCCGCCGCCAGGTGTACAACCACCTGATGCGCACCGAGGTCCCCGCCGGGCGGCAGGGCTACGTGGTCTGCCCGCTGGTGGCGGAGTCGGACAAGCTGCAGGCGCAGGCGGCCACCGAGTGGTACGAGCGGCTGCGGGCGGAGTACCCGGAGGTGCGCATGGGTCTGCTCCACGGCCGGCTGCCGCCGGCGGAGAAGGAGGCGGTGATGGAGGCCTTCCGCCGGGGTGAGATCCAGGTGCTGGTGGCCACCACCGTGATCGAGGTGGGCGTGGACGTGCCCAATGCGACGATGATGATCATCGAGGGGGCCGACCGGTTCGGCCTGGCGCAGCTGCACCAGCTGCGGGGCCGGGTGGGCCGGGGCAGCCACCAGTCGTATTGCGTGCTCATCGCCGATCCCAAGACGCCCGAAGCCCGGGAACGGCTACAGATCATGCAGAAGTACAGCGACGGGTTCGCACTCGCGGAGAAAGACCTGGAGCTGCGCGGCCCGGGCGAGTTCTTCGGCACCCGGCAGCACGGCATGCCCGACCTGAAGGTGGCCAACCCGATCCAGGACCTGGCCATCCTGGAGCGGGCCCGGGCCGAGGCCGCCCGCATCGTGGCGGAGGACCCGCAACTGCACAAGCCCGAGCACCAGGCCCTGCGCCAGGCCGTGAAGGAGCGGCTGGGCGAGGAGTTCGGCTTCATCCTCGTGAGCTGACAGGCGTGCTGGACCGACGGCCCGTCAGATCACCTGTCCTGCCCGGAAGCGTGCTCTCTATATCTGTCGCCAATCTCGGTCAAGAATGGTGAAGGGAGGGCCCGCACATGGTGCGTCTAACCAGGTGCCGGCTCAGATGGTTCTTCCCGCTGCTCGCACTGGCGATCTGCCTCCCCACCGCCGTCGCCTGGGCCAACGCCGGTCCGCCCCGGTTCTCGGGCAACACCGGCGGTCCCCTGCTGCCGGGAAAGAGCGACCAGGTGCACGTGCTGGGCGAGATTCTGCGGTTCGACCTGGCCCCGGACTTCAGCCGCGCCACCGTCACCGCCCGGTACACGCTGGCCAACCGGGGGCCGGCGCTGGACGACCAGCCCTTCATCTTCGTGGTGCAGGAAGGCCGGGAAACCGCCGCACTCACGGCCTCCTGGCAGGGCGAGCCCCTGGCGGTGGAGGCGGTGGACCTGGCGCAGTTCACGCCGGAGGAGCGGGCCGAGATGGCCGGCGCCTGGGGCACCGTGGACGTGTGGATGGATCCGGTCACCGGCGAGCCCTACACCCCCGGCGCCTTCGTGGGTACCGACCCGGTGGTGAGCTACTACCGCTTCACCGTGGACCTGCCGGCGGGCGCCACCGGGGAGCTGACCGTCCGCTACGAGCAACCCTCAGCCTGGGACCGGACCCGCTACGCGCTCCGGGTGCACCACTACCAGTACCTGGTCCTGCCGGCACGGGGGTGGGCCTCCTTCGGCCCGCTGGAGGTCCGGGTCGCGGCGCCGGAGGGCAGCCGGTACTACTTCGCCGCCAACCTGGACTTCCGGCGGGAGGACGGCGAGTACGTGGCCGAGTACCCGGGCCTGCCCCAAGCGAACCTCTCCTTTGCGGTGATGGACCGCTCGGGCCTGTTCCTTGGTCCGCATCCGGGCCCGTACTACTGGCTGGGCTTCGCCGTGGTGCTTGCGCTCGCGGTGGCCATCGGCGCCGGGATCGGCCGGGCGGCAGGACGGCTTCCCGGGCGGGGGTGGGCGCTGGGGGTGGGCACCGTGGGCGGCCTGCTGCTGGGCGGCGCGCTGGACCTGTGGCTCGCGGTGAACCTGCTGATGGCGCTGCCTGCGCTGCGGGAGCAGTCGTACGGGCCGGCCTTCGTGGGCATCGGCCAGGGGCTGGTGGCCGCGGTGGTGTCCGCCGGGGTTGCCAACCGGGTGGCAGTGCGCACCTGGCGCCGGCGGCATGGAGGTTCGGTCGCGTAGCAGTCAGGCAGCCGACGCCTGCCGGACCTCGTACGGTGCAACTGGCCGCTGAGCCGTTGGCCTCGGAACGGCGCAGGCCAGCCGTGCGGATGCACAGGGTTGACTGCCCGCCGTCCTGCGCCCGGTGCTCTGCGGACCTGGATGGGGTTCACGGCTTGCCTTCCTTCGTGAACCTTTTCGCACGCTTACCCGATCTAGTGTAACGAATGCGCCTGTTGGGTGAGGGGAGGCTGGTGGATGCGCCCGCCGTGGCTGGAAGAACTCATCTTCAAGTACAAGAGCTCGATCGCGAATCTCTTCGTGCTCCACTTCAACGTGAACGACTACGCAGGTCCCGATAATCGGCGGGTGCGCGACGTGGTGATCCAGGACTTCCTGGAGAACCCCGCCTATGCCCCCCAGGGCAAGCCCCGCCGGGTGGTGGCCATCTACAACCGGGCCGAGGGCATCACCTTCTCCTGGCCGGGGATGCGGGAGGAGTTCATCCGCATCCTCACGGGCGAGCGGGTGCGGCCCGACGAGGAGGTGCGCCTTCCCGTCGCTCCGGGCCAGGCCTTCGCCCTGCTCGACAAGCTGATCTACAGCGAGCCCGCAGCGGTGCTGATTGAGCAGGCGGAGACGATTCTGCCCGTGGAGGACCTGGCCAACATGGACCAGGAGGAACTGCGGGCGCTCACGTTCGTCAAGAAGTGGGCAACCGACGTGCGGCTCAACCGGATGGGCAGCCCCGTGGTGCTGCTGGCCGGGTCGCTGGCCGAGCTGCACCCGCACCTGCGCCTCGCCTCCACCAAGATCGAGTCGATCATGGTGCCCCTGCCGGACCTGGAGGCCCGCCTGCTGTACATCGAGTCGATGGTGGAGAAGCGGGGGCTGCAGCTGGCGGTCGAACCCCGCGAGCTGGCCAACGCCACGGCCGGCCTCTCCCGCATCCTCATCGAGGACATCGGCCTCCGGGCCGAGGCCACCGGGCAGCCCATCACCCTCGAGTTCGCCCGCGACCGCAAGGAGTCGCTGATCCGGGCTGAGTTCGGCGACGTGCTGGAGGTCGTCGAGCCCCGCTTCGACTTCACCGCCCTGGGCGGTCTCACCGAGGCGAAGCTCTTCGCCGCCAAGAACATCGTTGTGCCCCTGCGCACCGGCAACTACCGGCGGGTTCCGCTGGGGGTGCTGCTCACCGGCCCCTCGGGCACGGGCAAGTCCGCCTTCTTCTACGCCCTGGTGGCCGAGGCGGGCGTGAACGGCGTGAAGCTGAACTTCGGCAAGATCCTCGGACCCTACGTGGGCCTTTCGGAGCAGAACCTGGAGAAGGCGCTGCTCGGCATCCAGTCGCTGGCGCCCTGCCTGGTGCTGATCGACGAGATCGACCAGCTGCTCCAGCGGGGGAACGGCGGCGATTCGGGGGTGCAGCAGCGGCTCTTCGCCCGCATGCTGGACTTCATGTCGAACCCGCAGAACCGCGGGCGCATCGTCTTCGTGGCGGCCACCAACCGGCCCGACCTGATGGACCCGGCGCTGAAGCGTCCCGGCCGCTTCGACCGGAAGATCCCGTTCCTGCTGCCGGGCTGGGCCGAGCGGGTAGCGATCCTGCAGGCCGTGCACCGTCGCTACGGGATGGCCGGGGAGCCCGACTGGGAGGAGGCGGCCCGCCGGACCGAGGGCTACACCGGCGCCGAACTGGAGGCGGTGGTGCTCAAGGCCTGGGAACTGGCCGAGGACGCCGGGCGGAACGAGATCACCAACGCGGATCTCGAGGGCGCCCTGGAGCGGATTCGTCCCTCCACGGCCGAGGTGCAGTTCATGACCGACCTGGCGATCCTGGAGTGCGACGACAAGGATGTGCTTCCGCCCGAGTTCCGGGACCTGCTGGACGACCGGAAGGCCCTGGAGGAGCGGGTGCAGCGTTACAAGCTGATGCATTTTCGCTAAGCAAGATTGAAGGAGGATGAGGGTAATGGGCTTCTTCGCACGGTTGGCCCGGTTGATTCGCGGCTTCTTCTCCCTTTTCATCGGCGGGCTGGAAGAGAAGAACCCGAAGGCGATGCTGGAGGACCTGAAGAACCAGCTGAACGCCGCCAAGGTCCGCTACAACACGACCACCGCCAACATCATCGCCCGGGAGAAGGTCGCCCTGGCCAAGCTGAAGCAGGCCGAGAAGGAGTTGGAGGACTGCCGGCGGTTGATCCAGGAGGCCAAGCGGCAGAACGACCGCGAGCTGGCCCTGCAGCTGCTGATCCAGGAGGAGCACCTGGAGGCGGCCTATAACACCGCCCTGGAGGCCTACAACTCCATCAAGGCCGAGGCCGACAACGCCCGCCGCGAGTTCGAGAACTTCCAGGCCGAGATGTTCCAGAAGATGAGCCAGATCGAGCAGCTGAAGGTCCAGGCCGATCTGGCCGACCTGAAGAAGGAGATGAACCAGCTCCGTTCCAACTTCGCCACCGAGAGCGGCGCCGGCAAGATCAACGAGGGGCTGAAGCAGGCCGAGGAGCTCATCCAGAGCAAGCTGGCGAAGGAGGAGGCCATCGCCGAGCTGGGCAGCAACTCGATCGACGCCCGCATGCGGAACCTGAAGGCCTCCGCCGCCCGGAGCCGTGCCGAGGAGAAGCTGGCGGCTCTGTTCGGCGACGAGCCGGCCCAGACCGAGGACGAGGGGCGCGTCGTCAAGGAGAAGCTGCAGAACTGATCGACGGTGTGACGGAACCCCTGCCGGTGGATCCGGCAGGGGTTCCGTCATCTGTGGAACGACGCAATCTGGGGCTAATCCGACGGGTGAACACCGCCGGCGCCGGGGGCCGATGACAGCTTCTCCGCCACCGTTTCCATGGGTGCGGGCTGTCCCCACAAGAAGCCCTGGCCCAAGGTGATACCCGCTGCCCGAAGCCGTTCGACTGCCGTTTCCGACTCGACGCAGCTGGCCACCAACCGGATGTTCGCTGACCGGCAAGTCGCGCGAACGGCCTCGACGAAGCTGGCGCGCCCGGCTTCGTCCAGCAGTTGCTGCAGATAACCGCTGTTTACTTTCGCCACGTCGACCGGAATCCTGCGCAGCCGCTCCAGCGAGGTGGCGCCGTCCAGACCAAAGAGATCGAGGGCGAACTGCGAATCCGTCGCTGCAGGGGACCGAACTGTTGCTGAGCCAGCAGGAGCATGACCTCGCCGAAGGACCGGGACCGTGTGAGTTCGGCGTAGCGAGGATGGCCAACGATTTGCTTGGCGCACTCGCACATCTGCGTCAGGTCTGTCAGGATTGCCTGCACCTGCTGCTGGAACTGCATGAGCAAGATACGCGTCGCCCGGGTGGTAAGGCGCGCCCACTTAACGGATCGGTCCACCCAGATGCCCTGGCGGGCTTCCAGCGTTGCACCGTGGACCGAACCTTTCACCCAGATCCATCCGCCGGCCTGGAGCGTCACTCCGCCGCTCACGTCACCCTCGACCACCACATCGCCTTCGAAGCGGTAGGGCTCAGTGCTTTCCACGAGTGGGCCGCTCAGCTTTGTCACCGGGACGATGGCGACCCGGCAGACGTCGGGCTCGATGGAGAGCAGCACAGGGCGCCCAGATGCGGTGGCCACTACTTGGGTGCCGGCGGCGTCGAGTTGTGTGCCAGATCCTGCACGCAAGCTGACCTGCGGTGCAGGGGGTGGCTGCAGGAGCCGACCCGTCACATCGTACCCGGGTCGCCCTTCTTCGTGAGGGATCAGGCGAGCCAATACCTGACCCGGTTCGACCTGAACACGGTGTAATGGCTACGCAGTTAACAGTGCAATGAACTTTTGCTACACTTTCGTACTCATGAAACTTTGATCCGAATGGTAGTTGATACCTATGCAGGAATGGAAGGAATCCCCCAAAGGGCCTACGGCGTTCCGATGTACGCAGGCGTGTGCCGTGCGGAACTTGGACGCCCGGCTACCGAGACTGACGTTCTCCTCCGGCCGCTAACCGCACGCGGCTCCGTTACAGGTGAGCGGACCCGCAAATCACTGTTGACAGAGTACACGGGAAACAGTAGAATCCACTTCAACGACGATCTTAATAAAACAGATCGGTGTACTCGGAATTTGGGGGAGGGTACTGCATGTTAGGGACTCTGCTGGCCGGGGGACTGACGGGGGTCTTGTTCGGATTCGTGCTTCAGCGGGGACGGTTCTGCATGACCAGCGGGTTCCGGGACCTTTACCTCACCCGCGACGCCACCCTGTTCAAGGCCTACGTGCTCTCGCTGGCCGTCCAGTCGACGGGCGTCTTTGCCCTGCACGCCGCGGGCATCATCCAGTTCGGGCAGGATCCATTCCAGTGGCTGGCCGCGGCCGTGGGCGGACTCATCTTCGGCCTCTCGCTGATCCTTTCAGGCGGCTGCGCCTCGGGGACGTACTACCGCATCGGGGAAGGCATGGTGGGCTCGCTGGTGGCTGCCGTGTTCTATGGCATCGGCGCCCTCGCAAGCCGGGGCAGCGGTGCCCTGACGCCGATCGTGCAGCGCATCCAGGGCCCGACGGTCACGCTGAACGGTTCCACGAGCCTCTACGGGGCGCTGGGGGTGAGTCCGTGGCTGCTCGTGGCGGCGCTGTGGCTGGTCTCCCTCGCCTTCCTGATCGGTGCACGCCGGGCCCCGGCGCCCGCCTGGCGCACCCCGGTGGAGGAGGGCCGCCACCCGCTCTGGCGGGCGGTCTTCGGCCGGGGCTGGTCCTGGCCGGTGACGGGCCTCGCGGTCGGCCTCGTGGCGGTGATTGCCTGGCTGACCTCCATCAGCACGGGCCGGATGGCCGGCCTGGGCATCACCGGTCCCACCGCCGGGCTCCTCCGGTTCCTGGTGGCCTCGGGCGACGCCTCCGCCCTGGACTGGGGCAGCTTCCTGGTGCTGGGCATCCCCGTGGGCAGCTTCATCGCCGCCAGGGCCGCCGGTGAGTTCCGCCTGCGGGCCCCGGGTCCCGCCCGCCTGCTGCAGCACATCGTGGGCGGGCTCGGCATGGGCTTCGGCGCCACCCTGGCCCGGGGCTGCAACATCGGCAACGGCCTC
>Ga0134099_1001534_pt1 | contig 21515 bp, 19 predicted proteins | sample 10_taG_2_FD_105482 | JGI IMG/M metagenome (GOLD analysis project Ga0134099, IMG submission 105482) | Switchgrass degrading microbial communities from high solid loading bioreactors in New Hampshire, USA - 10_41_5_180_A2 metaG | ecosystem: Engineered > Bioreactor > Semi-continuous > Anaerobic >...
ATGCGGTTCGAAACGGTGTCGACGCCTTCCCAGTCCGGCGTGACGATCCGGAATCACCTGATGGGGCCCGAGGGGGGCAGCGACAGGCTCCTGGTGCTCCTGCCCGGCAACAACTACAGCTGCGATGCGCCCGCCTTCTACTATCTGAAGCAGGCGGCCGTCGGAGCGGGTTGGGACGTGCTCTCCACCGCCTATGCCTTCCAGCTGATCGGCGGCGAGACGGACGGCCCTGCCATGCTGGCCGACGTCCGGGCGGCCGTGGACCAGGTGCTGCCCCGGAGCTATCGGGACGTCTGCATCGCAGCCAAGTCCCTGGGCTCCCTCATCGCCCTGCCGCTGGCCCGCAGCCTGGAAGGGTACCGGGTGTCGCTCATCATCCTGACCCCGATTCCGGCGTTCCTCCAGGAGCCGGTGGGCGACCTGCGAACGCTGGTGGTCATCGGCACCGCTGATCCCGTCTACCACTTGCCCGAGTGCGCCGCCGCCCGGGAGCGGGGCGACGCCGAGTGGGTGGTACTTCCGGGGCTTGATCACGGCTTCAACGTGAAAGGGGACTGGGAGCGTTCCGTGGGGGCATTGTCCCAGGTGATCGCCCCCTGCCAGCGGTTTCTGACGGCCGTACAGGGAGGCTAGGAGCGTCATGGAAGTGCGGCTGGATGAGCGGCTCCTGACCCTGGCCGCCGCGCTTACGGCCGCCAGTCCTCCGCCGACAGCGGACGCGCCCGTGGCCGTGGGCACTACGACGATCGGCACCACGCTGCCGGCCGTGGGTGAGCATCCTCTGGTTTCGGAGACGCGGCGCGGCCTGGCGGGCGCGGCCGATCACCCCGCCGTGCGCTGGCTCCGGACAGAGTACGAGAAGCACGACCTGCTGGGGCTGGCGATGCAGACGGTCCAGCTCGGGCCGCCGCCGGCGTTCGACGACACCTGCCCGGACGGCGTGCCCCCGTTCGTGGAGGCGCACTTCGGGGAGGTCGACCGGAAGGCCCTGGCCGAGGCGCTCCGCTCGGTGTGGTGCGACCTGCGGGTGGGCAGGCTGCTGGCCGACCAGGCCGAACAGTGGCGGGCCACGGTCGCAGCGGTGACCGAACTGCTCTCGGACGCGCGGCTGGAGTCGTTCCAGAGCCTGTTCTGGGGCCGGTTCCCCTACAACGCCGTCGTGGTTCCCCTGTGGAACATGGCCGCGGCCGGCCCGCTCCGGGGGGTGGGTGTGGCCAACCGGAAGGAGACCTACGCCGTCTGCCTGCCGCACGGTGCCGCCCCACCGGCCAGGCTGGACCTCCTCATCCTGGTGCAACACGAGGCCAGCCATCCGGTGCTGGACGACATCCAGCGCCTTTGCCCGGACGTGCCCCACGAGTGTGCCTTCGTGGAGACGGAGGTCCCCCCGGAGGGCCGGTTTGCCCGGTACTACTGCGATCCCACGGGGCGCTGGGGCGGGACCCTGATCCGGGCGTCCACCTGCTTCTACCTGGAGTACCTCGGCCGAGCGGACGACGCAGCGGCCTTCGCCGGGTCGCAGGCGGCGGCCGGCGTCACAGCGATTCGAACCTTCGTGACCGCTCTGCGCCCGTGGTGGGAGGCGCGCCGCCGCGGCGAGGCGCCGGGGCTGGACCGGGTGCTGCCGCAGCTGCCCGCCTGGCTGCGGTCGGCGCTGGCCGTCGGGAACGGTTGAGGCGGGGGCGAATCGGCACCCGGATGGACCCCTCCGGCCGCCCGGGCGACGTCAGAGGAAGATGAGCCGGACGGGTGGCCGACACCGGGTGCGCCGGTGCCGGGCGTGTACGGCGGGTGGCTCGCACCATGTGTGCCGGCGGAAGGCGAGCATGATCGAGTGGCCCGCACGGGGGGCGTCAGCGCAGGACGTACTGGGCCAGCACCCGCTGGAGCTCGTAGATGTTCAGGTTCCGGTTGAACTGCTTCTCGATCGGTTCGGGGGTCCCGGTGATCCAGAGCTTCAGCTCGGCGTCCAGGTCGAAGTGGCCGGCCGTCTCGACGGCGAAGTGGGTGATCGCGCGATAAGGGATGGAGTGGTACTCGATCTTCCGACCCGTGAGCCCCTGCTTGTCGACCAGGATGAGCCGCCGGTTCGTGAACAGGAACATGTCCCGAATCAGGCGGTACGCCTTCTCGACCACCTCGCCCGGGGCCAGGATTACGCTGAACTCCTGCTGCGCTTCGGCCGGGTTCACCTCGGAAGCGTTGCCCATCAAACCGTCCAACAGACCCATTCCATCGCCTCCTTGCTCACCCTGGCGCCTGGACCTGCGGGCGCCGGTTTGCGCTGTTCTTGCATATCTGACGGTTAAGGCGGTAACGGTGGTTCGGCGGCGTGACCTGCGCAATCGTGCTTCATCTACGTGCGTGGGTGCGTTTTCATGCCACCGTCACCGGGTACGTGCAGCCGGATTGGGCAGCCGCGGTCGCACGGAGCGCGTTACGTACGGCCGCTGGAAATACGAGAGCCACGCCCATGCGGGGCGTGGCTCATCTGACGGGGAGTGCTTTTCGCCAGAACGATTCTACAGCGCCTGCACCGCTTCCCGGAACGCCTGCTGCAGGGCCCGGACGACGGGCCCCACCGAGCCGTCCCCGATGGCCTGGCCGTCCACCCGGGTCACGGCCATGACCTCGGTCACCGTGGCGGTGAGGAACAGCTCCTGGCACCGGCTGAGCGCCGCGAGGGGGATGCCCTCCTCCCGCACGGTGTACCCCAGCTCCCGGGCGGTGCGGATCACCCGCTGCCGGGTGATGCCGTTCAGGATGTAATTGCAAGCCGGATAGGTGACGATCTCGCCGTCGAGCACCGCGAAAACGTTGCTGCTGCTGCCCTCGATGACGAAGCCGTCCCGCACGAAGAGGGCCTCGTACGCGCCCCGCTCGACGGCCTGCTGCTTGGCCAGCACGTTGGGCAGGAGGGAGACGCTCTTGATGTCGCACCGGGCCCAGCGCTGCTCGGGCACGGTGATGGCCGCCACGCCCTCCCGCAGCTGCCGCTCGTGCTCGGCCAGCTTTTCGGGTGCGAGCGGATGGGTGAGCACCAGCACCGTCGGCGCACCGTTTCCCGTCGGGAAGGCGTGGGCCCGGGGGCCGTGGAAGCCGCGGGTGATCTGGTAGTACACCGTGCCCTCTTGGATCTGGTTCCGCTCGATCAGCTCCCGGGTCACCCGGGTCAGCCCCTCGCAGTCGGGCTCCGGGAGGCGCAGTTCCCGTGCGCTCCGCACAAGCCGGGCCATGTGGGGCTCCAGGTCGAAGGGCCGGCCGCCGTACACCCGGACGACCTCGTAGATGCCGTCGGCGAAGAGAAAGGCTCGCTCTTCCACCGGGACCAGCGCCTTCTCATACGGAACGAACTCCCCATTCAGGTACACCGTAGACGACATACGTGCGCCTCCCTGCGTTTAGTCTAGACATCCTCAACGCGCTCTCCGAAGAGCCGCGCGAGCAGCCCCGGTTCATACCGCCGTACCGTCACTTTGAGCCAGATCTGGTCCGGGTTCTCGGGGGGCGGTGCGCCCGGCAGGTGCACCACTTCCCTGCGGTCCAGCAGGCGGACGCTCAGGTTGGGGAGGTCGCGCACCACCTGGACCTCGGCGCCGAACGTCGCCAGCACCACGGCGCGGGCCACGGCGTTCAGCAGTTCGGGTCCGGTCTGGGCCGTCACCATCACCCGATGCCCCGGCATCACACGCTCTTCGGTGATTCCATTCCGACGTACGAAGGTCAACCAGACTTCATGTTTTCCGGGCCGTACCTCCGGCACGCCCAGCTGGACGGCCATCGCCGTCGCAACCGTCCGCACCACACGGTCGAGTTCCCTCTCCGCCATCTGACCACCCCCGCCTCAGGATGGGGAACAGGTCCGGATCCGGCGTCACCCAGAGTGTGCGGTGGTTGTCATATATGACCATCCCCGGTCGGGCTCCGTTCGGTTTACGCACGTGCTTGCGGGCGGTGTAGTCCACCGGCACAGCTGACGAGTGTCGGGCCTTGGAGTGGTACGCGGCCAGCGCGGCCGCCTCGTGGATCGAGCGCTCTGGCACCTGCTTTCCTGGCGGTACTCGCAGGATCACATGGGAGCCCGGGATATCTTTGGTATGGAACCACAGGTCGTTGGGGGCGGCAAGCCTCAGCGTGAGGTAGTCGTTCTGCCGGTTGTTGCGGCCGACCCAGATCTCCAGCCCGTCCGAGGACCGGAGCGTGAGCGGCGGCTGCGCCCGCTGTTCCCTGCCGTCCCCCGGCCGGCGGCCCCGGCCCTGCCCGGGTTCACGCCCGGCGGCGCGCTCCTTCAGGTATCCCTCGGCGGTCAGCTCCCGCCGGATCTCCTCCAGGTCGGGCAGCGATTCTGCCTGCTCCAGGGCCAGTTCGACCTGCTCGAGGTAGGCGAGTTCGGCGGAACTCTTCTCCAGTTGCTCCCGGATGGAGGCCAGGCCGCTGCGGGCCTTCTGGTACCGGCGGTAATAAGCCTGGGCGTTCTCGGCGGGGCTGAGGGCGGGGTCCAGCGGGATGACGATCTCGCCGCCGGAGGGGTCGTAGTAATTTGGCACGCGGATCTCGGAGAGTCCCCTCGTGATCTGCCACAGGTTGGCCGTTATCAGCTCACCTTGAATGCGAAAGGTCTCGGCGGACTCGGCTGTGGCCAGCGACTCCTCCTGCGCCCGGAGCTTCTTGCGCACCCGGGCGATCTCGTCCCGCAGCAGTCTGGCCAGGCTGCCGCGCAGGGACCGGAAGCGCTCCTCATCGGCCCGCTGCCCGAAGTAGGCGTCGAGGCAGTCGGAGACCGAGTCGAAGCCGGTCTCGGCCCGGCCGGGCCAGTGGCGGAGGTCCAGCACGTGGAACTCCTTCAGTTGCCCGTCGGGGGTGTAGAGGAGGCGGGGGGAGAAGCCGCCTTGGCCTGTCCGGCCCGGGGCCCCGTCCCCGATGAGGGCGACCCCGCGGGGTGAGCCGCCGGGGGTTGGAGCCTCGGCTGGGCCGTCGCTGCTGCCCCAGAATCCGGCGAGCCCGCGCACGGCCTCCGCCAGGGCCTCTGGGTCCACCGTACCCAGCGGCGCGTCGGCCGGCGCCCCGGCCCGGAACACCGCCTCGCGGGCGATGAGGGGGCTGAGGCCGTCCACCCGATCCAGGAGCGCCTGCCAGGCGGGGGTCGCCGGGTCAGGCGGCAGGTCCGCCGCCGTGACGAGGGCCGGGTCCAGCTTGCCCGTGGGCGGCGGGGGCACGTAGGGCAGCCCCGGCAGCAGCTCCCGGTACCGGTTTACCTCTTCGGTGACCCGGCGGATGGCGTCCACGATGCGCCCCTGGGCGTTCACCAGCACGATGTTGGAGTGCTTTCCCATCACCTCGGCCACCAGGGTGTAGGTCGTGGGGTTGCCCAGCTCGTCGAGGGTGCCGATGGTGATGCGGCAGATGCGGTCGCGCCCGGCCTGTGCGATCTGGACGATTCGCCCGCCCTCCGCGTACTTCCGCATCAGCATGCAGAACGTGGGCGGTGTGGGCGGGTTGCGTTTCTCGATGCGGGTGAGATGAACCCGTGCGTAGCGGGGGTGAGCGGAGAGGAGGAGGCGGTAGTTCTCGCCGCCTGCGTAGCACAGGAGAGCCAGTTCGTCTGGTTCCGGCTGGTATATCTTGGTAATCCGGCCGCCCTGCAGCCGCTCCCTGAGTTCGGCCACGACGGCGGCCATCACGATGCTGTCAAAGGCCATGTACGGGCTCCTTCGTCATGTTCGTCTCTCTACTTACAGGATACCACGGGAGCCCAGTTCCTGCCATGGTCGGCCGGGCCATCTGCCCACAGGCAGACCGCAAGATGGACCTCTGGGGAGAGGCTGAACCGCGCACGGCGGGGTAGACTGTGACCAACTACTAATACGTGCACATAAGGAGCTGTCGCCATGACCCTACCCCCGTTGCGCGTGGGCAACAAGGTGGCCCGGTACTGCATCGTGCAGGGCGGGATGTCGGTGCGCATCGCCCTGCACCGGCTCGCGGCCGCGGTGGCCAGCTGCGGCGGCGTGGGCACCATCGGCGGGATGGGGATCCCGCCCGGGGAGTTGCGCCGGGAGATCCGGGCGGCGAGGGCGCTCACCGACGGCGTGGTGGGCGTGAACCTGATGTACGCCGGCTATCTCTTCGACCGGCTGCTGGAGGTCTGCATCGAGGAGCGGGTGGACTACGTGGCCATTGGCGCCGGCTTCGCACGCGGCCCCTTCAAGAAGCTGCACGATGCCGGCATCCCGGCCTTCTGCATCATCTCCTCGGTGAAGGCGGCCCGCATCGCCGCCCGCACGCCGGGCATCACCGGCATCGTGGTGGAGAGCGGCCAGGCGGGCGGCCACCTGGGGCCCGACGACCCGGAGATCTCCACCTGGGAGCTGTTCCCCCCGGTGCGCGCCGCCCTGCGGGAGGCCGGCTTCACCGGGCCCATCATCGCCGCGGGCGGGCTGCTCACCCGGCAGGACGTGCTCCGGGCCCTGGCCATGGGCGCCGACGGGGTGCAGATGGGCATCCGCTTCGCCATGACCGAGGAGTCGGCCGCCTCGCCCGCGATGAAGGCGAAGTGGCTGGCCGCCACGGGCTCCCAGGTGACGGACTGGAGCCCGACGGGGTACAAGAGCCGGGCCATCGTGCCGCACATCCCCTTCGAGGCGCTGCCCCGCACCCGGGAGAACGGGGGAACGTACAGCTGTACCAACTGCCTCAAGCACTGCCTGCACCGGGACGAGGGGCGCTCCCACTGCATCTGGAACGCCCTGGTGAACGCCCAGCAGGGGCGGTTGGAGAGCGGCCTCATCTTCTGCGGGGGGCGGGTAGGGGAGATTGACGACATCGTGCCCGTGGCGGAGGTTTTTCGGCGCCTCACGACCCCCGCTGCGGACGAGGGCGCGGCGGACTGAACTGCGGGCGGGAGCCCGGCGCTGGGGCAGGGGGCCGGCCGGGTCTTCGACACCGCACAGTATCTCTGCCTCAACGGTCCCGTGCTGAACGACGGCGACACGATCGGCGGGGCGGAGTGCGAGCGCCGGTCCCGTGATTCGGATCGAGTTTGCCCCCCGGGGCGCGGCGGGGGGACGATACGGCTGTTTCACCACGGACCTGCCGGTTGCCGAGGCCGTTCCCCGAGCAGCACACGCTGCAGGGGACGGCCCTTTCCTCTGCTTCGGCCCCGGCGCCGGGCGCGGCGGGATTGTCCACCGCTTCCCCGGTCTACCCCTCCGCCTTCGTGCGTACGGTTGGACAGAGGTGAAGCCTGCATGTCGAAACCGTGGCACCGGATGGGGGCGGACGAGGTCTCCGCCGCCCTGGGAAGCGACGTGGCCGCCGGCCTCTCCCCGGAGGAGTGCCGGAAGCGGCTTCAGGAGTTCGGCCCCAACCTGCTGGAGGGGGCGCCCCCGGTTCCGTGGTGGCGCATCCTGCTGGCGCAGTTCCAGGACCTGATGGTGATCGTGCTCCTGGTGGCCACCGCCATCTCCTACGGCATGGGGGAGACGGCGGACGCCATCACCATCGTCGTGATCGTCGTGCTCAACGCCCTGCTCGGCTTCGTGCAGGAGTACCGGGCCGAGCGGTCGCTGGAGGCGCTGAAGGACCTGACCGCGCCCACGGCGCGGGTCCGGCGGGGGGGCCAGGAGCTGACCGTGGCCGCCCGGGACCTGGTCCCCGGCGACCTACTGCTGGTGGAGGCCGGCGACCGCGTTCCGGCCGACGCCCGCCTGGTGGAGGGAAGCGGCCTGGAGGTGGAGGAGGCGGCGCTCACCGGGGAATCGCTGCCGGTGCGCAAGTCTGCCGCCTGGGTGGGCGGGGAGGACGTCCCCCTGGGCGACCGGCGCAACATGCTCTATATGGGAACCAACGTCACCCGGGGCCGGGGGGCCGCCCTGGTGGTGGCCACCGGGATGGAGACGGAGATGGGCCGCATCGCCGGCCTGATCCAGGAAGTTGCGGAAGAGGAGACCCCGCTGCAGCGGCGGCTCGCCCAGCTGGGCAAGTGGCTGGTGGCGGGCTGCCTGGCCGTCTGCGCCGTCGTGGTGCTGGCCGGCCTCCTGCGGGAGGACGCGCTCACTCGCTCCGGGCTCTCGCAGCTTTTCCTGGCGGGCGTCTCGCTCGCGGTCGCCGCCATCCCCGAGGGGCTGCCGGCCATCGTCACCGTCTCCCTCGCCCTGGGCGTGCAGCGGATGATCCGGCGGAGCGCCATCGTGCGAAAGCTCCAGGCCGTCGAGACCCTGGGCTGCGCGACGGTGATCTGCTCCGACAAGACCGGGACCCTCACCAAGAACGAGATGATGGTGCGGACCGCGTGGGTGGCCGGCCGGCGCTACACCGTCACCGGCGACGGCTACCGGCCGGCGGGCGAGTTCCTGCTGGACGACCGGCCGGTGAACCCGCAGGAGGACCCCGACCTGGCCCAGGCGCTGAAGTCGGCAGCCCTCTGCAGCAACGCCCGGCTGATTCCGGCAGGGCGCGACCGCCGCGGCGGGCGGCGCAAGGCGCGGGCGGGCGCCCTGGGGGCCGCGGCCCCCGGCCGGGGCGAATACGCGATTCAGGGCGACCCGACGGAGGGCGCCCTGGTGGTGGCGGCGCAGAAGGGCGGCTACCGCCTCCCCGCCCTGCAGGAGCGCTACCCCCGCGTGGTGGAGGTCCCCTTCGAGTCGGAGCGGCGGCGCATGAGCGTGCTCACCGGGGCGGACGGCGGCGGTCACGCCGTGCACGTGAAGGGCGCCCCGGACGTGATCCTCGAGCTCTCGACGCACCTCCTGCGGGACGGGCGCATCGTCCCCCTGACCGACGCAGATCGGGAGGCCATCCTCGCCGAGAACCTGCGCATGGCGGGCGATGCCCTGCGGGTGCTGGCGGTGGCGTTCCGGCCCTGGCCCGGCGGAGGACCGGCGGGGCGGAATGGCCAGGCTGGCCGTGCGGCTTCGGCGACACGGCCGGAAGGGCCGGCCGGCCCGGGGGAGCAGGAGGGCCTGTCGCCGGAGGCCCTGGCCGACCTCGGCACCGACGAGGCGGCGGCGGTGCTGGAGCGGGATCTGGTCTTCCTCGGCCTGTTCGGGATGATCGACCCGCCGCGCCCCGAGGTGAAGAAGGCCGTCGCGGCGGCGAACCGGGCCGGCATCCGGACCGTGATGATTACCGGCGACCACCCGGCCACCGCCCTGGCCGTGGCCCGGGAGCTGGGCATCGCGGGGCCCGGGGACCGGGCGATGACCGGCCAGGAGCTCGACCAGCTCACCGGGTCACAGCTGATGGACGCCGTGCAGGAGTGCAGGGTGTTCGCCCGAGTCTCGCCGCAGCACAAGCTGCAGATCGTCCGGGCCCTGAAGGCGCTGGGCGAGGTGGTGGCGATGACGGGCGACGGCGTGAACGACGCCCCTGCGGTGAAGGAGGCCGACATCGGCATCGCCATGGGCCGGACGGGTACCGACGTCACCAAGGAGGCGTCGGCCATGATCCTGGCCGACGACAACTACGCCACCATCGTCGCCGCGGTGGAGGAGGGCCGGGGCATCTACGACAACATCCGCAAGTTCATCCGCTACCTGCTCTCCTGCAACACCGGCGAGGTGCTCACCATGTTCCTGGCGGCCATCATGCGGATGCCGCTGCCGCTCCTGCCGATCCAGATCCTCTTCGTCAACCTCGTCACTGACGGCCTGCCGGCGATGGCCCTGGGCGTGGAGCCCACCGATCCGGACGTGATGCGCCGGCCGCCGCGCAGCCCCGACGAGGGCGTGTTCGCCCGCCGGCTCGGCATCAAGATCCTGGGGCGCGGCGTGCTGATCGGGCTCGGCACGCTGACGGCCTTCCTGATCGCCTTCTTCACCATCCCCGGCACGCCCGGGGTCGCCCCGTACGACGATCCGGCCGTCCTCGGCCCCGCCCGCACCATGGCACTGGCCACGCTGGTCTGCGCCCAGCTGATCCATGTGTTCGACTGCCGGTCCGAGCACCGGGCCATCTGGGAGACCCCGCTTTCGCACAATCCCTGGCTGGTCGCGGCGGTCGCCTCCTCGCTCACCGCCCTGCTGCTGGCGGTCTACTGGCCGCCGCTGGCCGCGGTCTTCGGTACGGCGCCGCTCACGCTCTGGCAGTGGCTGGTGGTGCTGCTGCTCGCCAGCGCGGGCGAGGTGCTGGTCGCCATCCGGCGTCTCGTGCTCTTCGGCCGGATGCCGCGCGCCCACGCGCACATCGAGGAGGCATAGCATTCGCCGATTCCGGTCAACCTATCCGCAGGTCAAGCCGGCGGGCGTGCCCGCGCACGCCGCCGCGCAAGTCCTGTAGGAAAGGGAGATCGGCCGTGAAGCGCATACCGCTACAGTGGGTCGGTCTGGCGACGGCGGCCGCATTGCTGGTCGCCGGGTGCACCGCCCAGCCGCAGAAAGGAAACCGCGTGAACCAGAGCAACGTCTTCACCACCACAGGCGACGATGACCAGTGCGCCGCGGCCCTGGGCAACCCGGTGAACATGGGCGGCTTCTGGGGCATCGGCGCCGCCGGCCGCAACGCCAGCGCCGCCAACGGCCTCATCATCGGCAACGTGGCGCTGGTGGCCCTGCCGGATCAGGCGGCGGGCGCCGCGGTCACCCCCCCTGCTGCCAACCAGGCGGGCGTGACCGAACGGGTCCGGTCGAACGCCATCGCGGCGGGGAACACCGCCGCCCCGGACGCCACCGGCACGGGAACCGCCGGAACGATGGACACCGTTCCCAGCAAGGCCGGCACCACGGTGGGTGACACGGGCCTCACCGGCCGGCCGGGCGTTGACACCGACGGAGACGGCCACATCGCCGGCGCGGAGGGAACCCTCGCCCAGACTGGCAACGCCGCCGGCACAGGGACCGCGGGTGGCACCGCCACCGGCGTCCGCCCGGGCACGGCTGCACGCCCTGGTGGGGGCACGACCACCGGTGCGGGCCAGGCGACCACCCGTGCCGGTACGGTTGACGGGGCCGGGCGGGCGACGGGCAACGGCATCGCGCGGGCCATCCGCCGGCAGACCGCGGCGGGCAGGGGGACCACCACGGCTGCCGTCGTGCAGCGCATCCGCACCGCCTGCCCCCGGGTGGCCGAGATCCGGGTGGTGAACACCGAGGCCGACAGGCGGCGGCTCGCCGAGATCACCGCGGCCGTGCGGTCCGGGCGCCCGGTCACGGAGTTCATGACCGACCTGGTGGGCATCGCACAGCGGGCCACGTCGGCGGGCACCGGGGCCAACCCCCAGCCGCCCACGCTGACGAGGCCGACAACGCAGAACCCGACGACGCAGGCTCCGGGCACGGGGACCCCGGCGATGCAGGCCCCGATGACGCAGACCCCGGCGACGCAGACTCCGGCCCCGAAGTCCCCGGCGACGCAGACCCCCACCGGCGCCGAGCGGCGCACCGGAGGCCCGGGTCCCGCACCGTCGGAGTAACGGTTCCGCCCCCTCCGCAGAGAGGCTGCGGAGGGGGCGGATTCTCGCAGCGCGGCGTTTCCGTCGCCGGTCGGTCAACCGGGCTGCCCAGGAGGAAGACCTTCTTCGAGTACCGAAGTGATAAAATGAGAACTCACAGAGAACGGCGGGCGCAGCCGCCCGCCCCAGAGGGGGTCGCTACGCCTTTGGTACGCAGCATGACCGGTTTCGGGCGCGGCGAGGCCGAGGGGGAGGCCGGGAAGATCACCGTGGAGGTGAAGGCGGTCAACCACCGCTTCTCCGAAGTGGTCTTCCGCATGCCGCGCCAGTTCAGTGCCCTGGAGGATCCGGCGCGGAAGCTGATCCTCAGCCGCGTCACGAGGGGGCGCCTGGAAGTCTATGTCGTCTGGGAACCCTCTGCAGAGGCCAGGGCGGCAAAGGTTGACAAGGATCTGGCGCTGGCGTATTATAATGCTTTGAGGCAGCTAGCGGAAGAGATCGGGAGCAATCCGGAGATTTCGCTGGATACGCTCGCAAGACTGCCGGAGGTCATCTCCGTCACCGAGGGTGACGTGACCGACGAACAGATCTGGGCCATGCTCGAACCTGCACTCGACCAGGCGATGACGCAGCTGGTCGCGATGCGGGAGAAGGAAGGCGCCGCACTGGCGGCCGACCTGGCCGAGCGGCTCGACCGCATCGATTCCTTCCGCACAGCCGCTGCGGCCCGGGCCCCCGAAGTCGTGGAGGAGTACCGCCAGCGGCTGATTCGCCGGCTGGAGGAGCTGCTGCCTCCCACCAACCCGGTGGACCCGCAGCGCCTGGCCCAGGAGGTCGCCCTGTTCGCCGATCGGGCGGACATCACGGAAGAAGTGCAGCGGCTGGGCAGCCACATCGCCCAGTTCCGGCAGGCGCTGCAGACGGACGAGGCTGTCGGGCGCAAGCTGGACTTCCTGGTGCAGGAGATGGGGCGCGAGATCAACACCATCGGATCGAAGGCGAACGACGCTTTGCTCGCCGCGGCGGTGGTTGCCGCCAAGAGCGAGCTGGAGAAGATCCGGGAGCAGGTGCAGAATCTCGAATAACGCAGCAACTGAGAGGGAGGACCGGGTTGTGGGTGACATCAAGCTAGTGAACATCGGCTTTGGCAACATCGTGGCCGGGCACCGGATCGTGGCTATCGTCAGTCCCGAGTCGGCTCCCATCAAGCGGATCATCGCGGAGGCTCGCGACAGGGGTGCGCTGATCGACGCGACGTACGGCCGGCGGACGCGGGCCGTGGTCATCACCGATTCCGACCACGTGGTCCTCTCGGCGGTCCAGCCGGAGACCGTGGCCCACCGGCTCACCTCCAAGGATTCCGTCAGCACCGACGACGAAGACGTGGATGAAGAAGGCGAAGCGTGACGATGCCCGTTAAGCCAAGAGGTCTCCTTGTCGTTGTGACGGGGCCTTCTGCGGTGGGGAAAGGCACCATCTGCCGCGCCCTGCTGGCGGAGGTCCCGGACATCCGTTTCTCGGTTTCCTGTACCACCCGGCCCAAACGCCCGGGCGAGGTGGACGGCGTGGAGTACTACTTCATCTCCCGCGAGGAGTTCCAGCGCCGCATCGAGGCCGGGGAGTTCCTGGAGTGGGCCGAGGTCTACGGCAACTACTACGGCACCCCCCGGGCCTTCGTGGACGAGGTGACCGCCCGGGGGCAGGACGTGATCCTCGACATCGACCGGGTGGGGGCGAGGGCGGTGCGGGCGCACTACCCCGACGCCGTCTCCGTCTTTGTCATCCCGCCCTCGATGGAGGCGCTCCGGCAGCGCATCGCCGCACGCGGCACCGAGACGCCCGAGGCGGTGGCCCGGCGACTGGCGGAGGCCCCGGAGTGGATCCGGGAAGGCCTCACTTATGATTACGTAATCGTCAACGACGACCTGAACCGCGCCGTGGCCGAACTCCGGGCCATCATCATGGCGGAGAAAGCCCGGACGGCCCGGGGCGGCGCGGCGCTGATCCAGACTCTGCTGGAGAAGGGAGCGCTTTACTGAAGGATGATCAAGCCCTCTCTTGATCAGCTGATGGAACTGGTCGACTCCAAGTACACGCTGGTGATCCTGGCGGCGCGCCGGGCGCGCGACCTCCAGGATGGCAAGCCCAAGATGGTCGAATCCCAGTCCAACAAGCCGGTGACCATCGCACTGGAGGAACTGGCCGCCGGCAAGCTTTTCTTCGAGCGCGGCAAGCCCACCCCGCTGGGGTAGGTTCGTGACAGTTCGCCCGCAGAGGGCGCCCGCCCCGGGCGCCCTCTTCCTACTGTGTTCGGCGAGTTGACCGCAAAGGAAGGGTCGGCGATGCTGCAAGGAAAGACGGTCCTGCTCGGGGTCAGCGGTGGAATTGCGGCCTACAAGGCGGTGGAGATCTGTTCCCGGCTGGTGAAGCTGGGGGCCGAGGTGCACGTACTGATGACGGAGGCGGCAACCCGCCTGGTGGCCCCGCTCACGTTCCAGGCGATTTCAGGCAACCCGGTGAAGGTCGACCTGATGGGCGAGCAGATTCACGGCCACGTCGACCACGTGACGCTGACGCACCGGGCCGACCTGCTCATCATCGCACCGGCCACGGCCAACACCATCGCCCGGCTGGCCGGCGGCCACGCCGGCGACTGGATCACCGTCACGGCTCTGGGCGTGCGCTGTCCGGTGCTGGTGGCGCCGGCCATGGAGGCCGAGATGTACGCCAACCCCCTGACGCAGCGCAACCTGCGCATCCTGGCCGAGTTGGGCTGGACGATCATGGAGCCCGAGGAGGGGCGTCTGGCCTCCGGGCTGATGGGCAAGGGCCGCCTGCCGGAGCCCGTCAAGATCGTGGAGAAGGCGCTGGAACTGCTGGGGGTAGCCGGTCCGGGGGCCGCCGACGGCGGCAGTGCGAAGACCGCCGCGGCGCACGCGCGGGACCTCGCCGGGCGCCGCGTGCTGGTGACGGCCGGCACCACCTGGGAGCCCTTCGACCCGGTTCGGTTCATCGGCAACCGGTCCACCGGGAAGATGGGCTACGCCGTTGCCGCGGCCGCAGCCGCCCGGGGGGCCGAGGTGGTGCTGGTGCACGGTCCCACCAGCCTGGAGCCGCCCGCCGGCGTGAGGGCGGTGGCGGTCGAGTCGTGCCAACAGATGCTGGAGGCATGCCTCCGGGAGTTTCCGGGGTGCGACATCGCCGTGGCCGCGGCCGCACCGGCCGACTACCGGCCGGCCACCGTGGCCTCCGAGAAGATCAAGAAGGAGCGGGACGAGCTCACCATCACCCTGGTGAAGAACCCCGACATCATCGCCGAACTGGGCCGGCGCAAGCGGCCCGGCCAGGTGACCGTGGCCTTCGCCGCCGAGACGGAGAACCTGGTGGCGAGCGCCCGGCAGAAGCTGGTCAGCAAGAACGCCGACTTTGTGGTGGCCAACGACGTGACGCAGGAGGGCGCGGGCTTCGGCACCGAGACCAACCGGGTGACCTTCGTCTTCCCGGATGGGCTCGAGGAGCTTCCCCTCATGAGCAAGCGGGAGGTCGCCGACCGGATCCTCGACCGGGCGGCGGCCCTGCTGGGAGCCCGCAGCGATGCGTGACCGGGACCCCCTGCACGGGGTCCCGGCGGAGGGCGATGCAGACATGGACGCACAGCGGCCGATGGATGGTGGCACCAGACTTGGCGCCGAGCTGGCCCAGGTCGCCGTGGACGTGACGGCCGAGGGGACGGACAGGCTCTTCACCTACCTGGTGCCCCGGAGCCTCTCCGGGCGCCTCCAGCCCGGCCAGTGGGTGCGGGTGCCCTTCGGTCCCCGGCGCCTGGTGGGCCTCTACGTGGGTCCCGCCGACCTGGCGCCCGAGGGCGTGACGCTGAAGGAAATCGCGGGCCTCCTGCCCGAGATTCCGCCCATCCCGGCCCCGCTGGTGCAGCTGGCTCGCTGGACCGCCGACCGCTACCTTTCCACCTTTCCGGCGGCGCTCCGGCTGCTCCTGCCTCCGGAGGCGCGCCGGCAGGAGGTGCGCACGCTCACCATCACGAGCTACCGGCTGAACGTGGCCGACGTGGAGGCGCTGGTGGAGCAGCTCCAAAAAAGGGCCCCGCGCCAGGCGGAGCTCGTCGCCTACATGGCCCGTGTGGGCGGCGAGGCCGAGCGGGCGCAGGTGCTGGCCGACCTGGGCGACTCCATCGCCGGGCCGATCAAGGTGGCCCTGGAGAAGGGCTGGCTGGTGGCCGGGCGGGTGGCCCGCCGGCGCGACCCCTTTGCCGGCGAGCAGGTGACGATCGTCCCGCCGCCGGAGCTCACGCCCGAGCAGCGGCAGGCGCTGGAGTCGATCCGGCAGGAGCTGATCGCCCCGCCGGACTTCCGCCAGCCGGTGCTGGTCCACGGCGTGACCGGATCGGGCAAGACCGAACTATATCTCCGGGCCATCGCCATGGTCCGGGAGATGGGGCGGAACGCCATCTGCCTGGTGCCCGAGATTTCGCTGACGCCGCAGATGATCCAGCGGTTCCGGGCCCGCTTCGGCGGCGAGGTGGCCGTGCTCCACTCGGCGCTCTCGGCGGGGGAGAAGTTCGACGAGTGGCAGCGCATCCGCCGGGGCGAGGTCTCCATCGTCGTCGGCGCCCGGTCTGCGATTTTTGCCCCCTTCGAGAACGTGGGGCTCATCATCATCGACGAGGAGCACGAGCAGTCGTACAAGCAGGAGTCGCCGCCGCCGGCCTACCACGCCCGGGAGGTGGCGGCCGAGCGCGCCCGCCTGGAGGGGGCCCTGCTGGTGCTCGGGTCGGCGACGCCGGCCCTGGAGTCGTACCATCTGGCCGAAACCGGGGTCTACCGGCTGGTCTCGCTGGAGCACCGGGTCGACGACCGGCCCATGCCGCGGGTCACCCTGGTGGACATGCGGGAGGAGCTAAGGGCGGGCAACCGGTCGATCTTCTCCCGGGCCCTCACCGAGGCCCTGGACCAGACGCTCACGGCCGGCGAGCAGGCGATTCTTTTTCTGAATCGCAGGGGTTACAATACATTTATCCTGTGCCGGGACTGCGGCCAGGCGATTCAGTGCCCGCACTGCGCGGTGGCCATGACCTACCACCTGGGCGACGACCACCTGGCCTGCCACTACTGCGACCACACCGCGCGGCTGCCCAGCGTCTGCCCCCACTGCGGGTCGCAGCGCATCCGCCACCTGGGGGCGGGCACCGAGCGGGTGGAGGAGGAGCTGCACAAGCTCTACCCGCACGCCCGCGTGGCCCGCATGGACGTGGACACCACCCGGCGCAAGGGTTCCCACGCGGCCATCCTCCGCCGGTTCGCCAACCGGGAGGTCGACGTGCTGGTGGGCACGCAGATGATCACCAAGGGGCTCGACTTCCCCGGCGTCACGCTGGTGGGGGTGGTCCTGGCCGACACCAGCCTGAACCTGCCCGACTTCCGCGCCGCCGAGCGGACCTTCCAGCTGGTCACGCAGGTGGCGGGGCGGGCCGGCCGGGGGGAGAAGCCGGGGCGGGTGATCGTGCAGACCTACCACCCCGACCACCCGTCGCTGCTCGCGGCCGCCGAGCACGACTACGCCCGGTTCTTCGCCGAGGAGATCAAGTTCCGGCAGGAGCTGGAGTATCCGCCCTTCACCCACATGATCCACCTGGTGCTGTCCGGCGAGCACGAGGCCGAGGTGGCCGACACGGCGCGGAACGTGCACCAGGTCCTGGTCAGCGGCGGCTTCCGGGGGCAGATCCTGGGGCCCGCGCCGGCGCCGCTGGCCAAGCTGCGGGGCAAGTACCGGTACCACCTGGTGCTGAAGGGCGTGGACGTCGGGGCGATGGCGGCCGAGGTCCGGGCGGCCTTCGCGGCTGCCAGAGGGAAGTGGCGCAAGTCGCGGACAGTCACGCTCGCCGTGGATGTGGACCCGATGAGCGTGTTGTAGGGGCGGGCCGTGAGCCGCGCATACGCGCGGCGGGCGGGGAGTTCCCTGTCGGGGGGTCCGAACGTCGAAAGAACTGGACTCACCGGTGACCCTGCGGTCGCCCGGACTGTGCGGGCGACGTGACCAGCAAGAGAACATGGAGGGCAGATCAGACAATGGCCATTCTCGAAATCGTGAAAGACCCGGCGGAGGTGTTGCGCAAGAAGGCGAAGCCGGTGACGAAGATCAACGCCTCCATCCGAAAGCTGCTGGACGATATGACGGAGACAATGTACGCCGCACCGGGCGTGGGCCTTGCGGCCCCGCAGGTGGGCGTTTCCAAGCGCATCATCGTCGTCGACCCGCAGGACGGCTCCGGCCAGCTCTACCAACTGATCAACCCGGAAATCACCAGGGCCGAGGGCTGGGTGAAGGGCACGGAGGGGTGCCTCTCGATCCCCGGCATGGTGGGCGACGTGTGGCGCTACGAGAAGGTACAGGTGGTGGGCCTCGACCGGCATGGCAAGAAGGTCTGGATCGACGCCGAGGGCTGGCTCGCCCGCATCTTCCAGCACGAGATCGACCACCTGGACGGCATCCTTTACACCGACAAGTGCGAGAACCTCCGGCCGGTCGAAGAGGGCGAGGAGGAGTCGGCTGAGGTCGCCGAAGGGCCGGTCGCGGAGGCCGAGCCCGCCGCTGAAGGCGCCTCGTCTGAGTCCGCGGCCGGGGCTGGTGCGACGGCTGCCGCAGAGGCGGCGACTGGCGGCGAGGCCCCCGGCGCCGCAGCGGAGGACGCGGAGGCCGCCGGCCGGACGTCCGCGGAGAAGGCCCCCGCGGGCGGCGGGAACTAGAACAGGCCAGGCGGCCGTGCGGCCGCGATGGCGAGGGGGGAATCGACTTGCTGAAGATCCTGTTCATGGGCACCCCTGACTTTGCCGCCACCTCCCTCAAGGCCCTGCTGCAGGCGGGCTACCCGGTGGTGGGCGTCGTGACCCAGCCCGACCAGCCCGCGGGCCGCGGCGGCAAGCTGCGTCCCTCGCCGGTGAAGGAGGTGGCCCTGGCCCACGGCCTGCCGCTCTTCCAGCCCCGCCGGCTCCGCCGCCCCGAGGTGGTCGCCCAGCTGAAGGAACTGGGTTCGGACCTCACCGTGGTGGTGGCCTACGGGCAGATCCTCTCGAAGGAGGCGCTGGCGATCAGTCCGCTGGGCTCGGTTAACGTCCACGCTTCGCTGCTGCCCCGGTGGCGGGGTGCGGCGCCGATCCAGCGGGCGATCATGGCGGGCGACACCGAGACCGGCGTCTGCACGATGTGGATGGACGAGGGCATGGACACGGGCGACGTCTGCCTGACCGCCCGGATTCCCATCGGTCCGGACGACACCGGCGGCGAGCTTCACGACCGGCTGGCGCAGCTCGGGGCTGAACTGCTGCTGGAGACCGTGCGGCGGATCGAGGCGGGCGACGCCCCGCGCATCCCGCAGCCCGCGCACGGCGTGACCTACGCCGCGAAGCTCGAGCGCTCGGACGAGCTGATCGACTGGTCCCGCCCGGCCCGGGACCTGCACAACCAGGTCCGGGCGCTGAACCCGTGGCCCGGTGCGTACACCACCGGCCCGAAGGGAACCCTCAAGATATGGCGCACTTCCGTGGTGCCCAACCCCAGGCCGGACGCCGAGCCCGGGACCGTCGTGGAGTTGGTGAAGCGGGAGGGCTTCGTCGTGGCGACCGGCGACGGCGGACTGCTGGTGCGGGAGGTGCAGCCGGCCGGGAAGGGGCGGATGGACGCCCAGTCGTTCGTGAACGGCGGCGGGGCCCGGGTGGGCACGCGGTTTTCCGGGTGATTTCGCCGGGGAGCGCGAACCTGCGGGCCGGCTCACATAGTCATTACAATTAGACAGGCGTTCCGGCCACAGGCCGAGGGACAGCGAATTCGAACGGGAGGGTCCTGGCTTGATGCCGTATGGCTTTTACCCGATGTTCGATCCTACCTATATCTTGCTGCTGCCGGCGATCATCCTGGTCATCTGGGCGCAGGCCCGCGTGCGGAGCGCGTTCAACGAGTGGTCGCGCGTGGGCACCCGGTCGGGGGTGACGGCGGCGCAGGTAGCCCGTGACATCCTCGACAAGAACGGGCTCACCGACATCCCCGTCGAACGCGTGTCGGGCCACCTGACCGACCATTACGATCCGCAGAAGCGGGTGGTGCGCCTCTCGGATGCGACGTACTACAGCAACTCCATTGCTGCCATCGGCGTGGCGGCGCACGAGGTCGGGCATGCGATTCAGCACGAGCTGGCCTACACGCCGCTGCAGATGCGCAACCTCATCTGGCCCGTCGCCCGCATCGGCGACAGCCTCGGCCCGTTCCTGGTCATCCTGGGTCTGGTCTTCGGGGGCGCGGGCGGCATCTGGCTGGCGGACCTGGGGATCATTCTGTTCCTGGCGGCCGTCCTGTTCTACCTGGTCACCCTGCCGGTGGAGTTCAACGCCTCCAGCCGTGCGGTGGAGATCCTGGAGACCGGCGGGTACATGACCCGCCAGGAGGTCGTCGGGGCCCGGAAGATGCTGAACGCAGCCGCGCTCACCTACGTGGCCGGTGCCGCCACGGCGGTGATGAGCCTGGTGCGGTTGCTGGTCCTGCGGGGCATGGCCCGGGACGAGTAAGCCGGCCGGACCGGAACAGGGGCAAAACGCAAGCTTGGCGCACGATCGTGCGCCAAGCTTTCTGTCTTGCGCCCAAACACGGGCGCTGACTCCGGGGGAAGGGTTAGTTCGCACTGATATAGGAGCGGACTTGGGTCAAGAACTCGTTGGCGTTTGCCGCGGGGAAGTAAGAGGTCGCGTGTTCCCACCGGCTTTCCACGATGATCCTGTCGTTGAGGAGTGCAAAACGCCAGGGCTCGGCGATCCCGATCCAGCGTTCGGAACCATCGGTGGTTTGGCGGAGGAACAAGAGGTATCGCTGGCCAACGGCCAGGTCCTTGAAGCCTTCAAAGAGGACATGCGACTCGCCTTTGGGTGCTGCCGACTTTGCCTGTGTCACCAGGAGCTGGGCCGGTGCCGCACCTTTCAAGACTTGTTCGACCCGAACCTGGTAGTCCACGCTCACGATTTCCAGGGACGGGTGGGGCTTCTGAGGATCCAGGGGGTCGCGAGCCGTGTTCCTTGTCCCGGCTACCTCCTCGACGGTTCCCACAACGATCACCGTTGCCTGCCGGGTCAGCTCCTCCAACGTTGTGATGGTAGGATAGTCGGCGTGGACCGTGGCGACTTCCCAGGTGGCCAGTCGATAGCCGACCAGCGCAGCGGCCAGCAAGGCTACCACGGCTATGGACGTTGCCCACTTCTTCTTCACAACTCACACCTCCGCACCATTACGGGTACATCGAGAGGATCCCGTTGACGTCATCGGTCTGCGGCACGTAGATCCTGTTGCGGTCTCGATCGGTGTTCATGACCGCCACCTGGTCAGAATGACCCAGGCCCAGTCCATGCCCGAGTTCGTGCGTTGCCACGCTCTGCCTGAACGTATCCGAGACACCGGCCGTTGTATTCACGTTGCCATATGCTTCGAACTTGGTCAGCTTACCGGTCAACCAGTGCGTCCACCGGTAGCATATGCCGTAGTTACCATCGTCGTCGTCATAGGTATTGAGGATATTGGAGGATGAACTGCTCTCGCTGAACCTTACCTTGTTGCCCGTTTTCGTTGTCCACTGGTTCATGCCGTTGGTGAACACCTTTCGCCAGACCGAGTTAGGCACGTCGTCAAGGCGATCGCCCCACTTGTACGTAATCTGCAAGGTCTGGCCGCGCGTGTGAGGCCAGTAGTAGTCAGCCGTCCAGGCATAAGCCACGGGCGCCGTCAACAGCGCAGTCAGCGTTACCGTAACCCCCACCTTGAAGATTCGCTTCAACTGGAACTCACCCCTTAGACTTGGTTTATCCGAGACATGGCGCTAGACGCAACACGGTCAATAACCCCTTTCCACCACCTCCCGGACCGGGGTTGGACTGCGTGTCTATCATGCCAATATCGACAGAGAAGTGAAACATATCTGCCTAGTTTTATCCCACCGCAAAACGACTTCCGCAGCGCGCAAGACGCCATTTGCCCATCCGCGCCACTTGCGGTACACTCTCCAAAGAATGACAAGCAATCGCTGGAGGCGAGTCCATGCCGCGTCCCAAGCCCAAGCCGCCGCGCACCGGCCGCGAGG
>Ga0134099_1001536_pt1 | contig 21498 bp, 19 predicted proteins | sample 10_taG_2_FD_105482 | JGI IMG/M metagenome (GOLD analysis project Ga0134099, IMG submission 105482) | Switchgrass degrading microbial communities from high solid loading bioreactors in New Hampshire, USA - 10_41_5_180_A2 metaG | ecosystem: Engineered > Bioreactor > Semi-continuous > Anaerobic >...
CAAAAGGTGTCATGATAAGAGAATCTTCCCCGAACTCATTTACCAGGCGGGTGGCCCTGTTGACATCGATATTTGTTCTGGGGCCGCCTACGCAACCTCCTATACAGCCCATGCCTTCAACAAAATTGGCATGTATATCCCTTCCCTCAGCCAGATTGCTCAATATTTTATTGCATGCACTTACCCCATCCACCCGTTTGGGTTTAAGCTTTATAAGCCTTTCCGGTTCCAGCCTGTTCACTACTGTTTTTACCGAAAAGCTTACTCCACCGGTCCTGGCATATATTCTTCCACCCAGGGAAGCATGATCCTTTTCATCCGGCGGGAGTTCCTTCAGATTGATTTCCAGGGCAGAAAAAATCTCAGCCAGTTCCCTGAAATTTATGACAAAATCTATTGCATCTTTCAGTTCAGGCTCCTTGGCTTCAGCTTTCTTGGCTATACATGGCGATATGAAAACAACTTTGGCGCCAGGGTACAGCTTTTTCAGAATCCGTCCGGAGGCTATCATGGGGGATACTGACGGTGACATATTCTTAAAGACTTCCGGGAAATTTTTCTTTGTGAGATTAAACCACACTGGACAGCAGCAGCTGGTAATAAAAACGTCCTCTTCGTTGTTCACCTTTTGATTAAACTCCAACGCTTCCCTAATAGTCAGTATGTCTGCGAACAATGCGGTTTCAACCATATCTGTGAACCCCATGAGCTTCAGCGCAGTTCTCAACTGCCCCATGGAAACATCGTCTCCGAACTGCCCTACAGCTGCCGGTGCTACCGAAGCAAATACGGGAGTATCTGTACTTTTAAGCAGATCTATCAAAGGCAGAAACTCTATTTTGTCGGCTATGGCGCCGAAATCACAGGCAGAAACACACTCTCCGCAGTTTAGGCATTTATTGTCCACTATGACCGGACCTTCACTTTTTTTATAGATATGAGCTTCGTATTTGCAAACATCTTCACAATTGCAGTTTTCATGGCCGCAATATTCACATGGCCCCTGTATTTTGGCTATTACAGGCTTGCCGATTTGCTTTGAATTCCTGATGATGTCTAGCTCATCGTGAAAACGGGGGTCCCCTCTGGGGTCCAGGCCCATGGCTATTCGGATGTGATCTTTTATAAACATCATATCGTCATCTTTAAACCCGAACTTGTCCTTAATATCCCTGGCCAGCTCATCCAGATCGTAATTGCTTTGAAGCTTGCCATTCCAGTATCTTTTGACCAGTTCCCCGAATATCTTCATTCTCTTTTCCTGAAAATTGCTAAACCGGTTTTCCATATGTATCTTTCCTTTCCAATACTGACCCGTGCCGGCCTCTTTCAGTCCCTGACCGGCATTGACAATTCAAAAGTGAGCAGTTTCCGGACGCATCTCATGCTTTTCAGCAGGGCTACGCGGCCAACTGATATATCCAGCAGCAGTTATGGATGTAAGTTTCTGCATGCTTTAATTCATAAATCAACTGCTCACCGGGCATGTGAATACATATCTAAAAGATATAATTACCAGAGTTTTGATGATTAAACATGGTTTCATGAACAAAACGTGAAAAATGGCTCGGATTTTATTGTTTTCCAGCATACGTGTTAGTGATACCATCTTGTTGTGCCAGTTGCAATAGCGCAAAGTTGTTCGGCAACTGAGCGAGAAATATTCCGTTATCAAATTCAAACGTGCATTGCAAACGGTATACTATCTGATTTATCTTACTGGCGGTGTATGATAATATGATTTTTATCCTGCTTGGGTATAACAGCGGAGCTATCTGCAGGATATATGTTCAGTTGAACGGCAAAAGCCAACTTCAGATATATATTATCAGTTGAACGGTCAAAGCCAGCTTGATATAGTGATGAATCCGAAAGTTTTTGTGGCTTGCTGGTAGTACTAATATTTGGAAGGAGGCTGTCAAAAAAGCATAATATATATTGCATCATATAAATAATGTATATTCTAGAATAATATGAGGCAGCAACAATAGGTGGGGCAACATCAAAGCGACGGCTTTTCCATATTACACTTAAGGAAGCAATTGCCGTACCTGGAAACGTTCAGCCGGGTGAGAGGATTTTCCTTGAATATGCGCCAATCTTACGCGATTCCAATATGGCGATGAATGATCCTGGCTGTGAGAAAAACCTGGAACAGATACAGATCAAAGCATAAAATCTGACAAGGCCGGCATTATTTTTTCTGGAAAAACATCCGGCCGGCATTATTCCTGACGGAAAAACATTATTTGGGGTTCCTGTATAGGCATTTGCATATTGCCGCATATGTTTATATACTTCGTATCCTATTGTACAAAAATGTGTAAAAGAGAATTGCTGTATATTTGTTCATATATTTGGGAAAAGGCTGCAAACAGTTGACTAATTAGGTCATGAGTTATAGAATTATTCGTAATAGTGCTTAAGTGATGCTAAATTTTGTAAGGAGGATAAGTTTAATGTTTAAAATAGTCAGGAAAGAAGTCTTGAATTCTTCCGTGAAACTTATGGAGATAGAAGCTCCCTATGTTGCCAGAAAAGCAGAACCGGGACAATTCATTATTTTAAGGATAGATGAAAACGGCGAAAGAATTCCTCTGACGATTGCCGATCAGGATAGACAAAGAGGTACGGTTACCATAATATTTCAGGAAGTTGGGAAAACAACAAAGCAGTTGGGGCAATTGAACGAGGGTGATTATCTTCTTGATTTTGTTGGGCCGTTGGGAAAGGCTTCCCACCTGGAAGGCTATAGAAAGGTTGCTGTCATAGGAGGTGGCCTGGGATCGGCTATAGCTTACCCTCAAGCCAAGAAGCTTCATGCCCTTGGGGCTGAAGTTCATGTCATAACCGGCTTCAGAAACAAGGACCTGATCATTCTGGAAAAAGAGATGAAAGAGGTAAGCGACAGACTGGTTGTTGCCACCGATGACGGATCTAATGGAAACAAGGGATTTGTTACCGATATGCTCAAAAAGCTCATAGAAGAGGGTAATAAGTACGATCTGGTTATAGCTATCGGACCGTTGATAATGATGAAGATGGTAAGCAAACTCACTAAAGAATATGGAATAAAAACGCTGGTCAGCATGAACCCTGTCATGATAGACGGCACGGGCATGTGTGGCGGCTGCCGTTTAACTGTAGGAGGTAAAACGAAGTTTGCATGTGTTGATGGTCCGGACTTCGACGGGCATGAAGTTGATTTTGATGAAGCCATAAGAAGACAGCAGATGTACAAAAATGAGGAAAGACAAGCTTTGGAAGCACATGAATGCAGATTGGAGGGAATAAGGAATGCCTAATATGTCCTTAAAAAAAGTAAAAATGCCTGAACAGGATCCGAACATAAGAAACAAGAACTTTCTGGAGGTTGCCCTGGGATATACTGAAGAAATGGCAAAGGAGGAAGCCCAGAGATGCCTGCAGTGTAAACACAGGCCGTGCGTCTCAGGATGTCCGGTTAATGTGCAGATACCTGAGTTTATAAAGCTTGTAGCTGAAGGGAAGTTTGAGGAGGCTTACAAAAAGATTTACGAGACCAACAGCCTTCCGGCAATTTGCGGAAGAGTGTGCCCCCAGGAGAGCCAATGCGAGAAGTTTTGTGTAAGGGCAAAGAAAGGGGAGTCGGTAGGCATTGGCAGGCTGGAACGTTTTGTTGCTGACTGGTATATGGCAAACTGTGAATCAAAGCCGGAAAAGGTAGAGAAGCTCAATAAGAAAGTAGCCATTATTGGATCAGGACCGGCAGGACTGACATGTGCGGGCGATCTGGCCAAGATGGGATATGATGTCACGATTTTCGAGGCTTTTCATACTCCCGGTGGCGTCTTGATGTATGGCATTCCTGAGTTCAGGCTTCCCAAAGCTCTGGTTCAGAAAGAGATTGAAAATGTAAGAAAGCTCGGTGTTGAGATAAAGACAAATATGGTAATAGGAAAAGTGTTGTCCATAGAAGAGCTTATGGAGGAAGAAGGCTTTGAGGCTGTCTTTATAGGTTCAGGTGCCGGATTGCCGAGTTTCATGGGTATAGAGGGGGAAAACCTCAACGGTGTTTACTCCGCAAATGAGTTTCTCACCAGAATAAATCTTATGAAGGCATATAAGTTCCCCGAAACCGATACTCCTGTCAAAGTGGGCAGGAATGTGGCCGTTGTCGGAGGAGGCAATGTTGCCATGGATGCCGCAAGGAGTGCAAAGAGACTTGGGGCGGAAAATGTATATATCGTATACAGGCGTTCGGAGGCCGAAATGCCTGCAAGGCTTGAAGAGATACATCATGCCAAGGAAGAAGGGATCATATTCAAGCTTCTGAATAACCCTACCAGGATACTGGGCACTGAAGACGGCTGGGTGAAAGGCATTGAGTGTGTGGAGATGGAACTGGGAGAGCCTGATGCATCAGGAAGAAGAAGACCGATAGCAAAGGAAGGATCAGAGTTTGTACTTGACGTTGAGACAGTAATCATTGCCATAGGACAGACTCCAAATCCCCTCATAACTTCCAGTACCCCAGGGTTGGACAGCCATAGGTGGGGAGGAATAATAGCCGATGAGGAAACCGGAGCAACCAGTAAACCAGGTGTGTTTGCAGGAGGAGATGCGGTAACGGGAGCTGCGACGGTCATATTGGCCATGGGCGCAGGTAAAAAGGCTGCAAAGGCTATTGATGAGTATTTGAAAAATAAATAGTCATGATATAAGGACCCGGAGGATATATGAAAATTCCTCCGGGCTTTTTTATGGAATAAACAAGATAATGAAATTGTGTGTGGAGGAAGGATGCAAATACTTGTATTTTCAGATTAATTCCGGACATGAAAGGGATTTCCTAAAACCTTAAAAACAATGGAATATATATAACTCTGATGAATACAAAAAACAAAAAAAATGTTCCTTTCAAAAAAATATGAATTTATTCCATATGCTTCTTGCAAATTCAGAAAATCATGTGTTATAATTTAGATAGTTGTTTGTGAGATTGTTATCAATTATTAGTAATACCATTTCAGGTTAAACATATTTTCCCCTGATTAAAATATGGTATACAAAGGCGTGTACCACAGACAACAAATAAAAAACTTTCATACTGTATACGAAAGTGTTTTTTTGCTGCCCTTACGGTATGACAGTGGCTAAGGTTTTTTTGCCATGCTTAATTTGTTGCTGAGCAATGATAAATTCGCGGGATTTTGGAGAGATTGCCTAACAGTAACATTTAAATCTATACAATCAGGAGGTCAATATGAAAATACTGCAAAACGTAATGGAACAGGTCGTGAAGAGAAATCCCAATGAGCCTGAGTTTCATCAGGCAGTAAAAGAAGTCCTGGAGTCATTGGAACCGGTGGCGGAAAGACACCCTGAATGGGTTGAGGACGGAGTATTTGATAGAATTGTGGAGCCGGAAAGGCAGATCATTTTCAGGGTTCCATGGGTGGATGACAACGGCAGGGTACAGGTTAACCGAGGTTTCAGGGTGCAGTTTAACAGTGCCATAGGACCTTATAAAGGAGGAATCAGATTTCATCCTTCGGTTAATCTGGGAATAATCAAATTTCTTGGTTTCGAACAGATATTCAAGAATTCATTGACGGGCTTGCCCATCGGTGGAGGAAAAGGGGGTAGCGATTTTGACCCCAAAGGCAAATCCGACAGGGAGGTTATGAGATTCTGCCAGAGCTTTATGACTGAGCTTTACAGGCATATAGGTCCGGATACCGATGTGCCGGCAGGGGATATAGGCGTTGGCGCCCGTGAAATAGGCTATATGTACGGTCAGTATAAAAGATTGAGAAACGAGTTTACCGGGGTTCTTACAGGAAAAGGCCTGACCTGGGGAGGAAGCCTTGCCAGAACGGAAGCCACTGGATATGGCCTTTGTTATTTTATGGAAGAAGCCATGAAAGCAAAGGGAAGATCTTTTGAAGGTTCTACAGTAGTAATATCCGGTTCCGGAAATGTTGCAATTTATGCTACAGAGAAAGCTCAGCAGTTGGGAGCTAAAGTTGTGGCTCTCAGCGACTCCAACGGCTACATTTATGATGCTGATGGAATCAAGCTGGATACGGTAAAGAAGATAAAGGAAGTTGAGAGAAAGAGAATAAGGGAATATGTTAAATACCACCCCAATGCTGTTTACACTGAGGGTTGCTCAGGTATATGGACGGTAAAATGTGATATAGCTTTGCCTTGCGCTACACAAAACGAACTGGATGAAAAATCCGCAAAGATTCTTGTGGAAAACGGTTGTTTCGCAGTAGGCGAAGGAGCGAACATGCCGTCTACTCCCGAAGCCATAAATGTGTTCCTGAACAACAAGGTGATATTTGGTCCTGCTAAAGCGGCCAATGCCGGAGGAGTTGCAACTTCAGCCCTGGAAATGACCCAGAACAGCATGAGATACTCATGGACTTTTGAGGAAGTTGACGCCAAGTTAAAGGACATCATGATCAACATTTATAAGAATGCCAGCAATGCAGCAAGGGAATACGGGCATGAGGACAACCTGGTTGTAGGCGCAAACATCGCCGGATTCCTGAAAGTGGCAAATGCTATGTATGCTCAGGGAATTGCCTATTAATGTACTAATATGGCAGATTTTGACAAGATGCTGCTATAAAAACAGTTTATGATAACCACAGGTTGCAAATGGTACACCTGTGGTTTATTTTTTATAAATTTATGTAAATTTTATTAATACATTTTTGTCATTTTGTGCTATAATCTAGATTAACCGATCGAACTATAGTTGCTGTTTATTTAATCGGGACTTGTAATGAGATTTTGATTCAGGAAAGAATTCAGCAGATACATGCATTGACTGTCTGTACCTTGAATCCTTTCGGTACAGCAATCATACCTTGTAGTTAGCTGAATTCAGCCCTATCTGTTACAACAAATAAGTTTAAAAGTTTTGATCAAGAGCTTTATAAAAAGCTAATATAAACAGACAATAATGCCGAAAAAAATAATGATTGTAAAAATGCCTGACCTGTGACATGGTCAGGTAAATCGACAAAACTTTATGGATTAGGGGATAGAAATGGATAAAACTACTTTACTAGGTCTTACTTTAGGTATTGTATTTATTCTGATTCCTTTGCTTTCAGGTGATGATCCTACCAGATTCTGGGATCTTTCGTCTGTATTTATAACCATTGGTGGAGCGGTATCTGCTACATTGACCAGCTACCGTCCATCGGAGGCATTGCAGATTTTGAAGATCACAGCCAAAGCATTCAGAGACAAGGGTATAGAACTGGAGAAGACAGTAAAATTACTGGTTGATCTTTCTCATAAAGCAAGGCGTGAGGGATTGCTTTCATTGGAGGCAGAAATGGAAAACATAGAGGATGAGTTCATGAAGCAATCCATACAGCTTGTTGTGGATGGTGTGGAGCCTGACGTAATAATTGACACCATGGATCTCGAACTGGAAAGCATAGAAGCCCGTCACAGGAGGGGACAGGGAATGTTTAAAACTCTTGGAGCCCAATTCCCTGCATGGGGTATGATCGGTACCCTGATAGGTCTGATTATTATGCTCGGTTCGTTGGATGATCCGGACTCCCTTGGCCCGGCAATGGCTACTGCTTTGATAACCACCTTTTACGGCAGCGTTCTTGCCAATATGGTAGCTTTGCCTATAGCAAACAAGCTTGCAATTAAAAGCGAGGAAGAGCTCCATGAGAAGAGACTGATAGTAGAGGGTATCCTGTCCATACAGGCCGGAGAAAACCCAAGGATAATGGAGCAGAAGCTGAAAACTTTCCTCTCTCCTGAGCAAAAGCGCCGCTATGATGAGCTGAGTAAAGATCAGGATGTAAGAGAAGAAAGAACTGAACCAAACTATAGCTCTACGATGGGATGATGTAAAAAATGAAACGTCTGAGAAAAAGATCCAGCGGACATGATGTTGAAGTAGGCGGCTGGCTTACGACATACAGTGACCTTGTTACAAACCTGTTGTGCCTTTTTGTGTTGCTTTTTTCCTTTGCAACGGTTGACGACGAGAAATTTGAACAACTTGCAAAATCGCTGCAAAGCAGCTTCCTGGAAATGAGCGATGGAGCCATGTATCTGGAAAACAACGGACAAGCACTGGTGAGTCTTATAGCTGACTATAATGCCGTAGGGGCGCAGAGCTCGGTTGTCAGAAATTCCGAAGTAAGCGAGGAAGACATGGCCCTGGAGGATTTTAAGGAAAGTGTAAGACAAACAATAAGTGAACTGCAACTGGATGAATATGTCAGTATCATAGATGAAACAGAAGAAGTGACTTTGAGATTCAACTCCCTTATTCTGTTTGATTCAGGAAGCGCAGAAATAAAAGACTCCGGTAAGGAAGTGCTCAAGCAACTGGGCGATTTTCTTGCGAAACTGGATAGCGAGATATTGATACAGGGTCATACGGATAATCTTCCCATCAATACTCCCATGTTTCCATCCAACTGGGAATTGTCCACCAAAAGAGCCACTAATGTCGTAAAATTTCTGATAGACAATTGCGGAGTGGATCCGGCAAAGATAACGCCTACAGGGAATGCAGAATTCAGGCCTGTCGCACCCAATGATACCGAGGAGAACAGGCAGAAAAACCGGAGAATAGACATAGTAGTTAAAAAATAGAACAGACGGTTTATTTAAACCGTCTGTTTTGCTTTCGTGATTATATTTTTTTGTTTATTATTAACGATATGGGGAGAAAAAGTTGAAAAACCAATTGGCGCGGAAACTAAATATAAATCTGATTGACGGAAGTAAAAAAGGCCCGGAATTTGATGCTGCAATTTATAGCACATTAATTTTATGCAAAAAACTATGGCAATTTGATATAATATAAACTAAAATATTGTTTATTCGGTATGCGGCTGCAAAGATTGAGGAACGTATACACCAAGATTTTTGTCAGGTTTTCGCACAGGAGGATTTACATCACTATCATAAACAGAAAGAAGGAGATTATCATATGGCTGTTGAGGTAAGAACGAGGTTTGCGCCAAGCCCTACAGGCTACATGCATATTGGCAATTTGAGAACCGCTCTTTACGAGTATCTTATAGCGAAATCAAACAACGGAAAATTTATTCTCAGAATAGAGGACACGGATCAGGAAAGGTATGTTGAAGGTGCTGTCGATTTAATATACAGGACTCTTAAGCTGGTAGGAATACAGCATGACGAGGGTCCGGACGTTGGAGGAGAATACGGGCCCTATGTGCAAAGCCAGAGAAAAGATATATATATGCCCTATGCAAAACAGCTGGTGGAGCAGGGGGATGCATATTATTGCTTCTGCACAAAGGAGAGGCTGGCGAGGCTGAGAGAGGAACAAAGCGCGGCAGGGTTGACCCCGAGATATGACCGTCACTGCCTTAACCTGAGCAAGGAGGAAGTTGAGAGAAAACTTGCGGCCGGGGAGCCTTTTGTCATCCGCCAGAAAATGCCCCAAACCGGCACCACAACTTTTGAGGATGCGGTATTTGGAACCATAACCGTGGATAACAGTGAGCTGGAAGACCAGGTGCTGATTAAATCCGATGGCCTTCCGACTTATAATTTCGCCAATGTCATAGATGATCATCTTATGAAAATAACCCATGTTGTCAGAGGATCGGAGTATCTTTCTTCCACTCCGAAGTACAACCTGCTGTACAATGCTTTTGGCTGGGAAATACCGACTTATGTGCATCTTCCTCTTATAACAAAGACTGATGGGACAAAAATCAGCAAGAGGGCTGGGGATGCGTCTTTTGAAGATTTGCTGGAAATGGGCTATCTTGCGGAAGCTGTGGTCAACTATGTGGCTCTTTTAGGATGGAGTCCGGGGACCAACCAGGAAATTTTCTCCCTGGCGGAATTGGAAAAAGCTTTCAGCATAAGCGGTATAAGCAAATCTCCTGCGGCCTTTGATTTTGTAAAGCTTAACTGGTTTAACGGTGAGTACATAAGGAGATTAAGCACTGACAGGTTTAACCAACTGGCAAAGCCATATTACGAGAAAGTTCTTGCCGGCAAAAACATAGATTACATGAAATTGAGCAGATTGCTGCAGGTAAGGACCGATGTCCTGAATACGATACCGGACACCATAGACTTTATCGCAGCTCTTCCGGATTACAGCAAGGAACTGTATATCCACAAAAAATCCAAGACCAACCTGGAAAACTCCCTGGAGAGCCTTAAAGCAGCATTGCCTGTTCTGGAATCCATAGATGACTGGAATGAACAGGCAATAAATGACGAGCTGATGAAGCTGATTGAAAGGATGGGTGTAAAGAACAGTCAGATGTTGTGGCCCATAAGGATAGCCATTTCGGGTAAACTGGTAACCCCAGGGGGCGCAATAGAGATTGCCGACATTCTCGGCAAGGAAGAGACGATCAGGAGAATAAAGATCGGCATAGAGAAATTGTCCGAGTAAAATGTGGTGAAATTGATTATGCCTTAACACTACAGATGGGGAGGCATAAAAGTAGTGAACAGTACAGTCGGATGCAACAATCCGGAAAAGCGGGAGCTGAAGCCGAGAGTCTGCAGCACCCGCTTTTCCGGTTTTATTCAGCATGTAACTGATGAAGAACAGTTTCCTGAAAATTCCTGAACATATTTCTTGACAAGGATACGGATAGTATGTATAATAACTTTTGCAGGTTGAAAATGCGGGTTTAACTCAGCGGTAGAGTGTCACCTTGCCAAGGTGAAAGTCGCGAGTTCAAATCTCGTAACCCGCTCCAATTTTCCCCTTTGGTAGGGGATTATTATTTGAGATGATGCTTCTGACGATAACTTTTTGGTTATCGTCATGAAGCACAAAACAAAAGGATATTAAGCATATTTTTTATGATAATACTGAAAAATGCTATATAAGTCAAGGCATTATGCGGGTGTAGTTCAATGGTAGAACATCAGCCTTCCAAGCTGATTGCGAGGGTTCGATTCCCTTCACCCGCTCCATGACCATCTAACTATTGTTGGATGGTTTTTTTGCGTTTGTATGCTTTTATACTCTGGCTAATGGATTTATATATTCATTTAGGGTATAATATTTACATTACCTATGCAAGGGGGGAGTTAGGAATGTTTTCTGTCAGCCTTAGAGAAGTGATGGAAGAATTTCAGCTTGAAGATGTCAGTGATTGTCAAAGGATTGACGATATACAGATAACAACTTCTGACATAAACAGGCCAGGTTTACAACTATTCGGGTACTTAGAGTATTTTGGCAATGATCGGATCCAGATAATAGGCAAGGGAGAGACGGAGTATCTCGCAACACTATCACCGGAAGAGCGCTTTAAAAGGCTCGATAATTTTTTTAAATGTGGTTTTCCTTGTATGGTGGTAGCCAGAGGGCTCGAGATTTTTCCCGAAATGCTGGAAGTTTCCAAACGTTATCAAATTCCGGTTTTGAGATCAATGGATGTAACATCAAGATTTCTGTCAGGACTGATAAGGTATTTGAATGTCCAATTGGCTCCCAGAACATCGGTGCATGGCGTTTTGGTAGAGATATATGGAGAAGGCATACTGATGCTGGGTGAAAGCGGAGTGGGAAAGAGTGAGACAGCCCTTGAGCTTGTAAAAAGAGGCCACCGGCTTGTGGCCGACGATGTAGTGGAAATCAGAAGAGTTTCTGACAAAACGCTTGTGGGCACAGCTCCGGATATAATAAGGCATTTTATAGAGATAAGGGGCATAGGAATATTGGATGTCAAGAACCTTTACGGAGTAGGTTCGGTAAAGATGACGGAAAACATAGATCTTGTGGTACACCTGGAGCTTTGGAATGTAAACAAGAACTATGACAGGCTGGGTTTGGTGGATGAATATACGGATATACTGGGTATAAAGGTACCTTCCTTAACCATTCCGGTCAGGCCGGGAAGAAACCTGGCAATAATAATGGAAGTCGCTGCTATGAACAACAGGCAGAAGAGCATGGGATACAATGCAGCTAAAATAATGAATGAAAGAATAATGAGAGAAATCAACAAGGGATCCGAAGAAGCATGAGTTTGAGGCATTGGATACAGGGGGAAAAATGTAAATGAAAATAATAGTTGACACGCACACGCATACAATTTCCAGCGGTCATGCATACAGCACAGTACAGGAACTGGCAAGGGAAGCATCCAACAACGGTATGAAGATGATTGCCATTACCGATCATGCTCCTGCCATGAAAGGCGCTCCTTGCTTGTTCCACTTTGGGAACCTCAGGATCATTCCGGAGCAAATATGCGGAGTACGAATTTTAAAAGGAGTTGAGGCCAACATTATCAGTTATTCCGGTGAGCTGGATATGCCGGATAGCTACTTGAAAAGGCTGGATTTTGTTATAGCCAGTCTGCATGATGTGTGTATAGAACCGGCGACGGTTGAGGAACACACAAAAGCGCTGATCAGTGTCCTGAAAAATCCCTATGTTGATGCAGTGGGGCATCCGGGAAACCCTCAGTTTCAGGTGGATATTGAAAAGGTTGTGGAAACGGCGAAAGAGTATGGAAAGTTTATAGAAATCAATAACCATTCTTTCAGCACCAGAAAGGGAAGTGAAGACAACTGCAGGGAATTTGCAAGACAATGCAAGGAAAAGGGAGTAAAGGTTGTTTGCGGAAGCGATGCCCACATCAGCTTTGAAGTGGGTATATTTCCCAAAGTGTACAAGATTTTTGATGAGATAGACATGCCCGAAGAGCTTGTCCTCAATACTTCAGTTGAAAAAGTGGATGAGTATTTGAGGGAAAAGAAAAAAAGGCTGGGTTTTAAGATTGCCGGATGCTGCATGCCATAAAGATGCATTTTTATTATTTATTTTAAACAATGTGGATTGTTACGGAAATGAATGCAGGAAAAACCGACCGGGGGAATATCAAATTCTATTTTAAACCCCTGTTCGATATAATATAATTAATAAGAGTTAATTTATCAGTCGGACTGGAAATGATATATGCTTCAGTTGACTGTTATGGGTTTTAAGTTTTTATAATGGTTGTGCGGTGCATTTTCAACTTTTTGCTGATTATCATTAGAATTGTTTAGGGAGCTGGATATGTTGGACAAAAATTATATAGCCGGTATATTGAAAGGTATTGTCGGAGAAAGCAATGTAATGATTGACGAACCTATGAAAAACCACACCTCTTTTAGAGTAGGTGGGCCGGCAGATATACTTGTCGTCCCGGAAGACGTGGAAAGTTTGGGAAAAGTGGTTAAAGAGCTCAATAGCAGAGGGGTTCCTTTTTTTGTAATGGGAAACGGCACCAATCTGGTGGTAAGAGACAAAGGAATCAGGGGAGTGATAATAAAATTACTTGACAACTTCAGCAGGTATTCAGTCAAAGGTGATGTTATCGAGGCTGAAGCCGGAATACTGATTTCCAAAGTTTCCAGAATAGCGTTGGAGCATGGTCTGACCGGACTTGAGTTTGCCGAAGGAATACCGGGCACACTGGGTGGTGCGATAGCCATGAATGCCGGGGCGTATAACGGTGAGATGAAAGACGTGGCAGAAAGAACTGTATACATGGACTTAAACGGTGATATAAAATCAGTTTCAGGAGCTGAACATCAATTTGGCAAGAGGACCAGTTTTGTCCAGAAAGAGGGCGGGATAGTCTTAAAGACGGAGCTTAAGCTGAATAAAGGCTCTGTTGATGAGATCCGAACCCTTATGGATGAGTTTAAAAGGAGAAGAAAAGAGACCCAGCCTTTGGAGCTGCCCAGCGCCGGAAGCATCTTCAAAAGGCCTGAAGGTTACTATACGGGCAAACTGGTGCAGGATTGCGGATTAAGAGGATTCAGGATAGGAGGCGCAGAGGTTTCCTGCAAGCATTGCGGTTTTATTGTGAATGTTGATAACGCAAAAGCCGAGGATATTATTAATCTGATAAAGCATATACAGGATGCCGTAAGGGATAGGTTCGGAGTGGAGTTGCAAACAGAAGTCAAGATTATTGGAGAAGAGTGATAGGATGAGATTTGTTATAATATCTGGGGTGTCAGGAGCCGGCAAAAGCCAGGCTATAAAATTCCTGGAGGACATGGGCTATTTTTGTGTTGATAATCTTCCACCGGCTTTGATACCCAAGTTTGCGGAAATTTGCATAAAAAGCGAAGACAGGATGGAAAAAGTTGCACTGGTGATTGATGTCAGGGGCGGAGCTTTGCTGAAAGACTTTTTTCCTGGGCTTCAGGCGTTGAAGGAAGCCGGTATTTCATATGAGTTGTTGTTTCTGGAAGCCAGTGATGAGGTTTTGATAAAGAGATACAAGGAAAGCAGGAGAAGTCATCCTTTGGCTCCTGAAGGAAGAGTGATAAAAGGCATAAAGGAAGAAAGAAAGATTCTCCAGGAGATTAAAAACAGGGCGGATCATGTTATAGACACTTCAAACCTTACCACAAGACAGTTGAAGGAAGAGATCAACAACATATTTTCCCAGGGCAAGGACTTTGAAAGCATTATCATTAACATAATTACCTTTGGCTTTAAATACGGAATACCTATCGATTGCGATCTGGTGTTTGATGTCAGATTCATACCAAACCCATATTATATACCATCCATGAAAAAGCTTACAGGAAAGAATGAAATTGTAAAGCAATATGTCCTAAACTGCAGTGAAACGGAAACTTTTCTTAATAAGTTAATGGATATGCTGGAATTCCTGATACCTAATTATATAAAAGAGGGTAAATCCCAACTGGTTATAGGAATCGGTTGTACGGGAGGAAGACACAGGTCGGTGGCCATAGGCGACGAAGTTCATAACAGGCTTCTGGGCAAACAGCACAGGGTTTTTATTGATCACAGAGATATTGAAAAGGACGGCAGAGGTGCGGTTAGATGAGGTTTATAGAATGGTTCAGGCCGGGCATAAAAATAAAGAGATGGATTGTATTGGGGATAACCGGTATTGCATGCATCAGTCTGGGGTTATCCTTTCTGATAACGGAAATATATCTGAGCATGGAGAAAATAGTGCTTTCCGTGTTGCTCATGCTGGCAGGATGTGTTTTTGTTTTTTTTTCAATAAGGTATACAACGAAAACCTTTATAAAAATAATATCCGACAGTGGATTCAAGTTTTCCCTGGATGCTGACCGGCTAAGCGACCTTTTGTATGAAAAACGGATTTTGATCAAAGGCCCGAAGATTGTTGCCATCGGTGGTGGTACGGGGCTTTCCACCATGCTGAGGGGTTTGAAATCATACAGCAGCAATATAACTGCAATTGTTACCGTTGCAGATGACGGAGGCGGTTCCGGAATCCTCAGGCAGGATCTCGGCATGCTGCCTCCCGGGGATATAAGAAACTGCATACTGGCTTTGGCGGATACCGAACCTATTATGGAAAAGCTTCTTCAGTACAGGTTTGAGGATGGTATTCTAAAAGGCCAGAGTTTCGGAAATCTTTTTCTGGCAGCCATGAACAATATCTCCAACAGTTTTGAGGAAGCTGTGCGTAAAATGAGTGATGTTCTTGCAGTAACAGGTACCGTGCTTCCTGTTACCCTGGATGATGTCAATTTATGTGCCGAGCTGGATGACGGGTATATAATATATGGCGAGTCCAAAATAGGGAAGCATAACATTACTCATCCCGGGAAAATAAAAAGGGTCTTTCTGGAGCCTAAACATGCAAAAGCACTGCAGGAAGCCCTGGATGCGATACGGGAAGCGGATATAATTGTTCTGGGACCGGGAAGCCTTTATACCAGCATAATACCAAATCTCCTGGTGGATGGGGTCTGTGACGAGATAAAAGAATCAAAGGCAATTAAAGTTTATGTGTGCAATGTTATGACCCAACCCGGCGAGACAGAGGGCTATACTGTGTATGATCACATACGGGCATTGGAAGACCATTCCTATCCCGGAATAGTGGATTTTTGCATAGTAAATACGGCGGATATACCTGCCGAATTGAAAAAAAACTATCTGGACGAGGGGGCGGAACTGGTAAAGGTTGATTATGCAAAAATAAGAAAAGCAGGTGTCAACATTATCCAGGGCGATTTTGTAAGTATTAGAAATAATCTTGTAAGACATGATGCAAACAAGCTTGCCCGGGTAATAATAGACTTGGTGGCAGATAAAGTACTGGCCAAGGACAAAAAACGTACCCTGGACTATTATTACATAAAAGACAGGCTTAAGAGCAAGTCTATTTGATTTGGGTCATGGAAACTGAGCGGACGAAAGGGTCCGCTTATGTTTTCGTTTTCAATTGGAGGTGCAGGCATTGTCGTTTTCATCAAATGTTAAGAATGAGCTTTGCAGGATTGAGCTGGACAAGGAGTGCTGCCTTTTGGCAGAATTGGCAGCCGTGGTGAGAGTGAGCGGTGCTGTAAGGCTTTTGGGAGCAAAGGAAGCCAATATAAAGATAGTGACGGAAAATGCTGCTTTTGCCCGCAGAATATTTTCGTATATAAAAAAGCAGTTCGGGATATGTCCTGAAGTTATTGCCAGGAAAAGCAAGAGACTGAGAAAGCATACGTCATATATTTTGATAATCACATCATCAATGGGGGCAGAACGCATACTTGAGGAGATTGGCATGGTTGAACTGAGCAAGAATGAAAAAGGGGATACCGGTCTTGAAGGCTCAATAAGGTGGAAAGATATCCTATCCAATCAATGCTGCAAGAGATCCTATCTGAGAGGAGCGTTTTTGGCCGGGGGCTCTATAACCGATCCGGAAAAAACATATCATCTGGAGATTACTTGCCGTTCCAGGGATTTTGCCGCGGAAACCAGTGCCTTAATGAACGGCTTTGGGCTGAATGCAAAAGTCATCAAAAGAAAAGAGTCTTATGTCATATACTTGAAAGAAGGAGAAAACATCGTGGACTTTCTGAATATAATAGGCGCCCATTCGGCACTGATGGATCTGGAGAATGTCAGAATATTGAAAGAAATGCGCAATAATGTCAACAGGATAGTAAACTGCGAAACAGCAAACCTGGAAAAGACAGTAAATGCCTCATTCCGACAGGTGGAAAACATAAAGCTCATCCGGGATAACGGGGGCCTGGAACAGCTTCCGGAAAGCTTGAGGGAGATTGCCGAGCTTCGCCTGGAATACAGCGATGCAAGCCTGAAAGAGTTGGGAGAGATGCTGAACCCTCCTCTGGGTAAATCAGGAGTCAATCACCGATTAAGAAAACTCGACGATATTGCTGAAAATATCAGAGGAAAGTTTCTGGAAAGCTGAATACGTTCAAGTCCTTTAAGCCGTAATGTTTTAACTGTTTTGCATCATAACCGGAATTGCAATGCGTTTGACAGAAATCGTATTACGTTTATCAAAAAGGCGCATTTGCGGCTTTTTGTCGTTCTGCATCGAAATGTTTTCATCAAATAACAAAAAAATACAAATTTTAATGAAGGGAAAATAATTCCCATGAAGAAATATAGAATACGCATTAATTTGATAAAATGCCGGGAACTTAATGCTGTTTTCAACAAATGATTTTTGTTTGCCTGTTATCAGCAGTTACTATGTGGAGGAGGATGATTTTTTTGCAGGTCAAATTCACCAATAAAGGCTCAACATTGGTAATAAGCATTATAGGAGAGATTGATCACCATTCTGCCGAATATATAAGGGATAAAATAGATGCACAGATGATGAAATCTACAACAAGGAACATTGTTTTTGACCTTTCCAGGGTTGGGTTTATGGATAGTTCAGGTATCGGGGTAGTGGTTGGAAGGTATAAAAACATTTCAAAGCTCGACGGAAAGGCTGCCATAGTAAATCCGAATGCCCAGATTAGAAAGATACTGGAGATATCCGGGATTCAGAGAATCATACCCATATTTGGTTCTGTTGATGAAGCGATAAGCAGTATGTAGAGGGGGAAACGGGATGCAAGTAATAAACGAAATGAGAATAGAGTTTGCGAGCAAGTCAAACAACGAATCCTTTGCAAGGGTTGTGGCAGCTGCTTTTGTGTCACAGTTGGATCCGACATTGGAAGAGCTTGCTGATGTAAAAACTGCTGTTTCTGAAGCAGTTACCAACGCAATAATCCATGGATATGAGAATACCGAAGGCTTTGTAAGGATGAGTTGCAAACTGTATAAAGATGCGGTGGAAATAACGGTGGAAGATGACGGCAAGGGAATTGAAGACATCGAATTGGCGAGGCAGCCTCTTTATACCTCAAAGCCGGAAATGGAAAGATCCGGCATGGGATTTACGGTAATGGAAACCTTTATGGACAGTGTTGACGTCAGTTCAAAACCGGGAGCCGGAACTACAGTAAGGATGTATAAAACCTTTAAGTCTCTGGCAGACAAAAAATAACCAGGCAGTTATTAGTATTCTAGTGATGAAAGGTCAATGGGTATATGGATGAAAATGCTGAGAGCAATGTTCTTGAGTTAATAGAAAAGGCAAAGCTCGGGGATAAGAGTGCCCAGTCCAGACTGGTAGAGAATAACCTGGGCTTGGTATGGAGTATAGTGAGAAGGTTCCAGAACAGAGGCTATGAAACCGATGACCTTTTTCAGATAGGTTGTATCGGGCTTATCAAGGCTATAAACAAGTTTGACAGCTCATTTGATGTCAAGTTCTCCACCTATGCAGTTCCTATGATTATAGGAGAAATAAAGAGATTTATCAGAGATGACGGTCTTATTAAGGTAAGCAGATCTCTGAAGGAAACTGCCGGAAAAGTCAGAATGACCTAGGAAATCATGAGCAAGGAGCTGGGGAGAGAGCCTACCATCAATGAGATAGCCGAGCGCTTGTCTTTATTACCGGAAGACATTGTAATGGCTATTGAGGCCGGTTGCGCTCCTGAGTCGCTGTATAGTGAAATTGGTGAAGGAGACAACTCCCCTTTGCTGCTTATAGACAGGATAAATGCGGAAAGCGGCAGTGAGGTGGACCTCATAGACAAAATTGCTTTGCGCCAGATACTGGAGAAGCTCTCCCCAAGAGAAAAGCAGATAATAATACTCAGGTATTTTAAAGAGAAAACCCAGTTTCAGATAGCAAAAATGTTGGGAATATCCCAGGTACAGGTTTCACGGATAGAGAAAAAGATACTGGCAGATATCAGGAAAAAAATAAATATGAATTAATAAGCAAAAACGGCATAACAGGGCCTGCGTTTGGAAAACGCAGGCCTTTTTGCACTTGCTTTTTTCAGTATATTGCTGATTTATTGTTCAAATAATATAAACAATCGAATTTTGAATTTGCTGTGGAAAGGAAGGGGAAACATGATCGCCATTCTTCAAAAATACAAGATGATATTCATAATATTTGCAATACTGGCATTGGCGGCAATTATCTGCACTGTAATACTTACCCGTAAAGGCAACGAAATTCCGATGAGGGGCGTATTTGTAATGAAGGAGCTTGTCTGCGGTTTTAAAACCTAAGCCTTTCTGCGCTTTAGAACTTAAGGTTAAAAAAAGCTTGCATTATGGGTTAAATTATGTAAAATTACTAAAGAGAGATGATATTTGTAGTAAAATGCATGTATATTGATGTAGGCGACAACATTTTTTTATTTCCGGTTTTTGCAGTACATCCATTACTGTACTGCTTTTACATTGGGTTTTGCTTGAAATATCTTAATGCATGAAAGCCTTGCCCTTATATACATGTACTAATTCAGCTTGTTTTAGCATTTGATATATGGGGTATTAAAAAAACATGTCAATTTTTAGAGAAAGGTGGGGGTTTCCATTGAACGTAGAGTATATCAATCCATTTATTGAAGCAAGCAAATCGATACTTATGCAAATGACAGGGATTAATACAACTCTTGGAAAAGTGTATTTGAAAGATTCGCCTTACTATAGTGATAACGTCATGGTAATAGTGGGTTTGACCGGAAAGCTGAGAGGCCAGGCCATGTTTACCATGTCGGTGAATACAGCTAAAAAGATTGCCTCCAAAATGATGGGCGGAATGGTTTTGGATCAGTTGGACGAGATTGCAAAAAGTGCAATAGCTGAGCTAACCAACATGATACTTGGTAATACAGCTACAATTCTCTACAACAGAGGAATAGGCATAGAGATAACCCCTCCCTCATTTCTGATGGGTGACAATATGCAGGTATCGTCAACTAAGGTAAAAACTATATGCATACCTCTTGTAATGGAGGATGGAGATACCATGGAAATCGATATTGCTGTGCAGGATTGATGACGGAAAGAAAGATGACTTTATGTCATCTTTTTTTGTTGAATGTGCCATTTGCGCAGATATCAGAAAAGAAGCTTTCTGTGTACTTCAAGTGTGGTAATGCTTGCCTTGTTGTAAATTGCTCTCGTCAACAGGATAAATTGTGGTATCATATATGTGATATCATATATATGGAACCAATAAAATGGGAGAATGGGAAAACCTTGTGGAAAAGTGCGAGAGTATTTCAAACGGGCTTCAATGTTCTGAATCTATTGAACTGAAGGGAAAAAGCCCGGAACATGCAGAGTGATTTATACTGAACGGGAGGAGTAGTTTTGTCACTGAACATTGTATTGGTAGAACCGGAGATACCGCAAAATACAGGAAATATTGTCAGAACTTGTGCGGCAATAGGTGCCGGACTTCATCTTGTGAGACCCCTGGGGTTTTCAGTTGAGGACAGATATTTGAAGCGGGCAGGTTTGGATTACTGGAGCGAAGTGGATATACATTATTATGACAGTTTTTATGAGGTAAAGGAAAAACATCCCGACGGAGTTTTCTACTACACTACAACAAAGGCGCTGAATACGTATACGGATATCGTCTATCCCCGGAATTGCTTCCTGGTTTTTGGAAAAGAAACAGCAGGTCTGCCGGAAGAGCTTTTGAAAGAAAACAAGGAATACTGTATAAGAATACCTATGAGGGAAAATATACGGTCATTGAACCTGTCCAATTCAGTGGCCATAGTGGCATATGAAGTTATGAGGCAAATCGGATTCGAAAACATGCTGTTGCAGGGTCATTTGACGAAATATGACTGGGATTGAATAAATTGCAGTGTTAATTTGCCTGAAGGATGAATAAATTAATGTAAACCCGGTGCATGACTACAATTAAGAAGGCTGAAAACGGAGTGATTTTAATGATAAATAAAGAAAGACTTGTCAGGGAATTTACCGAGTTGGTGCAGATTGACAGCTTGACGTTGCAGGAAAGGCAAATGGCTGATGCTCTTAAGCAAAAACTGGAATCAATGGGCTTTTCAGTATATGAAGATGATGCCGGCAGAAAAATAGGGGGAAATGCAGGAAACCTCATCTGCACTGTTAAAGGCAGCAAAGACGTGCCTGTTGTGATGCTGATGGCTCACATGGATACGGTGGTGCCTGGGAAAGGCAAGAAGCCCTTAATTTCCGGTGATATTATAAAATCTGACGGCACAACCGTTCTCGGGGGAGACGATGCAGCAGGTATAGCATGCATACTGGAAGCCCTCAGGGTGATTAAGGAAAACAACCTGGAACATGGTGACATACAGGTCGTTTTTACC
>Ga0134099_1001537_pt1 | contig 21491 bp, 16 predicted proteins | sample 10_taG_2_FD_105482 | JGI IMG/M metagenome (GOLD analysis project Ga0134099, IMG submission 105482) | Switchgrass degrading microbial communities from high solid loading bioreactors in New Hampshire, USA - 10_41_5_180_A2 metaG | ecosystem: Engineered > Bioreactor > Semi-continuous > Anaerobic >...
ACTGATAATCGGCCATTTGATCCTAACTATAAGTGGACAGCCGGTTCTACTAATTAGTGTGGAATTACTATGTGGTTGTCAAAGTGCACAATAACTATTGACTATTCATAGCACGTCTTACTGGTAGAGAAATCAATGGCAGTGCGGTTGGCCGGACAGCATCCGGACACCGCACTGCCTTAATGCTGACAGCGTTTTACCGTGTGATTACACCTTTGCCCGGATCAGGATTGATCCCGTACAGCTCGATGTGCTCATCGGTGATCGTGTTTGTGTCCAAGATGATCTCTTCCTGGTAAACAATGCCCTTGGGGATATTGCCGCTCTTGATCCACTGATCAATCTGGCCGGCCTGGCGCGGATTGCATTGGATATCGGCATCCCAGTAACCAGCTTGGACGTTTCTCAGGGCGAACCGGTTGAAGTCAAAACCGATGATCTTGACCTTGCCGTCCTTGCCATGGGTGATCCCAGCCGCCTCGAGCGCTTGGACAGCTCCCTGCGCCATGCCGTCGTTCTGGGCATAGATGACGTTGAAGTCCTTCCCTGCGGCAATCGCGGCCTCAACTACTTTGCGGGCTTCCTCAAGGCTCCAGGTGTCACCGCCTGTTCCATCCCACACAATGTTGAGTTTGCCTTCTTCAGCGGCTTTGAGCAGTGGGGCGCTGCGCCCGATTTCCGCGGCGCTCCCCATCTGTCCGCGGATCAGGATGACATTGCGCGGTTCCGGAACATTGGTCAAAATCCAGTCGGTCGCCAAATGGCCTTCATATTCCATGTCAGAAACAAGCGCAGCCTCGAAGTTGTCAGGATCGGTATCAATCAGCCGGTCGAAGAGAATGACCCTGACGCCGGCTCTCTTGGCCGCCAGCAGGACGTCGTCCCACCCGGAGGCATGGGCTGCCGAGATCAGGAGATAATCGACGCCGTCGCGGATGTACCCCATGGCCGCTGCCATTTGCTCATTGACATCGGCAGTGTTGGTCTGTCTGGAGTCATAACCGTTTTCCCTGGAGAAGACCCTGTTCATGTCTTCCACATTGGCCTGACGGTAGCCGGATTCTTCCGGCGGCAGATTGACAATACCAACCTTAATCAGGTTTTGGGCGGCTGCCATCGACCCGCACGCCAAAACCAAAACAGCAACCAGCAGTAATAATCCTACTTTTGGCAAATTTCTCATCATTAAACCTCCTTGCATTGTAAACTGAGTCAAGAAACCCTTCCAGCCTTGCTCGAACAGCTTTTCGATTTCCCTTATCTGACCCTAATACTCTCCCCTTTCTATTTGTACTGTCCGCTCAGGTTTAATAGAACACTGGCATCAGCCTGTTATCAGCCCAAGCTCTGGGCTTACTTGAAGCATCCACCCACGATGATAACAGTTTGTACTCAAAATTTTGTCAAACAAGTCTGAAACTGTTTCCAACGCAGCATCACAGTCCAGCGCGGGCCTAACGGGGGAGGATTAATCTGGAAACTGCCGAAAACTAACTTCGTGATCAGCTTCGCAAACCAAGTGTCAAAACACGCGAGGAGAGACTAAGGGAAGGCTTACTGAAGGATTCTCCCCTTGAGTTCGGATCCAGGACAACTGGGAGGTGTTACCGTGTAGATACCAGCAAGCGCCGTCGCTGCTGCGGCTTCGATCCAAAAGATGCAGTAGGAAATACATATTCAGGAAGAGGTGTCACCGTAAGATGCAGTGGTTCTACAATTTCAAGGTAGCTCGCAAACTAACAATCCTTGTGTCAGCAATGGTGTTGTTTTTCCTGCTGACCAGTGCTATGTCGTTCAACTCTTTAACCAGGATTGCAGACAATGTTGACACTATGTACAACTGGATGCTCATCCCTATCATAGACCTCGAGAACGCAGTCAGCCATTACCTCGAATTGCAAAAGCTGATCCTGCAGCTGAAGGCCAGCGATGTGGCCGGCGGCAGCGCAGCGGAACTGCTGAATCAAATGCGAAGCCATGTTGCGGCAATTAAGGAAATCGTAAACCAGTATTTAGCGGTATACGCTTTGTTCGAAGACCCAAGCAGCGTAGATCTTTTTACACGCGCTGGAAAAGCGGATCTGCTGACTCTGGAGAAAGAAAGTGCCGAATGGCTTGTTAAGAACTTTGATTCATTGTGGAACGCAGTCGAAAATCATTTCCTGACTCTTGATTGGGCGGCTTGGGATGTAACGGGAGAGCCCCTGCTCAATGAAGGCAGAAACAGACTCGCCCATCTGGTGTCCATCAATAAAGAAGCGGCTGCTCTGGTCAAGAATGAATCAGAATCCGAATATATCTCGGTGCGCAACAAGCTGTCCATCGCTGTTCTGGTAGTCACTCTCGTATCAATCACCATCGCTCTGGCGATCACCCGGTCGATCACCAAGCCTTTGAAAGCGATCAACGAATTGGCACAGGCTATCGCCAGTGGTGATCTCACGGCCACAGCCGCCGTGCGCAGCAAAGATGATTTGGGTGAAATGGCCAACGCCCTCAACCATGCGGTGGAAAATCTGCGCAAAATAGTTGTATCTGTACTGGAATTAGCCGACGGTGTGCTCAAATCCAGCCAGGAGCTGTCTGCCAGCGCTGAAGAAGTAAGCGCCTCCATCGAAGAAGTGGCCAGCGCTGCCAACCAGTTTGCCGCCACAGTCGAGGTCATGAACACGAATGCCCAAGAAGTCTCCCACTCGACGAGTGACATTGCGGAAACCATCGCAGCAAGCAGTGAGGACATGAGTACCGCGGTAAGCAGGATCGAGGGACTGAGGGCAACGATGAACGCACTGGCCAAAGCTATCCATGAGCTAAACAACAAATCTCAGGAAATCGGCAATATCGTCGACCTGATCAAAGACGTCGCCGATCAGACCAACCTTCTTGCCCTCAACGCTGCCATCGAAGCGGCAAGAGCTGGTGAACACGGCCGCGGTTTTGCGGTTGTGGCTGACGAAGTCCGGAAACTGGCTGAGCAGACCACCGCAGCCACCGCCGATGTCACCGCGCTGGTCACAGACATGCAGCGGCAGGCTAAGGCAGTGATGACCGAATCTGACTCTGGAGCCTTAGCGGCAGACGCAAGTTCTGGGCTGATCAAAGAAAGCTGGAAGAAACTGGATGCAATCCTGAGGACTATCAGCAACATCGCCAAGGATTTGGAACACTTGGCCGCCGGTACGGAGCAGATTGGAAGCGGCAGCCAAGAGATTGCTGCCACAACTGAAGAGCAGTCCGCGTCTGTCGAGCATGTCGCCGCGGCTGCTCAGAAGCTCAACGACACAGCCGAAAAGCTACAGCGCAGTATTGCGTTCTTCAAAGTATAATATAGTCCCCCTGTGGCAGACACAGGGGGATTTTTCATTGCGGAGATTTTTCACGCGCGCTCGTGACAAAAAATGATTTACGAGAGATTTCAATTTGCGGCAAGGTTACATAAGTTTTCCCAGCCTAATAGGCTTTTTCTTCACCATTTACAAAGATCCGCAAACTGATTATGATTCTATTCTGTACGCAGTATATCCGTTGACAAAGCCCAGGTGAGATCAGTTATGTCCAGTTTTAACATGTCTATTTATCTAGCCATTTCCCTGCTGCTGAGCCTGTTTTCGACAAAGGTGATGAAAAAAGCCAATCTACCCCATGTTACCGGCTATTTGATCGCCGGCCTGCTGATTGGCCCTTACTGCTTCAAAATCCTCCCCAGCCATGTAGTCGAGAAGTTCGCCATTATCCCAGACATAGCCTTGGCCTTTATTGCCTTTTCCATCGGGGCGGAGTTCAAATACTCATTCTTGAAAGAAGCAGGCAAAGTACCGATCATCATTGCCATTTTCGAAGGGTTGGGCGGATCAGCCTTCGTAATCCTGGCGCTGATCCTGACTGGATACGACCCAGCTTTCGCCATCGTGCTGGGGGCGATTGCTTCCGCCACAGCGCCGGCAGCCACCCTGATGGTGGTCCGCCAGTACCAAGCCCGCGGACCAGTCACCGATACGCTTTTGCCGGTAGTGGCCCTTGATGATATCGTCGCCATCGTCAGCTTCAATATCGCTGTCGCTGCTGCCAGAGCCATCAACAATGTCGAAAGCGTGCCGCTGGCTGCCACTATTCTCGACCCAATAGTGGAAATCGGCGGGGCTGTGCTCCTGGGAGCGCTGATGGGAATCTGCCTGAACGCGATTATTAATCTGTTCACGGACTCCAGCCTGCAGCTGGCGGCATCAGTGGGCGTGGTGCTGCTGTGCTCGGGCATTGCGCAGCAAATCGGAGCATCACAGCTTCTGGCCTGCATGATCATGGGTGCCTTCGTGGTAAACCTCTCCAGCAAGAGTGCGGAAGTGTTCGCGGAAGTGAACCAGTTTACACCACCGATATTCATGCTCTTTTTCTTCACATCCGGTGCCAACTTGAACATCACCATTCTGCCGGCAGTCGGAGTAATCGGTATCATCTACATCATTTTCCGGGTGATCGGCAAACTTGTCGGCACAATGATGGGAGCCTATCTGACCCATGCTGAAACCAAAGTCAAGAAATACCTCGGTTTTACTCTGGTCCCGCAGGCAGGCGTGGCCATTGGCCTAGCTGCCATGGCTATGAAAGTGGTCCCTGCCTATGGGCCTCAGATTCAGACTATCGTGCTTGCCGCTACCGTGATCTATGAGCTGATTGGGCCGGTTATCACCAAGATTGCCTTGCAAAAAGCCGGAGAGATTCCGGCTGGTGTGGAAATGGGAAAACAGCTGAGCATGGATGGTGTGCTGCCTAATTGAGAAATGTTGACAGGGGATGGCCGGTGGCCCCTAAACCATTCCACCACCATGCCGGCAACCCTGTATGCACCGTTTCCCGCAGCATTGTGTTGTCCTGACTCCATCCGGGTAGTTTGGTAACGCGTGAAGCTTCCACATACAGGGCCAGGTATTCTTTCTAACGAATAACAAAGAAGCAGCACCTGCGCGCTGCTTCTTTGTTTGCCCACGCTTTATTTTTGCTTGAACAGGTCATCGATCATGGCCTGAATCTGTGGTGCAATTTCATCCATGGTCGCCTGTGCACCTTTTTCAGCCTCAATAACGGAAATCACATGGGGCTGCATTGTGCGCCAGAACATGTCTTGGAAGGGATCGCCTTCTCCCTGCCAGCTTTCGATTGCATCCATAAACATATTGAAATGGTCTTGGGTCTTCATATAAGTGTTGATATGATAATCCAGGTTAATTTCACCATCTTCTTCCCGGAACAGGAAATCAACAAGAGCGATCAATCCTTCTGGATATGCGCTGTTGATCGGTAGCATGTTCATGGCAAAGTCATAGGCAGGGTATTTGTACTCGCCAGGTGTGAAACTTGGGATTGGCACCAAGCCAAAGTTCGGATAACCTCCAGGAGTCCCTGCAAGATTGGTCTGCATATAGAACAGAGCTGTTCCACCCGAGAAGCTTCCGCCGCTTACCTTGAGGTTGTAGCGCCAATCAACTACTTGATTCATCACATCGATGGCTTCCGGTTGGTTGAACGTGTAAACCCATCTGCCGTTTTCATCCGGCTTGGCAATCTCAGCGCCATTGGCGGCAGCTAGGCGGTAGATTCTTGTGTCATGGCTGATCATTCTCTGATCAATACCGAATTGATCCGGAGTGCCGTCGCCATCTGTATCCTTGGTGGCGGCAATGGCCAGCTGGGTCAAGGTCTCATAGCTCCACTCACCCGCTAGATACAGTTCATAAGGATCAGGTAGGTTTTCTCTCTCAATAATATCCTTATTGTAAGTAGCGAACATCATGCTTGGGTTGAACAGACCGTACACAATGCCAAATCCATAGAAGTTGCCTGCATACCCCAGCTTCTCGATTGTATAACGATCAACCCGCGGAAGGCTGTCCCAGTATGCTTGGGGCAGGATCTTGTTCATGGCCATCAGCATGTTGCTTGATACAAGACTGTAATAGCCGTACCGATGAGGCATCCTAATAATATCCAAAGCCGCATCGCCGGACATGATGCGGGCAATGATAGTGTCAGCAACGTTCACTGTCCCCAGATGCTGAAGCTCGATCTTCACGTTGAACAGCGCCTCTGCTTCAGCCATACGCTCAGGATTGGGTTCTCCACCATATGGGCCCATGTATCCCAAATCGCCGACAAGAATTGTGACTGTTTTTCCCTCAAAATCTACTTGCTCAGGGCTGAGTACGCCCGGTCTTGGTGTGTAATCGCTCGCACTGCAGATTCCTGCAGCGACCAACAAAACAATTGACAGCAGCAGTGATATCTTTTTCAACATCAAAATGCCTCCTCAATTTGTTTAGTTATGGTGTGTTTTCCATGGAATATGTTAACAATCCTGCTGGTTTGTTAAAGATTTACATAAACGAATGTTTGAGCAAGTAGGTTTTTTTCGGAAAATAGGAACACTAGAGCCAACTGAGATGCCTGGCCAGCGGATGGGCGGTTTCTCTGATCCATCCTACAATCATGTCGGCCACAACTTGTGCCCCGTATTCCCTCAGAAGCGAGGAGTCGGAGACGCCATTCGGATAAGCTGAATAGATATTTGGCGGCACATACATGAACATGCTCTGCGTATCATATGGCCCCTGGTACTCCCAGTACAGCTGTGTCTTGGCAGTAAGATCGATCAACGGCACCCGCATCTCCCAGGACACTTCTCGGATCGCATCCGGATAATCGCCGTGGGTCGGATTGATGGTACCGTCCTTATTGAAGCTCCAGCGTTCGACAGGTGTGATCAAGACCGGGTAAGCACTTTTGGCGCGGGCGGCCTCGACATACTTGGCAAGATACTCTTTGAAAGATCCAAATGGTTCAGTGTAGCGCTTTGGATCATCCTTGACCCCGTCATACTGCCCAAACTGAATGAACATATAATCACCTGCACCTAATTCATTGAGAGCTTGGTCAAAGAAACCTTCTTCAATGTAACTTTTGGAACTCCGTGTAGGCGCGGCATAGTTCTTCACAACTACGGTGTCTTTAAAATAGGCGCCCAAATAGGCACCCCATCCCTGCAGCGGCGCCCGGGCCGGGTTATATGTGGCTGCGGTTGAATCTCCGACGATGACAATTGTAATCTGGTCCTTAGCATATGCACTGTCCAAACACAGGCCGCCGAGTACTCCAAGGATGCAAAGCAGCACAACAGCTTTTACCAACTTGCTCTTCATCCTGCATCCCTCCATATGCCGGTGTTCTTGTCTATATGCTGACAAGATTCTCACCAATTTATATTATAGCAAAGTTGCGTCTATTCCGGAAGGATGGAGTATAGTTAAAGCCGGCAAGGCCACCGGCTTTTACAACACAGCAGTACTCGCGTCGATATGGTTTTTAAGCTGAGTCAAGTATTCAATTTGGCATGCAAGCCGCCTCTCCCAGATGCTCGCCGCTGTTTTAGTGGCAAACTGCTGTGCCTTGCGCTCGGCAAGTTTATTTAAGTTATCAGCGATGATGGCCAACTGCTCTTCCCGGTCCCTTTCCGGGAACTTCCGCCTGCACAGTGAATGGTGCAGCTTATAGGCATTGACCTGATCAATCACGTCCGCATCACCAATGCTCATTGCCAGGAGTGTCGGCTTGCCGGGAAAGTCTGCTTTGCCGTCAACATGGATAGCCATGCCGTAGCAAAGCTCGTTGATTAATTCCGGACTTAGATCCAGAGTCGCCAAGAAAGGCCGTGCCAGCTCCACTGATCTGCGGCCGTGATTGAACCATGACGCTTCCCCGTCGACGATGCGCTCGGTATAGCTGAGATCATGCAGCAGGCAGCCAATGACCAAGGCTTCTTCGTTAAGTCCCTCCCCCACTGCTATCTGGCGCCCAATGTTGGCCACGCGCAGGGCGTGCTCAACCCTGTTGATCCTTTGCGCTGGGTCGTTTGCAAGGTACACGCTGTTCTCAAACTGTTCTTTAAGAAACGCCACTGTTCGCGCTATATTGTTGGTCACAATCATGCAGCTCCTTTGGCCTGATGTCTCCAAACTCAATTTCTCTCTGCCATAGGGAAATTCCTACATATATGTGTTTCATAAAGATGCTGGTATTGAGTATACTAAGGCCGCACAAGGAATTGCCCAAGAACTGCCTAATTATAGAAACTGGGTGAGCCAAGAAAGGGGGAAACTGCAGTGCAAACAGCTATCGTGTATTACTCCAAACATCATGGAAACACAAAAAAGCTTGTGGATGCCATAGCCCAACAGTGGGACGTGACATTGATCGACGCGGCCAGCAATCCAAATCCCGATCTCTCCGCGTATGACCTGATCGGCTTTGCCTCCGGCATTTACTTCGGCAGGTTTCACAAGAGTGTGTTAAAGGCTGCTGAGAATTTGCCAGAAGGAAAGAAAGTGTTTATAATGTGCACCTGCGGTGCTAACAAACCTCGTACCACAAGCATTGAACGCATCCTCCGATCAAAACAAGTGCGGCTGCTCGGCACCTACAGCTGCCGTGGTTTTGACACTTTCGGGCCGTTCAAACTTGTCGGCGGCCTTGCCAAAGGGCACCCTAACGAGAATGACATCGCCGGCGCGGTGAAGTTTTTTGCCGGCATATTGAGCGAGCTATCCTAAACGTTTTCTGCCATTCTGGACACACAGCAAAGACCGCCTTTTCGGCGGTCTTTTTGTTCTGCTCTCATTTTAATTCCAAGTTCAGATTGATCCACAACCTTATGCTCTCCTGGCTTCCGCAGCCCCAGCTTATATTCGCATATACACCTTATATATATCCTTTCTGTATAGAAATCAAAAGCCGATGCAGGTTGTGGCATCGGCGTAAAATCTCAATGGCTTGTCTTTCTATAAATTAAGGGAGAGAATCGTCAAAAGCTCCTCCTGCAGCCGTTTCGTATACCGCACTTTCATCAATTTCGGGGGATTCAGCTCCGGTGATTATGTCGAGAATAGCCAATACACGATCAAGCGCTGATAGTGTGAGCTCTCCGACTTTATGCTGGAGGTAAACTTTTAAAATTGGTTGGATTAAACCAACCTTGACATATGAAGGATCTCGGACACCATCTTTTGGATATACTTCTACATCAGCAATAGTTTTTGGGCTATTAGCTTTAATTGAGCATAATGGAGCAACTAGTAGAAGCGGGTAATTGGGATTGCAGTTGTCACAATAATCACTCAGGATAACGACAGGGCGGAACTCATGTACTGTTCTGCCAGTTATTTCTGAATCAGGGATAGCAATCTGTTGGCATCTATAATCCAGATCTCTCCTTGCCTGAAATGACGTTCATCTCTTCCCCTATTCGGAATATTCTTATTTGGTTCGATCCTTGCACCCATGTCGTCCGTCCTCCCCGATTCCAACATTGGTTGCTTTCTTAATCGAATTCTCCCAAACAATAAATTCCACTATGTTGCTTGCACAACGCTCCGACTCGCTTCCCCTTGTTGAAAGCTCAACAGCCCGTCTTGCTATACGCTTACGCTTTTTAGGTGCAAAACGATCAAGATCAAGTGCTCTACCATACATACTGCACCCCTCCACTTGTTCTTGAGCCAAGATAAACTTCATTGGTGGAGTCGAATAGGCTGCATCTTTGATCTCGTCAAGTGATAGACGACCATATAAAGCTAGAACTTCATCGCATATTCTCTGCAGTCCATAAGGTAGCTCTGGCAGCCTCGTCCGATCGGTCCGATCGTACAGGTACATTGCTCCTCCATAATTGTTTGGCTTTTCGCTTTCTATAATTTGTTCAGATGATTTTAGTTCATCCAAAACGCTCATTAATGAAGGAGCATTGGGACCATAGTGATCTCGAATCCACTCAAGCGATGTCGCCTGCCGCCCATATTGAGTGAGATATCCCCAATCAACCAAGTAAACCATCTTAACCAATTCGGTGCGTGTAAACCGCCTTGGTGAGCAGGCTATTAAGTATGCCAAAATGTTCTGTGCACTTGACACCTTGCCAGCCCCCTTATATGGATAGCATCTCATATGTATATACTCGACTCGGCCCATTATTCCTTCACTTTTTATGTAAAATTCATAAATATCACAGTTTAGGATCGTTCAAGCTTGTCCATTCCTTCTCGCTAATCTTACAAACATCTTACAAATTTAATGCAGGACAAAACTGCCATTGGGAGAACAGTATTTAGCTAAACACCGCGAACATATGGACGAATTTCGTTAATATTTAACAATTAAATGTGCAACTTGCGTACGTTTAACGAGTAGAATGTCTAAAATCGTAATGGCCTGGTTGCTGAATACATGGAGGAATAGTCATGCGCAGCGATGTGGTTAAAAAGGGGCTGGAACGAGCTCCCCACCGTTCTTTGTTCAAAGCGATGGGTTATACCGATGCGGAGATCGAAAGGCCTTTGGTTGGGATTGTCAATTCCCAGAACGAGATCGTTCCCGGCCATATTCACCTGGATCAGATAGTGGAAGCAGTGAAAGCTGGCGTCAGGATGGCCGGCGGGACCCCGATCGAATTTCCGGCAATCGCCGTCTGCGACGGAATCGCCATGGGGCATATCGGGATGCACTATTCCCTGGCCAGCCGCGAACTGATTGCCGATTCGATCGAAACTATGGCCATGGCCCACGGCTTCGACGCCCTGGTAATGGTTCCCAACTGCGACAAGATCGTGCCGGGAATGCTGATGGCCGCTGCCCGGGTGAACATCCCCACTGTGGTTGTGAGCGGCGGGCCCATGCTGGCGGGGATCGGCAATCAAGACCGGATGAGCCTCTCCACCATGTTTGAAGCGGTGGGAGCGGTCCAGGCAGGCAAGATGACCTTGGAAGAGCTGAAAGCCTGCGAAGATTCAGCCTGCCCCAGCTGCGGCTCTTGTTCCGGCATGTTTACCGCCAACAGCATGAACTGCCTGACCGAAGTCCTGGGCTTGGGGCTGCCGGGCAATGGGACGATTCCCGCAGTCTATGCTGAACGCATCCGTTTGGCCAAAGAAGCAGGCCGGGCAGTCATGGAAGTCTTGGCCAAAAACATCCGGCCGCGGGACATCCTCACCCGTACGGCGTTCGTCAATGCCTTGACGGTGGATATGGCCCTCGGCTGTTCAACCAACAGCGTCCTGCATCTGCCGGCAATCGCCCATGAGGTAGAGATTGAGCTGGATTTATCCCTGGTTAATGAAATCAGCGCCAGGACTCCGAACCTGTGCAAGCTTAGCCCCGCAGGCCCCTATTATGTGGAAGACCTTTACCGGGCCGGCGGCGTGCAGGCGGTAATGAAGGAACTCAGCAAAAAGGGCCTGCTTGATCTGGAGCTGATCACGGTCAACGGCCGAACCCACCGGGAAAACATCAAGGATGCGCAGAACCTTGACCACAATGTAATCCGGCCTATTGACAACCCCTACAGTGCGACGGGCGGCATCGCAGTCCTCACAGGCAACCTGGCCCCTGACGGCTGTGTGGTCAAACGTTCGGCTGTCGCCCCGGAAATGCTGGTGCATACCGGCCCAGCCCGAGTGTTTGACTCCGAACAGGAAGCAACTGCCGCCATTTTGGCCGGCAAAATTGTCAAAGGCGATGTGGTGGTCATCCGCTGCGAAGGGCCAAAGGGCGGCCCAGGTATGCGCGAAATGCTGGCTCCCACCGCGTCTCTAGCAGGAATGGGTTTGGATGAAGATGTGGCCTTGATCACCGACGGGCGTTTCAGCGGCGCGACAAGAGGCGCATCCATCGGCCATGTTGCACCGGAAGCGGTGGAAGGCGGGCCGATCGCCCTCGTCCAAGACGGTGACTTGATCGCCATCGACATCAACCAGGGTACAATTGAGCTGAAAGTCAGTGACGAGGAACTGGCGAAGCGGCGGAAAGCCTGGCAGGCTCCTCCCCCGAAAGTGCAGCATGGTTACTTGGCCAGATATGCCCGCATGGTCAGCTCAGCAAAATATGGAGCAGTATTGAAGTAAAGAGGTGGTACAAATGCAGCTGACAGGAGCAGAGATCTTAATTGAGTGTCTGCTTGAGCAAGGAGTAGACACCATTTTTGGCTATCCCGGCGGGGCGGTGCTCAACATTTACGACGCCCTTGCCAAGTATTCGGGACGAATCAAGCATTTTCTCCCCTCCCATGAGCAGGGAGCGGCCCATGCGGCTGACGGCTATGCCCGGTCGACGGGTAAAGTGGGCGTGTGCATGGCCACATCCGGCCCCGGCGCCTGCAACCTCGTGACCGGCATCGCCACTGCCTACATGGATTCCGTTCCCTTGATCGCCATCACCGGCAACGTGCCTTTGTCGCTGTTGGGCAAGGATAGTTTTCAGGAGGTCGACATCTTCGGCATCACCATGCCCATTACCAAGCACAGCTTCATCGTCAAAGACGCTGCAGAGATGGCCAAGATTGTCCGCAGAGCCTTCTTCATCGCCCAAGACGGCAGGCCGGGCCCGGTTTTGATAGACATCCCCAAAGATGTGACGGCTCAAAAAGCGGAGTACGAAATGGAGACACCCAAACCAATTGAGCGCCATATCAAGGGCATCACTCCTGAAGCCGTCGAAAATGCGGTGCGGATGCTCAAACAGAGCGAGCGTCCGCTGGTCTTTGTCGGCGGCGGGGCAGTCCAGGCTGGCGCTGATCACGAGCTGCAGCAGTTTGTCCGGATTCTCAAGGCTCCGGTGGTATCGAGCCTTATGGGGCTCGGGGCTTACCCCGGGACTGATCCCTATTTCTGCGGCCTGATCGGCATGCACGGGGCCAAAGCTTCGAACTTGAGCGCGAGCAAGTGTGATCTCCTGATTGCCATCGGGGCCCGCTTCAGCGACCGGGTCGTCAGCAATCCCAAACGGTTTGCTCCCAACGCCAGTATTCTGCACATTGACATTGATCCGGCGGAGATTAACAAGAATATCCGAGCCCACGGGCATATCATCGGGGATGTGAAAATCGCTCTGCAAAAACTGCTGGAGGCCATGGACGGCGAAGAATTCCCCGATACCAGCGCCTGGCTGCAGCAGGTCAACGAATGGCGGGAAAAATTCCCCCTGACTTACCAAAACGGCGGCTTGCGCCCCCAATACATTGTTGAACGGATTTACGCCCTCACCAAAGGTGACGCTTTGATTACAACTGAAGTAGGCCAGAACCAAATTTGGGCAGCCCAGTTCTATAAGTTCACCAAACCCCGGGCCTTTATCACTTCCGGCGGGCTGGGGACCATGGGCTTCGGGCTGGGAGCGGCTATCGGCACCCAGATCGGCAATCCCGGCAAAACGGTAATCAACATTGCCGGCGACGGCAGTTTCCGCATGAACTGCAACGAGCTCGCCACCGCTGTGGAATATGAACTGCCGATTGTGATCGTCATCCTCAACAACCGCGCCCTGGGCATGGTCAAACAGTGGCAGGATCTGTTCTACGACCGGAGATTCTCCCAATCGATCATCGACCGCTCCACCGACTTTGTCAAATTGGCGGAGGCTTACGGCGCCCTCGGCTTCAACCTTGACCGGCCTGAAGATGTGGATGCTGTCCTCAGCAAGGCCTTGGAAGCAGCCCATGCCGCCAAGCGCCCGGCGGTTGTCAACTGTGAAATTGATCCGGAGGAAAAGGTATTCCCGATTATCCCGCCCGGCGGCGCCATCGACGATCCGATCATGGGGGTGAGCAAATGAAACGTTATGTGATCTCAGTACTGGTGGATAACCACTCCGGTGTGCTGAGCCGGGTGGCGGGGCTGTTCAGCCGCAGGGGTTTTAATATCGACAGCATTTCCGTCGGTGAGACCCAAGACCCCACTGTTTCCCGGATGACCATTGTCACCCAAGTAGATGACGCTATCCTGGAGCAGATCATCAAACAGCTCGGCAAGCTGGTGGACGTGCTGAAAGTGGCGATCTTGCCGGCGGAAACCTCGGTATACCGTGAGTTGGTGCTGATTAAAGTCAAAGCCGACGACCGCACCCGGGCTACCATTTCAGATATCATTGATGTTTTTCGGGCGAAAATTGTGGATATCGCGCCCAGATCCATGACAGTGGAAATTACCGGCGATCAGCCCAAAATCAAGGCCCTGCTCGATCTTCTGGAGCCCTACGGCATCCTGGAAGTCGCCCGGGCCGGATTGGTTGGGATGCACCGCGGCGATCACAATATATTGACACAGGAGGATGCTTAGAATGGCAAAGCTTTACTACGAACAAGATTGCAATTTGAGTCTGTTAAAAGACAATACCGTTGCTGTGATCGGCTATGGCTCCCAAGGCCATGCCCATGCCCTCAATCTGCACGATTCGGGAATCAACGTCATCGTCGGCTTGTATGAAGGCAGCAAGTCCTGGAAGGCCGCAGAGGCCGCGGGGCTGAAGGTGATGGTCACCGGCGACGCAGTGAAAAATGCGGACATCATCATGATTTTGGTCAATGACGAGAAGCAGGCCGCATTGTACAAAACCGACATCGCGCCTTATCTCGCTCCGGGCAAGTCGCTCGCTTTCGCCCACGGGTTCAATATCCACTACAACCAGATTGTGCCGCCGGAGTATGTCAATGTCTTCATGGTGGCCCCCAAAGGTCCGGGCCACACGGTCCGCAGCCAGTACCAGCAGGGCCGGGGCGTACCCTGCCTGATCGCGGTTCACCAGGATGCCACCGGTAACTGCAAGGAGCTGGCTTTGGCCTATGCGGCGGGAATCGGCGGAGCCCGTGCGGGAGTGCTCGAAACCACGTTCAAAGAAGAAACCGAAACCGACCTTTTCGGCGAACAGTGCGTCCTCTGCGGCGGGATCACCGCCCTGATCAAAGCCGGCTTCGAGGTCCTGGTTGAGGCCGGTTATCAGCCGGAAAGCGCTTATTTTGAATGCCTCCATGAAATGAAACTGATTGTCGACCTGATTAACGAAGGCGGTTTGTCGTACATGCGCTATTCCGTCAGCGACACCGCCGAGTACGGGGATTACACGGTCGGCAGGCGGATTATCACCGAAGAGACCAAGAACGAAATGCGCAAAGTGCTGAAGGAAGTCCAAGAAGGAGCATTCGCCCGCAGCTGGCTTTTGGAAAACCAGGTCGGGCGCCCGCAGTTCAACAAGATGCGGGAAATTGAGGCGAATCATCCAATTGAGCAGGTCGGCAAAGAGCTCAGGAAGATGATGAGCTGGCTGAAAAAATAACTGTAGTGAGGGGTTAAGATGGCTACCAAGGTAAAGATCTTCGACACCACGCTCCGGGATGGTGAGCAGTCACCGGGCTGCAGCATGAACCTGCAGGAGAAAGTGGAGATGGCCAAACAGCTGGAACGGCTGCGGGTGGATATTATCGAAGCGGGGTTCGCCATTGCCTCCCCCGGGGATCTGATGGCCATCCAGGCTGTGGCCAAAGAAGTGCGGGACTGCAAAGTCGCCAGCCTGGCCCGGGCTCTGGCCAAAGACATTGATGCCGCCTGGGAAGCGGTCAAGGAAGCGGCAAGCCCCCGGATCCACACCTTTATCGCGACCTCTGACATCCACATGCAGTATAAGCTGCGCAAATCGCCAGAACAGGTTCTGGAGCAGGCTGTCGAGATGGTAAAATATGCCAAGAAGTACTGCCCGGATGTGCAGTTTTCTGCGGAAGATGCCACACGCAGCAACCCCGAGTTTCTCTGCCGGGTGTTTGAAGCGGTAATTAAAGCCGGTGCCACGGTGATCAACATTCCAGACACCGTCGGCTACATTACCCCGTGGGAATTCGCCGACCTGATCGCCACCATCCTTGCAAAGGTGCCCAATATCGACAAGGTCGACGTGGCGGTGCACTGCCACAATGACCTGGGGTTGGCCGTGGCCAACTCCCTGGCGGCGGTGAAGGCCGGAGTGCACCAGGTGGAGTGCACTATCAACGGCATCGGCGAGCGGGCCGGCAACGCGGCTTTGGAAGAGATTGTAATGGGGTTGGTGGTCCGGCGCGACTTTTACAATGTGGACACCAACATCGACACCGCCCAAATCTACCGCTCCAGCCGCCTGCTGAGTTCCATTACCGGTGTGAATGTCCAGCCGAACAAGGCGATTGTCGGGGCAAATGCCTTTGCCCACGAGTCGGGGATTCACCAGCACGGTGTGCTGGCCAACAAGCAGACCTATGAGATTATGACCCCGGCATCCATTGGTTTGGCGGAAAATAGGATGGTCCTGGGCAAACATTCCGGGCGCCATGCCTTTGAAGACCGCCTGCTCAGCCTCGGCTTCGAACTGTCCAAGGATGAGCTGGATAAAGCCTTCGAACAGTTCAAGGTCCTGGCAGACAAGAAAAAGATCGTCAGCGATCTGGACATTGTGGCCTTGGTGCAGCAAAAGGCCCTTGACATCCCGGAAACTTTCCGGCTCAAACGCTTTGTGATCAACAGCGGCAACACCATCACCGCCACTGCCACCGTGAGGCTGGAGACGGCCGAGTTCCCCAAAGAGGCTGTGGCTACAGGCGATGGGCCGATCGACGCTGCTTTCAAAGCGATTGATGAAATTGTGGGGATCGAATTCCGGCTCGATGCGTTCACGATCAACGCCCTCTCCGAAGGTAAAGATGCCCAAGGCGAGGTTATTGTCAAGATCTCCAAGAACGGCCACCTGTACACCGGGCGCGGGTTGAGCACGGACATTATCGAAGCTAGTATCAAAGCTTACCTCAATGCAATCAATAAAATGCTTGATGAACTACGGTACACCAAAGGAAATGATGCCGATGAGCAGTGAACAGAAACAAATTCAAATCCTTGATTCCACTTTGCGCGACGGAGCCCAGGCTGAAGGGATCTCCTTTTCCGTCGCGGACAAACTGAAAATCACTGCGGCCCTGGATCAGCTGGGCGTGAGCTATATCGAAGCGGGAAATCCGGGTTCCAATCCGAAGGACTTGGAATTCTTCGCCAGAGCAAGTGAGCTGGAACTGAAAAACGCCAAGCTCACCGCTTTCGGCAGCACCCGGCGGAAAAACACTGCCGTTTGGGAAGATCGGAATGTGAAATCACTGCTGGCAGCCAACACTCCAGTGGTAACCATCTTTGGCAAGAGCTGGGATTTCCATGTCACGGACATCCTCCAGACCACACTGGAAGAAAACTTGAACATGATCCGGGAAACACTGCAGTTCTTCAAAGACCAGGGCAAAGAAGTAATCTACGACGCGGAACACTTCTTCGACGGCTATAAAGCCAATCCAGAGTATGCGCTGCAAACGCTGCAGGCCGCTGTAGAGGGCGGCGCTGGGGTTCTGGTTTTGTGCGACACCAACGGCGGCGCTTTCCCCGAGGAAGTCTCCTCGATCACCAAACTGGTGGTTGAACGCTTTGCAGGCAGCGGCGCCGCAATCGGTATCCACACTCACAACGACGGCGGCCTGGCCGTGGCTAACTCGATCATGGCGGTGCAGGCTGGTGCGGTGCATGTCCAGGGTACGATCAACGGCTTTGGCGAGCGCTGCGGCAATGCGAATTTGTGCACGATCATCCCCAACCTGCAGCTGAAGGCTGGATATGCCTGCATTCCACCAGAGCAGATGCAGACACTGACGCTCACCGCCCGGACCATAGCGGAGATTGCCAACGTCCAGTTCAATGAACGGGATCCTTATGTGGGCAGAAGCGCTTTCGCCCACAAAGGCGGCATGCACATCGATGGTGTGAACAAAGCATCCCGTTCCTTCGAGCATATTGCCCCGGAACTGGTGGGCAATGAGCGGCGCCTGCTCATGTCCGAAGTGGCTGGCCGCAGCACCATCCTGGCCAAACTGCAGGCGGTGGATCCGACCTTGACCAAGGACTCGCCTGTGGCTGAGGAACTGGTCACCAAGCTCAAAGAGCTGGAGTACGAAGGTTACCAGTTCGAGGGCGCGGAAAGCAGCTTCCGCCTGCTGGTCCGGAAGCACCTGGGCAAATACCGCCCCTTCTTCAAACTCCATTATTTCCGAATCATCGGGAACAGCAATGTCAACGGCAGCTGCAGCTCCAGCGCCATGGTGAAGCTTGAGGTGGACGGCCGGGAGGAAATCACCGCCGCCGACGGCGCAGGGCCGGTGCATGCACTGGACCGGGCGCTGCGCAAAGCTTTGGAAGTCTTCTATCCGGAGCTGAAGAAAGTACACCTCACCGACTATAAGGTGCGCGTCCTGGACACCAAGACGGCTACCGCCGCCAAGGTGCGGGTTTTGATCGAATCGACCGACGGCACCGACTCCTGGACCACAGTAGGGGTTTCCACGGATATTATCGAGGCTAGCTGGATGGCGCTGGTGGACTCCATGGAGCACAAGCTGCTGAAGGACATGGAAGAAAAGCTGCGCATTTATCTGTGATTTAGGGAGGTTTTACCATGGCTATGACCATGACGCAAAAGATCCTGGCAGCCCATGCCGGGCTTCCGGAAGTGAAGGCCGGCCAGCTGATCATGGCGGATATTGACTTGGTGCTGGGAAATGACATTACCACGCCGGTTGCGGTGAACGAGTTCCGCAAGACCGGCTTTGACCAGGTCTTTGACAAGCAAAAGATCGCCATTGTCCCGGACCATTTCACGCCCAACAAAGACATCAAGGCGGCCGAGCAGTGCAGGCTGATCCGAGAGTTTGCCCATGAAATGGAGATCGAGCATTACTTTGAAGTCGGTGAAATGGGCATTGAACATGCGTTGATCCCAGAACAAGGCCTGGCAGTCCCCGGTGATGTGATCATCGGTGCCGATTCCCACACCTGCACTTACGGTGCTTTGGGCGCCTTTGCCACCGGAATTGGCAGCACCGACATGGCGGCGGCCATGGCCACAGGGAAAGCCTGGTTCAAAGTGCCGGCGGCGATCAAGTTTAACCTCACCGGTAAGCCCGGCAAATGGGTGAGCGGCAAGGACATCATCTTGCATATTATCGGCATGATCGGCGTGGACGGCGCTTTGTACCAGTCCATGGAGTTTGTTGGCGACGGGCTGGCTCACTTGTCCATGGATTCCCGCTTCACCATGGCCAACATGGCCATCGAAGCTGGTGCCAAGAATGGAATCTTCCTGGTGGATGACCAGACACTCGCCTATGTGAAAGAGCATTCCACCAAACCATACAAAGTTTTTGAGCCAGATCCGGACGCCGAATACACTGCCGAGTACACCATCGACTTAAGCAAAATCCGGCCGACAGTTGCCTTCCCCCATCTGCCGGAAAACACCCGCACCATCGACGAAGTGGGCGATGTGAAGATTGATCAGGTGGTGATCGGTTCCTGCACCAACGGCCGGATTGAAGATATCCGGGTTGCGGCAAGCATTCTCAAAGGCCGGAAAGTGGCCAAGGGCGTGCGGGTGATTGTCTTCCCAGCGACCCAGAAGATTTACCTCCAAGCACTGCGGGAAGGCTTGATTGAGCAGCTGGTCGAAGCCGGAGCAGTGGTCAGCACCCCCACCTGCGGGCCGTGCCTGGGCGGACACATGGGTGTCTTGGCCAAAGGCGAGCGGGCAATCGCCACCACCAACCGTAACTTTGTAGGCCGGATGGGCCACCCGGAATCGGAAGTCTACCTGGCCAGCCCGGCAGTGGCTGCCGCTTCCGCTCTCACCGGCAGGATCACCAATCCGGAAGATATTTAAGGTTAGGAGAGGATCAAATGCAGGTACAAGGCACTGTGTTCAAATACGGCGACAACGTGGACACCGACGTGATCATCCCCGCCCGTTACCTGAACACTTCGGATCCGGCAGAGCTCGCCAAGCACTGCATGGAAGACCTTGACAAAGACTTTGTCAAGAAGGTGCAGCCGGGGGACATCATCGTGGCAGGCAAGAATTTTGGCTGCGGCTCGTCCCGGGAGCACGCTCCACTGGCGATCAAAACGGCCGGGGTATCGGTGGTAATCGCCGCCACTTTTGCCCGGATCTTTTACCGGAATGCAATCAACATTGGGCTGCCGATCCTTGAATGCCCGGAAGCTGTGGAAAAGATAGAGGCCGGCGATAAGCTCTCGGTGGATTTCACGTCGGGCGTTATTATTAATCAAACAAGCGGTGAAAGATACCAAGCGGAGCCGTTCCCCGAGTTCATGCAGGAGCTGATCGCCGCCGGTGGGCTGCTTAAATACCTGAAAAGCCAGCGCAAATAGGGAAACAGAAGGAGTAGACGCCAATGAAGTTCGTGATTGCCACCTTGCCGGGCGACGGCATCGGGCCGGAAGTAATCGAGCAGGCTTGTGCTGTCTTGGATAGAGTAGGCCAAAGATACGGCCACAGCTTTGAGTTTAAAGAATACGTGGTCGGCGGAGCGGCTATTGATCAGTGCGGTGAACCGCTGCCGGCCGATACTTTGGCAGGATGCCAAAGCAGTGATGCGGTGCTGCTGGGAGCTGTGGGTGGGCCTAAATGGGATAACCTCACAGGCAGCATCCGCCCGGAACAAGCTCTGCTTGGGCTCCGGAGCAAGCTCGGGCTTTATGCCAACCTGCGCCCGGCGGTATTGCACAAAGCCCTGCGCGATGCCTGCCCCCTCAGGCCCGACATTGTCGGCGATGGGATTGATATTATGGTCGTCCGGGAACTCACCGGCGGCATCTATTTCGGCGCCAGCGGCAAGCGCCAGGGGCCGAACGGCCTGGAAGCCTATGATACCGAATCGTACAGTGTGATGGAAGTGGAACGGATCACCCGCACCGCGTTCGAGATTGCCATGAAGCGGAACAAACGGGTCACCAGCGTGGATAAGGCCAACGTTTTGGAAAGCTCGAGATTGTGGCGTTCGGTGGTGCTCAGGGTGGCCGAGGATTACCCGGAAGTACAGTTGAACCATATGTACGTGGACAACGCCTCGATGCAGCTGATCCGGAATCCACATCAGTTCGATGTCATTGTCACTACCAACATGTTCGGCGACATTCTCTCCGATGAAGCAAGCATGATCACTGGCTCCATCGGGATGCTCCCCTCTGCCAGCCTCGGCGAAGGCAAGCTGGGGATGTATGAGCCGATTCACGGCTCCGCTCCGGACATAGCCGGACAGGACAAGGCTAATCCAATAGCCACGATCCTTTCGGCAGCAATGATGCTCCGGTACTCCTTCAACCTGGATCAGGAAGCTCAGGCTGTTGAAAATGCTGTGACCAAGGTGCTGGATGCCGGGTACAGGACAGGAGACATCATGAGCCCTGGGATGAAGCTGGTCGGCTGCAGGGAAATGGGAAGGTTGATTGCGGAGTCGATTGCGTAGCAGATCAAACTGAGTGGACCGTTCCGCTCAGTTTTTTATTTTGCCTTTATTTCCATGTGTTTGAGCGTCCAGAGGGACATGGCGATGTTGGAGATCATCAACGAATACAGGTTGAACCGCTCTATCAGGCCGCATAATACTTCAGCGGCCGCTTGGGTTGATCCTCCATTACCGCTTTGGCGAAAAACAGTAAGACGTGCTATGAATAGTCAATAGTTATTGTGCACTTTGACAACCACATAGTAATTCCACACTAATTAGTAGAACCGGCTGTCCACTTATAGTTAGGATCAAATGGCCGATTATCAGT
>Ga0134099_1001548_pt1 | contig 21347 bp, 17 predicted proteins | sample 10_taG_2_FD_105482 | JGI IMG/M metagenome (GOLD analysis project Ga0134099, IMG submission 105482) | Switchgrass degrading microbial communities from high solid loading bioreactors in New Hampshire, USA - 10_41_5_180_A2 metaG | ecosystem: Engineered > Bioreactor > Semi-continuous > Anaerobic >...
ATCCTGATCAAGGCCAACGAATCCTTTGCCCAATTGTCCGGCCTGTCGCAGGAGGCGTTGGATTCGCTGACCTGGGGAAGTTTTGCCATAAACAATCTGATCCCCGTTACTCTGGGCAATATCATTGGCGGCGGGATTTTTGTCGGCATGGCTTATTGGTATGCATATAAAAAGGCATAAAACGAAGGCGTCAGCGGAGGAACGCAAACCTCTGCTGACGCCTGCTGTTTAATAACGAAAGCGGGTGAAGTCGTGAAAAAAGTATTGATCATCGGAGGCGGACTTGCCGGCTGCACGGTGGCCAAAGAGCTCTCGGCGGCGGGAATCGAATCCTGCATTGTCGAAACCGGCGCCAGCATCGGCGGAAAGGTGCGCGGATACGGCTGCAAGTCCGATACGAAATGCAACAACTGCGGGCTTTGCGCCGTAGGAACCCTTTGGCGGGACGTCGAAGGCGACATGCGGGTGAAAAAGCTTTGCAATGCCCGTGTCATCGACATTTCCGATGCCGGCGGGGTGTTTTGCGTCCTGATACAGTCAGATGGCGGCAAAATCGAAGAACGCTTTACGGACATCGTTGTGGCCACCGGGTTTGAGTATCCGGCGGAGACGGCCGGCGCAGGCTATGACGCGTCGGAATTTCCCAGAGTCTTTACGGGTCATGCCCTCGAAAAGCTGATGAAGGATCGCGGAGCGGATTCCATTTTTCCGGAGGCGCCAAAGAGCGTTGCCTTTCTCATGTGCTACGGCTCCAGAAACTTAAAGGAAAGGGCCCCTTACTGCTCCCGGGTCTGCTGCGCCTATTCCACCCGCGCCGCAAAGGTAATCAAACATTACTATCCCGATGCCGAGGTGATCGCCTTTTATATGGACCTGCAGGCGGTAAATCCCGGGAATTATGCCGCGGAACTGGAAGGCAGGGGGATCCGGCTTGAACGGTGCCGTCCCGCGGACATATCTTTCGACGGCGGGCGCCCGGTGATCGCTTATGAAGACGCAGAGGGCAGAAAGACAAAAAGCTTTGACTACCTTTTCCTCAATACGGGCATCCATCCCGATATTCCCGGGAATACGGCCCTTGCGGATATTACCGGGCTGAGGGTCAGAAGCGACGGATTCCTTGCCTATGTGAAGCCGCCGGAAAAAACCGGAGTATATCTGGCAGGGTGCGCGGCCTCGCCCATGACCATCGTGGAGACCATGGCAAGCGCGAGGAACGCCGCCGTTGCCCTAATTAATAACGCTGCGGGGGGGCGTGTGCGATGAAAGTGATAGTAGTCGGAAAAAGCAAATACCGTGATGCGTTCCAGTCGGCCCTGCGGGATGCCGAACTTGAGCCTGTCGCCGTCGAAACGGCCGCCGGGCTTAAGAATCTGCCCGAGGAGCTTCCGGTGGTTCTGCTTTATGACGCAAATCTGAGTCCCCTGATCATGGAGGAGGGGGCGGCGGAAAAGGCCGTTTCCGTTCTAAAGCCTCAGGATGCGGTCGTTTTCCTGATGGACCGGGACGAAGATGCAAACCCCCATATCGAATACAGGGTTCTTGAAACCGCATCCCGTCTTGCGTCCGCGAAAAGACGGGTAACGGTCCTGCTGCGTTCCTGCCGGGCGCCGGACGAGAGGTTTGACGACCTTTACCGGATTGCAAGGCAAAAAGGCGTCACGTTTATAAGATATGAATCGCTTGATATAACGGAAAACGAAGGCATATATACCGTCGTCGCCCGGGACGGGAAGCTCTCCGTGTCCATCGATACGCCGCTTCTCGTGGACTGCGGGGAAAAGCCCTCCTGGGAGCTTCAGGAGTTTTCTGACGCGCTGCGTCTCCGCACATACGACGGCGGACGCATAAGCGGCAACCGATGGTTTTTAAACCAGGGCGCAACGTTCAAAAGAAATGTGAGATTGGTCGACACGGCCGCCCTGAGCGGTGATATTCAGAGGATCATGCCGGCTCTGGTCAAGGATATACTGGCTCTGGAAAAGCCGGCTCAGGAGAAAACCGCCTTTGTGGACGCGGAAAAATGCGCCTTCTGCTATACCTGCTTCCGGGTATGTCCCCATTCGGCCCTGGGTCCGGATCACGGCGCAGCGGCGATGAAGGTGAACGATCTCCTCTGCGAGGCCTGCGGCATTTGTGTGGCAATCTGTCCCGCAAGCGCCATCGAGTTCAAAGCAGCGTCTCCGGCAGCTCTAGGAGATAAGCCTGCGGACGCAGCCTCAGGGGAGCCCGCGGGTGCAGCTTCAGGGGATAAGCCCACGGATGACACCTTAGGGAATAAGCCTGCGGGTGCAGCAGCGGAGGATCGACGCCGAACGGCGGAAGTGCCAAAAGAGACGGCCGGAGGGAAGCTCAAGATCTTCTGCTGCGAGAACTCGGCGTTCATCATTGCGAAGGAGGCTCTTGCCGGGACGGACGTGAAGGTCGAATCCGTGCCCTGCGGGAAGGACATAGAAATTGAGCCAGTACCCTGCGGCGGGGACACAGACATCGAGCCGGCACCCTGCGGCGTGAACATAGACATCGAACCGGTACCCTGCGGCGGGGCTGTAAACGCCGCCATGATGGCCAACGCTTTAAGATCCCACGACCGTGTCATGGTAGCGGTCTGCTGCGAGGACGCCTGCAGGCACCGCGACGGAAATAAAAGATGCATCAAACAGGTAGAACGGCTGAAGAGCAGACTCGACAGCCTGGGATACGACTCCGGACGTTTGAGCTACGTGCGGACCGGGGTCACTATGGTCGAAATTTTCAAGGAAGCGGCTTTGAAAGCCCTGGCGGGAGGTGAAATGAAATGATAGTAGCATCTCAAAAACCTGTGGAAGAGATCAGGGAAACATTAAAAGATTATAAAAAGGTCCTGATCGCCGCCTGCGGCACGTGCGTAACCGTATGCCTTGCCGGCGGCGAGAAGGAGGCGAAGGAGCTGGCCGCCCTTCTGTCCCTTTCCGGGGAGCAGGAATTTAAGGTGGTAACGCCCGAGCGCCAGTGCGACGCCGAATTCCTGGCGGAGTTTGACAAGGACGTCCGGCAAGCGGACGCTGTCCTGTCCATGGCTTGCGGCGCGGGTGTACAGTTCATGGCCGAGCGCTGCGCGGGAAAACCGGTGATACCGGCTCTCAATACGTCCTTCCTCGGTGTGAATCGCGACGTGGGATACTGGACGGAAATGTGCCAGGGCTGCGGCAACTGCATCCTTGAAAAAACCGGCGGCGTATGTCCCGTGGCGCGCTGCTCCAAGAGCCATTTCAACGGTCCCTGCGGAGGAAGCTCCAACGGGAAATGCGAGGTGGATCCCTCCATCGACTGCGGTTGGCAGCTGATCTATGACCGGCTCAAGAGCCTGAACCAGCTTCACAGGCTTTATGAAATCATCCCGCCGAGGGACTGGAGCACCAGCAGGGACGGAGGACCGCGAAAGCTTCGCAGGACCGACGTCGTGACAGAGGAGGTGTAAGCCGTGGAAGAAGGAAAAGTCATACAGAAAAGCAGACTGCAAAGACTGTTCGAAGCGGGCGAGTTCGTCGTTACAGGCGAGGTCGGCCCGCCCATGGGCGCCGATGCCGATCATGTTTATCATGCGGCGGAGGCACTGAACGGCGTTATCGACGCTGCCAACGTAACGGACAATCAGACCTCCATCCTGCGCATGTCCTCCATCGCCGCTTCCCTGCTCGTGCAGCAGAAGGGAGTCGAGGCCGTGGTTCAGATGACCTGCAGGGACAGGAACCGGATCGCGATCCAGAGCGACCTCCTTGGCGCCTGGGCCCTCGGTCTGCGCAATCTACTGATTCTTTCGGGAGACCATCAGGCCTTCGGGAACGACCGCGGTGCGAAGAATGTCTACGACGTCGATTCCATCCAACTCATCAAGATGCTGACCGACCTTCAGAACGAAGGAGTTTTCCATAATGGGAAAAAGGCCAAGGGCGTGCCGGGATTTTTCATCGGTACGACGTCGAATCCCTTTGCCGATCCCGCGGAACTGCAGCTCATCCGCCTGAAGAAGAAAATAACCGCGGGCGCCCGCTTCGTTCAGACCCAATCCATCTATAACGTTGAGAAGTTTGAAGCCTGGATGGAGAAGGTAAGGGAATGGGGCCTGCATAAAGAGGCATATTTCCAGGCCGGCGTCCTGGTCAACAAATCGGTCCGTTCCATCGAAATGACGCAGAAGGTGCCGGGGATGGATATACCAGACCATCTGGTGGAACGGATGAGAAAAGCCGAAGATCCCAAGGAAGAAGGCATCCGGATTGCCCTTGAGATCATCCAACGGGTTCGGAAGATCGAAGGCGTCAGCGGAGTGCATATCATGGCGGTGGGCTGGGAAGAGATCGTCCCCGTGATTGTTGAGCGCGCGGGCTTTTTGCCCCGTCCGGCTCTGGACTGAATCGAGGTGGAAGCAATGAAAGGTAAATTGAATCCTGATTTTAAAAAGCAGATAGCCAATATTCCCGACGGCGCAAACGTAATGAACTGTTACCTTTGCGGCACCTGCACCGCGGGCTGCCCCGTGGCCGAACTGGATCCCGGCTACAGTCCGCGCACCATCATGAGGATGGCGCTTATCGGCATGAAGGATGAGCTTCTTGCCATGAAAGAAATCTGGAAATGCAGCCAGTGCGGACGCTGCACGGCACGCTGTCCTCAAAACGCGAGACCTTCGGACGTCATTAAGGCCGCCCGCAGGATCGCAGTCGCGGAGGGGTTCGTGGCGGAGGATTCCATCGAGAAAATCACCGCCCTTGAAAATGAAATAGGACGGCTGAGGCTGGAAAGACTGGCCGAGGCGTTGAAACAAATAGAAATAAGCCAAGCAGGAACGATACCGGTGGAAAACAGGCAAACAGAAAAGTAGGTGGGAATCATGAAAAAACCAGTAATGGTTGTGGGCGGAGGAATCGGCGGAATCCAGGCTGCCCACGATTTGGCGGAGATGGGGATCCCGGTCTTTCTGGTCGAACGTTCGCCTTCCATCGGGGGGCGGATGGCCCAGCTTGATAAGACCTTTCCGACGAACGACTGCTCCGCATGTATTTTAGCGCCGAAGGTCACCGCTACCTTCAATCATCCCCTGGTCAAAACCATGACATGGAGCGAGGTGGAGGAGATCCGGGGAGAGGCTCCGAATTTTACGGTAGTGGTTCGCCAGAAGGCACGCTACATAGACACCGATAAATGTACGGGATGCGAGGACTGCGTCAAGCAATGCCCCGTATCCGTAAAGAGCGAATTCGACATGGGCGTCGGAAACCGAAAGGCCGTGTTCAAGCCCTTTGCGCAGGCCGCCCCCAATAAGGTCGTCATCGATAAAAAGGGGACGTCGCCTTGCAAATACCGGTGCCCGGCCCATATTGACGCCCACGGGTATGTAACCCTGATCGGCCAGAGAAGATTTGAAGAGGCTCTGGACGTCGTGCGGCGCGTGACCCCGTTCTCCGGCGTTCTGGGCAGGGTATGCGTACACCCTTGCGAAACAAACTGCACAAGACGCTTTGTGGAGCAGCCCCTCAGCATTGCAAGCCTCAAGCGCTTCATAGCCGATGCGGACCTTAAGGGAAACCGGAAGAAGATCAAAGTCGCCGCCGAGCCGAAGGATGCCAAAGTCGCCATAATCGGCGCCGGCCCGGCGGGGCTCAACTGCGCCTATTCCCTCGCAAAAGAGGGCTATCGGTGCACGGTGTTTGAAAAGCTCCCCGTGGCCGGCGGAATGCTGAAGGTCGGCATTCCCGGCTACCGTCTGGACAAAAAGGTGCTGGATTATGAGATCTCCCTTATTGAAGACATGGGCGTCGAGATCCGGTACAATACGGAAATCGGCAGGGACTTTACCCTTGAGGACCTGAAAGCCCAGGGCTTTAAGGCGATCTTCCTCGCCATCGGCGCCCATGCCGATTCCAAGCTGGGCATCCCCGGCGAAGACTGTGAGGGCTTGATCCCCAGCGTTTATTTCCTCAGGGATTTGAACCTAGGCGCCATAGACTCCGAGTATAAATCCAAAATAGGAAAGAAAGTGATTGTTATCGGCGGAGGCAACGTCGCCATGGACTCCGCCCGGTCCGCGCTACGGCTCGGGTGCGACGTTACGGTGGTGTACCGGCGTTCCAGAGAGCAGATGCCGGCAAACCCCTGGGAAATCGAAGAGGCGGAGGAAGAGGGCGTGAAGTTCAGCTTCCTGACCTCTCCTGTGGAGGTTGTAAGTGAAAACGGCAGGCTGAAGGGTCTGAAATGCCGCAGAAACAAGCTGGGCGAACCCGATGCTTCCGGCAGACGCAGCCCGGTGCCCGTACCGGACTCGGACTTTATCATCGAGGCGGATACCGTCATCGTCGCCGTCGGACAGAAGGTGGAGCAGGACATCAAAGCCGCGGGCTTTGACGTCTTCAATCAGCGCGGCCTAATCGAAGCCACGGATATGAAAACCGCCATCGAAGGCGTGTTCGCGGGCGGCGACGCACAGACGGGCCCCGCTACCCTGATCGAGGCCATCGCGGCCGGAAACAAAGCCGCAAAGGCGATCATCAATTACCTGGAAGGCAGGGACGATCCCATTGAACCCTTCCTGTTGCCCCAGACCGATCTTTCTCAGGTGGATACGGACTGCCTGCGGTACGAAGCCCGGGCCCAAATGCCGGTCATCGATATGGAAAGACGCAGAAGCAGCTTCGACGAGGTGGAACTGGGCTACGACGAGGAAACCGCCGTCAGGGAAGCCCTAAGATGTGCGGATTGCTCCGTCTGCTGCGAATGCCTCGCCTGTGAAGCAGCCTGCAAGGCAGGAGCTCTTTGTCACAGGCAGGGGGACGAGTACGTCGAAATCCCGGTCAGCGCCATCGTGATGTGCCCGGGCTACGACATGACCGACAGGATTCCGCCGGAACTCGGTTACGATAAATATGCCGATGTGGTCACCGCCATGGAATATGAGAGGATCCTTTCGGCGTCCGGGCCTTACGGGGGCCACGTAAAGCGTCCCAGCGACGGAAGGGAGCCGAAGCGAATTGCGTTTATCCAGTGCGTTGGTTCCCGGGACTTCCAATGCGAGGCGGACTACTGTTCCTCCGTCTGCTGCATGCATTCGGTCAAGGAAGCCCAGATTACCAAGGAACATCTGCCCTCGGTGGAGGATATCCACATCTATTATATGGATATGCGCGCCTACGGCAAGGACTTTGACCGGTACGTCAAATCCGGCGAGGATAAATACGGGATAAAGTTGATCCGCAGCCGTGTCGGGAGCGTCGAACTGGAGGAAAACGGCATGCTCAGGCTTACGAGCATCCGGCCGGACGGAACCAGGACGGAGGACGTTTACGATCTCGTCGTGCTGGCCACCGGCTTCCGCTCCAATCCGGCGACGGTGGAAATGTTAGCCCGGGCCGGGATAAAAACCGACCGGTACGGCTTTATCCATTGCGACGAATTCAGAGCGCCCGCGACCTCCGTTGAGGGGATCTTTGCCTGCGGCGCTGCCTCCGGCCCGAAGGACATCCCCGAAACCGTAGCGGAAGCCAGCGCGGCGGCGTCCGCCGCGGCGGGCATCGCCAAGAGCTGCGAAATAAGCGATGCGGAATTCGCAAGATTTTTCAGCGCCGACGAAGAGGTTCCCATGCGGGACGTTTCCAACGAACCGGTCAGGATGGGCGTCTTTATCTGCCGCTGCGGCGTGAACATCGGCGGCTATGTTGACGTTGCCGACGTGTGCGAGTACATCAGGACCCTCCCGTTTGTCGTCCATGTTGAGGACTCCCTCTATACCTGCTCCGTGGACGCGCAGAAGAACATGATGGACCTTATCGAAAAGCATAACCTCAACCGCGTCGTCGTCGCGTCCTGCACGCCGAGGACCCATGAGCCGCTTTTCCAGTCGGTGCTTAAGAAAACGGGCTTGAACCCCTATCTTTTCAATATGGCAAACATAAGGGACCAATGCTCCTGGGTGCATATGGACGACAAAGCCTCCGCGACCCGGAAAGCTAAGGAGCTTGTCCGGATGGCCGTGGGCAAGGGGCTGTACGCGGCCGCGCTTCAGCGGAAAAAGATCCCTGTGGAGCACTCCGCGCTGATTCTTGGCGGCGGTATGGCCGGCATGAGCGCGGCCCTTTCCATCACCGATATGGGGTATAAGGCAATCCTTGTCGAGAAGAGCGGCGAGCTTGGAGGAAATGCCCTGAGTCTTTCCGAAACCTACAACGGGCGTCCCATTCAGAAATATGTCGGGGACATGATCAGCAGGGTGATGAACAACGACCTCATCGAGGTGTATCTGAATACGACCGTCGGAAAAATTGAGGGTTTTGTAGGAAACTACAAGACGACCCTGGTCACCGGAAACGTTCTGACTCCCGTGAATCACGGCGTTGTCATCGTCGCTACGGGTGCTCACGAGGCCAAGCCCACCGAGTATCTCTACGGAAAGAACAAGAGCGTGATCACTCAGCTTGAGCTGGATCGGCGTCTGCAGAACGGCGACGAAACCCTTAGAGGGCTGAAAAACGTCGTCATGATCCAGTGTGTGGGATCCCGCGAGGACGGGAGAATGTACTGCAGCCGCGTCTGCTGCAACCAGGCGATCCGAAACGCGGCCGCCCTGAGAAGGCTCAACCCCGACGTAAACATAACGGTTCTTTACCGGGAAATGAGAACTTACGGGATGCATGAGCTCAATTACAGGAACGAACGCCAAAACGGCGTGAACTTTATAAATTATGACATCGACCGCAAACCCGAAGTCACGGAAACGGAGCGCAAACCCGGGCCTAATGATGACGCGCTTATCTGCGGCGCGGCTTCGGATCACGACAAGGGCGCGCACGACGGCAGCCTCAGGGTTACAGTCTTCAATCCCGCCGTGGGCTCCGAGATTGTTCTGGACGCCGACCTTGTCGTACTGGCCTCCGCCATCGAGGCTGACCGGGAGGAAAACAAGAAGACCGCACAGCTTTTGAAAATTCCGCAGACGCAGGACGGCTTCTTCCTGGAGGCTCACGCGAAGCTGCGGCCGGTGGACTTCGCCACGGAAGGCGTGTACCTCTGCGGTCTGGCCCACTCGCCGAAAAACCTGAGGGAATCCCTGGTTCAGGGCAGGTCGGCGGCCGGGAGGGCTGCGACGGTCATTTCTAAGGACTATATCGAGACGGAAGGCACCATCGCCAGAGTTGACGGAAATCTCTGCACCGCCTGCGGCACCTGCGAAAGGATTTGCCCCTACGGCGCGGTCGAAGTCCAGGATGTGCCCGTGCGCGGGGGAACCGTAAGGCGCGCCGTGGTCAATGAGGCGCTTTGCAAAGGATGCGGCACCTGTTCCGCCAATTGCCGCTGTGGCGCCATCGATGTGGGAGGCTTTTCGGACCGGCAGATCGTCAATGAGATTGAGTATCTCTTGAGAAAGTAGAAGGCAGGTGAGTGTATTGAGCGAGCGGACAGAAATCAGAAACGCCGTCCCGGCGGAAACCCCAGGTGCGCTTCAGGCAGAAACCGCCGGAGCCGTCCAGGCTGAAACCGCCGGCACCGTTTCCGAGGAGTGGACCCCCAGAATCATAGCGTTTTTATGCAACTGGTGCAGCTACGCCGGAGCGGACCTGGCCGGAACGAGCCGTATCCAGTACCCGCCAAGCATCCGGGTGATCAGGGTACCCTGCTCCGGCAGGGTTAACCCTCAATATATTATCAAAGCATTAGCCGATGGCGCCGACGGCGTCATGGTATCGGGTTGCCATCCCGGCGACTGCCATTATCTTGAAGGCAACTACTATGCCCGCAGGCGTTTTTCGGTGCTGAAAAGGCTGCTTTCCCTTGCGGGGTTCCATCCCGACAGGGTGCAGTTCACATGGGTGTCTGCGTCCGAAGGGGCAAAATTTGCCGACGTGGTGGCCACGGTCACCGAGAAGGTCAGGGTATTGGGACCCAGCAAAGTTAGAGCCTCGAAGCATTGGGAGTCCGACAGCCGCGCCGCCGGCCCAGGGGATTCCGAACAGTCCGAAAGAAAGGAGGGAGAGTGATGGACCGCAATACGGGTAATACAAAGCAATCCGGTGCGAATTGCGGAACCGGCGTGGATTGCGAAAAACATTCCGATATGAATTTTGGGTCTGGTGTGGATTACGAAAGTCAAGCACGAAGGCTTAAGGGAACTGCGGCTAAGCTGCTGAAGGAAGGAACCGTCACTGCGGTGATGGGGCTTAGAGAAAACGAGGAAGCCGGACAACCGACGCCCTGTTTTGCGAGAACCCCGGAAGACGCCGAAAACCTGGTCTGGAACGAGGCCTGCTTCACCAATCTGGCAAATTACCTGATGGAGACAGCGGGAAAGGTTGCCATTGCGGCCAAACCCTGCGATGTGCGATCCATCATTAACCTCCTGTCGGAAAACCAGTTGAAGCGTGAGAATTTTACCATCATCGGGATGGAATGCTCCGGAAAGATAAAGGACGGCAAGCTGGCGCCGGGTTGTGACGCCTGTCCATCATCGATCCCGAATCTTTACGATATCGCCATCGGCGCCGATGGCTCGGAAGCCTGGAAGGACCTTGAGATGGCGAACACCGCCGAAAACGTGACCGAGTGGGCCAAGACGACCACCGTGGACGAGCGGTATGAGCGCTTTATGAAGGAAATCGACAAGTGCATCCTGTGCTTCGCATGCCGCCAGGCCTGCCAGGGCTGCTACTGCGTTACCTGCTTTATTGACAGGAAGGCGACGCCCTGGGAACAGGTCGACGCCGATACTTCCACAAAGATGGCCTTCCATCTGACCCGGGCAATGCATCTGGCCGGCAGATGTACCGATTGCGGGGCATGCGAGAAGGTATGTCCTTCCGGCGTGAATCTTAAATACCTTTTCAAAGGCCTGAGCGAGTTCATCGAAGAGACATACGGCTTTAAGGCCGGCGTCGATCCCGAGGCGGTTCCGGTCATGAGCCGGTACTCCGTCGATGATCCGCAGGTGGCGTTTTTAGGGGGTGACTGCATTGTCGGCTTATGACAGGAAGGCATATAAAATGGACCTATCCCGGGCAAAGGCCTCTCTGGCCGAACTGATGAGGAAATATACCGTGGTCGCTCCCGTAATGAAGGACGGCAGGCTGGACTATGCCGAGATCAGCGACGTCGATGACGTTGTTCTGGACGAAAGGCTGCCCTATAAATCCCCAAAGGAAGTCGTTTTCCCGAGGGTCGAGGATGTCATGCGCTTTCTTGAAAACAGGGCGGAGGAAGCGCAGGAGATCAAGCCCGTGCTTCTGGTCGGCGCCAAGCCCTGTGACGTTTCAGCGTTAAGGGTTTTGGATGAAATTTTTATCGGGGATAAGGGAAGATTTAAAGACAGCTTCTATCAAAACCGGAGAAATTGCCTGACCGTCGTAGGAATGGGATGCCAGGAGGCGAAGCCGGGCTGCTTTTGCGAGGAAAGAGGAATCGATCCTGCTTTTTCTTCCGATTGCGACGGGTTCCTGGATCCGGTGGACGGCGGCCTTGTCTATGAACCGCTGACGGAAAAAGGAGAAGGGTTGTTCCCGGGAACGGAAACCGAGCCTGTCAGGCGCGGACCGGAAGCCGGGACAGCTGGACCCAAAACGGAAACCGACCCGACCGGAGAAGGCGGAAAGCGGGCGAAAAAGCTGGAGATCGACGCCTCCGAGGCAGAGGTGTTTACTACCATGCCCTGGGAAGCCTATACGGAGGGCTGCATCGGTTGCGGGACCTGCACCTATATCTGCCCCACCTGCCACTGCTTCAATCTCAGGGATGCTGAAGAGAAGGGAATCGTCACCAGAACGAGGGTATGGGACAGCTGCATGTACCCGAAATTTACGCTGCACGCCGGCGGGCACAATCCGCGGACGAAGAAATTTGAACGGTTCCGCCAGCGCGTTCTCCATAAATACCTATATATTCCCGAAAATTTCGGATTAACCGCTTGTACCGGGTGCGGCCGCTGTATCCGCTCTTGCCCCGGCGGTCTCAATATCAGAAACACGGTATCCGATATCATGAAGCGCCTGAAAGAGTCGAAGGAACCTGCGGAAGCGAAAAAAACAGAGGAGGCAGAGATATGAGCGATAAGAATCCTTATCTTCCGTCCCGCGCCGTGATCCTGGAAGTAATCCAGGAGACAAGGTCGGACACCCAGGACGTTAAGACGTTCCGGCTTAAACTCGACGAACCCTTTGATTACAGACCCGGCCAGTTTGTGGAATTCAGCGTGCCGGGAGTCGGAGAATGCACCTTTGGCTTTGCCTCCAGCCCCTTGATCAAAGACTATCTTGAGCTGACGGTTAAACGCACCGGCCATGTCACGGAACATATCCACATGCTCAGCCCGGGAAGCACTGTGTGGATCAGGGGACCCTTCGGAAACACCTTCCCGCTTGAAAAGATGGAAGGCAGCGATCTGTTCTATGTGGCCGGCGGGCTTGGGCTCGCTCCGCTCCGCCCGATGATCGATTATATCTTTGATCCGGCTAACCGGGGGAAATACGGGAAGATTAACATGCTTACGGCGGCGAGGACGCCCGGCGATTTCATCTTCGCTTATGATTACGAGAAATGGGCGAGTATGCCGGACACCAGCTTTTTTCAAACCATTGACAGTCCGGCGGAAGGCTGGGATAAATTCGTCGGCTTTCCTCACACATTGATCGATAAGATCCCCTTTGATATCAATAATACCTTCGCGATCCTCTGCGGTCCCCCGCCGATGATCAAGGCGCTGTCCGGCGCGTTTCTGCAGTTGGGCATGTCTCCCGAAAGGATCTATACGACCCTGGAGATGCGCATGACCTGCGGAATAGGAAAATGCGGCAAGTGCAATATTGGACACAGGTACGTTTGCATCGACGGCCCGGTCTTTTCCATGGCCGAGCTCAGCGAAATGCCCGGAGAATATTAAACAGCACACCCATACTCCGGTTGAGCGAATACGGCACACCCAGACTCCTTTTAAGTGAATATTCCCCTCATGAATAACACCGGCGCGTGCGGCGGATAATACCAAAAATACGGTATCTCTAAAGCATGGGCCGGTTTGTTCATGAAAAGAGAAGAGAGGGATAAAAGCTTGTATCCGGATAAGATCTTTTACGAGCCTGCGGCGCTTGATTATGAGCTCGGCAGGCTGATGCGGGAAAAATTTGGGCAGGTTCCGTGGATTCCCATTGCAAACCATAACAATATAGAAGAGCTGCGCACAAAAGAAAACCGGGAATTTGCAGGAATGAAGAGGCACCTGATCATAGGTGTCAGAAAATCGCTGAAGTATACGCCCAATCATAAAATATCCGATTTTCTGGTGCCATATACCTCGTCAGGCTGCAGCGCAATGTGCCTTTACTGCTATTTGGTCTGCAATTACAACAAATGCTCTTATCTCAGGCTGTTCGTCAATCGGGAACAGATGATGGCCAAGCTGATAAAAACGGCTCTGGGTTCGGACAAAGACCTTGTCTTTGAAATAGGTAGTAACAGCGACCTGGTATTGGAAAACACCATTACGCAAAACCTGGAGTGGACCGTCGAAACCTTTGGGAAATGTAACAAGGGCTTCCTGACATTCCCTACGAAGTTTGATATGGTGGAGCCGCTGCTGCCGCTGAATCACCGGGGGCGGATCCTTATGCGCATGAGCGTCAATCCCCGCGAAATCATCCGCAGGATTGAATTTGGGACATCTCCTTTGCCGTCGAGAATCGCCGCCCTTAACCGGATGAGCGACGCTGGATACAAGGTTGGCTTGCTCATCGCACCGGTCGTTCTCGTGGACAACTGGAAGGAATTATACAAAGAACTGATCGAAGAGCTGTCGGATCAGATTTCGGAAAAAGCCAGAAAACAGCTGTCGATAGAAATTATCTTTATGACATACAGCTATGTGCACCGCGCTATCAACAGCGAGGCGTTTCCCAACGCGGTAGAGCTGTATGACAAGGCGCTGATGACCGGGAGGGGACGGGGGAAATACTGTTACCGGGAAGAGGTCCGGGCTGAAGGCGAGCAATTTTTAAGGGAGCAGCTATCCAAAAAACTCAAGAATGTTCCGATCATCTATGTGGTTTAAAAATCGGAAATCATGAGGAAAGCAGATGAAAGTAGAAATGAAAAAAGCTGCCTCTCTATGACTTATTGGGTATAGAGAGACAGCTTTTCACTAACTTTGGCGGCAATCGGGGAGCCTAGACAGAAGTCTGGCTCTTACCAGTATGGCCCCAACTGTTTGAACCCAACTGTTTGAACCCGATTGTTTGAACCCAACTGTTTGGCGCTCAACTGCGCAAATTTTTAAATTTTGTGGCAAGTATTTTAAGAGACAGGCAGGAATTTGCATAATTATGCGCATAATTGCCATTAAACAGTCAATAGGGGCCAATTCCGCACAGCCGGGGCCGGACGGGGGCAACTGGGGTCAATTCCGCACAACCGGCGCCTGCCAGAGATAGAAGTTTTTGAATCTCAAATTTTATTCGGTAGACCGCCAATATTTGTTAGCAAGTCCATAATACGGGTGCTATAATTAGATATATTCTAATATTTGCGGTTATCAGGAGGTGTGTTATGAAGGGGTTTAAGAGATTGGCCATATCTTGGGCTTTGGCCATCGTCATGGTCTTCAGCCTGATCCCTGCCGGCGTGGCTTTTGCGGCCGATACAGTGCCTGAGGCGGGGGATATCGTCATTCTTTATACCAATGACGTGCACTGCACGGTCGATCAGGCAATCGCCGACGACGGGACCGTCACAAGCATCGGATATGCCGGTGTATCGGCTTATTTCAAAGAAATGGAGGCTCTGGTCGGCGAGGGTTACGTCACCCTGGTGGATGCAGGCGATGCGGTGCAGGGCGACGCCATCGGCACTCTGTCACAGGGGCAGTACCTGGTGGATATCATGAACCAAGTGGGCTACGATATCTTTGTGCCGGGAAACCATGAGTTCGACTACGGCATGGAACGCATGCTGGAGCTGATGGAAAATCTCGATGCAAAGGTAATTTCCTGCAATTTTACCGATCTGAAATCAAACAAGCTTGTCTATGAACCCTATACCATCGTTACATACGGCGCCGGTGAAAACGCAACGCAGGTCGCCTTTGTGGGGATCATGACGCCGGAATCCTTTACCAAGTCGACTCCCGCCTATTTCCAGGACGACAGCGGGAAATATATCTACGGCTTCCGGGAAGGGAGCAACGGCCAGGCGCTGTATAAAGCCGTTCAGGATGCGGTAGACAACGCGAAGGCGAAGGGAGCGGATTATGTCGTCGCAATCGGACACTTAGGCGTTGACGACCAGTCCGCACCGTGGCGTTCTACCGATGTAATCGCGAAGACAACCGGTATCGACGTATTTATCGACGGCCATTCCCACAGCACCATAGAAGGCGACATCGTGAAAAACAAGGCCGGCGAGGACGTCATTCTGACCCAGACCGGGACCAAACTGGCGGCGATAGGGCGATTGGTCATAGAAGCGGACGGCGATATCACAACAAAGCTTATTACGGATTACGCCGGTCAGGATGAAGAAACCGCCGCATTCATCGCGGATATCAAAAAGGATTTCGAGGATGATTTGGCCGCGAGGGTCGGCAGAACGGAAGTGGCGCTGACAATCAATGATCCGGTCACGGGCAAGCGAATCGTTCGCAACAGCGAGACCAATCTGGGTGATCTGTGCGCGGACGCTTACCGCTATGTTCTCGGCAATGGAAAGACAGGGGCTGCAAGCGGTCCCGCAGACATCGCCTTTGTCAATGGGGGCGGCGTGCGCGCCAACATTGACGCAGGAGACATCACCTTCGGCGAAGTCATCAGGGTGCATCCGTTTAACAACGTAGGAACCGTTGTTGAAGCGACGGGGCGGGAAATTCTGGACGCGCTGGAAATGGCGGCGCGGATGGTTCCGGAAGAAAACGGCGGCTTCCTTCAGGTTTCCGGCCTGACCTATACCATTGACACCAGCGTGGCCTCAACGGTGGTGACCGACGATAAAAAGAACTTTGTCAAAGTGGCCGGCGCCCGCCGCGTCAAAGACGTCAAGGTCGGCGGCGAAGCCATCGATCCCAAGAAAATCTATACGCTGGCCTCTCACAACTACATGCTGCTGGACGGCGGGGACGGAATCAACATGTTCCAGGACAACAAAATCGTCGTACAGCCGGTGCTGCTGGACAACCAAATCCTCATCACGTACATCGACGAGTATCTAGACGGCGTCGTCGGAGAGGAGTATTCCAATCCTTACGGACAGGGGCGCATCAATATAATCAGGCCTGCGGCGCAATTCTCCGATGCGGTTAATCACTGGGCTGCGGAAGCCATCGGCTTTGTCACCGGACGCAATCTCTTCTCCGGAACGTCGGCGGATAGATTCTCACCGGACGCGCCAATGACCCGGGGTATGCTGGTTACCGTGCTTCACCGGTATGCGGGCGCACCCCAGGGTGCGGCACAGTCCTTCGAAGACGTAGCCGCGGATAAATATTATGCCGCTGCTGTCGCCTGGGCTGCAGAGAACAATATCGTCACCGGTGCAAATAATAAATTCCAACCCGAGAATAATATCAGCCGTGAGCAAATAGCGGCGATTCTTTACCGCTACGCGGCTCCGGGGCAAGTGACCGGCAGCCTGGATGCATATCCCGACGGGAAGACGGTGTCTTCCTGGGCTTCCGACGCCATGATCTGGGCTGTAAGCAGCGGCCTGATCTCCGGCGATGACAAGGGAAATCTCAATCCCCAAGGAAATGCGACGCGCGCCCAGGTTGCGACGATACTGGAGCGGTTTATAAAAAACGCGGAGAAATAATAACTATAACTTAAATGCGTACACTCATCCCGGCATGTTACAAGCTATGGGCCTCCTTTTCCGCACACGGGCAGGAGGCCCATGATACTAGGGCTATGGGCTGACTTAAAGAACGGAACTGACACAAAACGCAGATGGGACGGCCCCGCTACCATTCCGCCTGCACCACGTCGTACCGGTGGTTGTCGGAAAAATCCGGGTTGTCAAAATAGTTGAAGCCGGAGTTCCCGAAGGTCGTATCCACATTGATCCAGCGATCATCCGCCGGGTCGTAGACCTGGTTCCAGACGTGGGGGCCCCACTCTTCGCCGCTGTAGCCCAGCCCGGATACCAGCCGGACCTTCACGTCGACCGCGCGGCACATGGCGGCGTAAAGGCTGGCATAGTCGAAGCAGACGCCGCTCCTTTCCTCAAAGGTAACGATTGCGCCGGAATTGACGCTTGAGGGATCTCTGAGGACGACTTCCGCTTTCGCTTTGTCATAATCGATATTTTCACAGACCCACTCGTACAGAAGGCGGGCCTTTTTTATTGCATCGGTTTCGTTCCCGACGATCTGCTGCGCCAAATTGTCAATCTCCGGCGTGGATTGGACCGCTTCGTCGATGGTCACTCCGTTGAAGTATTTGATCGCGGGAAGCTTCCAGTAATTCGGTTCTCCCAAGTCGCCGGGATTCAAGGGTGTAAGATCCTCCACGGCGTTGCGGAACGCCTCGCTGACCAGCTTGGGCGCCTTTTTTACCGTTTCCGAGTTCAGAACCGGCTGCAGGATGCTTCTTTGGACGGCCTGATACGCGCCGGAAGCGTTGATGTAGTTGCCGGCGGAGGGGTTGTTGATATAATCCGCGTAGAAGTTCAGCAGCAGGCAGAAAATCAAAACCGAAACAAAGGCCTTCGGAAACCGCCATAAACCGCCATAAACCGCTGAAGATGCGCTTTACCGCGGAACTTTTCGAATCCAGCGCCAGGGAAAGCCGGTCTGTCAAAGGAAAGAGGAAGCGCCTGACAAGGGGCGTCGTCAAAAGCTCTATGATGAACACGAGGACGGCCGTGAACCCGAACAGCGCGATAAGCCAGGCCACGATGTCCTGGCGGTATTGGGAAATCAGAGCCATAAGGGGTGGAGCATGCTTTTGGAGAAAGATCAATAAGCTGTTCTGTCTGCCGGAAAAGACGGCTCTGACGAGGAGGACGGCCAGGATAAAGCCCGTGATGAAATTAAAGGCGCTGACGAGGGAATGCACGGAATGGCGGATTCCGGCTCTAGTTAAGGGATTCAGCAGTCCCGTGATCACGGGCATCAGAAAAATAGCCGCGATGGTGACCGTTATCATGTTGATATTGTTAAACAGCTCCATAGCTTCTCTCCGATCTTATGTCTAAGGGATCATCATTGGGATTATTATATCGTAGTATCGTTGATATTATCATATCATAAGCTGCCGGAATTCGGACAACCGGCATTATTTGCCAGAGGCTCATGTTGCGCTGCTGCGGACAGTAAGCCCGGCGCGGTCTGCGATGCTTGTCGGCGTGCCGCCCTGCCGGAATTCGCAGGCAACCGGCGGCGCAGGGGGATTTACGGACCGTGCCTGGCTTACGGGCCGACCGACACGGGCTTATTCTGAAATGACTATTCCGTAAGCGGCGATATCCTAATCAAACCTTAAGATTAATCTAATACAAATTTTATAAACAGGTTTTGTTTTATGTTATAATGATTCTACAATTTATATGCCGCTTTATACTGACTAATAAAAGCCGCCCTGGCGGTGTTGCCGCAAGGTGGAATCAATATATTTTGCCCGGCGCTGCTCGCGCAGCGGCTTTGCCGCAGGGAGATTGATGAAACAGGGGCGTAAAGGAACGGCCATGAGAAACGACAACTACATTGACTTTGGGGAAGAAATCGGCAGGACGATCAGAAGAGTGCTGTCAGGCCAGGATTTTATCGGCCTGAGAAACATGATCAACAATGCGATGTGGAATATTCCGGGAATGGGCAGAGGCCCTTTTTACACCGGGCCTTACTTCAACGGCGGATTCCCGCGCCTGTCAAAGGATGAGGACGAGCCGGGCGCTTACGGATCAAGCGGGACCTTCGGGTCTTACGGGGCTTATGAGTCCTGCGGCTCCGGAAGTTATGGGCCATACGGTTCCGGAGTAAAGCCCGGACAGTCTCGGCCGCGGAAGAATAAAGGAGCGAGCCTTGTCCCCAGCACGCTGTTTCTGGTTTTCGGATCCGTAGGCGCGGTAGGTTTCGGCGTGCCGGCTCTGGTCGGATTTATATTGCGAAGCTCCATGGGGGCATTCCCGTTAATGGAAGCCGTGAGCGCGGCATGCGGGGCGCTATTCCTGGTTTTTATGGGCTTGTTCTTCCGCGGGCTCAGCCTGAGAAACCGCACGAAACGGTTCCGGCTTTACCAGCGCGTGCTGAACGGCCGGACATACTGCTCGATCAAGGAACTGGCCGCGTGCAGCGGCCACGGAACCAAATTTATCGTCAAGGACCTTCGTAAAATGATACGGGCGGGATTGTTTGAAGAAGGGTATCTGGACGAGCAGGAAACCTGCTTTATGACGGATTACCAGACCTACAGCCAGTATCTTGAGGCAAAGAAATCCGCAAAGGAACGGGAAGAAGCCGAAAGGCGGGAAAGGGAAAAATGGGCGAACCGCGAAGGCGGCGCCGAAATGAAAGCAGCCATCGACGAGGGAAGGAATTATATCCGGATCATCAAGCAGGTGAACGAAGAGCTGCCGGAGGCGGAAATCTCCGAGAAGCTGGATCAGTTGGAACAGATCGCCACACAGATCTTCGACTATGTGGAGCAGCATCCTGAAAAGCTCCCTGAAATCCGTAAATTCATGAACTATTATATGCCCATCACCCTGAAGCTGGTAGGCGCATATCAGAAATTCGAACGGCACGGAGGCAACACGTCGGAGGCCTTGGACGCCAAGCTGGAGATTAAAGGGACTCTTGATACCATAAACAAAGCATACCGCAATTTGCTGAAAAGACTGATGCGGCCGGATATCCTGGATGTTTCTTCGGATATTTCCGCACTGGAAACAATACTGGCTCAGGAGGGCCTGACCGGAGACGATTTTACGGACGGATCGTCAAAATCGGCAAAGCTGAACTGATGTGTCCGCGAATCCATCCCAAAGGAGGAAATAAGTTATGAGTGAAGAGATGAAAGGGGCGGCTGCGCCGGTCCTGACGCTGGACCCTTTCGCTGAGGAGGAAATCCGACCCGCTGCGCCCGTCGCTTATGACGGCTGCGGGGAATCCCGGCCGGCTGCAGTTGAGGAAACTCCGCTGACCCCGGAAGAGCAGAAGATGGTCGAGGAATTTGCGGCGAAGATCGATCTCAGAAACTCCAACCTCATCATACAGTATGGTTCCGGCGCGCAGAAAAAGATCGCCGAGTTTTCCGAATCGGCGCTGAACAATGTAAAGACGAAGGACCTGGGAGAAGTGGGGACCCTTCTTGCCAACGTCGTCTCGGAGTTGAAAAACTTCAGCGCGGAGGAGGACGGGAAGGGGTTTTTTGGGATTTTTAAGCGTACGGGGAAGAAGCTTGCCAACCTGAAGACGAAATATGAAAAAGCGGAAGCGAACGTGAACAAGATTGTGACCGCGCTGGAAAATCATCAGATCCAGCTGCTTAAGGACATCGCCCTGATGGACAAGATGTATGAAATGAACAAGGTCTATTTCAAAGAGCTGTCCATGTATATTCTTGCGGGGAAGAAGAAGCTTGCCGAGGTGCGGTCCACGGAGCTTCCGAGGCTGATGGAAAAAGCGCAGGCAAGCGGCCTGCCGGAAGACGCCCAGGCGGCCAACGACCTTTCCGAGATGTGCAACCGTTTTGAGAAAAAGCTTCACGATCTGGAGCTCACCCGGATGATTTCCATCCAGATGGCGCCGCAGATCCGCCTCGTGCAAAACAACGATACGCTTATGTCCGATAAGATCCAGTCGACTCTGGTAAATACGATCCCGCTCTGGAAGAGCCAGATGGTGCTCGCTTTGGGAATCGCCAATTCCCAGCAGGCGGCCCGGGCCCAGCGTGAGGTGTCGAACATGACCAACGAACTGCTGCGCAAGAACGCCGAGACGCTGAAAATGGCCACCATCGATACCGTCAAGGAATCAGAGAGAGGGATCGTGGATATCGAAACCCTGGTGACCACGAATCAGACTCTCATCTCAACGCTGGAGGAAGTCACGCGGATCCAGGAGGAAGGCCGCAGAAAGAGAGCGGAGGCCGAAGCCGAGCTGCGCCGCATCGAGGGAGAGCTCAAGCAGAAGCTGCTGGAGATCCGCAGAGGAGACAAATAGATGGTTGTAAAGTAAACAGGTCTTAAAATAATCAGGCTGAAAAGGGGCTGTCTCAAAATGATTTGCTATTCAGTATTTAGGAATCGCTTTAATTTAGATTGGTTGCCTTTCATAATTGTTATCGAATTTGGGTAAACCTCCTGCTGACAGTTGTATATCGTTAACACAGTAAGGACGGCTGGATGAAGCC
>Ga0134099_1001555_pt1 | contig 21292 bp, 18 predicted proteins | sample 10_taG_2_FD_105482 | JGI IMG/M metagenome (GOLD analysis project Ga0134099, IMG submission 105482) | Switchgrass degrading microbial communities from high solid loading bioreactors in New Hampshire, USA - 10_41_5_180_A2 metaG | ecosystem: Engineered > Bioreactor > Semi-continuous > Anaerobic >...
CATCGAAGTTGAACCGTTGGATTCCAGGACTTCAGACACAATGCGGACTGTGTAGGGGAACTCATCTTCTCCCGGTATGACGGGCAAGAGCGCTCTTTCCGCCAGCGCCCCGTGTCCGATCTCCCTGCGGCCCGGACCCCTCAAGGGCCTGGTCTCGCCGACTGAGAAAGGCGGGAAGTTGTAGTGATGCAGGTACCGCTTGAATTCCTCTACGCCTGTGGTGTCCAGCTCCTGGATGTCGCCTTTGGCTCCAAGAGTAGCTATGCTCATGACCTGCGTCTGTCCCCTGGTGAAGATGGCCGAGCCGTGAACCCTCGGGAGGACCTGTACTTCGCACGTGATCGGCCTTATCTCGTCGGGTTTGCGGCCGTCGGGCCTCTTCCCGGTCTCCAGGATCATGCTCCGGACTTCTTCTTTGAGGACATCTTGGAAAGCCGCGCCGATCTCCGATTCCTTCTCAGGGAAATCAACGATTACCTCTTCGAACACTTCCTTGAAGACTTCGTCCAGGGCGGACTCTCTCGACAGCTTTTCCTCGACGCGAATGGCCTGCCTGAGTTTGGGCACCGCAAGCTCGCGTACCCTGGCCTGAACATCTTGGTCAGGGAGGAAGAGCGGAAGCTCAGCCTTGGGTTTGCCTATTTCAGAAGCGATCTTCAGCTGGAATTCGCATATCCTCTTGATTTCCTCATGGCCAAACATGATGGCTTCGACCATGAGGTCTTCTGGGATCTGGTTCGCGCCCGCTTCAACCATCAAGACCGCGTCTTTGGTCCCGGCCACGGTGAGGCGCAGGTCGCTCACTTCCGCCTCGCGCACGTCGGGATTGATGATGAAGTGGCCGTCCACAAGCCCGACTTCAACTCCGGCTATGGGTCCGTTGAACGGGATGTCGCTGACGGTGAGAGCCGCCGAAGCGCCTACTATACCCACAATCTCCGGCGAGTAGTCGTGGTCGATTGACAAAGGCATAACAACGATTTGGACTTCGTTTCGAAGTCCTTTCGGGAAAAGAGGCCTAATCGGCCTGTCCGTAACCCTGGCTTGCAGGATCGCTCTCTCAGGCGGCCGTCCTTCCCTGCGTCCCCAACTCCCCGGGATGCGACCTACAGCGTACAAACGCTCTTCAACATCTACGGTTAGGGGGAAGAAGTCCAAGTTTTCCTTGGGCTCTTTCGACATCGTCGCGGTCACCAACACCGTGGTATCGCCGTACTTAGCCCACACGGCACCGTTGGCTTGTTTGGCGACTCTACCGAACTCCAAGGTGAGCGGGCGTCCTGCAAAGTCGACCTGGTATGACTTAACTCCCTCCAATGAGTACACTCCCTTCGGCCACAGTTAGCCTCTTAACCCCAGTCTCTCCACTATGGCCCGGTAACGATCAGATGCTTCGCGTGATAGGTAGTTGAGGAGGGCACGACGCTGGCCGACCATCTTCATAAGCCCGCGACGGCTGTGATGGTCCTTTTTGTGGACCTTAAGATGTTCATTCAGGTAGTTTATCCTCTCGGTCAAAAGCGCGATCTGCACTTCCGGCGATCCCGTGTCCTTATCGTGGATCTTGTACTGCTCAATGATGGTTTTTTTACGTTCCGTCTCTAAAGGCATTACGGACACCTCCATGTGGTGAATGAGCCTTGAACCCAGATACCGCGCCGGAGGAGCGCCGGCCCGAGTGTCAAGGTATCTTCTGGCTAAAGCATTCTATCATAGGCCTCAGGCAGTGTAAACGAAGGCGTCTTGCCGCTTCCCGGCCTAAGCCTGGGGTCGGACAAGGCCAAAACCACATCCTCCTGGACCTGAATCCTTAGGGCCCCGGCGTCCACGAAAGCCCTTTCGTCCCGTAACCGTCTCACGAAAAACACCTGTATCTTCTGGCCGTATAGTTCTCCGGAAAAACCGGGGATATGAACCTCTACTCTAACATCGTTACCGCCAAAAGTGGGCCTGATACCTACGTTCACAACGGCGGCACCCTCAAGGCGGGTACCGTCAGTGCACCGCGCCCTGACCCACGCGGCGTATACGCCGTTCCCCGGTATCATTTTGCCCTCTTGGACCAAGACATTGGATGTGGGGATCCCGATAGCGCGGCCCCTCCCGTCTCCCCGGGTTACCGTCCCGTAGACGCAGTACGGCTTGCCGAGACAATCCCATGCGTCTCCAACTCTCCCGGCTTCAAGGTCAGCGCGGATCCGCGTGCTGGAAACCACCTCTCCTCCCGCCGTGAACGGCGGTATCACGCTGACTTGGAAGCCGTACTCATTGCCTAACTTGACCAGATCCTCGGGTTTGCCCCGCCCTTTGTCTCCGAAGGTAAAGTTGAAGCCGCAGACCACGTGGCGGACCCTGATTGCTTCAATGAGGTACCTCCGGACGAAATCCACGGGGGGAGTCTGAGCCAGATCGCGAGTGAAGTCCATCTGCCAGTAAAGGTCCAAGCCCAGGTCCGAGATAAGCTCCCTCTTTTCCTCGGGAGGCGTCAACAGACTCACGGGCGCTTCCGAGTTAGCGAGCACGCTTTTCGGGTGTGGGTGAAAAGTAACGGCGCACGCCGGTATGTTCAGCTTTTCCTTAAGCCTTACCGCTTCTCTTAGCAACGCCTGATGTCCGGCGTGTACTCCGTCAAATACTCCCAGGGCAGCTATTACTTCAGTGCCTGGCTCGACTCTAGTCGGTTCGATGACTCGCAACCAAATCACTCTCGCGTGTTATGACTTTGTCGTATTTGAGCTTGCCTTCTTCGGGATAGAGCACGGCCAATACCCGTGGGGAGCCCAAAGCGTCCCGATCGTACGCCAGGAACATTCGGCGGTCTTCTTTTGATCCGCCCTTTTCCTTAGGAGCTTCCCTAGGCTCTTCCTTCAGTGAAGCCGAAACTAACGAAGCCACTCTTGCGGCTTCCAGGAAGTCGCCCGGCCTTAGCTCCACCCCGTTATCGATTTTCTTTAACGTAGAAGGTTTGATCTGAAACCGGAGGAAGTCCGGAAGCGCCAGGAGGGGATCAACCAGCAACGCTCTCTTGTCTTTCGCCGTCTTTGCCCGCAGAAGCTCTTGTGGCGTGACCGAGTCCTTGAGGCGGAAAGTGCCTGAACTCACCCTCAAGAGATACGAGACTACCGCGCCGCAGCCCAGGGCGTCTCCTAAGCCCGACGCCAGGGAACGTACGTACGTGCCCCGACCGACTCTCATTGAAAAGAGACCGCTCGGGGTCCTGCCCGGTTTCCACCCCACAAGCCGAAGCTCATAGACCGCCACGCGCCTTGGCTTGACCGGCACCTCGGCGCCTTCACGAGCCAAATCATAAAGCCTTCTCCCTTTGACTTTCAAGGCTGAGTAGGCGGGCGGCTCTTGCAGGATGACGCCTGTGAAATCGGGGAGGCGGGACAAGACGTCCTTTTCAGAAAGACTCCCGGCCAAGCCGGTCTCGCTAACGTTCCCATCCAAGTCGTCCGTATCCGAGACTAGGCCAAACCTAAACTCGGCAAGGTATCGTTTGTCATGCGCCAGGAAGTACTCGGAAAGCCGCCTGTAAGCGCCGAGCGCCATCGGCAGCACTCCGACCGCCAGAGGGTCCAAAGTGCCCAAGTGGCCGGTACGGTCCTCGCCAAAAACCCGGCGGACCAAGAGGACAAGATCGTGAGAAGTGATTCCCGAGGGTTTGAATACGTTCAGAAATCCGTCCATACATCCAACTTGTCCAGGTAAGACATTACTTTCTCCGTGACTTCCTCAATGGTGCCGTCAATGAGGGCTCCCGCGGCCCTGGGGTGCCCTCCGCCTCCTAAGCTCTGGGCAACGGCCGCCACATCAACCAGTGACCGGGAGCGGAAACTCACGTGCACCTTGCCCGGTTCATCGGATTCCTTAAAGAACAAGGACACCTCGACTCCCGCGATGGAACGCGGGTAGCCTATTATCCCTTCGGTTTCTTCGGAAGAGGCACCTGAGGCCCTCATCATCTCTTGCGTGAGGGTGACCGACGCGATCTTTCCCCCGCGATAGAGTTTTAGAGTCGAAAGGACCTTGCTCAGGAGCATAATCGACGACACGGTCCTTGTCTCGAAAACGCAGTCAAAGATCTCCGACCCGTTGACTCCCCTCTCCAGCAGCTCAGCGGCCAAGAGGTGGGTTTCCTTTGTCGTGTTCTGGTATCTAAACCCGCCTGTGTCGGTCAGGATGGCGACGTACAAGCAGGTGGCGATATCTTTGTCGATGGGGATTCCCAGCTCATTTATGACATCATAGACCAGTTCCCCTGTGGCCGCGGCCGTGGGGTCAACCAGGTTAACCGCCCCAAAAGAGCGGTTGGAAACATGGTGGTCTATGTTCACCCATACCTTGCCGGCGGCGAACTCCAGTCCTCTTCCCGCCCGTTCAGGGTCCGTGCAATCCAAAAAGATGGCAACTTGCGGGTGGAAGTCCTCGGGTTTCAGGTATCCCGCCCGGGTGTGGAACCGCCTTCCGGGCAGAAAATCGTAGACTGCGGGATGCGGATCGTCGGATACCAGCAATGCCTGCTTCCCTAGAGACCGTAAGGCCTGCACGAGCGCCAGTCCCGAACCGACGCAATCGCCGTCGGGTTTCTGGTGCTCGAGCAGGACAAAACTGTCGTGGTCGAGGATTACCTCCACGACTTCGGACAAGCCTTTTCTCAAGCTCACAGCTTCTGCCTTATTCGCCATGCTCCCCGCTATCCTTCTGGGCTTCTTTCAGGAGCCTGGAAATGTGGATGCTGTGCTCTATTCCCTGGTCCAGGACGAACTGAATGTCAGGAGCGTGCCGCATGCCCAGGGCTTTGGAGATCTCCGACCGGATCAGCCCTTGGGCGCTCTTTAGCCCTTCCATCGTCCTGGCCTTCTCCTCTTCCGTTCCCATGACGCTGACATACACTCTGGCTAGAGAGATGTCGCGGGTCACTTCCACCTTCACTATGCTGACAAAGCCGATGCGCGGGTCCTTTACCCTGCGCGACAACAGCTCTGATGCAACCTCTTGTATAAGCGCGGCGGCGCGCTCTTGCCTCTGCGCCACAAAGACCACCTCGTAGGGATACTTACGCCGGCTTGATTTCTCTGGTCGTGTAAGCCTCTATGATGTCACCCGGCTTCAGGTCCTGGTATCGTTCCAGCCCTATGCCGCATTCGTATCCTTGAGACACTTCCGTGACGTCGTCCTTGAACCTCTTAAGGGACGACATCTTGCCTTCGTACACTACAACCCCGTCTCTAATCAGCCGAACATCGGCCTGCCTGGAGACCTTTCCGCTGGTAACGTAACAGCCCGCTACAGTGCCGACTTTGGGTACGTGGAATGTCTGGCGGATTTCAGCCCTGCCCAGGACGACTTCTTCGATCTTCGGCTTTACGAGTCCCTTCAACATGGCCTCGACGTCGTCCAAGAGGTCGTAGATGACGCGATATGTCCGGATCTCGATCTGTTCGGATTCGGCAAGGGCGCGGACAGTGGAGTCAGGACGCACGTTGAACCCCAGGATCGTGGCGTTGGAAGCCTTGGCGAGTATGACGTCGGAGGCGATTATTCCGCCGACTCCCGAATGGATCACCTTTAGGTCGACTTCCCCACCCTTCATCTTTCCGAGGGCCTGCAGGATGGCTTCCAGCGATCCCTGGACGTCCGCCTTCACGATGATCTCCATGTCGCGCTTTTCTTCCTGGTCACCCTTCTTCAGGAGGTCTTCCAGGGTCATGCGGCTGACAGGGTTCATCTCCTGTTCCCGCTTTTCTATCTGTCGCCGTTCAGTAACTTCCTTGGCGATCTTTTCGTCCTGGACCACCACGAACATGTCCCCGGCCTGTGGCAGCGACTCCAATCCCACAATTTCCACAGGTATGGCGGGGGTGGCTTTCTTGACCGAACGGCCGCGGGCATCGTACATGGCCCGGATGCGGCCCCAAGTGGTATCGGTTATGATGACATCCCCGACTCTGAGGGACCCTGATTTGATGAGGGCGGTCGCTACCGGCCCCCTGCCTTTGTCCATTTGAGACTCTATGATATACCCGCGTCCGGCACGGGTGGGATCGGTCTTGACTTCCTGCATTTCGGCGACCAGGCTAATCATCTCAAACAGGTCGTCGATGCCTTCGCCTGTCTTGGCCGAGACTGGCACTACCACGGTGTCGCCGCCCCACTCTTCCGGCACCAGGCCGGCATCCGCTAGCTGCTGCTTCACGCGATCGGGCTTAACGCCGGGTTTGTCCATCTTGTTCAGGGCGACGACGATAGGAACGGCCGCGGCTTTGGCGTGGTTTATGGCCTCTATAGTCTGGGGCATGACGCCGTCGTCGGCAGCCACCACGAGCACCGCCACGTCAGTCACTTTCGCGCCTCTGGCCCGCATGGCGGTAAAAGCCTCATGGCCTGGGGTGTCCAGGAAAATAAGCCTCACGCCTTGCCTCTCGACTACTGAGGCGCCGATATGCTGCGTAATTCCCCCGGCTTCCTTGGCTGTGACGTTGGTATGCCTGATGGCGTCCAAAAGCGACGTCTTGCCGTGGTCAACGTGACCCATGACGGTCACTATGGGCGGCCTCGGGACAAGCGCGTTGGGATCGTCAGGACGCTCCAACTCCTCAAGAATTAGCTGTTCCTGGCTTCTCTCCGGTTCCTTGATCGTCACTACGCAGCCCAGCTTCTCGGCTACCTTCGCCGCTATCTCCGGAGGCACGCTCTGGTTAATGCTGATAAGGGTGCCTAAGGACATTAGAGTCCGCAAAACGGTCCCTACCGGAACTCCGATCAAAGGCGCCAGTTCCCTGACGGGGATAGGCCCCTGAATGGTGACCCGGCGGGCTCCTGTTACCGCGCCCCGGTCAGGCTTCGCCGGCTTAACGTCTCTGCGCTGCAACCGTGGATCGTTCCTCCGGGGGTCGGACTGCTGAAACGGCCTGCGCCCTCCTTGAGAGTCGCGAGAGTCGCCGCTCGCTCCCGTTTGATGAGAGGTCCCGCCGCTCTTCTGTGGAACGCCGGGCCTCTGGGCAGTCCCTGTCCGCTGAGGAACCTGCCCCTTTCCAGAAACAGCGGCGCCAGTAACGTTTCTTGCCGGCTGTTGCCTGGCGTCTGTTCTAACTTGAGTCTGCTTCTGGTCTGCCTTTGGTGGTATCGTGTTCGGCCCGGTGGCGGTTTGTGCCGGCCTGGGTCTCTGCGGTTGAACCGGGACTGACTTCTCTTGAACCGGGGTTCTTGAACCTCCTGATGGAGCGGCCGGTCCCGCCGCGGCGCGACTCTTGTCAGAAGTCGAAGACTGCGCCTCCTTGGCTCTTGGACCAAACTTCATCTTTATAGCTTGAAGAGCGGCCGGCTCCAACGTGGCCATGTGGTTTTTCACCGGCATTCCAAGTTCATTTAAAGTCGAAATGATGACCCGAGAGTCAACCCCCAAATCCTTCGCGATCTCATAAACACGGATGCGGTTCGCCATCCGGGAATCACCTCCTTGCGTCCGCTTCTAAATCCAGAATCTTGCTTCGCAACTCCTCATAGATAGAAGGAGGCGGAGCCACCTCCAGAACCCTTTCCAAACGTTTGGACTTCCTCAAGAGCTCTACGCACTCAAGGTTGGGGCAAACGTAGGCGCCTCTGCCGGACTTCTTGCCTGTCGGGTCCACCTCGACGGTACCCGAGGGAGTGCGGATAATCCGGATCATCTCCCTCTTAGACTTAACGGTCTGGCAACCCAAGCATGTCCTTTGAGGCAGTTTTCTGGGCATGCTCCCACCTCCTTCAGTTGTCTACATCCTTTCGCGCTGCCCCCTCTTATCCGATCACGCGTGGGCGCTGCTTTCAGCCTTGATATCCACTTTGAGTCCGGTAAGCTTTGCCGCCAGCCTCGCGTTCTGTCCGTCACGCCCTATAGCCAGCGACAGCTGGTGTTCAGGCACGATCACCCGGGCGACCCGTTCCTCAGGGATTACCTCCACTCGAGTGACCTTAGCCGGATTCAAGGCGTTGGCGACAAACACCCTTGGGTCTTCATCCCACTCGATGATGTCGATTCGCTCGCCGCGAAGTTCCTGAACGATCGCCTGGACCCTGCTCCCGCGGGTCCCAACGCACGCGCCTAACGCGTCCACTTCAGGAAGGTTCGCCTTGACCGCGACCTTGGACCTGGCGCCGGCTTCGCGAGCGATTCCCCTAATCTCAACGACTCCGTCCCTTATTTCAGGGACCTCCAACTCAAAAAGCCTCTTTAAGAGCCCGGGGTGAGTCCTCGACAAAAGGATCTGAGGGCCCTTTGGAGTCTTACGGACCTCCAAGACGTATGCTTTGAGCCGGTCCCGTTCTTGATACTTTTCGCTCCTCACTTGCTCTTGGGGCAGCACATAGCCTTCCACTCCGCCCAGTTCAACGATGACCACGCCTCGCTCGACGCGGACCACCTGGCCGGTTACTACGTCGCCTTCCCTCTCGGCGAACTTCTCGTAGATCATCTGACGTTCTTTTTCACGAAGCTTTTGCATGACTACTTGCTTCGCGGTCTGAGTCGCGATGCGCCCAAACCCTCGCGCCGGGATCTCATGCTCAATGATGTCGCCTATTTTGTGTGAAGGGTTGAGCCTTACCGCCTCTTCCAGGGCAATCTCCCGTTTCGGGTCGGTCACCGTCTCCACGACCTGGCGCCGGGAGAAAACGCGGGGGGCCCCGGTATCCCGGTCGAATTGAACCCGGACGTTCTCAGCCGTCCCAAAATGCTTGCGGTACGCCGACAGCATAGCCGCCTCAAGAGCCTCGATTAGGTCTTCAGCTGAAATACCGCGTTCGCGCTCAAGCTGGTTAAGTATCGCCAAGATCTCACCGCTCATTCCTCCCGCCCCCTTCCTCTTGCGCTCTAGGTTGGTACACTAGGCGCACGCTTCCGACAGTCTTTCTATCAAACGCGAGCGTCGTTTCGCCGGCATCGATGACAACTTGCTCTGGCGTGTCGCCATCTCCTCCGGCAAGCCCGAGCAACTTGCCCTCAAAGGATTTCTTGCCGTCTATTGCTTTAAAGAGAGTTACTTTTACCAGTTGTCCCTTAAAGACCTCAAACTCCTTGGGCCGTTTGAGTGTCCGCTCCAATCCGGGCGAAGACACCTCAAGGGTATAAGACCCGGGCATGGGGTCATCTTGATCCAAGTCATCGCTCAAAACCTTCTGAACGGCCGCGCAGAGATCCAATGTCACGCCTTCGGGATGGTAGATAGCTACCCGCAAATACGTCTCTCGGTTCTCAGACGCAATCTCAACGTCCAGAAGCTCCGCGCCCTCCGATTTCACCAGGGGAGCGAATCTTCCGTAGAGCATATCCTCTATCTCTTTGCGCCTCATCCAGATCACCCCGATAACACACAAAAAGTGGGTTCAACGAAACCCACTCCGACGACTTCCTCTCGATAGTAGCTGCCATTGGATCCTACGGAATCCAGTATAGCACAGTAATGAGAGTAGCCGCAAATAAGCGAGGATGGCGTTTCGCGGCAACTGGGCTGCTCGCTCCGGCTAGTCCTCCACCGCCAAAAAGTGTCCTAACCGGATTGCAGTATCCCGCCCGTGCGGATATATCCGGCAGTAGGATCCCCACGGGAGATTGGAGAAACTAGGCAATGCCAGACACAGGCAGGACGGCAAAACTCGCTAGAAGGAGGAGCAGAGAAATATGCCTATCGTCCACATCGACGTCCTTGACGGGCGCACCGTAGAAGAAAAGCGCGAGATGGTCAAGCAAGTAACCGACGCAATCGTGAACTCGTTGAACGTTCCCCCGGACGCGGTCACTGTAATCATCAACGACATGCCCCACCATAACTTCGCTAAAGCCGGAGTGCTTCGCTCGGACCGCAAGTAAGGGCTCTAAGCGTCCGTTGGCGGGCGGACCGGTCAATCCTCTTGACCGGCGGCCGCCCGCCTATGTTTTCCCGTGTTCACCACGGCCCGCGCCTGAATACAATCTAGGGATCTCCACTAACATCGATGAAGTGAGTGAGTGATCTCTATGCTCTTTTTCCCTCGACTCTTCGTGCTAGCCCCTCAGGTCATTGAGACTTTTGGGACGCCGCCAAGAACAGTCACCGTACCGTTATTCATCTGGATTACCCGGGGAGAAGGGTACGTTCAGAATTGCGCCCTGAACCTGTTCGGACTAGCAAAGACGACAACCCTAAACACCCGGGTGTCCGCCTTGGACATGAGCGAAGCTCGGGTAATGGAAGTCCTTGACGGGGAAAACGAGACCGGCCTGCCGCTCCTTGTCTCCAAAGGTGTGTACGCCGAAGCGTCTTTGGATATCTCAGCCCTGAGAGTGCCGGAAGGCAGAACGGGCCTTGCCCGGGTAACCGTCGACGCGCTGGTTGACGGACGCTGTGTTCGGACGCGCCTCCGCATCCCCTACAGGGCTTCCAGACTCCCGAAAGAACCGGGATGGTATGGAGGCGACTGCCATACCCATAGCTCTTGGAGCCCCGACGTTTGGCTCATCCCACTTTCGGGCAGAGCCCGTTACGCCTGGGAAAACGGTTTTGGGTTCCTGATCATGTCCGACCACTCCAGCGGCGTAAGCGATTGGGCGGGGCCCGACGGGTACGTTGCCCAGTGCGACCGGGCCCAACAGGAGACCGGAATACCTATCCTGCCCGCTTTGGAAGTAGAGGCAAGAGACGGCGGCCACTATCTGTGTTATTCGTTGAAGCCTACATCCGCCCAGCACCCGACGGACGGCCAGTACCCGTGCCGGGACTTGGTCAAGGCCGTTTCCCGTCACGACTTCCCGCTCTCGTACGGCATGATCGCCCACCCGTTTGCCGCCAGGAGTCCGTGGGGAGATTGGAGCGCGTACGGGTTCGCCGGCTTGGAGCTCATGAACCGCCAACGCACCGCCAACCGGACTACCGTCCAGGCTTGGTTTGGGCTGCTACGGACCAACCTTCCCCATACCGTCGCCACAGGCGAGTTTGTCGCCGCCATAGGAGGATCTGACAGCCACAATTTTATGCAGCCCGGCTCTAGAGGGTTTACGTGGGCATACATCCCCGACTACTCCGCGCCAGACCGGAGCAAAGTGTGGGAGGCCATACGGCGAGGACAGACCAGCGTCTCGGGCGCCAAAGACCTCGCGTACTTCACGGTAGACGGCCAAATGCAGGGGAGCGTCCTAAGAAGGGGTCCGGGCGAACCGCTTCAGTTTCATTTTCGATACCTGCCTGTCACGGGAAGGCGCTGCACCCAGATCACCCTTATGGACAAAAACCTAAAGAAGGTCTTCGAAACAGTAAGACCTCCCGGAAGTGAACTCAGGTGGACTATGCCGCCGTCCGACCGCGACCCCGAGGATACTTTCTACGTGGCCGCTTTCACCTTCCGGGAGGGAAAAGGAGACGTATCGGAAGTCTGGACCAACCCCGTTTTTGTGTCGTCCAGAGTCTAGCCGCGGAGGTCCGGCCCTGTCAGGCCGCCTTCCCGGCTAAGCGAGAGGTTTGGGTGGGTTCAGGTACCTGGCAAGGAACGCCCAAATCTCCCTTCGGGACTCTCTGGCGAGCCTGTTATCCATACGGTTAAAGATATGGCCGCCGGGTTCGTTCTGGTAAATCTTGTACTCAAAGTCTTTTCCGGCGGCCTTTAAGGCCTTAATCAGGTGTTCGACTTCGAGCACGTTCACGTCTTCGTCGTTGGTATTCGTGTGGATGAGCAAAGGAGTCTGGAGTTTCTCGGCGTGCCAGGCAGGGGAACGTCGCCGGTACTCCCACGGATCCTCAGCCGCGGTCTTCCCAATGTGGTACGGAGCGGAAAACAACTCTTGGTAGGCCTCGCCCTTATACCCCATCCTCGCGACCAAGTCGCTGACCGGAACCCCCGCGTAGGCGCACTTGTAGGCGTCGGGATAGTTGAAGATGTTCATGAGGGTGATCAGGCCGCCGTGGCTCCAACCCAAAATGCCGATCCTCTCGGGGTCCACCATTTCTTCGTTCTCGACCATGAAGTTGCGGGCGCAATAGACGTCTTCGACCTCAAGCCCGCCGTAGTCTATGAACTTGTAGAACTGCTCCCCATACCCGGTGCTTCCCCTGTACTCGGGAGCGACAACTATGTAGCCTTGACTCACAAGCTCCTTCACAATGTGGGCCGATTCTGTGTTGAAGTTGGAATGGACTCCGCCGTGAACCAATACCAAGAGGGGATACTTCTTGCCGGGGTCCGCGTCAACAGGGATGAAGGTATAGGCGTGAATCTTCAGCGGATTCCCCTTGTCCTGAGGGCTTTGAGCAAACGTGTTCTTGGGCGGGGGACCGGGAAACAAGACCTTGTCGACAACTGCCACCCCGGCCATCACGTTGTACCAGTGAACATCGTCTATTGCTTTGGCGAGGACGGCAAAAGCGTGACTGAGACCGGACTGTTGCTTTTTGAGCTCCTGGATCTGCTTAATGATCTCGTCCATCCAAGTCTCCTCCTCATTGATGTTAGGAGCGCTCCTGATCGCGTCAGGAGTCACTCCTTCATTGTGTTAGACATCCAACACACGAGCTCCTTGGAGATCGGACCTGAGATGGATAGCCTTCCATCCTCCCGGACGCCCGGACAACGCGGCGTTTAGGTTAGACGCGAACCCCGCCGCCTTGTCATGGCCTTCGACGAGCGCCATCAAAGTCGGGCCCGCCCCGCTCACATATTCGGCTATGGAACCAAGTTCCCTCGCGGTAGACAAGATCTGTTGGGCGCCGGGTATGAGCCTCAGCCTATAAGGTTGGTGCAGCCTATCTCCCGTCGCCGGCCGGAGCTTGCTCAGGTCGCCGGAGGCCATGGACGCGACCAGCAGTGCGGCCCTGCCGATATTGTGAACGCAGTCGGCCCTGGAGTGGGCTCGAGGGAGCACTTTGCGGGCCTTTTTTGTACTTAGGCGAAAGGACGGGATTATGGCCACGAAAGCCAGGGATTCGGGCAGCGGTACCTTGGCGTACAAGACCCTGCCGTGCTCACTCACAGAAACGGCCATCCCGCCTACCAAAGCGGGCACTACGTTGTCGGGGTGTCCTTCCATGCGTGTGGCGATCTCTATCACTTCGTCGAGAGACAGGGGGTCTTTCATCACGCGATTGGCGGCAAGGATTCCGGCAACTATGCACGCCGCGCTGCTTCCCAATCCTCTGGAAATGGGAATGCCTCGCTCGCGCCCGGTGATCCTGACTCCCCGCACTGGGCGGCCGCACAGCTTCAATGTGTCCGCGTAGCTGGTGTACAGCAGGTTCTTGTGGGGCGACTCGTCCACCTTGGGCCGGCCTTCTTCCAGGATGACCACGCCCTTATCGATCTCCTCGAACTCGGTTTCGTTGTATAGAGAAAGGGCCGCCCCCATGACGTCAAAACCGGGCCCCATATTGGCCGTCGTGCAAGGCACCCTTACCCTAACCATTTTCGAGACCCGCCATGATTTTGTCTTCCAGGACAGAACGATCCGCGGCCGAAGCCTCGATCGGACCGCCCAGTCCGACCGCGATGTCCGGATCCTTCAAGCCGTTTCCGGTGAGCACGCAAACCACGGTGCTTCCCGTTCGTACCTTTCCGGCAGCGTAAGCCTTCAAAAGCCCCGCCACGGAAATGCAGGATGCCGGCTCGGCAAACACGCCCTCTGTGGAAGCCAGCATGCGATACGCCTCGAGAATATGCTCGTCGCTCACCATGTCTATGGCCCCGTCCGACTCTTCCAGAGCCTGAACCGCCAGTTTCCAACTGGCTGGGTTTCCTATTCGTATGGCGGTGGCGATGGTCTCGGGGTGTTCTATAACGCGGTTGTGTACCAAGGGAGCCGCGCCTTCCGCCTGAAACCCTAAGAGTCTGGGCAGTCCTCCGGTCTTCCCGCAGGCTTTGTACTCCTTAAACCCCATCCAGTAGGCCGAGATGTTACCGGCGTTCCCCACCGGGATAGACAGGTAGTCGGGGCAATCGCCGAGCTGGTCGCAAATCTCGAAAGCCGCCGTCTTCTGCCCCTGCAAACGATAGGGGTTTACTGAGTTGACCAACGTAACGGGCCGTTTCTCGGCAATGTCTCTAACGATGGCCAGGGCCTCGTCGAAGTTGCCTTCTACCGGCATGATGTTGGCGCCGTACACGATGGCTTGCGCCAGTTTCCCCATGGCTATCTTGTTGTTGGGTATCACGACGAAGCACTTGATGCCCGCTTTGGCCGCGTAAGCCGCCGCCGACGCCGAGGTGTTTCCGGTTGAAGCGCAGATGATGGCGCGGGATCCGCTCTCCACAGCCTTGGTGACCGCCACGGTCATGCCCCGGTCCTTGAACGATCCCGTGGGGTTTAGACCGTCATACTTCAGGTAGACGCTGATCCCCGGCATGAGTTTCTCAAGTCCGCTCGCCCGGATCAAAGGAGTGTTGCCTTCCAGGAGCGTTATTACTTTGGTGTCATCGGAAACAGGCAGATAGCCGCGATACTCCTCGATAAGTCCCTTCCATGCCATGCTATCTTCTCCAATCAATGTCCCGCGTTTGTGATTGTCTGACTTTAGCGTAACAATGCGGCACCCAACCGTCAAAAACCTTTCTCTCCGCCTTTTCTTCCCCATCTGTAGAACCTTGTGATTGGTTAGAACATGCGAACAAACAACGGCAGAGTTGCCTGTCTCATAACAGACCGAATCCGGGTTTTGATAGACAACTGCGAAGTAGTATTATGAATGCTGAACTCTGGGTGAAACCCAAAACTCATCACCTTCAGGAGGACAAGATGGTCTGGGAGATTACTGCTCTAGTGGGGGGCGGCGTATCCATGGCGGTCGCTGCCTATCTTTATTCCTGGGTCATGGCGCAGGCCTCGGAAAGCGACGCGATGAACGAGTTCTCCGAGGCGATCCAGTCCGGGGCCGTCGCGTACTTGAAGCGGTTGTTTCAAGCGCTGGCGTTCTTGGCAATCGCCATCACGGTTATCATCACCGCGGCTATCGGGTGGCAAAGCGCTATCGCGTACCTGGTAGGTGCCATCTGTTCAGGAGCCGCGGCATACACAGGCATGTATGTCGCCACCCGCGCTAACGCCAGGGTGGCGTGGGCAGCGAAAAGCGGGATCCAGAAGGCCTTCCCCGTCGGTTTCTACGCAGGCAGCGTTATGGGCTTGTCGGTGGTAGGGCTGGCCCTCATAGGCATGACGGTCTTATACATGATTTTTCACGATACAGAAGTCATCCTGGGATTTAGCTTCGGCGCCAGCTCGCTGGCTCTTCTCGCTAAGGCCGGCGGCGGAATCTTTACCAAGACCGCCGACATAGGAGCCGACCTGGTGGGCAAGGTCGAGTTCGACCTGGAAGAAGACGACCCCCGCAACCCCGCGGTTATCGCCGACAACGTGGGAGACAACGTTGGAGACGTAGCCGGAGTCGGAGCCGACATCTTCGACTCGTACGTCGCCTCAGTGGTAGCTGTCATGGTGCTGGGCGCCGTGCTCTACACTGAAGAATACGTCATCTATCCGTTGCTCTTGGGAGCAGGCGGGATCATCGCCTCCCTCATCGGGATGATGTTCGTCCGCACAAAAGAAGGCGGAGACCCGGGCAAAGCTCTGAACATCGGGACTCTGGTCACGACCTTCATTTTCGCGGGAATCGCCCTGATAGTAACCAGATTGGTAGGGATATCCAGCCCGTGGGGCGTTTTCTGGCCGACCATATCCGGACTCGTGGCCGGAGTCATCCTCGGGTTCACCTCAGACTACTTTACTGACATCAATAACCATGCCGTGCAGGACACGGCGGGAGCCGCTAAGACAGGCCCCGCTATCCTCATATTGCAGGGCTTCTCATACGGACTGGTCAGCATCGTTCCGTCTATCCTAGGTATAGCGGGAGCCATGGTTGCCGCTTGGGTCACGGCTACCCACTTCGGAATCGCGGGAACCTACGGCGTCTCGGTAGCCGCTGTCGGAATGCTTTCCGTTACCGGGATGATTGTCTCCGCGGACGCTTACGGCCCAATCGTTGACAACGCCAAGGGATGTGCCGAAGCCGCTCATGAGAGCGCCGAGACCATCCGGGTGTGCGACAAGCTCGACGCGGCGGGCAACACCGCCAAGGCCATTACTAAAGGTTTCGCCATAGGAGCGGCCGCGCTCACGGTTCTGGCTCTCTTCTCGGCTTATTCCGAGACGGTCGGCGTTCAATCTTTGGACCTGCGAAGCCCGGGCGTGGTGGTTGGCCTCTTCCTTGGCGCCATGATGCCCCCGTTCTTCTCGGCCCTGACAATCCTGTCTGTCGGACGCAACGCCTTTAAGATGGTGGAAGAGATCCGGAGGCAATTTAAAGAAATACCGGGGATCATGGAGGGAACGGTCAAACCCGACAGCAACCGGTGCGTTGACATCGCTACCCAAGGAGCCCTCAAGGAACTGGTGCTCCCCGGAATGCTGGCTCTTCTCACGCCGTTGGCCGTGGGCATGCTCCTGGGGAAAGAAGCCCTGGGCGGATTCCTGGCGGGTTCCATCGTGACCGGAATCATTTTCGCCCTGTTCATGGCAAACGCCGGCGGGCTTTGGGACAACGCCAAGAAGTTCATTGAGGACGGCGCACACGGCGGGCCCGGATCCGAGGCTCACAAAGCCGCGGTGGTCGGAGACACCGTCGGAGATCCCTTCAAGGACACCGCAGGCCCGTCGTTGAACACCCTGATCACCGTCATGTGCTTGGTGGCAAGCCTGTTCGGGCCGGTCATCGCCAAGTACGCGCTGTTTGGGCTCTAAACCGGGCTTCCGGCCCGGCCATATCCGACCGGGCAACACCCGACCAAATTAGAAAGGAGCCTCACCGAACCAATAAGGCTCCTGCGGTATCAAGTAAGGGTCCCCGCGCTGGGGACCCTTTATTTCGCCCTAGCCGATTCGGGACTTGCCTCCCGGCATGTACGGCCTCAAGACCTCAGGCACTGTCACGGAACCGTCGGCGTTCTGGTAGTTTTCCAATATTGCGATGAGCGTCCTGCCGATGGCGGTGGCGGTGCCGTTTAGAGTATGGACATACTCGGGCTTGCCCCCGGCGGCGGGACGGTACCTTATGTTCAGCCCTCTAGACTGGAAGTCAGTGCAGTTGCTGCAAGAAGTAATCTCGCGGTAGACCCCGTCAGCGGGCTTCCAGAACTCCAAGTCGTATTTCTTGTACGCTACAGGCCCCAGGTCTCCGCTGCACATCATAACCACTCGGTAAGGAATCCCCAATCCCTGGTAGATACGTTCTTCCAAAGAAACCATGTACTCGTGGGTCTTGGCCGAGTTCTCGGGAAGGTCGAATACGAACATCTCCACTTTCTCGAAGTGGTGGGTGCGGATGAGCCCCCTGATGTCCCTTCCGCCCGAGCCCAGCTCCGTTCGGTAGCAGGGAGAATAGCCGGCGTACTTCAGAGGGAGGTCCGCCTCTTCCAGGATCTCGCCGGCGTGCATCGCGCAAAGAGGGATCTCGGAAGTCCCCACCAGCCCCAAGTCCTCCCCCTCTATGCGGTAGATCTGGTCCTTGAAGAACGGATAGTGACGGGTCCCCTCCAAGACGTCGGACCTGACCATTACCGGGGGAATGACCGGCTTGAAACCCTCCGAGGTAAGTATGTCGAGACAATACCGCACCAGAGCGAACTCAAGGAAGACGCCGTCGTTTAGGAGGTAGTAGGTACGGGTTCCCCAGGCCTTGGCGCCCATGGACATGCTGAGGAGCCCGAGCTTCTCGCCAAGTTCCACGTGGTCTTTGACCGGAAAGTCGAACTTGCGCGGTTCCCCCCAAGTGCGCACCACCACGTTGCCTGACTCGTCGGGGCCGTAAGGCACCTCGGGAGCTATCAGGTTGGGCATCCAGATGACTAGCGAACGCAACTCCTTCTCGATCTCCGCGAGCTTTGCCTCAGCCGAAGACACCTCAGCGCGGATAGCCCGGTTGGACTCAATGAGCCGGTCCCTAGTCGCCTGGTCTTTGCACGTTTTCACTTCTTGGGAGAGCCGGTTTCTTTCTTCCCGTAAAGAGTTGATCTTCCTCACCAGCGCGAGTCGCTCTTCGTCCAAAGAGAGTATGCGGTCGATGGGCGCTTCCGCTCCTCTCTTCTTCAACATCTCCTCGACCAGCGCCCGGTCCTTTTTGATGATGTCTACGTCGAACATGGCTGTAACCTCCCGCACATAAATAAGGAGCAGGCCATCTCCAAGGACGAGATAGACCTGCTCTCGTGGTGCCACCTTGATTCGCGGACCGCGCCGGCTAACCCGGCCGCCTTCCGCCTCGTAACGCCTTTAACGGAGCGCCCGTCGCGGCATACTGGGGAACCTTGCCTTCCCGTTCCACCGCGCGCCTCAGGGGTGCTCTACCGGGCATTCCGCCGTCGCCTCGCACCTTCCGGCGACTCTCTGAAGGCTCCTGCCGGGATATGTCCCCTTCAACGGCTTTGAAAGGACTATAACATATCCTAACCGCGTTGTTAAATGAAACTAGCCGAAAACGCCATCGATCCGAGAAAAACGCCGGAGGAACGGCCTCGCCCCGGCAAAAAGTCGTGACGTACATCTTGGTGGTCCCGCCCTCCGGCGGATCAGCCCTTTGTCGTTCTCGCTAGACATCCCGGTAACCCTTGCGCCGCACCTCTCTTCGGAGCCGTTGGAGTTCCTTGGATATCCGTCTCTGAGCGGGTCTCTCCCTGACCGCCTTTTCGAGCTCAAGGATGTCTCTGGTGTAAGAATGCTGGGTTACCAAACGCTTTTCTTCCTCAGGCCAATCGCCGGCTTCATCGAGAGAAGCCCTGCCGAGACACATTCTGCAAAAGAGGTACGCCGCCCGGATCTCCTTCTGGTACATACCGCTGTCCTGTAGTTCGCCTAAAAGGAGGGCGGCTTCTTTGAGACGTCCGGCCCCCAACAGCCCAAGCGCCCGAATGCAGCGTGCCTTGGGGCTTGGACCCGCCTCTTCCAGGGCCGCCAGGGCCCGTTCGAACATCCAAGAAGCGCACAAAACCTCCGCTTGGAACAAGGGACCCTTAGCGAGAGAAGAAAGGTAGGCCGCGAAGTCCTCTTCCCTGCCTGCTGCCCGGTGGGCGCCACCCATCAGCGCGAGGGCCGAAACCAGGCGGTCGTTGGCCTCGTAAGCTTTCCTGAACTCGTCCGCGGCATCCACATACCTTCCTTCACAAAGATAGACGCGGCCGAGCGCGAACCGGCTCTTGTAGGTGGCGATGCCCATATCCGCGGCCGCGAATGGAGGAACCGGAGCGTTTCCCATCTGCAGGCAGTGCAGGAACAAAGACTCCGCTTGCTGGTAATCCTCCAGGTCCAGGTGGGCTAGGCCCGCGGTATAGTAGAGGTCCGTGAAGCCCGGGTAGAGGTCAAGTCCCTGTTCCGCCACGGATAAAGCCTTGTCGGGTTTGCGGAGGCGGAGCAAGATGGTCGCCCACGTCTTGAACAATTTGCATCCCCACGATGGGCTCCCCGACAGTTTCAGCCCGGCCTCGGCGAAGCAGGATTCGGCTTCGACCAGCCTGCCCAACCTGAAAAGCTCGACTCCTAAGTTAAAGTGGCAGAAGGCGTCGTCGGGCTGCCTTCTCACCGCCTCTCGCGCCATCTCGTAGTTCCTTGTCTTCTTCGCTTTCCTCTCCACAAAGGAGTCCATATACCCTAGGTGGTCCAGGACGATTTCAGTCGCCAGCACGGAGTCGGGAGCGAGCTTCTCAATGGCGGGTCCTATCGTCTCGTGGATTATCCCGGTGAACCGGTAGTCGGGGCGGTTGCGAAACATGCGTAGCGCGGCGGATACCTCTTTTTCACCCCCATCGCCCAAGTAGTTCACGACCTTGACCAAACACCCTTCGGCGTTGGTCTGCATCGCCCTCTTGACATGCCATTTGGATTCGGGACGAAGCCTTTCGTCCGCGTCCAGGACGAGAATCCATCCGCAAGCCGCGTTGTCCAAGGCAGCGTTTCGGGCGGCGGAGAAGTCCCCCATCCACCTTCTTTTTATCACCTTGGCGCCCATTCCGGCGGCTATTTCGCAAGTCCTGTCCAAAGACCCGGTGTCGACCACTATGATCTCAGCCGCGACGTCCCTGACGCTCTCGAGGGCCGGACCGATACAGTCTTCTTCGTCCCTGGCTATCATGCACACGCTGAGGTCCGCCATCCTAGGCCTCCTTCCGCCGGGACGTGAAGACAACGGGTCAGGACACATAGACACCGGTTTTCAAAACGGATGAATGCCGGAACTCAAGACGCATGAGTCGAGGACTCAAAAGCCCGAACTCCGCGACTCACGACGCGCGAGCTTCGGGACTTGAGCTACGGCGACAGACTAGTTTATGTGAGGTAAGGTTTACGGGTCACCGCTTATGTGAAACCCGGGACTTCATAGCCTCAAGTATGGCTTGGGTAATCTTGAAAGCCGCCCTGGCCTCCTCCATGGTCACTTCGTCAGGAGGATGAGCTCCTTCGTCGCCCAGAGCCTTTACCATCCGGGCAGCTTTATATAGGTCGTCCTCGATTATGTGGTTGTCCCTGAGGTAGTCCAACTGGGGACCTGTTGTTGTGTCGTCCTTGGCTCCGTTGAAGATCGCCAACCGGCTGACCAAGCGGCGGCACATCATGGCGGCGGCATTTGGAGCCTCGGCATCGATACAAGTCTTCGCTTCTCTGTAGTCAGATTGAATGTTGGCCGGGAAACTGCTTATGTCCAAGTCATCCGTCCCCCCGCCCTGGCGGTCAAGCGCCTCGGCGGTCTTGGTCAACTCCTCCTCCTCCGCTAGCTTTCCCATTGACTCCGGGATCGGTTCTCCGATTAGCTCGCCCATCACGTCGCCCTCCAAAACAAAACTGACGCAGCGGGTCCGGTGCGTTCCCCCATGGACCCCCTGGGGTAGGACACCGTACCCTACTGCATCAGCATTTCCATCTTGGAGGGGTCATTACACTGTGTTCATTTTGCGCTACTTACCCTGGTCAGTGGTAAGAATTCTACATCTCTTGCGGACCAGTAGTTGTTTTAATACAACTCATCTCGGTCAGTGGCATGAAACCTACAACTCCCGTCGACCAGTAGTTGTTTTAGTACAACTCATCTCGGTCAGTGGCATGAAACCTACAACTCCCGCCGTTCGGTGGCCGATTTCTTACCACTTGCCTCGGCCAGAGGCAAGAATTCTACAACTCCCGCCGTTCGGTGGCCGATTTCTTACCACTTCCCCCGGTCAGAGGTAACAATTCTACAACCCCTACCGTTAAGTAGTCGCTTTCTTTCCACTTCAAGCCGATATACAGGAGCAAGGATGCCTACCCCTCACGCCG
>Ga0134099_1001556_pt1 | contig 21288 bp, 10 predicted proteins | sample 10_taG_2_FD_105482 | JGI IMG/M metagenome (GOLD analysis project Ga0134099, IMG submission 105482) | Switchgrass degrading microbial communities from high solid loading bioreactors in New Hampshire, USA - 10_41_5_180_A2 metaG | ecosystem: Engineered > Bioreactor > Semi-continuous > Anaerobic >...
TGTGAACCTCCTTAAATGTGGGTTTGGTCGCTTTACATTTTACAGGATTTTCACGTTATGCTCTATATTTTTATCCAAATTTAGTGAAAAATGTTGGAGTTCTATTTCATGAACCCCAACATTTATTATAGAACCCTTCTTTTTACACACTAATTTGGACTTGACTTGCATTGATACCGTCTTCATTGATAGTACAATCTGCATTTTCTAGCTTTGAGCGATTGTTCAGCAGGACCTGGAAGGCCTGCAAGTGATGCGGACCCTGGGCAGAAACATGGCATTTCTTATCAATAGCATACAACTCGGTAAGGAAAAATTCGGATTACCCGAAAAAGAAAAGCGTATTTCCACAAACTTTATCAGGTAATAGGCTTATTATCCTGCACCTTTGCAACTTGTTATTAGAAAATAAATGGGGCTGCCTCACCTTGAACTTTCGTTCTTAGTGAGACAGCCTCTTTCTAAGCGGTGCGCCCGGCATGAACACCGTCTAAAGAATAATAGAGGACACAGCCGAAAGAAATAAGTATCAGATCGTAGTGCCGCCGATCGACCTGAGCATTACCGCCAGCAACGCCGTCAAAATCAGGAAAAAGGTGATCGCTCCGTACCGGGTTGACGGAAAACCAAAAGATTGGGTGGAGACGGATGCCGGGAATTACCGGGACACATGTCCCTCGAACTTCTGGGACGACATTACTATCCCATTCTGGTCCATGCCTGAAAATACTGCACACCCGACGCAAAAGTCCAAAAAGCTGATCGCAAAAATCATGTTGGCAAGTTCCAATGCCGGTGACATCGTGTTTGATCCGTTCCTCGGTTCGGGGACGACAAGCGTCGTTGCGAAAAAGCTGGGACGGCATTATATCGGGATAGAAATCGAAAACAATATTGTCTGTGGGCTGAGCAGCGTCTGGAAATTGCAAATACAGATAAGGATATACAAGGATATGTGAACGGTGTTTTCTGGGAAAGAAACTCGCTTGCGGAGCAGATTTCCGAAAACAAATAACGTATGCCGCAATGAATCAACGGTATACGTTATTTTATTAAGATAATCAAATTACCACACGATATTCAGTTTTATTCACCGCGTGTCAGGAACCTGTCAACGGCAGCCTGGCGGACCCTGATGCACTCGTCTATCCCCATAGATTTGATTTGATCGATGAAAGCATCCCACTCGCTCATATCTTTCTGGCCTGTGATGAACTTGACCACATTTTCATCGACCAGGGTCTGGATATCCGCGAAGGTGGCTGAAAAAATGCGGCTTTCTTCTTCCGTGGGAGTAATGTGTTCGCTGATCGCATAGTTGTTATCGGCGTCATAGTCGGAAGCCCAGTAATCCTGGATTTCAAGAGTTTTCTCACTCATCCCTTCGACTTCGCTTGAAGCGGTGAAGACATATTTGGGCCAAAAGTGTCCTATTGCATAGTACATTTTAGCATCTTCACTGGTCAATCCTTCCGGGTTTGCATTTATAAGTGCGGTAAACTTCGGCCTTCCGTCAGACCCGATTGTATAGCTTTGTTCCTCTATGCCGTATTCAGATAGCATGGCTCCTTGTTCGCTGAAGAAGAAGTCAAAGTATTGGATTGCGATCTCAGGATATTCACATACCGTTGAGATAAAGCCGGACTGACCGCTTACATAGCTGCTCCCGTCCATAGCGGCAGGTATACGCCTCTTATCGTTTGCGTTGAGCTTCGGGGCAAGCACACCGGTCAGGGAAAAGTCGGGATCGACCTGTTTTCCGGTACCTTCAATGATATCGACAAATGTAAAGACGTTTTGCATTGCCGCCCAGTCGCCGTTTGCCAGTTTGCCCCATTCCATGTAGAACATTTGCCTGGTGAAGAAGTCGGGGTCGATAAGGCCTTCGGCGTACCACTGACGCATCAAGGTAACGTACTGCTTGAATTCGTCTGTAATCGGACTGTAAATAACCTTTCCGTCTTTGTTTATGAATCCGTTGTCGATGCCAAATCCTGCAGTAAAGTACCGGTCAATACCGTTTGAACCGATCAACAGGGGTGCAATGTTGGCGTAATCCTTCATTTTTGTGAGTGCGTCGTGCCATTCGACATATGTTATGGGTTTTGATGCAACACCGGCTTTCTCAAGCCAGTCTTCACGCATTAGGAATCCAAGGAAAGCTTTACTGATGTCTTCGGCAATGTTTTTAAACTGCAGGACTCTGCCCTGATCGTCCATAGTTTCCTTGTATATGCTGGGTTTGGAGTTGCGAAGCGCCTGATAATTCGGAGCATAGGTGTCCAGATAATCGGTAAGGTCGACAATATACCCATCATCGGCATATTTGCTGACACCGCCGGCAAACAAGCTGCCAACACTGTAAATCACCATTATGTCAGTCAGATCATCGGAGGTGATCATCAGGTTGAATTGCTCCTGTTCGGCAACCAGAGAAGGATGCTGGCAGACCAAACGTACATTTGTCAGCTTTTCGATCTCCTGATAAGCGAGAGAGTCATTCAATGAGGTCATGTTAGCGCCTACAGCTCCGGTTGAAGGGATAAATGCTGTCAGTTCTATTACTGAGTCTGCAAGGGGGAGCCGGGGCTCAACAGGCCACTTGAGTTCTGCCGGGGCTTCGCTCGGTTTTTCGCCGGGCTGCTCATCAGGCTTCGACGTGGATTCCGAAGAAGTTGGGCTGACAGACGGCTCATCGGTTGTTTCAGTACTGTCACAGCCGACAAGAAGCGTTACTAAAATCAGAGAAACAACGATCAGGCTTATAATTCTCTTTGCTGACATTGGTTCAACCTCCTATCAACATTATATAGACTTAATCTTATATCTGGATACTTTAACAGTTTACTTGTCATTATTACAAAACCATTTACATCTGTATATCAGTTTATTTACTTTTTTTACAATATATTGACATGACTTTTATAAATACCGAGTGTTAAAAATCGGAAAAGCAGGTTTATTTTTGAATAAAAACTTTGAAGGGAACAATATCATGATAATTAATGTTGAAGTCAATAAAGTGTACAAAAAGTAAAATTAGTGGTATACAAAACCTCTACTATATGCCAAAATATAATAGGGTTAATTTAAGTTAAGAAAGGATGTTCAATTTGAAGAAGGTTGAAAAATACGGTTTGTTCGAACTACGCATTCAGGGAGCAGAAGATTTTTCCGCAACGTTCTCCCAAGACGGCGAGTCAATTGAAATCAAAGGATTCCAAATCAACGAGCGGGAAACGGCAGTAAGGTTTATGCCCCGAAGGAAGGGAGTCTGGCATTACAGGGCGGGTGATTTGCAGGGCGAGTTTCTTTGTGTTCCCAATACCGGGAAAAATCACGGGCCTGTTGAAAGGAATGGATACCACTTCCGCTATGCCGACGGCTCTGCCTACTTTCCGATCGGAACAACCTGCTATGCATGGATCCATCAAACGCCCGAGCTGATTACACAGACTCTCGAGTCGCTTGAGAATTCGCCGTTTAACAAGATCCGCATGTTGGTCTTTCCGAAGGACATGCCTTACAATAAAAACGATCCCGACCTTTACCCTTTCTTAAAGAAGGATGACGGGACCTGGGATGTCAGCCGGCCTGATTTCGCTTTTTGGAGGCACCTGGAATCCGGCATAGAGAAGCTTGGCGAGTTGGGAATTGAAGCGGATTTGATCCTCTTCCATCCATATGACAGGTGGGGCTTTTCAAAGCTCACGCATGAAGAATCGCTCATCTACCTGGAATATTGCATCCGCCGTTTATCCGCATACCGCAACATATGGTGGAGCCTTGCGAATGAGTATGAACTTGTAACGAGCAAGACTCTCGATAACTGGATGGACATAGGGGAAAAGATATCAAAGGAAGATATATACGGTCATCCTATCTCAGTGCATAACATTATGAATGTATTCCCCAAGACGGACTGGCTCACCCACTGTTCGATACAAAATAGTGAAGTGAAAAGGGTAATACAGTGGCGAAAGGAGTATGAGTTGCCTGTAATAATTGACGAGTGCGGATATGAGGGCAACATCGAGTTCGACTGGGGCAACCTGTCCGGCTTCGAGCTTATTCATCGCGCATGGACGACGGTTGCCTGCGGAGGATACATTACTCATGGTGAGACATTCTTCCGGGAGGACGAGGTCCTTTGGTGGGCAAAGGGAGGAAAATTATACGGCGAGAGTGTTGCCAGATTTGCCTTCTTAAAAGAAATCCAGTATGAGATAGGGGAGCTGACACCGATCGGCGGCAGGATCGACGTTGATTTCGAAAATAGTCCCATCCCCTCCGAAAATCCGGTGATTGCTGCGATTGCGAATGCGGTCCTCAATATGCCGGAATGGGAGAGGAAATTATTCCTGTTAAGGATGCAGCCGGCAGTGAGCAGCAACGAAAACCGCCGCCTGCACTATTTAGGGCGCACATGTCCGGCTTTCCAGGAGATTATGCTGCCCGAGAACGGAGTATACCGCATTGAGGTGCTGGATATATGGGAGATGACCCGCACAGCGGCATGCGAAGGTGTTAGCGGTAAAATAAAGGTTCCGCTGCCGGGAAAAGAAGGAATAGTGATATTGGTTACCCGCATTGCAGGTGAGAGCTTGAATTGAAGTAATGGCGTTTTAACGTATTCTGCTAAATAATGAAATTGCGATCGGATGTTGAGCATAGTTATCGGGGTTAGGAGGTGGAAGGCCGTGGTCGACAGAGAGATGTTGCGAAGGTATTATGAAATTGTGAGGATCCCAATCCAACTTCATGACGAAACCGGGCTTGCCGAGGATTTTGACACTCACGGATTTAAGCCGAATCCGGCAAATCATATCGTACAGGGCTTATTAAAAATGAATTATCCGATTTCATATACCGTTTCGGATGAGTTGTTGGAATGCGGAGTAGTGCGCATCAAAAATTCGAACCGGTTCCTTGTTGTCGGGCCTTCCACAAACCTGGAATTGACGCGCTCTCAGGCTCAAAACATTATTGCCGGGATTGGGCAGCCTCAGTCACGGGTTAATGAGCTTATGAGGTGGCTCAACTCAATTCCAAACTATGATATAAGCCGCTTCAAAGGCAACCTTTGCTTTCTCGACTACGCTTTGAATGGGCAAAATCACGATCCGGTCCAGGTTCCGTACGAGACACAGGGAAAAGGCATTTCGTCAATAGAGATGGATATGGACTATGAGCAGCACGCCAACAGGCTGCTTGAGGATGATATTATATCCTGTATTGAGTATGGAAGGCCTGAAGAGCTGGATCGGGCTTTTACCAAACTGTTATCTGACAACAAAAATGTTCCCTTGATAGCTTCGACTGCTTTGCGTACTTACAAAAGCTTGATAGTCATGGCCATAGGGATCGCCTCCAGGGCGGCTGTGCGCGGAGGACTTGATTACGACAGGATGAACATGATCGTAGAGCATTACCTGCAGAAAGTCGAGGTATGTGAAAGCCAGGCTCAGCTTTCGTATCTTTTCAGACAGGTCTATATCGATTTCGCGCAAAGAGTCGCCCTGGTTAATACGATCACTTCAGATTCCCTTGTAGTCAAGAGGATAAGCAAGGAAATACACTCTCGCTTATATGAGAAATTGACTCCGACAGTAATCGCGGACAGGTTGAACATGAATTGCTCCTACTTATGCAGACATTTCAAGCAGGAAACAGGGAAAACCATAACGGAGTATATAAATGAAGTTAAAGTAAAAGAGTGTATGAGGCTTCTGGATTCGACCGAACTGCCGATAGTGCAGATCTCTGCCTTGTTGGGGTTTTCTTCGCAAAATTACCTCCATACTGTATTTCGGAAGATTACAGGAATGACTCCCAACGATTTCAGAAAAAGAAAATCGAAAGTATAAGGAACACATGATTAACCGGAGGACAGTGATGATATGAAAGCTTATACATATCCTTATCAAGATCCAAATCTTGGCCCGGAGCAACGGGCAGATGATCTTCTGTCACGAATGAGCCTCGAAGAAAAGATGGCACAGGTCCAGTGCTTTTCGGCGGTTCACTGTTTCGGACGTGATGTGGCGGAATTATTCCCGAACGGAGCGGGGCAGGTTTCGTGTTTATTGGCCTCAATTTTCCCCAACAAGGAAGCGGTCGCCGAAATGGTCCGCAGGGACCAGGAGAAGCTGATGGACCTGAGTGAACATAATATCCCTGCTATCTTCCATATCGAAACATTGACCGGTGTCCTGATAGCTGATGCCGCAACATTTCCGTCAGGAATCGGTCAGGCGGCGACATGGGATCCGGATACACAGAAAAAGATGGGACGTGTCATAGGAAAACAAGCGAGGGCAGCAGGATTTAGGCAGGGTCTGGCGCCCGTGCTGGATATTTGCCGTGATCCCAGGTTTGGCAGGTTGGGTGAGACCTATGGAGAGGACCCGACGCTTGCATCCGCTATGGGAACTGCATATGTTCAGGGTCTGCAGAATGATGGGGATTTGGCAGACGGTATCATAGCCACCGGCAAGCACTTTTTGGGTTTTCAAGCCGGCGAAGCGGGCATCCACACGGCACGCACAGCGATCCCTCCCCGTGAATTGAGAGAAGTATATGCAAAACCTTTCCAGGCTGCAATTACCGATGGCAAGCTGGAAAGTGTCATGAACTCCTATGCGACTATTGATAGGGAGCCAGTAGTCGGCTCTAGGAGCATATTGACCGGTTTGCTTCGTGAAGAGATGGGATTCGGGGGGATCACCGTATCGGACTATACTTCGATCGGCCAGCTTCATACCGTTCACAGAGTGTCACGATCCATAGATGATGCGGGATATCGTGCTTTGGAAGCAGGAATGGATATGGAGCTTCCAATGAAGGAGAGCTACTCTGACGGACTCTTGCAGCGTTTTCGCGACGGTTCTGCGGATATCGAGATCCTAAACCGCGCGGTGAGGCGCATATTGATTGCAAAATTCAAGCTTGGGTTGTTTGAAGATCCGTACCCTGCAAACCCGGAGGAACTCGCTGCCGCTTTTGACGACATTTGTGCACAGGAGATAAGTCTTGAAATGGCCCTCAAGTCTATGACACTGATAAAAAACAACGGTGTCCTGCCGATCGATCCAAGGGGCAAAAAGGTTGCGGTTATCGGACACCATGCCGCATCGGCCCGAATGATGTTTGGAGGTTATTCTTTCATGGCTATGAAAGAAAACTCGCTGGGTATACGGATGACGATGGCCGGAATTGAAGTGGCAAACGATGCGCCTATGAAATCGAGCAGGGGCGATTATCCGGGGAGTATTGTCAATCTCGAGCATCCCGGTGTCGAACCGCTTGTGAAGGAAGTCTATCCGGGTATCAAATCCCTGCTTGAAGAGCTTAGAGACACATGTCCGAATGCGGAATTTGTATATGCCTACGGATATCCGTATGCGGGGGATGACGAATCCGGTTTCGAGGAAGCGCTGGCAATTGCAAAAGATGCGGATCTGGTAATTTTAACGCTTGGCGGGCGCTATGGGTGGAACACGTCATCCACATCCGGAGAGGGCATAGACAGCATGAGCATAAATCTGCCGCCCTGCCAGGAGAGATTCATTGAAAAGCTCGCCAAGTTGAACAAACCAACGGTTGCCGTACATTTTGACGGTCGACCCATTTCCAGCGACGCTGCAGACAATTATATCGATGCCATACTGGAGGCGTGGAGCCCCGGTGTCCACGGTGCAAAAGCGATCACTGAAGTATTGCTCGGAAGGTATAATCCTGCGGGAAGGTTGCCTGTAACTGTAGCGAGAAATTCAGGGCAAATCCCTGTTTATTATTATCATGAAAACGGGTCAGGCACTCATACCGGCCCGAGTATTGCATTCAACAGCTATGTTGATGGACCGAGAGAACCTCGATATTGCTTTGGCCACGGCTTGTCATACACAAGCTTTGAATATTCCGGAATAAAGTTGTCTAAATCGGAATTGGATGCAACTGGGTCATTAACGGTTAGCGTCGAGATAACGAATACCGGAAATCTTGACGGCGAAGAGGTTGTACAGCTATATGCCAGGGATTTGTATAGCAGCATGTCACGGCCTGTCATGGAGCTGGTGGGATTCCGCAGAGTCGCAATTGCTGCGGGTGAAAAGAAAAAAGTAAGTTTTACGTTTCCTATGAGTCAGTTTGCCTTCCTTGACAGGCAGATGAAATGGAAGGTGGAAGCCGGTGACATGGAAGTGCTAGTCGGTGCTTCGTCGGATGACATACGGTTAAAGGCACAGTTTCGCATCACAAATGATGCCTATGTGGATGGCGCCAACAGAGGATTTTTTGCAAAAACTGAAGTGACGCCTGCAAAGTAAGGATAAAAAATAAGAATGCGAAATTTACCCTTAATGCTTAAGAAGTGACTATTGTACTAAATTAAAGGAGAGTTATTCATGTATATAAATAAAAAGAAAATATACAGCCCTGCCGATGACCCGCAGTTTCAAAAACCTTATATCGACAACGACGAGCGAAAAGTTCGGGACGGTTATAATATACGATTTATACACGGCGGTTTTGAAGGCACGAATGTAAAGTTTCTTTTCTGTTTTCCGGAGCCTGAACTCTACAGAGGGCGCTTTTTTCAATATCTCTCGCCTTTCCCGGGTCCCAATGAAGAATATGCCTCGCTTGACAAGAAAGGTGCAGATGACAAGATAATCTTTGCAGTAAGCCATGGCGCTTATTTTGTGGAAAGCAATATGGGGGCGGCTCAAGCATTAGAAAAGAATTCCGAACCGACGCTGATTTACCGCTCATGTGCAGCCGTGGCGGAGTATTCACGAAGAGTGGCCGTCGGAATGTACGGTGGCAGCCGGCCTTATGGCTATGTCTATGGCGGAAGTGGAGGCGGATATAAGGCTATTAGCTGTATTGAAAATACCGATGCATTTGACGGTGCCGTACCCTATGTAATAGGGGCGCCGGTTGCTTTGCCGAATGTAATATCTGCGCGCGCCCATGCGGAACGCATCCTTCGCAGAGTTATCCCAAAAATCGCTGAAGCACTGGAACCGGGCGGCAGCGGAGATCCCTATGAGGGACTCAACGAGGAAGAAAAACAGGCTTTGGAGGAAATTACGAAGTTTGGACTGCCTCTCCGCACCTGGCTTCAATGGCGTTATTATAATGACGGCGCCCTTCCGGTGCTGCTGCCAGGTGTAAAGGTTGCTGACCCCGAGTATTTCAAAGTGTTTTGGACAGAACCGGGATACCTGGGATCTGTATCCGATGGGTCTGCACAAAAAGACCGGATAAATATTGAGACTACAGTTGAGGAGGTATTCTTACCTGGGTCAGATAAGGAGGGTCCTGACGGTAATCGTTCTGTTCATGAAGCCGAAGGGAAAAACCGGGTTAACGACGCGTGGCAGAAAATGCTCCGCCAAAGCAAAGGCAAGCCCTCGATTACTGTTAAAAGCGCTCCGACCGGTAATGACTTGTATCTTAGGGGATGCTGTCTAAGTATAAAATCCGGGGAGGCGGCGGGTTTCACGCTGAATGTTGACGGCCTGGACGGTAATAAGATTATAATCGGGAGAAGTTACGGGCAGGTGGATATTATCTCCGTCTTATCAAAGCTGAAACCGGGAGACAAGGTACTACTAGACAATTCGGATTATATCGCGATACAGACCTACCACAGGCATCAGGTCCCGGAAATGGAATATACGACATGGGACCAATACCGTGACGAAAATGGGCAGCCGATTTATCCGCAGCGGTCAAATATAATTGGTAAAGCAATAACGTACAGCGGTGCGGGTTCGATCCAGGACGGCCGGATTCAAGGCAAAGTCATAGTTGTAGCCTGCCTTGAAGACGAATTTGCTTTCCCGTGGCAGGCGGACTGGTATCGAAGAAAGATCGCAGAGGTCAACGGGGGAAGGGAAAAGGATATTTTCCGTTTATGGTACATGGAGCATTGCAACCACGGCGATGTTTCGGTAACTCAGGACGATTTGACGCTGGTTCCGTACTTGGGGGCGGTGCATCAGGCGCTGCTCTCATTGAGTGATTGGGTTGAAAGGGGCATTTTCCCGAATGAAACGACTGCTTACAGGTTAAACAATGGGCAAGTTGTTCCTGAACCTGATATAAAGATGCGAAATGGCATACAACCAGTCGTTCGTCTTCTTGTAAACGATAGTAACTGTGTGCGAATAAAGTCAGGACAAACCGTTTCATTTGAAGCTTATGCCGAGGTACCTTGTGACGGCGGAAAAATCACTGCAATCGATTTCAGTTTTGAAGGAGAAAAGGATTATCCCGTTAAAGGGAATTTCCAGCCCCTGAATGGTGGAAGTGCAGCCGTTGCATGTGTTGAGTTTACATACAACAAGCCGGGAACGTATTTTGCAGTAGCAAGGGTCAAGTCCAACTTATCCGGGGATGCAGAAGACATTTTCACGCAGATATCCAACCTTGACCGTGTAAAGGTAGTTGTTGAATAACTCAGAATAAACATTATAATAAAACAGGGACATGCTGCTATAACCGGAACAACCGGATATAGCAGCATGTCCAATTTATGCTTTTTGCCCGGAACATACGTACACTTGGATTGGCGAATCAATAAATTTAATTATGTTGCAGATTTAGCTCTTTGACCCATGCCGCCAATGCATCTTTTGATGCCCGGTTTAGCAGTCTGCCGGGAAGCCACTTGACCGTATCCGGGCAGATCTCGCGGAGCTTGACCTCTGTCTGGCCCAAACCGCTTCCGCCCGATGTGGCAAAGGGAATGATCGTTTTGCCTGAAAAGTCGTAGCTCTCCAAAAAGGTCTCGATGATCCTTGGCGCTACGTACCACCAGATGGGGAAGCCCAAAAACACGATATCATAATCATCCATGTCGGACACCCAGGTGCCGATTGCCGGGCGAGAGGACGGGTCTTTCATTTCCAGTGTGCTTCGGCTGCTTTTGTCCCACCAGTTAAGGTCAGCTCCGGAATACGGAACCGCAGGCCTGATTTCAAACAAATCAGCATTCGCTACCTCTGCAAGGGCCTTTGCAACATTTGCAGTTACACCGCTTGCCGAAAAGTATGCCACCAGTATTTTTCTGTCGCTCATAATGGTACCTCCTCTTTTAAGTACTTGAATTTAAACAATAGTCGGTTATATTAGTACCGGACCATTCCATATACATCAAGGGATTATCATGTTATCGATGAATGTTATTTGATTATGGCGTTAAACCAAATCACGAATCAACTTGCTCGAATCATTTTACACTTTCCTGCACTTGGTACAAGTCAAGTATTATTATACAACACCAGATCCATTATTGTCCACATGACATCCTGACGATCAGAAATTTTAATAATTTAGTGTGCAAAAGTTGAAGGATATGCTAAAATAATGAAACATACAGCAGTTTAATGTCTTTATGAAGAAAATTGTTGAAATTTGAATGACAGGGAGAGTTAAGATGCACCGCCTGATATCAAAGCTGTAAATAAATCTACCAGCTGGCCTGCACAAGGTCGGATGAATCCCGAAGGAATTTCCTGTTTATACACAGCAGGAGACATTGAAACATGTATCAAAGAAGGCTAGGTGCATTGCATTAGTGCTCCTGCTTGTGTCAGGTTGTATTTGGATAGGATCTTGCTTTTTTTGTGTCACAACAACGGCGCTTTTTAAACAATCGAATCACTCCATGTTTCACATCCAGTTACATGTTAACAGATATGAAACATGCGAAAAAAGTTCCATTCAAATAATTTCCAATATGTCGGCATACAATTTTATAGACGCCCTGTCCAATACTGGTTGGCAATAATCTTGTTAATATGCCAGGAAACAGCGAGACAGGGGAACTGTCCCCCTGTCTCGACACCCCAATGATGTACAAATGGGACTCTTGCAAAGGTTTCGTTTGGAATCAGAAACTCACCTTTTCAAAGGCGATGTCGTTCACTGTTCCAGTATTCGGTAAAGGACTGTTGCGGTTTCAGCCCTGGTGGCATTGCGTTTGGGTCGGAAGGTGTTGTCCGTGTACCCCTGGAATATGCCCTCTTTTACTGCTGTTGATACGTAGGGAAGGGCCCAGGAGGATATATCAGCGGTGTCGGCAAAATCCAAACTCACCTGGGTTTGCTCAAGCTTTAACGCCCTTACAAGCATGGTTGCCATCTGCTTCCGCGTTGCCGTGTCGTCGGGGCCGAAATGGTGTTCACTATGGCCTTCGACAATCCCGTTGGCATAAGCGATGGCTATATTCTCTCTTGCCCAGTGCTCCCGCGTATCATCAAACAGCTTTTGTGTATCTCCCGAAAGACCAAGCGCTCTTACCAGTAAAGTTACAAACTCCGCACGGCTGATATTTCTATCCGGCCGGAATGTGTTGTCGGTGTAGCCGGTAATAATCCCGGCATTAACAAGGTATTTGATGGCTTCTTCCGCCCAATGGCCGGAAATATCGGTTAAACCAGAGGCCGGCAAATCCGGCTCGGATTCGACCGGTGTTGGTTTTCTGCCTTCCTCTTCCCTGAAGACGTTCACCGTATAGACACCGGTGAGCTTCCCTGGCGAAGTAACGGTAATTGTTATAGTGTTATTGCCGGTCGATAGCGGAATCTGTCCGGTTTTTTCACCGGCTGCCAGTTGCTCGCCGTTAACGGTAATAATGGCATCTTCCAGATCGGTAACCGGTTTCAGCCACATTGATCCAAGGTTATAGGGTACTGTCACATTGTAATGATAAGTATGCCTGTCGAAAGCCGGTGACAGCTCGCCAAAACTTGTCTCTATCCCGGTAAGATATGCTTCTTCCTGGGTGATCTGACCGCCTTCCGGCACCGATATGTCCACAACCATGTAATCGTACCAGGTGTAATCATCGCTGATGTCATATGCAGCAGAAAGTACTATCTGGCCTTTTGCGAAGGCTTCCAGCCAGTTGCCGCGTATGTCGGCTTTTCCCCCGCCTTCAATGATTTCCCACCTGATCAATTCGTCCGGAAGTTCAAATTCCCCTGTCCGGTTGCCCTGTTCATCAAGCTGATATGCTGTTGCCTTAAGCCTTACAATTTCGCCTATATTCATTATGTCACTGATGTCAATGGCAATGCCGCTGATTTGGCCGATGGAATCATTTATTACTTTTTCGTTATGTATGTTCTCATTGCCGAAGCTGTCTACCAGGCGCAGACTGACATCTATCAATGCCTTGTCGGGGGCATCAAACTCGTGGGAGAACCCGCCGTCTTCATCAACTCCTGTTTCTTCGCCATTGATATAGACTCTTACAGCCGGCTCGGAGGAATCGAGGTCTTCACCTGGCCTGTCTGTAAAACCTGTGACTTTGACCTTGCCATCCTCACAGCGGATATCATCCAGCAGCAAGCCCGGTAAAGAGGTTTTTATGTAAATCAACACGTTTTCCTCCCACATGTCACCTTCTTCATTTCTTGAGCGAATGTTTATTTCGTTCAAGCCTTCATTGAGTACAAAGGGCATGGACCAATAGGCTCCCTCTTTTTCCGTGACATCTTCCAGGCCATAGAGGTTTGGGTTAAGCCGTACTTCGGAGTGAACGGCGGTATCGCTGATAAAGTCAAGTGTTATATCCTGAACGTTGGAACGGAAATAGGGGTTTCCATCTTCATCAAAGTCTATCCTCACCGTTCCGCTTCCGAAAGTATCGGTAGGCTGGATTATAATGTCCACATTGGGGGTCTTGGAACCGGCACTGTTAATGCCACATATTCGGACATGTCTCCAAGGTAGCGGCTGGGCTGCTGCTGTGCCTCGCTGGCTGTCACTGTTACCTTGTAATCCACGCCTGATACAAAACCTTCCAGCGCTATTTCATACCTTTCCTGCTGCTCCGTGGGGACATACTGGTATACCAGGGTAACGGGTTCGTCGTCCTCGCCGCTGCCGCTGCCTGTTACAGGTTCAGCGCATATCGTGTATGACGCTATATTGCCTTCTACCTTATCCCAGCTGATCTTCTTGCGTGAATCATCAAATAGGTCGTCCTCTACTTCTACATTCTTTGCATATACATCCTTGGGAAGGTAGCCCCTTACAGTTGCCATATAATAACTATCCTGGCGTGAAGTGGTGAAGGTTGCCTCCAGTTCGGATTGCTGGCCCTGGCTGCTATCGTGATAGAGGAAGCTTTCCGTTTCCGTTTCGCCTGAAAGCGTAATAATATAGTCTGATATTCCGTCAATTGCCTTCCATTTCACTAAATATCTTCCATGAGTAAGGGGGAATACTTCGGCGTCTTCTGCCAGGTAGTCATCACTATCATCATCACCGTCGTCACCGCTGCCAGGCGCGCCTGTTTCTGTTTCGCGCAGCGCACAGACGGCAACAAGGATGTCCTTGCCGGTGGTTTCTTCATCCAATCCCTTTACGCGGATGTCAACCGAGTAGCTTTGCAGCCCTTCCTGGGCGGGAATGAAATGTCTCTCCTGCTCCTGGCCGTCCTGGCTTGCGACTGCTACAAAATACCCGGTGATATCGTCCTCATCCACTGCATCCCAGCTTACCCTTATTGCACTGTTTCCTATGGATTGAGCCGTGACATTTTGCGGTGCGGGAGGAAGATTGTCATTTACAACGCTGAATGGCTCCGATTCCGCATGGGTATACAGGCTTTTAACCTCATGGCCCTGTTCATACTCTTTCAGCGCGACCACCATCCGGTAATCACCGCTGGGTATTCCGTCGGGAAGCTCTACGGGTATGGTAACATTGGCGCTGTTCACTTCAACGTCCTGGGCAAGCTTAATCACCAAGTCGCCAAATTGCTCGATAAGCTTTTCCTGTCCTGACGAATCGTCCCGGGAATCCTGGCTTTCTCCCATCAAATATACGTCTGCCTTGCATGTCGAATCCGCGTCAAACCCGTTGATTATAAAGCTGACATCATAATTCAAACCGCCTTTATTAACCACATTAACCGACTCTATTTCCGCCGGTTCCTTGACTTCGTAAGCTTCGAATTCTGCATCGTGGTTGCTTTCTATTCTCCAGGTACCTGCCTCATTGTCTTCCGCAGGTATGAAAACGGCTATATAATTCTTTTTGTCTTTTTCACTGCCACCTTCCGGTATATACTCACTGGTTACCACATTCGCATCAACACCGTTGTAAATTATCGGATACTCTTTTCCATTGGGATCAAGAATGGTGAGTTCAAAATCCTCCACGTCATAGCCGTACCTTGCCTGGACCAAAAGCCCTCCTTTTCCGGTAGAAGAAAATTCGTATTCTTTTTGCGGTTCCGTCCAGTCCAATATAACCAGCCCGCCTGGCGGCAAAGTTTCTTTCGAAGGTTTTACCTCAATGGGACGGAAATTGGTGCCGAATTCAATTACTTCCGTAATCCCGTCTTCATTGGTTTGCTCGATAACCAACAATCCCCTGTCCTGGGGAACGCTGGCCAATGAAACTTTACCGGTCCTCCAGTAATACCTGGCTCCTACCGTGAAAATTCCCCATTTGGCGTACGCCTCTACAAACTGGGTGTTTATTTCCGCCTTGGCTTCTCCTAAAGTTAAACCCGGAGCGATGGGACTCCACGATGGTACCTGCAGCCTTCCCAATCCATACCCTCCGATATAGGGTGATTTGGTCTGATGGTCATAACGGGCGGACGCATATGCCTCGATGATTACAACATCCAGCAGGCTGACTTCTCCTCTTATATAAGCCCCGGTAATCGGATAGAACATCAGTCCGGCTTCGGCACTGAGCAATTTCACGATATAGAAATACAGGTCGCCGCTCAGCTTTAGTTCAGTGGTTCCCAGGCTGATAGTGGCGTCCTGGATGCTTAGCATGCGATTACCTTTAATAACCGGAGATATGGTATCGACAATACCGAAAGTAAAATCCGTGTTGAAATCGGGATATGTCCCGTATTTTACGGCGTCCCGGATGGTATGAAGGTTATAGATGCCGCCGCCCAGTTGATTGATTGCAGCCGGGATACTCGGTATTTGAATAAAGCCGACATTATCCTTATATTCGGCTGCTATGGTATCCGGAAAGATTAAGAACCCAACCGGCAACCGCACTAAAAACAAACCTACGTTTGCCTGCAGGGCGCCGTCCCTGGTATACTCGGTCCTGCCTGAAGTTGTAAACTTCTCCAGGCTGGGAAGTGATAAACCGAAAAAGATACTGTATAAATCCGTAAAGGTGTCAATTTTTAAACGGGCTTCGACCCCGCCTGTTTGCTTACTGCTCACTGGCGCAACGTCTGATAAAAAGGGCCCGATCTTTAGCTGCGGCAACCCAATGCCTACTTCCGTTTTGAAATCTATGGTACCGTCTTCATACACACTGAAGTTATCCACGACTATGTCAGCATAAAACGCGTATTTCTGGACTTCGTCACTAATGTTTCCGAAGAAATCAAGCAAGGTCTTTATAACACCCAGTATATCAAGCAAGCCTTTAAATTCCACCGCATACTGCTTTGTTGATTCATGGTATACTACCCTTAATTCCTGGACGCCTATTTTAAATTTGCTGATTTGCGCATTTACGCCCCAGAGGTTGGGTTTTTTAATTACGAAGCTGTCTGCAGTGAATTTGAAGTTGCCTTCCCATACCAAAGGCTTTGCTAATTGGCTGGGCACGTCCTTTAACGGAACGTCCAGGTAGATCCGGGAGCGCTCGTTGCCCGATATTTCCACCCGTTGGGCTGTGTCGTATTCTCCAAACTCATCTTCATATTTATACTGGTAAGTCTTAACCGTCATTTCACCAACCCCGGCAGCGCCGCTTTCGGTAGTTTCAGCATTTTGCCCAGGTACACCGGCCGGTTCGCAGCCGGTATAATGAAGTAGGCGTTTTCCAGCTGCTGGATATTACCGGTGATTCTCAGCACTTCGGTTTCGCCGGAGGGAACATTGACCGGCTGATTACCCTTGGTGTGATAAACACGGTTTTCGATCCAGGCATAGTTCTTTCCTCCGTGGGACTTCATCTCTTCCACCTGGGTAATGAGCAAGGTGCCATAACCCCGGCGCATGGTACTGATATCGTTCGTAATCTCAAAAGCCTTATCCCTGTAAAATCCTACTACATTATCGTCACTTAAGAAATATTCCAATCCCAGTCCGTAATAGCCCAGTTGCAGGTTGTCCGGAAGGAAAATTGAAATTTCAGTATTGCTTTCAACCGTTACGCTACTGTCCAGCACGTCGATTCTATCCCCATTTGGGTCCTTCAGGTAGACATCCCAGTTGGATTCGTTGCCTTTCAGATAATTCAGGTTATCACCTTTGACCACGATTTTCCGGTAAACTTCATCCTTATACATCTTATCCGGAGTGATCAGGTTGTACTGCATTTTCGGGGGATCTATAAATGAAGGCAAGGCTATCACGTATGCCGTTTCTTCCAGGTAAGTCTTTTCCTCTGAAAATACTTTCACCGTGAAAGCATACGCATTGGCGCCTTCGATTTTACCCGGCCTGAACTTCCAGTTTATTGTATGTATCTCGTTTTTCTTTAAAGAAGAGAGCCATGTATCGTAATTTCCCTGTATCATCGAGACGCCGTCTGGCACATCTATCATAATGCGAAGGTCATTTAAGTCCCTTGCTCCGGGGAACGAGTTGTCGATTTCAGCAGAAATATCAAATATTGTAGTTTCGTCCTCCGGCACCAGTACTTTTTTAGGGGCTGTAATATTTAGGGAAAGGCCATCGGCTATTTTCCTGCTTTCCAGGTCTCCCATGCCAATCATGGTGGAAAGGGTTAAAGTCTGTCCGGCAGGAACCTCCAAGTCCTCCCAGTAAATTGCTGCTGCGCTGTCGGCGCTGCCGAACATGTTTTCATTCGTGCTGTAGTCCAGCCATTCGTTGTACTCATAGTCAAATTTCGTCCCTGAAAGGCTGTTCCAATGGCCGAAAATAACCTTGTCGGGCTTTGCCTCGCCCCATCCGTAGAGCAATCCATATGAAGAAATAGTCGGATTGTCCCAGTTATCCACCGCCTGCCAGTAGAGAGGAACGTTCAAACCGGTAAACATTCGCTCCCCTTTTATGGGGAAGACGTCTCCCGCCTTGACTAATATGGGTGCGTCGTTATTCCCCGCGGTTACGTCAAACAGGATGCGGGAACCTATGGAAACCTGTTCCTCGGCGTTATTTTCTATCTCGTATTTAACCCATACATTTCCTTCAAGCTTGTCGCTACTTTTTGATATCAGCTCCAAAGTTTGTTTGATGGAAACGTCTATTTTGCCGCCATCGTCTTTATAGGTCCAGGTGGAAACAAACTTGTTGCCTTCCTGTGTCGGACCTTGAAAACTTGTTTTAGGCACCAGCACAGTACCATAGGAGTTGCCGTAAATAAAGTCTTTGCCGTTAATCCTGAAACTTGTAAATGAGGTTTCGGGCACGTCCTTTTCATAGGTTATCTGTTTGTTGTCATCACTGGACCGGTTGGGCAGCCCCCCGGTTGTGCGGACGGCAAAGCGCCCATCCCCGGTGTTTATGCTGACACTAAGGAAGTTATCCTTTATTTCCAAGCGTTTAGGTGTGGCGGCATACGCCACGATATCGCTTATTGGCAGGAAACCCATCATGAAGCAGGTTATGACTAAACACGCGATGCTTCTTTTGATAATTCGACCTTTCTTGCTAAACACATCCATCCCCCCCGATTTTCTGGTATCCTGTTATTTCCTTATCGGTTCAAATCCGGATCCGGAACGATCCTCTGCGTATTACCCATATACTGTCCTCTACCTTATCTCGACCTGTCCCACGAAAAATTTTCGCTCCCTGTCCTGGGCATAAAAGGTGTACCAGCCCGGCTGATTGATAGTTACTTTATCCCCGGATATTAATATCCCATCTCTTTTAAAGGCACCTGACTTGTGTCTTCCAGGAAGGTATTTCAATACATAATCATCGCTTTCTTTGCCGAGGACATCAATTTCCAGCTCTCCTCTGCCAATGGAAGCCTCACTTTCGCTCCTGATGTGGACACCGTTTATTATAAGATTCAGGCCTTTAAGAGCATAAACGCTTACACCGCGCACCTCCCGGGCGGTATTGCCAGCCCTGTCAGTCACGGTATACACGATTTCCTGGTAGCCGCCTTTATAAATATCGATGTTGTAATCTACCTTTACTAAATCTGTCACATCCCCATCCATGTTGTCATGTGCAGTGAATCCAGGCTCCACAAAATTCAGTTCCAGACCCTGGTAGGTGGGGTAGGTCAAAGGTCCCTCCAGGGTAATTACCGGCGGCTCAATGTCTATATTATCAACTCTTGCTATAAACTCATGAATAATGCCGTTTTTGTCTTTTACCTCAAAAGTAAATTCTCCGCTTTGATGGAAAACCCTCCTGGTGGAGCGGTTGTTGTTGACTACCTCGAGTCCTTCCCCTTCCGGCAGGATTATTTCTGCAGTTACGGGTCTATTTGTTATCTCGGTATTGTCATAGACTATTTCACAGTCAGGTTTTTCCGCAATTATCCAGCTTACTTCAGCTGTCCTTTCTTCTTCCGGGAAATGGTCGCTTAGCTTGTTTCCCAGCAGGTCTTTAACATCAAATACATGAACATCGTTGTTCTCAAAAGTATAGGAAACCCAGCCGTTTCGATAAGAAGCGCCGTCTCCATAATTAGGGTCCACTTCTTCCCCTACCCAAAGGTAGGCAGTTACTTTACCATTTGTATAATCTTCTGTCGAATAAAATATGTCTAAATGTCTCAGGTTGAAGCCTTTATCAATGTTTCCTATGAGGATGACCTTCTCACCCTCGTCGCCGCTTTCTGTTTTGTATGTAAGTTTGTATTCGCCGTTTTTATCAAAACTAATGAGGTGCTCATTACTGTAGCCCTCACTGGTGTAACCGTTGCAGGAGATCTCAATCGGGACTTCCGAACTCAAGGTGACCGCAACATTTTGGTTGGTTAATTCAATAGTGCTAAATTCCGCACTCATGCTGCAGACACTTTCTGCCACCGTTACAAACTCTTCACACTCGTATGTCTTATTCGCCCTTTTATCTTCTACGCTTGCGGTTATACTATATTGTTCCGGATCTTCAGGAAGTATCAGGCAGTCGCTGCCTTCTCCAATCACACTACCATCAATTGATTTAAGCACATATTTTATTTTCCTTTCAGGAAGGTTGTATATCGATGAACTATGATATTCATCATTTTCGTACGCATATGCGTTGTGATACAGGTACAGATTCTGGCCGGGTTCGCCTTTTAAGTGCCTATATCCAAGCTTTTCACCGAAGAAAGTTATGTTGATGTCTGCTTCCTGTTCCGGGCTTAAAATAAAATAATCCTTGCTAACCGTAAGGGGTTTTTCATGATAAAAACCTTCATAAAACCTAAACAGGTTGTTGAAATTGTACTCGCCGTATTCATATTTCCAAAAGCCTTCCCATTCGGTTTCGGAAGGAGTATGCCTTTTTTCAAGCACCCGCACCTCTACAGTGAAGTCCTGTCTGCCGGATGGCTGGAAAATCTCCATTGTATTGAAGGTAACCTCTGCAGTTAACCCGTCCTCGCTTACGGGCATGTCGATAAATTTCCCTTCCTCATCGGGAGTATTTATCCTGTACTGGGCTGCCCGGATCCCCAGGTCTTCAACTTTTATAGTTACATCAAAATCCTTCGAATCAAAATCCTGTTCGGAAAATGTGATGACCGGCGGCGTTGTGTCTTTTATCAGCTTGACAAAGCTCATTCCCCTTACACGTTTTTCCCTGATGTCATGAGCATTATAAAAGACTATGTGATTATTTGAGCAGCTTGTTCTCTTGTCTGCTATGAGTATATAAAGGTAATATACTCCGTCATCTTTGATACCATAGTCTTCATCCCTGGTCTGCCCGGGTATAACCACCCGCCAGCCTTCATATGTGCCTGACGGGTCGCCTCCCTTTTCCCAAACGGGATAGATATCTTCTTCTTTAAAGGGATAAAGAGGTATGCTGTAATCAATGTGATCCATATATAAATTTTGGCTCCATTGAAAACCCGATGCGGCAAGGTCAATCCTGTTGCGCGAGTTTCTTTCCGAATAGTATTGCGGATTATAATACGGCGACGGACGCAGCATTATGCTGATTTCGTCCGAGAAATATTCTTGCGGTTCGCTGTATTTCTCCTCCAAGTCTCTTAACTTCTTAGCCATTTGTAAAACTCAAAAAAGCCGCACGGCACAAGGCTTTTTCGTGAAATATACTACTGATTTTTCTCCGCTTTTATGGTATAATTTGGTAGGTAAGAAAACAAAAAACCATAAAAGCAGGAGAA
>Ga0134099_1001560_pt1 | contig 21236 bp, 19 predicted proteins | sample 10_taG_2_FD_105482 | JGI IMG/M metagenome (GOLD analysis project Ga0134099, IMG submission 105482) | Switchgrass degrading microbial communities from high solid loading bioreactors in New Hampshire, USA - 10_41_5_180_A2 metaG | ecosystem: Engineered > Bioreactor > Semi-continuous > Anaerobic >...
AAAATTTTGGAAGAAGCAAGCAACAAGCTGGGGGTGAAGATGTGAGCGATTACTTTGTGCACGAATCTTCTTACGTAGACGACGGAGCGCGCATCGGAGAGGGCACCAAGATATGGCATTTCTGCCACATAAGCGGTGACTGCGAGATAGGCTCCCACTGCTCGATCGGACAAAACGTCTACGTGGCAAAAAACGTGAAGATAGGAAGTCACGTGAAGATACAAAATAACGTCTCTGTATATGAGGGCGTAATCCTTGAAGACTACGTATTTTGCGGGCCGAGCATGGTCTTTACCAACGTAAGGACTCCACGCTGTGCCTACCCTCGAAACACAAGCGAAGATTACGTAAAGACATTGGTAAAAAGAAACGCCTCCATAGGCGCAAACGCCACAATAGTCTGCGGTGTGACGATAGGCGAATGGGCCTTTGTTGCCGCCGGCGCTGTTGTCACCAAAGACGTGCCCCCTTACGCGCTGGTAGCGGGCGTGCCCGCAAAGATAATTGGCTGGGCCTGTGAGTGCGGAGTGCCGCTGCGCTTTGCCGACGCACACGCCATATGTCCTGAATGCCTGAAGGAATACCGCAAGGAAAACGAAGCGTGCATAGTTCGAATCAAATGAGGTGAAGACATGAGCGAGCTTAAGATTCCCGTTTTGGACCTAAAGAGTGAGATAAACGAGCACTTAGACGAATACATGAAGGCTATAGAAGAAGTCCTGAGATCCGCCCAGTTCATCATGGGGCCAAACGTAAAGGCCTTTGAGGAAGAAGTCGCCCGTTACCTTGGCGTCAAACACGCCATAGGAGTAAATTCGGGCACCGACGCATTGGTAATTGCCCTTAGGGCTGCAGGGATAGGTGAGAATGACGAAGTCATAACGACGCCCTTTACCTTTTTTGCCACGGCCGAGTCCATCACGGCTTTGGGTGCGATGCCCGTGTTCGTGGACATAGACGAACGCACCTTTAACATCAACCCCGACCTCATAAAGCAGGCCATAACGAAGCGCACCAAAGCGATACTTCCCGTACACCTTTATGGTCAGGCCGCAGACATGGACCCCATCATGGAGTTGGCCGACGCCTACGGCCTAAAGGTCATAGAAGACACCGCCCAGGCCTTTGGCGGCGACTACAAGGGCCGAAAGCTTGGAACGATAGGCTACGTGGGTTGCTTTTCCTTCTTTCCCTCAAAGACCCTCGGAGGCTTTGGCGACGGTGGTTTAATTGCAACAAACGACGACGAAGTGGCAGAGACGGCCAAGATGCTTCGAGTCCACGGCTCGAAGAAAAAATATTACAACGAAACGGTCGGCTACAACTCGCGCTTGGACGAAATACAGGCCGCGATACTGCGGGTGAAGATGTCCCGTATAGACGAAGCAAACGAGGCCAGGAGAAAGGCCGCTCACAGGTATAACGATTTACTAAAGGATATCCCTGGAATAATAACCCCCCTCGAAGACGCACGATCAAAACACGTCTACCATCAATACACGATTCGCGTCTTGGACGGCAAAAGAGACCAGCTTCAACAAAACTTAGCCGACCGAGGCATTGGCACGATGGTTTATTATCCCGTACCTGTACATAAGCTTCCATTGTACAAGGAGGGCGCACCCGTGTTACCCGTCGCAGAAAAGTTGAGCGGCGAAGTATTAAGCCTTCCCATCTGGCCGAATGTAGGGGAAGATGTGCAGGGGGAAGTGGTGGAAGCGGTAAGGGAATTTATGAGGTGAATGATATTAAGACTTGTAAGACAGTTTACTTAAAAGCGGCTTCAGGGAGAAATTAGTTTTATGATAGCCCGTTAAGGCTAAACCAGAGGCCGTAGCGATGAATATGTAACCGTGTCCGAATTTGTAGCAGTTCTGGAAATTGACTGAAAAGGCCACTGGTGTCTAGAATCAAAGCGAAGGCACTATTCTACGGCACGCCGAAAGCACACGAAGGAGGTAACCAATGCGCGTCTGCATGATAGGAACAGGATATGTGGGGCTCGTCACCGGGGCATGCCTTGCCGAACAGGGCAACCACGTCTGGTGCGTCGACATTGACGAAGACAAGATCTCAAGGCTCAATGCCGGAGTCGTCCCCATCTACGAACCCGGCCTGGAGGATATCATCAAAAGAAACGTCTCCCAGGGACGGCTTAAATTCACCACCGACACAAAAGAAGCCGTCAAAAACAGCTTCTTTGTCTTCATCGCCGTTGGGACCCCGCCCGATGGAAACGGCAACGCCGACCTCAAATACGTCCTGCAGGCGGCACAAAACATCGGCGCCTGCATGGAAGGCTACAAGATCATCGCCATCAAGTCCACCGTCCCCGTGGGGACCACCCACAAGATAAAGACCATCATCACAGAAGAACTTACAAAGCGCGGGCGGACCGACATCGACTTCGACGTGGCCTTCTGCCCCGAATCCCTCAAGGAAGGCTCCGCAGTCGACGACTTTTTAAGCCCTGACCGCAACGTCATCGGAGCGGAAAACGACAGGACTTCGGCGTTTCTCAGGGAGGTTTTCTCCCCCTACGTGCAGAGGGAACCCAGAATCCTCACCATGAGCATCACCTCCGCCGAACTGACCAAGTACGCCGCTAACGCCATGCTGGCCACCCGCATCAGCTTCATGAACGAGCTCGCCAACTTTTGCGAGACCGTAGGCGCCGACATCGAGGAAGTCCGCCGTGGCATCGGCACCGACAAACGAATCGGCCCCGCCTTCTTCTACGCCGGCGTCGGCTACGGAGGGTCATGTTTTCCCAAGGATGTGAAGGCCCTCATCCGGTCCGCCAAGGAAAAAGGTAAAGAGCTTTCGATACTTCAGGCCGTGGAATCCGTCCAGGCTTTCAGCGCCATCCTAGCCCGGCGCATCGAGGCCGAGGACACCATCGTGGTCAATCTCCGCTACCGAAGCGGAGCCCTGGGGAGCATCAACGTCACCACCCTGACATATCCCAAAAATCTTGAAGGAAGCATCACAATTCTGGGCGAAAAAGGCACCGTCAAAATAGGCGGCATTGCCCTCAATAGAATAGATACATGGGAGTTCGATCAGCCCCACCCCATGGACGAAAAAGTGGAACAGGCCAATACCAATCCGACTTCAGTCTACGGCTTCGGGCACCTTGACTTCTACAGCCATGTCATTGAGGCGCTTAAAGGCAATACCAACGGAATTGTGGAAGGACGCGAGGGACGAAAGACCGTGGAGATCATCCAGGCGGCATACCAATCCGCTCTTTCCGGCGGACAGATGAAACCCTGTGCGATGCCTAGGTAAGTATATGAATCTCTTGGAGCTTATTGAGTGATACATGACCATTCCTGGAATTGACAAGGCCAGAGAAAAATTTGCGAAATTTGTTCCGAAAAGCAAAACCGTTCGGTCCATATCGGTTCTTGCCGGAGGGACCGCTATGGCTCAATTTATTAATATCCTATTCGCCCCCCTTTTAACTAGAGTGTATTCTCCCGCTGATTTTGGAGTTCTCTCGGTTTATACCGCGATCCTCGCATTGCTTCTAGCCTTCTCTGGATTTGGTTACCATCTTGCCATACCTTTACCAAAGGCAAATAATCGTGCTTTCAATCTATTAGTCTTAAGCATGATACTGCACCTGCTTCTTTGTCTTTTCGTTGCGACGGCAATATTCTTCGTACCCGACAAATGGGTGCGTATTCTCAAATGGGAATCTTTGCAACCCTATTTTTGGTTGATTCCATTGGGTTTTGCCGGCGGGGGCTTCTACACCATCCTGAATTACTGGGCAGTGAGAGAAAAAGCTTTTGGGGTCATATCCAGGACACGAATGGCTCAAAGCATTTTCGGAGGCATCACTCAGATCTTCCTCGGATTCATTGGGCTGCGCCCCATAGGATTGCTGATCGGGCAATTCATAAACCGGACTGCAGGAATCCTTTCCTTGGCGAGCAGTTTCAAGGGCAGGACCTTCCGGTTCCCCCGATCACATCGCTTGAAGCACGTGGCGAAACGGTACCGCCGATTCCCCTTGTACAGTTCTTGGGGCACCTTGCTGAATACCGCCAGTGCACAGATCACTCCGATTCTTCTGGTGAGCTGGTATTCCGAATCTGTAGCTGGATGGTTTTCCCTGGGAAATCGGCTCATAAATCTTCCTCTTTTGATCATCGGTGCGTCCGTTTCCCAGGTTTATTTTCAAAAGGCAAGTGCTTCTAGATTTTCAGGGAATACCGCAAATGTAACAGAGAAGTTCTTTAAGGCTTTGGCGATTGTTGGGATCTTCCCCCTCATTGCCATAGCGATTATCGCTCCAAATCTTTTTTCAACAGTATTTGGAAAGGATTGGGCTATATCCGGACTCTATGTCAGATTTCTAGCTCCATATCTCATTTTTCAGGTATTGGCATCCCCTCTCTCCACTGTTTTTTTCGCTATGGAAAGACAACGCACCCTTCTTGTTTTCCAGTCAATTCTGCTTCTAACTAGGGTCACTTCACTTTACAGCGGTAGGTTTTTTGAAAGCGCCGACCATTCCATCCTTTTTTATGGAGTCGCTAGCGCTGCAGCATATTGCGTTTATCTTCTTTTGATATTGAATATCTCTGGGAACAAGTTGACAACTCTTATGCGTTTCATAGGAAAAATCTCTGTTCATTCGGTTTTACTTTTGCTACCTTGTTTATATTTTCAGATAATGGGGAAACAAATTTTCATGTATTCTTCGGCTTTTTTAGGAAGCTGCGCTTTCCTGTTAGTTTGGAGGAGTTATTTGAAGGCACTATTCAATTGAGATATTCAAGACTTTTCTCTTAAACTGTCCTACTCTTTTGCCCGAGTTATCATATTTCTTACTAGAGTATCTGTATAGTGCTCCCCATATTAGATTCCTTGCAACATTTCTTTATTGAGACATGTATGTCTCAGTAAATCTCAAAGCTTTTATGTGGAGAAATGTTTTGACGACCTCAAAAACCAGTTGGATATGAAACGACTCCGCATTCACACCTCCTCTACTTGGATGGTCGACTATTCGTCCAGTTCATAGCTTCCTTCTATATGAGAGCCCTGTGCAAAAAGATGCGCGACGCTAGGCTTATTGAAAAGAACACTGTCCGGGAACTGCTCTTGGAGATGGAGACGTTGAGTCAAGTTCGCTTTTTGGGCAAGTACGGGCATATTCTCATGGAAGTTACTAAGCTACAGCGTCAAATTATGGAGAGGCTGGGGGTTGACCCGGAGCATAGTTAAAATTTTTCGGGAATTTAGGTTGCAGAGGAACGACAAGACGTCCTGATAACCATGAATGACACAAAGAATCGCGAATTGCTTGTCTCAGACGTCTTATTTCAAACTCCAACGGACAAATGGATTAAGGACGATTCTTTGCCGAACCAACCGCTAGAGACATTTGATTTATCTCAGGTTCCTGTCAATATCGCATGTGTAAATCATATTATCCCGATCATCTACGGAAGCAGATTGGATAGCGGCAATTATATAGATGCTCAAGATTCTAAAGTTAAATTAGGCCTCGATATTTTTGGGAGCGCCTTTTTTATGCTCACGCGATACGAAGAGGTCGTTAAATCAGTCAAAGACGAGCACGAGCGCTTTCCGGCCCGGGAATCGCTTGCTTACCGTGAGAGCTTTTTAATGCGCCCGATAGTAAATGAATATCTGGAGATTCTGTGGTGGTCCATTAAGAAGCTTTGGCCTGGACTTGAGCGTAAAAAAAGAAGCTACAGAGTATGTTTCAGCCATGACGTGGATTGGCCTTTAAGCGTCGCCGGCAACAATCATCTAAGGGTGTTAAAGACCGCAGGGGGAGATGTCTTAAAAAGAAAAGATGTGCAACTTTCGACGCGCAGGCTTATGTCGTTGGCAAAGGTATGCACGGGAAACGTCGATGCGGATATCAGCAATACCTTTGATTTCATCATGGACGCGAGCGAACGAAAGGGCTTAAGGAGCGCTTTTTACTTCATCGCCGACCATACGGCGGGAAGAATCGACGGAATTTACCGCCTTGAAGATCCCTGGATTAGAAAGCTCATGAAAAAGATCTGCGGGCGGGGACATGAAATAGGGCTGCACACAAGCTATAATAGTTTTCGAAGCACGGATCAGGTGAAGAAGGAGTTTGAAAGGCTTATTTCGGTTGCGGAAGAAGAGGGGATTTGCCAGGACGTTTGGGGCGGAAGGCAGCATTACCTGCGCTGGGAGGCTCCGACGACGTGGCGGGCGTGGGAGGAAGCAGGGCTAGATTACGACAGCACATTGACCTTTGCGGATCACGTCGGATTTCGCTGCGGAGTGTGTTTTGAGTATCCTGTTTACGACATTCTGCTGCGGAAACCTTTAGCCTTGCGCGAAAGGCCCTTGATAGTGATGGAAGGAAGCATGCTGGGAGGCCAATATATGGGACTTTCGTATGAAAAGTCCTTGTCTTTGATCCAAAAGCTGGCAGAAACGTGTAAAATGTTTAATGGCGACTTTACGTTGTTATGGCACAACAGCAGCTTGCTTTCAAGGAAGGACAGGGAGCTTTACGGTAAGGTGTTGGTGGGGGTTTGAATTTGAGGTGTAGTCGTGAAGGCGACATAAAAACTTCGACAGTATCATATACCGTATCATTTTTAATGGCGACATTCTTTTATTGTCGCCTATCGGCTAACTCCTAGACTAAAGTTATAATTCCCCAGCGAGGTGATGGGATGTTGTACTGGCAGGCAGGGATGGCTCTATTAAAGTGGGCATGCGGTAAGGTAAGAGTGCTTTTGGATTAACTGGAGATGGGTTGTATGTCGCATACAGCGAGGAAGAAGTCTAATGCTGAAAGAAAGGCGAAACAGCGATCTGTTTTATTTATTTCCGCCCTTGATGTTTGGTCATTAGGCAATGGAAAAGGAGGTCCTGCTCTTTATAACACCTTAATCGGCTATGCGAGCAGGGGATGGAAGGTTTATTTCATAACGGGAAATCGTGGTGATATATCTGGACATGACCTTCATGAAAACATTAACATTATTCGTTTTGATGCTCCTTGGCTTAAAAAATTGATGAAGATTAAAAAAATCGGTTTTTTTGCCAAAGCTATTGCCAAAGCTATATGGTGGTTTTATTTTCAGATTGTTTCATTTGTTATCGCAATTTACATGGGGCGCAAACATCAATTTGACGTTGTTTATGGGTATGAAATCTATGGAACGCCTGTTGCTAAGCTGCTATCTAAGATTTGGGGTGTGCCCATGGTTTCGCGTTTCCAGGGAACAATTTTCGGGGTTCGTTGGGATAACAAAATATTTCGCAACTTAATAGCTTGGGAACACTTTTTGGGGCTTCGAGTCCCTGCTGACCTCATTATTATGACTAATGATGGCACTCAAGGTGATAAAGTGTTATTGGAACTTGGGATTGACATGCATCGAGTAAGGTTTTGGATGAACGGAGTTAGTTGGGATTATTTTAGGATATTACCAGCGCAGGCTGAAGCTAAAGAGAGTTTAGGTATTGGAGCGAAAAATGTATTGCTTACTTTGAGTAGATTGGTCAGTTGGAAGAGGGTAGAAAGAAGCATTCGAGCTCTGCCGAATATAATATGTGATTTTCCTAATACTTTATTATTCATAGTTGGCGATGGCCCAGAGAGAGAAAGCTTGAAAAAGCTTGCTCAAGATTTGGGTGTTGCTGATCATGTCTGTTTCGCTGGTGCAATACCATACAATGAGATAGCGAAATACTTTGTAGCAGCGGATATCTTCCTTTCCTTTTATGATTGCTCTAATGTAGGTAACCCTCTTCTTGAAGCCATGATGGCCGGTAAGTGCATTGTAACCCTTAACAATGGCGATACGGGACAGTTTGTTAAAAATGGGGAGAATGGAATATTACTCGAACATGAGGATCTTCCCCGGCTTCCTGAGGTGATCAAAGGGCTTTTAGCTGACGAAGAGCGCCGAAGATATTTAGGAGCTAATGCTCGCAAATTTGCCGAGGAAAACTTCTGGACCTGGGAGGAGCGAATAAGAGCAGAAATAGCAGAAGTAGAAAAACTGGTAGCACGGCGAGCTGGTAAATAAAATTACAATAATTACATGAGATTATTTCTTGGATTCAACTTATAAGTGCAACGAGCTTAACACACATGAGTCTACAATTGCCAGCCTCTTCGACGAAGATTGCCGCAATATGCTAAAGCTGCCCGAGAGTTGTTACGAGGTGGCAACCTACGTTACAGTCAAGACCAACGCCTACGCCAAATTCAGCTTAAATGCAGGTTGCCACACCTATTCGACATCCCCAAGGTACGCAAACAGCCACCTGCTAGTAAAGTTGACTGCCCACGAAGTCATCGCCCTGGATGAAGATTGGCGACAGATAGCAAACCATAGGAGATTGTACGGGCCCAACTGTCAGGAAAGCATGAACTGGCTACCTTACCTCGCGCAGATAGCCAGGCGTCCAAGGGCGCTTAAGTATTCAGGCATATACGAGTTGCTCCCCCAGGCCTTTAGGGAATACCTGGACGGCTGCGACAAGAATGCCTTGGGTCAGTCCCTTAGAGCTTTGGCTCTTCTTTGTTCCAGGGGAAGTTTTGAAGTGGCAGTAAACGTAACGGCCGAGGCCGTACGTTTGAAGGCACAGGACCTCGACAGCCTCTTGGTCATCTATAGCAGGATGACGGACATACGCCAGTTTGAAGCAGTTATATCACCCGCAGGGACACCTAAACTTGCTGCTTTAAGTCTTGACGCTAAAAGCTACGACGAAGCGTTCCTTAAAAGGGAGAAGGAAGGTAGCGTAAATGCTTAAAGATGAGATAACCGCCTACTGTAAGGCCTTAAAGTTGGGTCAAAGCCTGGTAGAAAACTATGACAAGGTGGAGGCGGAAAGCCACGAGGAATACTTGCTCCAAGTTTTAAAGCTGGAGGTGGAACGCAGAAGAGCTAACCGTAAAGAAAGGAGGCTGAAGAATGCCGGCTTTTATGCCATGAAGACCTTTTGCGGCTACTCCTTCGACGAAGTCAAGCTCCCTTATGACCTCACGCCTCAGGACCTGAAGGATTGCAGGTTCGTGGAGGAAAAGAAGAACTTAATCTTCTATGGGAATGTGGGGACAGGAAATTATCGAAAGTTTTTGGTTATGGAAAGATCTTCAATAAAATCCAGCTAAACAAAGAGGACTTCATGAAAAATCTTTCCATAATAAATTACCGGCAGAATTCCTGTAACCAATATAGCAGATCTGTATTTTCCTTCCACATAGGGATATCTCCTGAAATTAACTCCGGATACGCGGATTCCAGCGCGGCTCTCTTAAGCTCGTTATCTGCCTTAAGATAGATCTCAGTAGTAGTGATACTAACGTGGCCGAGAAGATCGCGGATGTATATCAGGTTCACCCCCGCCTCAAGAAGATGAATTGCCTTTGTATGTCGGATCATATGCGGGTGAATAGCTTCAGGGAATATCGTCTCAGGGTGATTTTTCCTTGCCATTTCAAAATATTTCTTCAGGATATACGCGATCCCGGGTCTGGTAAAAAACTGGCTCCGGCTGTTGTGGAAAAGGGGACTTTGCTGTCTGCCATTTTCCAGTAAATGGCTTGCCTCCATATATAGCCGTAGAAGATGTTTGGTTTTGTCCATCAAGGGAACGCTTCTCATTTTTTCACCTTTACCGGTCAACGTTATAATCGCCGGTTCCGTCAGTCTCACGTCTTTCACTTTCAGATCTATAAGTTCCTGCACCCTCGCCCCGGTATCATAGAGAGTCGACATTATTGCTAAATCCCGTAGTCCCCTTTTTGTGGAAATATCCGGTTGCTCCAGCAGGAATTTCAGGTTTTCTTTTGTCAGATGTTTGATTACAGAATGTTGTTTTTTCTTGAATGGAATTCCAAGGATGCGCTGGCTTTCAAAAAGGATCTCGGGACACTCTGACTGCGCATACCTGTAAAAGCTGTGTATGGCCGCAAGCCTCTGGTTTCTTGTGTTAATGCTTACATTTCGTATCTTCTCAAGCCATGCCATGAAGCATCGAACCCTGTCAGCGTTGAGGCTTTCGAATTTTATAAATTCCGGCCTTATGTCATATTCCTCATCAAGATACAGAAGAAGCTGTTTAAATGTATCCCTGTAGGACTTTATGGTGTTGGAGCTTACGTTCCGCTGTCCAGGCAGGAAATCGGTAAGATAGCGGGTTAGTGTTCTGGCGAAGTCAGTCTGTTTCATTGGATCCTGTCTCCGGTATCAACCAGGAACAGCTTTCTTCTACCTTTGCAGTTATATCTGGATAAAGATCTGCCGTCAGTCGCAGATATCGCTGGCTTCCGCGCATGTCTTCATGCCCGAGATATGCGGAAAGATATGGGAGACAGTTGCTTAAGTCTCGACCGTTCAGGACCCATTTCTTCAGGCAATGTACGGCAAAAGTATGTCTCATGTCGTGAAGGCGAGGCCCCTTCCCGGAATGTGATATCCCCGCCTTCCATAGTATCTGGCGAAATAGCGAAGATATGGTAGAACTGGAATAACTGCCTCCATAAGGTGACGGATAAAAAGGATCTTTGCCAGCCCTGCAAGCAAGCACTGACATCCTGTGATCGTGACACCGCTTTCTCAAGCTGTCTGACATGGGAATAAGCCGTTCCTTGCCGAACTTTGTGTCGGCTATGAATAATGTACCTTCTCTTAGGTCAACATCATCTATAGACAGATTTAAAGCCTCTGAGATCCTGAGCCCGCATCCATAGAGCATCCGCATTATCAGTGGCAGTACAAGATGTCTGTAGGGTGCGCTGCTTTCGGATAACTGTCACAAACGTTGAGTATGGACAGCAGTTCTACCTCAGAAAATATATACGGAGTGTAGGAATATCTGTCTATTGTGACAAGACCTCTTGGGTATATATAAGCCGGATAGCCGATGCGGTTCATATATTCGGCAAGTCCCCTCAGGAGAGAAATCCTGTGGCTCTGGTTTGAAACAGTTTCATTGAAGGTGAGCTTCGTCCACTCCAGGACCAGTTTTTTGGGTAGGGAGACTTCCTCCAATCCGAAGGACTTTACAAAAATATCAAATCTCTTGAGCATTGCTGCTCCTTTCCCGAAGTTATAACCTACAGCCTTTTTTTCTTCTATGTAACCCTGGAGGGGGCATGAGAGTATGCTCTGAAAAACGAATGGATCACTCATGAGAAAACACCTTCTCAGGATCGAGTGCGCAAGCTTTTAGTCCATTCATGTCCGTGCGCAGGTATACTGCGGTGGATTGGGAATTCAGATGTCCTAAAATGTCCGATATTACGGGGAGAGGAGTTCCCTGTTCCAGTAGAGTACTTGCCAGAGAATGGCGAAGAGAGTGCATTCCGTGGCGTTTCCCCTCAAGGATTGCGATACCAGCAGCTCTTGTGTATTTTGTGATTATGTTATGGAGATTGGCGTTCTCCCCAAATGCGGTATATGGCGCTTGCAACCTGATAAAAAGGTGATGTGAATCGCTGATAGGTCTGCCATTTTTCAGGTAGTCGATAAGAGCCCATCCTATATCATCCAGTATGGGATATGTGACACTTGCTCCGGTCTTCTCCTGGACGAAGCTTATTGTCATAGACCTCCAGTCTAGATCTGAGAGTTCCAACGCTTTTATATCTCCTACGCGGATACCAAGTTTTGCTACCATAAGGAGTATGGCATAATCTCTTTTCCCCTTTGGATTTCCACGGTCTATAGCGCTAAGCAGTTCTTTTACCTCTCTCGGGTCCCATGTTGAAGGGATGGCGGGGTAATAATAGCGGCTCTGGGCAGGGACAGAGGCAGACAAGTTGGCTTCTGTGTAACCGTCTCGATACAGGAACTTTAAAAAGACCCTCAGGGTTGTAAGGATTGATGCGATGCTTTTCTCATGCTTGGGGAAAATTGTCTTTACATAATCCGATATGATTTCCGGTGTTATCGAATTTACATCCTTTACATTCCGAAGGGCCAGGTAGTCCACAAAGAAGAACAGCCTTTGGAGTCGGGTACGCATACCGCGACTCGAATATTCATTTGACGCGCAGTCCTTTTCATAGGCTGTAAGAACATGTTCAAACTGGGGTGGTTTGATATATCCGGCTTTCTTTACTATCCTGCGGACAATGATGCCATGCAGCTGGTAATCACCAAGGAGTCGTATACAACGAATAGCATGCTTTGCTTTTTTGGGAAAAGATTCCTGATAGTAATTAACTTTACAGCTGTACTGTTCTTCCAAAAACTTCTTCCCTAGATCTTCAGAAAAGTATAGTTCTCCCCGTGTCTCAGCAAAGGCAATGAATCTTTTGAAAAAAGCTCTGAACCCACATATGGAATTGTAGGAATAACCAAGCCTTTCCAGTTCAGCAATAACTGTTGAAACAAGTTCCTTGATAGTAAGTCTCATCTCCATTTTAACCTCCTGAATAAATTTGATAGAATCTATTCTGAGGTATTATGGAAAAAGATAGAAGGAGAACTATTATGGTATAGGGACTTAGAAGGCATTTCTTTCCATAACCAAAAACTTTCGATAATTTCCTTTATGGAAAGCTTTCCATAACGGAAAAACGCACCTTGCCACGGCCATAGGGGTTGAAGGATGCAAGAAGGGTTTAAACGTCAAGTTCTTCCGTACTGCAGCTTTAGTGAACATGTTGGCGGAAGCAAAGAGGGGAGGTGAGGTATCCAGGATTTCAAAGGGACTTTCCAAGCTGGACCTCTTGATCTGCGACGAATGGGGATACGTACCGCTGGATCGCGAGGGAGCGCAGCTGCTGTTTCAGGTCATCTCCGACTGCTATGAACGCATAAGCGTGATAATAACGACGAACCTTGAGTTCAGTCGTTGGGGTAGCATCTTTTGTGATGAACAAATGACGGTAGCAATTATAGATAGATTGATACACCATAGCTACCTATTGATCTTCGACGGACAGAGCTACCGCATGAAGCAGTCGCTCATGAGGCAGTCGGAATAGGGTAAAAAAATTCCCCACCGGTGCCTGGGGAAAAACCTTTGCAAAACCGGGGAATTTGGGATTGCTAAAAACAACCTGCCCCAGTGCAAACGCTAACATAAAACTGAGCCAAAAACGGCAGTAGTGCTCACGTAAAAGTGGGCCACCCCAACCGAAAATCCTCCTATCATACAATCAGGTCAGACGCATGAGGGAGGAGGAACAAGGATGGTGGTTGGGGTGGACCAGTACAAGCGTATCAGAAAAATGGCGGCAGAAGGCGGACTCTCCCAGAGTGTTTATTGCAGACTAAAAACGGACAACAGGAGGAAAAAGGGCTTGCAAAAAAACAAGCAACAGGCCAAACCCAAGGGAACTGCTTCGTTCAGCTACTTCTGCGGCGAAGGAGGGGTGACATTTTCCCTGTCCATTGACACTTTACTTTATTGTTCTTTTTTTTTGAAACTAGATGTTTTTCGTTATTTATTGTCGCCAACGCAAACCCAATCATGATCCACATAGGAAGAACGTATATTACGGAGCTTGCACTAACCGCCGCAAAAAAATAGCCAGTCATACTTGTTGATAATGCACCACAAAAATATCTTGCGATGTGATTTTCTTTGTAGGTGATACTTTGCTTATATTTGAAATATTTTTTATATAGTTGAACTGCAATAAAAATATACCAAATTATGAAGCCGCCGCCTGCCAATAGCCCCCCCTCTACAAGCAATTCAATCCAAAAATTATGCATGCTTGTAATCCTAGAGCCTTCCTGCTCGAAAACATATCGAGAGGCACCAGCACCTACGCCCAATCCATAAGTTCTCTTTAGTTCTTCGATTCCTCTGACTATAAGGTATTTCCTCGTGGAAATCGAATCACCAGCATGGCTTGTTTTATTAAAAGCAATATAATCTTTAACTGCGCTAAATGTTGACATTGCTTCAGCGACTTTCTTGTTATTTGCTATTTGCGGGATATTAAAGAATAATACTCCCAAAAAAACACCTATAGGCAAGTAGAAAAAAAAGATTTTAAATGCTCTCTTCGCAGAATGCGCAAAACCCCAAATTATTAGAGTTATAATATACGCTAGTAAACAACCTCTTGAACCAGCAGCAATGATAAGCAATAGTATAGTTAAACTGCCAGCAAAGCGAACCCATTTTTTGGGAGAAAAAAGAAAAAAGGGTAGTATAATTATCAAAACACCTGCTAGATTATTGGGATTCCAATGAAACCCCGTAGGCATTGAACTTTTGTAGGCTGTGACGATCCCACCTTGTCCGCCTCTTCCTACAAGATCCAAATATTTTGAAAACGGGGAAACGGGGAGTCTAAAACGTGAAATAACCTCCAAGACCGAAAACCCAATATCTGCCAAAGCGACAACGACTAAAGCTTTAAACACCCTCGTTTGTTTATAAAAAGAGTCCATCCAATACAAAGCAGAAAAAATTATTATCCCTCCGAAGAAGAGATATCCAAGGTAGACATAAGAATAAGTTCTATTTATACTCCAGAAGACTGACAACACATACCACACAAAGAAGAAAACATAAAACCTCCACCCTCTAGAAGGAATTAAAGAGTATCTATTAGAAGCGGTAACCGAAAAATGCAGCAATATCATCACAGGTACCAGTGCCACGTGAAAAAGGTATAATTTCCCGTAGCTAACACCGGGACCTATGAAAGCCAAAATGTATAGTATTGAGACTAAATGAGTCGTATTAATCTTAATCATGATTTTTCCTCGTTTATATTTTTATCTTCCCATGCTAGCCTATTATAAACTTTTTCCATTTCTTCAAGATTTGCTTCCCAATCAAATTGGTCTTTTACTCTCTGCCGGCCATTTTTGCCCATATTCCTTCGCAACTTGCTGTCCTTAACAAGTTTTATAATAGATAAACCTGCCTCTTGGACATTTTCTATCTTCACAATCATCCCTGTTTCTCCATCTTTGACAACTTCCGGAAGCCCGCCCACATCAGAAACAATTACTGGAATGCCGCAAGCAGAAGCTTCGATAATCGCTACACCAAAACTTTCACTATCCAGCCTACTTAAAGCGACATAAACATCCATGTATTTTTCTTCCTACAAGGTGTTCATCATCGTCGATAAAACCGGCAATCGTCCACTCCTTTCCAAAACTACGACATTGCATCGCCCACGTCAAGACTTCCCTTCCAAACCCATTGCTCCAATAACGTAAAGCTTTTTCATGCGCCGTCTCCCCGTTATCGTTGTTCTCCTAAAAATTCTTCCATCGTTACATGGCCTTTCCCCGAAATACCCTCTCTTCGTAAAACCTTGAGCAGCGTTTTGAAAAGTATCAGGATGTCGAGCGTCAGCTTCTGGTGATCCACATACCATACGTCCATCTGAAACCGATCTTCCCATGACAGGGCGTCCCTGCCGTTAACCTGGGTCCAGCCTGTTATGTCCGGCCTTATCTCCAGGTGTTCCGTCTGTTTTGGTGTGTAGCACTTTATATATCGCACATGGAGCAGCCTCGGCCCCACCAGGCTCATGTCACCTTTAAGGAGATTATATAACTCTCGGGGAGCTCGTCAAATGTCCGAGATGCCTCGACCGCGTCAAGTTTTTGTAGGATTTTTAGGAATCACTCCCATGTATCTTAAGGGGCAATGTCTTTTAGGTTAGATAAAAATCAAACCCGCCATGACATATGCCCTTTAAGGTCGTGTATAAGGGCGTCACCTTTCCCGTTTTAAGTACCGTTATGCTTCCAAGCTCGCTTGCAACGGGACCTAAGATCTCCTCCAGGTTCAAGGTGAATTTGTGTCTTTTGTCCGCATTCTCACCTTCTTGGTCTTTTATCTTTACCTGGCCTGCCGTTTCTACCAGCTTTATGGCCCCCGCTTCAGTCAACCTTTCGTATTTATCCAATCCTAATGCTTTGTCCAGGGGGTAGATGTACGCGTTTCGCTTTTTGTCGTAATAATAGGTCCTGCTAAAAGATATATCCCCAAAGATGGTATATAAGCTCCTTCTGTCTTCACGCCTTTCTACGATCAGTTCCTTTTTCCTTTCGAGATGTTTTGTCGTTTAATATGGCTTCGTCTGCAAGCTCAAAGTAAGCCTTTATCAGTTTTCGGATAAAAGCCTTCATGATCCGAGAAAGTTTGTCTTCAATTTCCGCTAACGTCCTGACCTCGGAGTTATCGAAGAATTCAAGCAACTCCTTGATGAAGTTTGGTGCTTCTGTAGTAAAATATCCTTGTTCAAGTTGGGACCCTCCTTTATGAGTTTTTGTGTGCTACAAAGATTCTACCAAAAGGAGCGGTCCCTTTATTTTTTTCCTTAAAAATATCCTACAAATATTTTACGCTATCCGTTAACTGGAAAGTCTTTACCAGAACCAATATTGCCAGTATTATTGTCACGTAATTTAGTCGTTGATGTGTCGTGAAAGTGAAGGCATGGATGTCAAATGTTTGATATGGTTTCAAGTGGAGGTATTGATCAAATGAAACTTGCGATTCTCGCTGCTAGAAATTCCATTCATACTGTACGATGGGTCAATGCACTTGCCGAAAGAGGTCATGAGGTTTACTTGCTGAGCATACAAAAAGGCGGAGATACTTTGGATGAACGGGTTAAGGTGTACTACCTTCCCGTAGCAACTCCAGCCGGGTATTATTTTAACGCTTGGACTGTCAAGAAATTATTGTCAACTCTAAAACCGGATATCTTACATGCCCACTATGCCAGCGGTTACGGCACTTTGGGACGATTAAGCGGTTTTCATCCTTATATTTTATCTGTGTGGGGCAGCGATGTTTATGACTTTCCACTTAAATCACCAGTTCACAAAAAAATTATAGTCCGCAATCTTAGGGCGGCAGATTGGTTGTGTTCGACCAGTCACGTAATGAAGGATCAAACCTTGTCCCTTTTTTTCACGCCAAACATCAGTGTCATCCCCTTTGGGATAGATACGAAGAAATTTAACAAAATTATCGACCAACGCACAGATAAGGAAGAAATCGTCGTAGGAACCGTAAAAACATTGGCTCCCGAGTATGGTATTGATATTTTAATCCGTGCCTTCGCGGCTGCAAGAGAATCTATGATAAAAGGCAACTATAAAGATGCAGCTAAATTACGTCTTTTGATCGTAGGCGGAGGGCCCGATAAAACCAAGCTCAAAAATCTCGCACTAGAGCTTGATATAGCAGATATAACCACCTTTTGCGGCAGGGTTCCTCATGAAGAGGTTCCAAAATACTTAAACTCGATGGATATCTATGTTGCAGTAAGCGTAAGCGAAAGCTTTGGAGTAGCCATAATTGAAGCTTCGGCTTGTGGATTGCCTGTAATAGTGTCAGATGTCGGAGGTCTGCCGGAAGTGGTGGTGGCAAATAAGACCGGCTTGATTGTACGTCGAGAGGATGTTTCTGGCACGGCCGAAGCGATAATCAAGCTTGTTCGGGATCGTGATTTAAGAGAGCAGATGGGCTTAAATGGGAGATTACATGTTCAGGAAAACTACGAATGGTCTAAAAATGTATCTCATATGGAAGAGGTTTATGCTAATGTAATCCGCATGAAACGTTAGATAACGGAATTTAATGGTCGATGGTTGTTTTTCAAGAGATAAAGATAATTAACGGTATTTCTTGAAATTTAGCAGGCTAAATAAAAGTTAGAGCCGCTAATCGCTAATAATGAAGCTTTAGCCAGTGCCATCAAACGATTGCATAAAGATCTCGGGTTGCTAAGTGAAGCAAGGATTAAAGGCAGGGCAAAGGTTAAAAAAGAATTTACAATAGATTTTGTTGTGAAAAAGCTGGTAGGAAATATTTTAACATTGGGGGAAATTAAATGAAAATCATTACCATCGTAGGTGCCCGCCCGCAATTCATCAAAGCCGCCGCTGTATCGCGGATGCTTAGGGCAACAGAAGGTGTCAAAGAAATTTTGATGCATACAGGTCAACATTACGACGTAAATATGTCTGACGTATTCTTTGAGGAGCTTGAAATTCCAAGGCCCGATTACAACCTGGGTATCGGGTCCGGCACGCACGGCGCGCAGACCGGGAAAATGTTAGAAGCCATCGAAAAAGTTTTACTGGAAGAAAAACCGGACTGGGTGTTGGTTTATGGCGACACAAACTCCACGCTGGCAGGTGCGCTGGCGGCCGTCAAGCTTCATATTCCAGTGGCACATGTGGAGGCGGGACTGCGTTCGTTTAATCGCCATATGCCTGAGGAGATCAACAGAGTCCTTACGGATCATGCCTCGGATTTGCTCTTTGCTCCCACGAAGACTGCCGTTATAAACTTGCGACACGAGGGAATCCCCGAAGAAAGGATTAAATTAGTCGGAGACGTGATGTATGACGCCGCCCTTTTCTACGGCAAAAGGGCCGAGCGGCAAAGTCAAATATTAAATAAATTGGGCCTAAAACCTAAGGAATACATCCTTGCTACCGTGCACCGCGCCGAAAATACGGATGATCCCGTAAGGCTTAAGGTCATATTTGATGCATTGTGTGAAATAGCCGGCGAGATAAAGGTGGTTTTCCCTTTACATCCGCGAACCCGTGAGGCGTTGATAAAAAGCGGTATGTACGATAAGGTGGCTTCAAGCATTTGCCTGACTGAGCCGGTTGGCTATCTTGATATGGTGATGCTTGAAAAAAACGCCCGTCTCATCGCCACAGATTCCGGCGGCGTGCAAAAGGAGGCGTTTTTTTACCGTGTGCCCTGCGTTACCTTGCGCGAGGAGACGGAATGGGTGGAATTGGTAGAGCTGGGGTGGAATTTAGTAGTTCCTCCTTTTTCTGTCGGCAGGATAGCTGATGCCGTAAGGTCGAGGCTGGGGTCTTATAAGGGCGTTGAAGAAAACCCTTACGGTGAGGGACATAGCGCTGTGAAAATCGCAAGTTATCTTATAAATACAGGCAAATGATTTTGTTGCAAGGGGGCAGTTAAGTGGGAAAAACGCTTTGGATATTAAATCATTACGCCATCAGTCCAGATATGCCTGGGGGCACCAGGCATTTTGATTTGGCCAGCGAGCTTGTTAAAAAGGGGCACGATGTAACGATTTTTGCTTCCGGTTTTGACCATGGCACACATAGATATACAAAGATTAAGCCCGAAGAAAAAATGAAGGTTGAAGCATACGACGGAGTTCGTTTCGTTTGGATTAATACTTTTCCATATTCGGGTAATGACTGGCGCAGAGTAATGAACATGATTTCCTACGGTTGGCGAGTATTGGGGAGTGGCCGGGGCATTCCTAAGCCTGACGTGGTCATCGGGTCCTCCATGCACCCCTTTGCGGCTTTGGCCGGCTGGCGACTGGCCCGCAGACATAAAGCCAGGTTTATTTTTGAAGTTAGAGACCTGTGGCCACAGACGGCGGTAGATATGGGGGCAATGAAAGAAAGCGGCTTATCAGCTAAATTACTTTATACTTTAGAAAAGTTCATGTATGAAAGGGCAGAAAAGATCATCGTGCTTCTGCCATATGCTAAAGAATATATAGTTAGCAGAGGAATAAGCCCCGAAAAGGTCTTTTGGCTGCCCAACGGCGTAAATTTGGATAGGTTCGATCAACCCTCACCTCTTGATCCGGGATCTGAGGTTGCAAAGGCCTTCGAGCGATACCGCGATAGGTTTAAGGTGGTTTATGTTGGAGCACATGGAGTACCCAATGGCTTGGATGTAATATTAGAAGCTGCAAAATTTATACAAGACAAGAACGTAGATATTCATTTCATAATGGTGGGAGAAGGCACCGAAAAAGGCAGGCTAATGAACAAAGCTAAAGATTTGGAAATAACAAATATTACCTTCTGCGAGCCTGTACCAAAACAGGCTGTTCCTACAGTATTGCGAAGTTCTGATTGTTTGGTATTTTCTATTCCTTCTTTTGATATATATCGTTATGGCGTTAGCCTCAACAAATCCTTTGATTACCTCGCAAGTGCAAAACCAGTGGTAATGGCAGGCAATCCGCGCAACAATATTGTAAAAGAAGCCAATTGTGGCATAGCAGTAGAACCGGAAAACCCCAAAGCCCTCGCCGAGGCCATCATCGAAATTTACAATATGCCCGAGGAAAAAAGAAAAGAACTCGGCATGAACGGAAGGCGTTACGTAGAACAGCATCACAGCACAAAAATCCTTGCAGAAAAATTAGAAGCATTATTGGGTTGGAATAGCAATACAGGGTCTGGTCTTTAATCTTGAATTTTTATATACCTAGACACCATGCAATAGATAGTAAAAGAACTTGGAGATCAAAAACTTATGCCGTCTTTTGCAGAAAGACTGATAGAGCAAGGTAGAATAAAAGGTGAGCAAGAAGCCAAAAGAAAAGGATATATCAGAGGCATGCAGGATATTCTAATAATTTGGATCCGCCATAAATTTGGCATATCACCTCAGGAAGAAGAAATGATCCGTTCCGTCACCGACGTAGCTAAACTTGACGCCGCAGCCGAAGCCGTGCTTGACGCTAAATCCAAGGACGAAGTATTGAAGGTGCTTGAGCAATAAAAGAAAATGTCTTGTAGCAATAAATGTTTCATGAAAAGCTTAAACCAAAAACGCTGCAAGCGACTGCCGTTTATTGTAAGCTAAGGCTATCGCTTGCGGATATGCTTTGTTTGTCTATCATAGCTGGTGTCTAATTTTGTAATCATTGTACCTGCTAAAGTCTAATTTATATGCACCCAAGGGAGAATATATAAATGACCGACACCTTACCTATACCGTCAAAAATCCTGATCACCGGCGCTGCCGGGTTTATCGGCTTTCACCTCGCCAAGTTCATGCTTGAGCGAAGGTATTTCGTCGTTGGGTTAGACAACCTAAACAGCTACTACGATCCCAAGCTCAAGGAAGACCGCCTGGATATACTGCGCGCCTATGGCAACTTCGTCTTTTACCGCGTGGATTTAAAGAAAAAACCTGTCGTGGACGAAATTTTTGCCGCTTGCAGGCCCGAATACGTGGTGAACCTGGCGGCCCAGGCGGGGGTGCGCTATTCCATCGAAAACCCCTACGCCTACGTGGATTCAAACCTGGTGGGGTTCGTAAACGTCCTTGAGGCCTGCCGAAGTTATCCCGTTAAACATCTGCTTTTTGCCTCATCAAGCTCCGTTTACGGCGGCAATAAGACCGTCCCCTTTTCGACGGAGCACAACACGGACCACCCCGTGAGCTTGTATGCCGCCACGAAAAAGGCAAACGAATTGATGGCCCACACC
>Ga0134099_1001576_pt1 | contig 21119 bp, 21 predicted proteins | sample 10_taG_2_FD_105482 | JGI IMG/M metagenome (GOLD analysis project Ga0134099, IMG submission 105482) | Switchgrass degrading microbial communities from high solid loading bioreactors in New Hampshire, USA - 10_41_5_180_A2 metaG | ecosystem: Engineered > Bioreactor > Semi-continuous > Anaerobic >...
ACGGACGGAGACCAGCAGCGGGTTTTCAAGATCGCCGAATTTCTTACCGGTGATCTTTTCCATTTCGCCGATATAATGCATGATTTGCTCTTTAATCTCGTCGTTGATCGTTTCTCCGTCTTCGTAGTATTGCGTACAGGCTTCCGTGGTGATTGTGAAGCCCTGGGGCACAGGCATGCCCAAACTGGTCATTTCCGCAAGATTTGCTCCCTTGCCGCCCAACAGTTCGCGCATGGAGCCATTCCCTTCAGAAAAAAGGTACACGTATTTTTTTCCCATACTTTTCTCTCCTTTGTATATTTAAAATGTTATTTACCGAAAGTCTTGCCGCCGGAAAGGCGGGAGCTTTTCCCTTTACAAGGGTAGGGACAAGCGGCTTATTTGTTAAGGTGCTTGTCCCTTTTTCAAGCGTTCATCAAAGCGTTAATCAAGCGTCACCCAGCGTTGCCAAAAGTTAAAACACCAGCTTCTCCTCAAGATACTTTCTGACTTCCTCCATAGGAATTCGAATCTGCTCCATCGTGTCGCGATCACGGATTGTAACACACTTATCATTTTCCGTATCAAAATCCACGGTTATGCAGAACGGTGTTCCGATTTCGTCCTGCCTGCGGTAACGTTTCCCGATACTGCCCGTCACATCGTAGTCCACCATCAGATATTTGGACAATTCCTCGTGGAATTCTTCCGCCTGGGCCGCCTGCTTCTTCGTCAACGGCAGAACCGCGGCCTTGAAGGGCGCCAGCGCTGGATGGAACCGCATTACCACCCTGATATCCTCCTTGCCGTTGACATCGGGAACAATCTCCTCGTCATAAGCGTCCACCATGAACGCCAGCGTCACTCTGTCCACTCCCACCGAAGGCTCGATGCAGTACGGCACATATTTTTCGTTGGTATCCGGGTCCAGATAGGACATGTCCTGTCCGGAATGCTCGATATGCTGTTTTAAGTCGAAATCCGTTCTGTCTGCAATACCCCAGAGTTCACCCCATCCGAAGGGGAAGCGGTATTCGATGTCGGTGGTGGCGTTGCTGTAATGGGACAATTCTTCCTTATCGTGATCTCTCAACCGGATGTTTTCCTGCTTCATTCCAAGGGCTTTGAGCCAGTTTACGCAAAAGTCCTTCCAATAAGCAAACCATTCCAGGTCAGTCCCCGGCTTGCAGAAGAACTCCAGCTCCATCTGCTCGAATTCCCTTGTTCTGAATGTGAAATTTCCGGGCGTAATCTCATTCCGGAAGGATTTTCCGATCTGAGCGATGCCGAAAGGTATTTTCTTTCTCGATGTTCGCTGCACATTCTTAAAATTGACGAAAATCCCCTGTGCAGTTTCCGGCCGGAGGTAGATCTCCGCTTTGGAGTCTTCCGTAACCCCCTGAAAAGTTTTGAACATGAGATTGAACTGTCTGATGGATGTGAAGTCGCTTTTTCCGCAATCCGGGCACTGAATCCCTTTCTCTTTTATATATTCTTCCAGTTTTTCGTCCGACCATCCGTCCACGGTAACGGTCATCTGATCGTGTTCCTTGATGTAATCTTCAACGAGCTTATCTGCTCTGAAACGCGCCTTACAGCTCCTGCAATCGATGAGGGGATCCGAAAATCCTCCCACATGGCCTGATGCAACCCATGTTTTCGGGTTCATCAGGATCGCAGCGTCGAGGCCCACATTGTATTTTGATTCCTGTACGAACTTTTTCCACCAAGCTTTTTTTACATTGTTCTTCAACTCCACGCCGATCGGACCGTAGTCCCATGTGTTGGCCAACCCTCCGTAGATCTCCGATCCCGGGAAAATAAATCCTCTTGATTTCGCTAAAGCTGTAATTTTGTCCATTGTAACTTCTTTGCTCATAGATACCTACCATTCTTGCATGTATTTTATAACGCCGGAGCAGAAAATTTCAGCCCGAAAATTTTTCTGTCTCTGTGCTTTTCTAATTATTTGTCTGAATTATTGTTCTAAAATTAATTGTCTGTTTTTTCCTCTTCTCCGCTTTCGCTGAAGCTGCTGTCGTCGTCTTCGCTTTCCGCCTCGTCGCATTTTTTGGCCTTGTTGATCGCTTCCGTCGTCTTTGCCTTAACACTGGCGATGACGTCGGCGCTCTTTGATTTCACTTCATCGACGACCACCGAACCCTTTTCCATCACGCCGTCGATGGTGTCCGTAGCGATTTCGCTGATATCGATGATTTCCCCGTCGTCTTTGACCAGCTCGATGACACACTTGGTTCCGAAGGCTGCGATAACGCCTGCGACAGCTGCCCACGGCGCCAAAACGGTGCCGACGATGCCTACATTGACCGGCAGGTTCAGGATTACTTCGTCGTTCTTCTTGACGATGATCTTGGCGACATTCCCCTTCTTGACCGCCTCCTTCACCCTATCGACGATGCGCGCGCTCTGTTCGGCAAATTTACTCTTGCTCTTGATGTTGATGGATTCCTCGATATTGATGATGGCGTCCACTACGCTTCCGTCTGCTGCTTCAAGTGCTTCCTTTGCTTCTTTATAGCTAACCCCTGTTCTGTCCTTGACCAATTCGATCTTTTCCAATGTGATCTCCATAACCTTACCTCCTAATTATTTATATATAAATCGACTTCAACGGATGTTCTCCTTTAAAAAGCTTTCGCTTTTCAATTCGCCGATATCGAGATGATAGGCGGCGTAGCTCTTGATGATGCTGCATAGCTTTTTTTGGCTCTCGTCTTCGAGAGCCAGATTTTCAAAGCTTTTTAAAGGTTTGTCGAGAATATATCGCAGTATTTTCACTATACCAAAATTAACCGGATAAATCAACGATTCGTTTTGCATGACCGGAAAATTTACGCTGCATTTCCGGCAGATCACTCCGCCGTCCTTTATGCTGAATAAAACCGGTTCCTCCCGATCTCCGCATACCACGCACCGGTCCACCTGAGGAGCGCTGCCCGCCTCCTGCAGCACCTTGACCTGATACGCAAGGATCAGGGAGGCGTATTTTTTGGTCCGTTTTTCCATGATATCGAAAAAATCCAGAATCAGGCTGAAAATCCCCGGTGCGGGCGCCTCTTCCTGAAGCAGTTTTTCAGTGAACTCGAGGACATAGGAGCAATGCAGGTATTTTTCCACATCCTCTCCGATACGGTAATAGCTCCTGATTACCTCGGTCCCGTTGATATGGTAGCTGTCCCTGCTTTTGAACAGCTCGTATCTCCCGTATGTAAACGGCCTCAGCGCAAGGGCCGATTTGCTTTTTGCCTTTTCGCTGATGCCGGTTCCGGCGCTGATCTTGCCGTATTTCCGCGAAAACAAAAGGACCATCCTGCGTCCGTTGACGGTTTTAATCTGTCTGAATACGATTCCTTCTGTATCCGTATACATCTTTTGCTTGTCCTTTTCGCCTGCTGCTGTGTTACGGCTTATTCCCGTCCGTCTTGCGTGCGCCTTTGGCACAGCATCAGCTGATATTAGTATCGCTCTTGTATCCGAAATTACTCAGCACAAATTCGTTATCTCTCCAGTTCTCCTTTACCTTGACCCAAAGCTCGAGGAATACCTTGGTGCCGAGCAGGCCTTCGATCTCAAGCCGCGCGCTTTTACCGATCCCCTTCAGCTTCCTGCCGTCCTTTCCGATAATGATGCCCTTATGGGACTTTTTCTCACAGTAAATGACCGCGCCGATTTTTGTAATATTCGGTTCCTCACTGTAGCTCTCCACTTCGACGGCCACCCCGTGGGGCACCTCCTCGTCGAGATACAGCAGGACCTTTTCCCGGATGATTTCGCTTACGATGAACCGTTCGGGATGGTCGGTGACCATATCCGCCGGAAAATACATGGGCCCTTCTTCCAGGAGGTTTACAATCTTTTTAAGCAGAATTTCCACATTCTTTCCGGATAGCGCGGATATTCCAATCACATCGGTAAAACGGCCCAGTTCCTGGTATTCTTCAAAGATCCTGCGGTATTTTTCAGGCTCCAGTTTATCAATCTTGTTGATTACAAGAATCGCCGGCGTCTTTACATCCGCGAGCAGATCAACGATGTACCTGTCTCCCGGCCCCGCGGAAAGCTCGTCGTCCACAATAAAAACGATCACATCAACTTCTCTTAAGGTGTTGACGGCCATTTCCGTCATATAGCGCCCCAGCTTGTTTCTGGGCTTGTGGATGCCCGGCGTATCGATAAAGATCATCTGGCAGTCGTCTTCCCTGCCGTTCATCCTTGTGTATATTCCGCGGATCCTGTTTCTGGTCGTCTGCGGTTTATCCGTGGTGATGGCGATCTTTTCCCCGAGTATTGCGTTTAGCAGTGTTGATTTGCCTACGTTAGGCCTTCCAATGATCCCTATAAATCCTGACTTCATTGATTCTCCCTATGACTCTTTGATCTACAGCCGGAAGCCCTCCGGCAGCAGTTCGTTTATTTCCATGACGTGAAGGTGATCCTCGTCCTCTCCGGTAATGATTTTCAGGTTGTCGCCGAATTCGTACATGAACTGCCTGCAGATTCCGCAAGGGTATGCTTCCCCGTCGGAAGCCGCGACGGCTATGGCTTCAAATTCCCGGTGTCCCTCGGAAATTGCCTTGGCAAAGGCTGCGCGCTCCGCGCATATCGTTGCGCCGAAGGATGAATTCTCCACATTGACACCTGTGAAGACCTCTCCGGATTTCGTCAGCAAGGCCGCCCCCACCTTGAACCTTGAATAAGGCGCGTATGCATTGTGGACTGCCTGCTGAGCCGTTCGAAAAAGCTCTCTGTACTTCATATGCGTCACCTCCATGAAAAATAGACACTCTCCCTATCGAGTAAGGCCGATCTTGCTCATGACCTTCTCTTCCAGCGCTCTCATCTTTTCCTTGTCTGCCTCTGCCTCGTGGTCGTACCCCAAAAGATGCAATACACTGTGGGTAAAGAGATAAACGAGTTCCCTTTCTCCGGAATGCCCGAATTCATCAGCCTGAAGCAATGCCTGTTCCGGGCAGATTACCACGTCTCCGAGACACAGGATCCCCTCTTTGCCTTTGATCTCTTCCAAGCTTTCGAACTGCGGGAAAGACAGGACGTCCGTCACGCAATCCTTTCCGCGATAAACCTTATTCAATTCATGGATTTCTTCGGTACTGACGAAGGTTACGCTGATTTCAACCCGGTCCGGATCAAGATTCTCCTCTCTCAGGCAGAGTTCGGCCGCCCGGCCCATATGGTCGATTACGGTTTGCCCCGGCAACCGCTCGTCACTGAATATGAGGTTCATTCCTCTCCCTCCTGTTCCGGATTTTCCTCAGCATCCCGTTCATACGCGGCGATGATCCTTCTTACCAGCGCGTGACGTACAACATCGGATTCCTTTAAGAAGCAGAATGCGATGCCTTCCACTCCGTCAAGAACCCTGATGGCGTTTATAAGTCCCGACCGCTTTCCCCTCGGCAGGTCTGTCTGGGTGATATCCCCGGTAACGACGGCCTTTGAGCCGAAACCCAGCCGGGTCAGGAACATTTTCATTTGTTCGATGGTCGTGTTCTGCGCCTCATCGAGAATGATGAAAGAATTGTCCAGGGTCCTCCCCCTCATGTAGGCCAGCGGCACCACTTCGATGGCTTCCTTCTCCTTGAGCCGGAGCGCGCTGTCTCTGCCCAGAATGTCGTAAAGGGCGTCGTACAGCGGCCTCAGATACGGGTCCACCTTTTCCTGCAGGTCCCCCGGCAGGAAACCGAGCCGTTCTCCGGCTTCCACGGCGGGACGAGTCAGGATGATCTTCTGGACTTCTTTATTCTTAAAGGCGTTGACGGCCATAGCGACTGCGATATAGGTTTTTCCAGTGCCCGCCGGGCCTACGCCGAACACGACGTCATGCTTTTTGATGCTCTGGGCATACGAGGTTTGTCCCAGGGTCTTGGGTTTAATGGGTTTTCCCCTATGAGTGAAGCATATGACATCCTTGTTGACGTTACTGTCCTTGTAAGATAGTCCCTTATTATTTAAACTGATGACGTAGTTTACCTTTTGCGCGTCAAGGATTTCTCCGGATTCCAAAATCCCGAGCAGCTCGATAATGACCTGCTGGGCTTTTTCCGCTTCTTTTCCTTTGATTATGATCTCATCCTGGCGCTGAGCAATGTCTACGTCGTAATTTTCCTTGATGATTTTCAAGTTTACGTCAAGGTTTCCGAACAGCTCATCCGTATCCTGTTCATGATCGATTTTGATCTTCAGTTCCTCTATCAGTGGGGTTTCCAATAACAATCTCCTTTTCCGTTCCGATTTTTTCCAAAGTCTCCAACATGACGGCTACACCTATTATATTTTCTCCGGAATAAAACTTCAAACTTTTATTTAATATTTGAGATTTTTCCGGTATTTTTTCCCTGATCGCCTGCCTTACCTGCCGGTTTGCCTCTTTTGCGACTGCCTCCGGCGCTCTTTCCCTCCGGATTACTTCCACCTCGTCGATCCTTACGATGCCCAGCATCACCGGAATGGGTCTTATAAAGCGGAACAGGGTCTTTTCCGTGTAAACGGAATTGCTGTAATCATAAAGCAGCTTCGCCGTATTCAGCTTAAAATCCCCCAGTTCCAGGCGCACGCCGTACAGGTTCCGGCCCGTCAGCTTCTTTTCATATTCGTATTTCTCCTGGTAAAAGACCATGCGGTACGGCACTTTGACGTAAGCCTCTCCCGCCGCATGGACATACCGTTCCGTCAGGCTTGCTTCGGGAGTTCCGTACGCGGTGCTTTTTATGGGAACGATCCCGCTGATCAATACATCGCCGGGTTTTACGTAGGTTCCCGGCATTGCGGCAACCACGCCTTCCCTTGCGATGATTTTATCGACAAAGCCCTCCTTGTCGGCTACGATATGACAGGGTTTTGATTTGTCCACGGGTATCGGCGTCACAACGCCTTCCACTATGGTGACTTCTGCCAAATTTCCTATATATTTTACCCCAATCCAAGTAATATTATCAAGTTCCCGATAAAGATGGAGCTTAACCTTTTCCAGATCGACGCTTTTGCTGCAGCCTTCGTAAAGCCCGGCCTCCTTGAGGCTTTCCCTGATCTGCGCCTCCGTATATTTCTCGTACCCGTACACCCTGATCTCGGAAACGAAGGTGCTCTGGTAAAAAAGGATCAGCGCGAAGATCACAAGACCTGCGATGGTGCTTTTATTGCCGAAGAGTTTCCTCGCGGCGGGCTTGTATCCGTATTCCTTCAGAACTGTGATCTTATAACGGTTCCTGGCAAGTCTTGAAAACTCCTGCAAGTCCGCTTCCATGATGGTCAGCGTCATTTCAACATCGCTCTCTGGATGGATGTCCCTCATCGGGATGTCGTTTTTAATGCATTCCGACAGCAATTTCTGGTGTTCAAAGCCTTCGACCCTGATACGGACGGAATTCTCCAGAAAACTTCCCCTATTTCCCATTCTCCTCACCCTTTTTTCCGGAATAAAATTCCACCGACCGGATCTCCCCGGTTACGATCATTCTTCCCTCTTCAATCATTGTAACGCGGAGCCTGTCTCCGCTCACCGCGCTGAACCGGTCTCCATGATCTATGACAATGCTGTTCTCAGCAATAAAAACAATCCTTTTTACATTGTCAAAAATGCCTGTTTTCCCGCCGATCAGGACTCTGGGCATATTAATGCTGAAGTCGAACAGCAATTCCTCTTTGACGTTCATAGAAACCTCCGCAATCGGACTAAGCCTTATTGTAAATTTTATGTTTCCGGACATAAAAAATAACCTGGTTGTTTTTCAACCAGGTTTATTTCTTAATTTTGAACGTCTCTGTCGTTATTCATCCAAGATTATGAGAGCAGCCCTTCGACGATTCTCTTTACTACACCGCCGTCCGCAACGCCTTTCACCTTCGGCATCACGGCTCCCATCAGTTTTCCCATATTCTGCCGGCCTCCCTCAATTCCGAGTTCGGCGGCCGTTTCCTTCACGATTGCGGTGATTTCCTCTTCCGTCAGTTGTCTGGGCAGGTACTCCATCAGGATTTCAATTTCTTTGTTATAGATATCCGCTAAATCCGTTCTCCCCGCTTTTTCAAAATCAGAGAGCGCATCTTTCCTCATTTTCACCTGTTTGGTCAGGATCTCCAATATCCCCTGATCATCCAGTTCGACTCTGTTGTCAACTTCATACTGCCTGATCGCAGCCCGAGCCAAATTCACCGTGTTTTTCCTGATTTCATCCTTCGCCTTCATGGCGTCTTTGAAATCATTCAGTAATCTGTCTTTTAAAGACATATGGATTGCACCTTCTTTTAGGATTTCTTTGCCTTTTTCCTTGCGGCTTCAGACTTCTTCTTTCTCTTCACGCTAGGCTTTTCATAATGCTCTCTTTTTCTCAGCTCAGACATTACTCCGTCCCGTGCGCAAGAACGCTTGAATCTCTTCAGCGCGCTTTCCAAACTTTCGTTTTCTCTTACGATTACCTGTGCCATTGCTCCATTCCCCCCCTCCGTATTTCGAAATCTTTATAACGCGGTAAAACGGATTTATCTATAACACGGATATTATACATGCATTAATTTTTTTAAGCAAGTTTTTTTTCAGAATCAGCCCGGCGGCCATTTCATCGTTCTCTTTCCAAGCAAATGGAAATGCAAATGCTTGACCGTCTGCATGCCGTCCTCTCCGCAATTGTTGACGAGGCGGTACCCGTTCTCCAATCCCAATTCCTTAGCGACATCCTTCACTTTCAGCATCAGATGTCCGATCAGTCCTTCGTCTTCGGGGCTGAGATCGTCCATTGAAGCGATATGCTTCTTGGGGATCATCAATACGTGCACAGGCGCCTGAGGCTGCAGATCATGAAAGACAAGGATTCTGTCGTCCTCGTAAACGGTTTTTGAAGGGACTTCCTTGTTCGCGATTTTGCAGAATATACAATCCGACATTTTCTCACCTCTGTTCATCCTTTGAGTTCTTCTAAAGATTCAGTATATCACTTTTTTCATAAAATTTCATGATTCTTTTTTGTTTATGAAAACCGACGACGGACAGAGCCCCGGCCCCGTTAGCCCTGCACGCCGCAACGCAGCCCCCGCAGCGGATGCATTCCGCGCTGTTGGGTTCCTTGTCAACGCGGACGTTCATCCTGCACACCCTTTGACAAGCTCCGCACTTTGCACATTTCTCCGAATCGAGATTATGCCGGTACAGCGAGATCGGATTGAAAAGGCCGTAGATGGCGCCCAGCGGGCAAAGATACCTGCAGAACGGCCGATAGAGGAAGATGGAAAGCAGGATCAGCGCAATGAGAATCAGGTTCTTCCAGGCGAACAAAAGACCTGCCGCCCGACGGATCCCCTCGTTGGCCAGAACCAGCGGCCAGCCCGCAAACAGCGTCCCCGACGGGCAGATCCATTTGCAGAACCAGGGTTTGCCCTGGCCCGCAATATCCAGCACCAGCATCGGAAGCAGTATGACAAACAACAAAAGAATTCCGTATTTGATCAGCCGGAAATACCGGTCGCCCGGGAAGGCGGAGATCTTTTTTGCGGCCGGTATTTTATACAACAGGTCCTCCGCAAGCCCGAAAGGGCAAAGCCAGCCGCAGACGAACCTTCCGAGCAAGGCGCCCATCACGAGGAAGAAGCCTGCCAAATAATAGGAAATATTAAAATTCCGCGTGGCAATGACGGCCTGTGTCGCCCCGATGGGACAGGAACCCAAAGCTCCCGGGCAGGAATAGCAGTTCAGCCCCGGCAGGCAATAGGATTTCAGCGGCCCGGTGTAGACGGTGCCGTCTGCAAAACCCTTTGCGTAACCGTTGGTAATTGCCGCAAACCCGATCTGAACCCATGTGCGGAACTGGTCAGTCGCAATTCTTGCGGGTCTCACGCTTTTCACTCCCTAGCCAATGCCGATGCACTCCAGGCATATGTTGACGGCCTTCCTGAAAACAACGGCCATCTCGCCCCGGCCTGCGCCCAGGATGATCAGGGCCGCGCCGCAAATAACGGCTGCAACAGGCAAAAGATTATAGTTTTTCCAAATGTTCCTCAATGATCTCAATCCATTCTTCCTTTTCTCTTGCACCGATATAGAATTCACTGATGATATTTCCGTCGCTGTCTACAAAAAAGCTGGCCGGTATTGCGCTAAACCTGCTCAAAACCGAGTCGATCATCTCCTCCGAGATCATCAGATGGACATAATCGGCTCCCGTTTTCTCCGCGATTTCCTGTGCCAGCGATCGCTGTTCCTCGATCACCTTAAGCTCTTTATCCTGAACGTCGACGACGATGCCGACGATATTGACTCCCTTTGGCACATATTCTTCGTACAGCTCTCCCAGCGCCGGCATCTCTCTGATGCAGGGGTCGCAGTAAGTGCCCCAAACGTTAACCAGGGTCATGGCGTAATCCTTGAAAATATCCTGCGTATATTCCCCGCCGTCGATGCCCTGAACGTGAAAGCTGACAAGCCCTGCATCCAGTCCCGCCGGCTGCTCGGAATCCGGGATCGCAGATTGCGCGGGCTCCCGGGCGCCGTCTCTTTCCGCCGGGAAATGCAGCATAAGCATGCCCGCGGCAGTAAATACGATGATTGCCAGTATGATCAACAATGATCTTCGCATTCCTTCACCCCCTGATTCTTCCTTTTACCCCGTCGCGGTAAAGCTCAATCAGCTCGACGTCCGCAAAGGAATTGCAGCGGCTTGGATCCGTTTCGCAGTAAACTTTGATGTAATTGTCCGTCAGCCCTTCCGCCAGGCCCGTCTCGTCGTCATACCGCTCAAACAGGACTCTTCTGGTTGAGCCAAGATTCTCCGCAAAAAACCTTGCCGCCGTCGCTTCCGAGATGCGGATCAGCTCTTCGCTTCTCGCAGCTTTCACATCCGGAGGGATCTGGCCGTCCATCTCTGCCGCTTTTGTCCCTTTCCGTTTTGAATACCGGAATACATGCACCTTGCAGAACCCCGCCTTTTCCACAATATCGCAGCTTGCGCGGAAATCCTCCTCGGTCTCTCCCGGAAAGCCGACGATAATGTCCGTGGTGATACCGTATCCCGGATCATGCTCTTTCAGCATGGATACGATCTTCATATAGTCCTCGGGGCCGTAGCTCCGGTTCATCGCCTTTAATATCCGTTCGCTTCCGCTTTGCAGGGACAGGTGAAGATGCGGGCACAGGCGCTCATATTTCAACAATCGCCTTGCATAATCTGCGTTGATGACATTGGGTTCCAGGGACCCGATCCGGATCCTGAAATCTCCCGGCAGTTCATTTAATGCCTTTACAATAATCTCTATACCGTAAACCAAATCTCCTGAGGTGTCCGAAAGATCGGCGCCGCCTTCATCCGGTGCCGTCTCCCCAGGCAAAGGGCCGTCATATCCCTTTTCCAGCCCGTAGAGGGCTGTGTTGATGCCCGTCAGCACCAGCTCTTTAAAACCTTGCTGAAGCAGGCTTTTCGCCTCTTTTATAATGTCGTCCTTAGCCCTGCTCCGCACCGCGCCTCTTGCATAGGGGATGATGCAATAGGAGCAAAAACGGTCGCAGCCTTCCTGGACTTTGATATAGGCCCTGGTTCTTGAGTCCATGGAGGTAATGACGCCGGTTTCTTCGTACTCCGTAAGCAGGTCCCTTTCCCTGACGTGGCAGTCTACACCTTTTGATTTTACATATGCCTCGATGTAGTCGGGCAGCTTATGCTTTTCGTTTGTCCCTGCCACGATGTTGACGCCTTCTATGCTCTTTGCTTCGTCGGGACTGACCTGGGCGTAGCAGCCGATTACCGCGGTAATGCTGTCGGGATTGATCTTTTTCGCGCGCCGGATATACTGTCTCGACTTCCGGTCCGACAAGCCGGTTACCGTACAGGTGTTGACCACGTAAATATCCGCGAAATCGTTCTCTCCCACGATTTCATAACCGCGCTGCATGAATTGTTCCTTCAGCGCCTGGGTTTCATATTGATTCACCTTACATCCAAGCGTGTGAAATGCTATTTTCATCTTCTTCTCTGCCTTTATACCGTCTTTGTATTCATTTCATTTTATCAGTTTCTCTTTTCGCTGTAAATTGATTCTTCCGCCCGCATAAACCCAACGGACCTGCCGCCCTATAACCGCACCGCGATGGACGGCCAGATCGAAGAAGTCTCCGCGTCCATGACAATCCGTTAAATACGGCAATAAAGTCCTTAAAATACAGCAAATCTATTAATTTATGAGAATTGTCAAAAATTTCTTAACATGCTATGATGAAGTTATTATCCCCGTTAAAACAGTTATCCAGTAAGGAGGGAGTGTCATTGAAGAAACGATTGGCTGTCAGCATTTTGCTGATCATTTCCCTTGTATTCGGCAGCTTCGTTTTTTCCTTCGGTGAGACCGCCTACACCGTTAAGGAGGGCGACGTCCTGTGGAAAATAGCGGAGCGGTATAACACGACTTATCAGAAGCTTGCCGAATACAACAACATTAAGAATCCCCACCTGATCTATGTGAATCAGGTCATAAAGATTCCGGATCCATCGGCTGCGGCACCGGCGACCCCGCCAGCACAGCCTGCCGTAGCGCCGCCGGCACAGACCATAGCCGATACGGTTTTGGAAAACGGAACGATCTACACCGTTGACGGCAACAACACCGTTGCCGGGGCCATTGCCATTAAAGACGGCAAGATCCTTTATGTAGGCGATAAAGCCGGTGCTGCCGCCTATAAGGGAAGCTCGACGCAAGTCGTCGATTTGAAGGGCAAGATCGTTTTGCCCGGATTCGTTGACGGCCATGTGCACGCACCGGGCACCGCGCTGACAGAGCTCTACCAGATTTACCTTTATGATACGCTTACCAAGGATGCCACGCTGGCCAGGATCAAAGAGTTCATCGAGGCAAATCCTGATCTGGACGTGTACTGGGGAACCGGTTACTCCCTGGGCATCAGCGACGACCCGAAAGGCCCAAAAAAGGAATGGCTTGACGAGATCTGCGCCGACAAACCTATTATTCTCACATCCAATGACGGTCACAATAAATGGCTGAACTCAAAAGCGCTGGAGATGAACGGTATTACGAAAGACACGCCGAACCCCCTGGGCGGGTTGGTACATAAGGATCCTGTAACCGGAGAGCCTTGGGGCAATCTCACCGACGCTTCTTCCCTGATCACCATGACCCAGATCTACACTCCGGAGCAGGAAGCGGAAGCGTTGAAATACTTCCAGAAGCAGATGAACGACTGGGGCTACACGAGCATCATGTCCATCGCGCCCATCGATGTCGACCCCGCAAGATATAAGGAGCTTGAGGATAAGGGCGAACTGACCTTGCGAGTAAATCTTTCGCGGGAAATCAACAATGACGATCCCTTTGAACCGCAGCTGCAAGCCCTGAAAGATATGCGGGAAAAATATGACACCGATCTGATCGACGTCACTACGGCGAAATACTTTGCCGACGGAGTGGTGGAAGGAACCACGGCTTATCTGCTTGAGCCCTATGCTCCGGAAGCGGGGCTTGATCCGGATTATGTCGGCGAATTCTACTGGGATCCCGACGAACTGGACCGTTATTTTGACAAAACCATGAAAGCTGGCTTCCAGATCCACGTTCATTCCATCGGCGACGCCTCCACAAAGCTGGTTCTCGACTCCCTCGAATATGCGCAGGCAAAGAATCCTTCCATCAAGGCGAGGAATGCCATCACCCATCTGCAGCTGGTCGACGATGCTGACAAACCCAGATTCGGAAAGCTGGGAATTATCGGGGTCATGCAGCCCTATTGGCACTTCAAGGAGCCCGAATGGTATGAGTATGTGGACGGCCTTGTTCTCGGCGAGGAACGCGCCTGGAAAGAGTATCCCGCCAAGTCGCTGCTTGACAACGGAGCGATCCTGACCTCGTCCGGCGACCATCCGGTTACCCCCATCAACAATCCGTTCTGGGCGATTGAGGCCGCCGTTACCAGAAACCTTGAAAACGCGGAATACTACGGGGTTGACGACATCACCGACATCGACGATCCCACCTGGCTGCTGAATCCCGAGGAACGCCTTACCGTGCTGGATATGGTTCGGGCTTATACCATCAACGGCGCTTACCAGCTCTACCGCGAAAACGAAATCGGCTCCCTTGAACCGGGCAAATATGCCGATATGATCGTGATCGACCAGGATATCTTCAAGATCAATTCGCTCGATATCGACAAGACAAAGGTGCTGACCACCATCTTCAACGGCAAGGTCGTTTCCGGAAGCTACAAGTATTAAAGTAAAAGCATCATATACATTCCTCAAAAATAATCTCAAAACAATGCATCCCTGGCTCGCAGGGATGCATTGTTTTGTTAAGTAAATGCTTTAACGCCTTCCCTTCGGCCAATCATAATTCGCGGCTTTCCGGCATATCTTTTATTGTTATATTAAGGGCGCTGCCCCGAAAAACGCGCATATGTACGGATGCGCGGTCAAACGCTTTCCCGGGGGTAATTACCATTGAGGTTAACGAGACGCAGAATCAGGTTCTTCAGATATCTGTATCCCAGGCTTATGAAAATCATCGTCGTTTTTGCAGTTATCCTGGCTGCCGCGCTGTCCTTTTTCCTGTTTAGGACGGTAACGTCCTTTGTTCCGGCAATGCAGGCGGAATCGGAAGCAAAAACCATTAAATGGGTCGATTTTGACGTGCCGTATAACCTGCTAGAAAAAACCATGTACATGGATATCGAATCCTATGACACGGAGGTTCATTTAAAATGGACGGAGGTCCTGGCTTATCTCGCCGCCAAATACGGAGGAAACTTCAAGCACTATAAAGAAAAGGATCTGAAAGCCCTGGTCGATCGCCTAAACAAGGGAGAACCCATCGAGTCGATAACGGAAGGCATGAAGCTTTATGACTATTATAAAGAGGCCTATACCGCGGTGCTGGGCGGTTTTCTCGGTGAATATATGGTGCAGGTGCCTGTGGAATCGGAAACGGGCGGAGACGTCGTCTGGGAGGCGAAATACGGGCTGAAGGCATTCTCCCCCATTCCCGCGGGTTACTGGTATTCCCATTTTGACGATTTCGGAAACAGCCGAAACTACGGATTCAAAAGAAGACATTTAGGACATGATCTTATGGTCGGCGTCGGCACTCCCGTCGTCTCCATAGAAAGCGGCATCGTTGAAGCAATGGGCTGGAACCAATACGGCGGGTGGCGCATCGGAATACGGAGTTTTGACAAGAAGCGCTACTATTACTATGCGCATCTGAGAAAAGACAGGCCTTACGCCGCTGGCCTCTACGTCGGGAAAGCGGTCAAGGCCGGAGACGTTATCGGATATACGGGAAGGACCGGCTACAGCAGAAAGGAAAACGTAAACAATATCGACACGCCCCATCTCCATGTGGGCATGCAGCTGATCTTTGACGAGAAGCAGAAGGACAGCCCGAATCAGATCTGGGTGGATATGTACAACATCTGCAAGCTGCTTCAGAAAAACAAATGCAAAGTATACAGGGATGAGGAGACAAAAGAGTATTACCGCGCTTACGACTTTACGGAGCCCAGCTATTTTCTGCAGACGGAGAATATAAGGGACAGCACCCCGAAAACGGAGACCGCATTGCTGATGTCGGAAGCGCCGGAAGGCAGCATTCCCCTCCCCGCCGTCATGTATCATGGACTCCTAAAGGATCCCCGTTATCAGAACAATTTCTTTATCAGCCCCAATCTGTTCGAAAAAGATCTGAAATATTTAAAAGAGAACAATTACACGCCGGTCTTCATCAAAGACCTGATCGCTTATGTGGACGACGGCGTTCCCCTGCCGGAAAAGCCGATCCTGATCACCTTCGACGACGGGTATTACAACAACTACGTTTACGCCTATCCCCTGCTCAGACAATACGGCATGAAAGCCGTCATCTCCATAATCGGGGAGTATACGGACAAAGCCTCCCTGATCGGGGAGAAAAACCCCAATTATTCCTATCTGACCTGGGAGGAAGTAAAGGAGATGAGCGCCTCGGGCTTTGTTGAAATACAGAATCATTCCTACAGCATGCACTCAAACGATTACAGCCGGCGAGCCTCCATGCAGAATCCGGGCGAAAGCCTTGACCAGTATCGAGCCGCGCTGCAAGAGGACGTCGGGTTGCTGCAGGAAAAAATCTACGAGGTCACGGGCGTCCAGCCCACGGCCTTTACTTATCCGTTCGGCGCCATAAGCGAAAGTTCCCGGGAAATTCTGCAAAGCATGGGCTTTCGCGCCACCTTAAGCTGCCGGGAAGGAATCAATCACATCACCCGGGATCCCGACTGCCTGTACCGGCTGAAACGCATCCTGCGCGCGCCGGGCAAATCCAGCGAAGATTTCTTCCGTGTCATCGCTCCGCCGGAACAATCAGGGAACGAGCTTGCCGCGACGGAACCGTAACCTTGCAGAACCGGCGACGCACAGCCTCAAAAAGGCTTCTTCGCTTCAAAGCTCATAACTCCAACTCGTACATCGTCATCGCGATCGTTGCCATACCGGCGGTTTCCGTCCGCAATATGGTCTTTCCCAGGGAAACGCTTTGCGCGCCGGTCCGTATGAGCGCTTCCGCTTCGCTGTCGGAAAACCCTCCCTCCGGTCCTATGATTACGGCCACTGTTTTCGGTTTTTGCTCAATCATTCTCAAGCAATCCTTGATGGATCTCCGTTCTTCATTTTCGTAGGGAAACAGGATCAGGTCAAAATCCGCAAGGCTGTCGGCCATTTCACGGAATGTCATTTCCCTCTGAATCCGTGGGATAATCCCCCTTTTGCACTGTTTGGCCGCCTCGTCTGCAATCCTCTGCCAGCGTTCAATTTTCTTGCTGAAATTTCCCCGGTCGATTACCACCGATCGGTCGGTAAATACCGGCACGATGGAAAAAACGCCCAATTCAACGGTTTTCTGTATGACCGTCTCCATCTTGCCCTGCTTCGGGATTCCCTGAAACAGCGTGATCCGAAGTTCCGGTTCCCGCGCGAATTTCTGTTTATCCAGAATCCTGGTCTCGATGTAATCCTTCCCGATCTCCGTAATTTCCACAGTATATTCGAATTGCTCCGTATCGGAAATCACGACGGTGTCGCCGACGCCGAGGCGGAGAACCTTTGTCATGTGCTTCCTGTCGTCCGCATCGAAAATCCTTATGGTGCGGTCGCCCACCGCGGTCTTGTCCACAAAAAATTTATTCATCGTTTTAAGCACCTCAGTTTTCTAATCAAAAGCCGCAGTTCTTTCAAGTGCCGCCGTTTTTCCGGAAGGCATGGTCTGAGGTAATTCGGCGGCGATGGCGCACCATTCCCCTTCCTCAAGCACTTCCAGGATGCAAAACCCGCAGCTTTTAATCGCGGCCGCAACCTCTTCCTTTCTCTCCGTAAGAATCCCTGATGAAATATAGACGCCCTTGCCCGAAAGATGCTTCGAAACATCCTTTGACAGCAAGATGACCAGGTCCGCCATGAGATTGGCCGCGACGATATCGGCTTTCACGGAAAGGCCTTTTGTCAGATCCCCTTCCATTACGGTGATTTTATCGGAGACACGGTTCCGTTCCGCATTTTCCTTAGTAACCTCCACCGCTACCGGATCGATATCAACAGCCAGCACTTTTTGCGCACCCAGGAGCACGGAGGCGACGGACAAAATCCCCGAGCCGCATCCCACGTCCAGCACCGTGTCGCTGCCGGGCTCGAGGTATTTTTCCAGGAGTTTAACGCACAGCTTGGTTGTGGGATGAGTGCCGGTTCCGAAGGCCATGCCGGGATCTATCTCGATCACCAATTCTCCGGGCTCCGGCGAATACTCCTCCCAGGTCGGCTTGATCACGATTCCTTCCGTGATCCTTGCCGGCTTGAAGTATTCCTTCCATTTGTCCTTCCATTCGGAGTCGTCGACGGTCTTGCTGACAAGCTCGTATTCCCCGGCACCGGCATTAGCGAGCTCTTCCCGGATCTGCTTCAATGTATTGCGTCCTTCCTCCGTGTCATCCAGGTAGAATGTCACATTGGTTCTGATATCGTTCGCATTGATCAGGCTCTCGTCGATATAGTCCCAGTCATAGGATCTTTTCCTGTCCATCAGTTCCTGAATGTCCCTGATATCTTCAACAGCAAAACCCGCTATCCCCTTTTCCGTCAGGATACAGGTCAGCGGGTCGATTTCCTCCGGCGCCGTATAGATTTTTACTTCAATATATCGCATTTAGCGCCTCCATAATCATTTCGGGTTATGTTTAAAGCGGCCGCTCCGGTGCGGCTTTGACGCCGTCCCGGCCGCCGTCTTATGATTTAAACAGATCCCTCATGGCATCTGCAAACTTCTTTCTCTTTGAATAGCCTTCGTGACTAAAGGTCTCGCCCAACTTCTCAATCAGCTTTCTCTGCTCTCCCGTCAGTTTGGTCGGCACCTCCACCGTGACCTTGACATAAAGATCGCCGACCTTGGAGGACTTGAGAGACTTGATTCCCTTTCCTTTGAGACGGAATATCGTCTCGGGCTGCGTGCCCGCGGGGATCTTATAAGATACCTTTTCTTTGAGTGTCGGTACGATGATCTCGTCTCCCAGTGCAGCCTGACTGAAGGTGATGGGCATATCCAGCCATAAATCGTTGCCCTTGCGTGTAAACAACGGATGCGGCTCAACGGATATCACGACATACAGATCTCCGTTCGGACCGCCGTTGATCCCGGGTTCACCCTGCCCTTTGAGGGAGATAACCGAATCATTGTCGACGCCGGACGGTATATCCACGGAAATGGTAACCGTATTGCGAACTTTGCCGGCTCCGCCGCACTTATGGCATGGCTTTTCGACGACTTCGCCCGTGCCGCCGCACCGGTCGCAGGTTTGTATATTTGTGAACTGCCCGAAAGGCGTTCTCTGGGTGGTCCTGATTTCTCCCGAACCGCCGCACTTCGGACAGGAGGTTTTGGCTGTGCCTTTTTCCGCCCCGCTGCCGCCGCAGCTTTCACAATTGACGTATTTATTGACCTGGATCTGCTTCTTCGTGCCGAAGGCTGCTTCTTCAAAGGTGATGGTGATGTTTTTCTGCAGATCCTGCCCTTTTCTCGGGCCGTTTCTTCTCCTGCCGCTTGACTGGCCGAAGCCGCCGAACATTCCGCCGAACAGATCGCCGAAAATGTCGTCGAATCCGCCGAAGCCGCCAAAGTCAAAGCCGCCGAATCCGCCGCCGCCAAAGCCTGCGTTGGGATCGACTCCCGCGTGGCCGAATCTGTCATATCTCTCTCTTTTCTGAGGGTCTGAAAGTATGCTGTATGCTTCGTTTACTTCCTTGAATTTTTCCTCTGCGGTTTTGTCTCCTGGATTTCGGTCCGGGTGATACTCCATGGCCTTCTTTCGAAACGCCCGTTTTATCTCGTCCTCTGTCGCCCCCTTTTTCAATCCAAGGACCTCATAATAGTCTCTTTTTCCTGCCATTAATGGAACCCTCTTTCAGCAAAAAATTCGTATGCTGCTCTACATGATTGCGCGGTACGCTCTTGTGAGAGCGTACCGCCGATTGAAAATCCATGCCTGGTAAAAAACCCAAGTCGTAGCTAAAAGCTTCTTTATTTCTTATCCTCGTCGACTACCTCATAGTCCGCGTCGACTACATTATCCGGCTTTGGTTCCGAATAGTCCGAAGCTCCGCCAGCAGTCTGATCATAGCCCGCGCCTGCGCCCGAACCGAAGTCTCCGGCTCCGCCCTGAGCCTGCTGGGCCTTCTGGTACATCTTCGCGGATATGGTATGGAATTCTTGCGTAAGCGCATCCGTCTTAGCCTTGATATCATCAACGTTATTCCCTTCCAGCGCCTTCGACAGAGCCTCTTTGGCAGCCTCTATCCTGGATTTTTCATCGGGTGAGAGGCTCGCGCCGAGATCCTTAAGGGCTTTATCCGTTTCATAGATGAGGCTTTCCGCCTTGTTTCTGGCTTCGACCGCCTGCTTCCTCTTCCGGTCCTCTTCGGCATACTGCTCGGCTTCCTTGACCTTCTGCTTGATCTCTTCATCGGAAAGCTTGTTGGACGAGGTGATTGTAATGCTCTGCTCCTTGCCGGTGCCCAGGTCCTTTGCGCTTACGTTGACGATTCCATTGGCGTCGATATCGAAGGTTACCTCTATCTGCGGTACTCCGCGCGGTGCCGGCGGAATTCCGGTAAGCTGGAATCTGCCCAGCGTTATGTTGTCTGCAGCCATTTCTCTTTCGCCCTGCACCACATGGATATCCACCGCCGTCTGGTTATCGGCCGCAGTGGAGAAGATCTGGCTCTTCCTCGTCGGAATGGTTGTATTTCTTTCAATGAGCTTTGTAGCGACTCCGCCGAGGGTCTCAATGGACAGGGACAACGGAGTTACGTCAAGGAGAAGCACGTCTCTCACTTCTCCCGTCAGTACGCCCGCCTGTATGGCGGCGCCAATGGCGACGCATTCGTCCGGATTGATGCCCTTGAACGGCTCTTTTCCGGTGATTTTTCTTACCGCTTCTTGTACTGCCGGGATTCTGGTGGATCCGCCGACCAGGATAACCTTATCGATATCGTTGTTCGTTACGCCGGCGTCCGCCATGGCTCTTTTCATCGGTTCAATGGTCTTTTCCACCAGATGCGCTGTAAGCTGTTCAAACTTTGCCCTGGTGATATCCATGTTCAGGTGAAGCGGACCATCCTGCGTGACCGTGATGAACGGCAGGTTGATATTCGTGGTCTGTGAGCTGGAAAGCTCCTTCTTCGCCTTTTCGGCAGCCTCCTTCAGCCTCTGGAGGGCCATCCTGTCCTTTCTGAGATCCACGCCGTGTTCTTTGGCGAAGCTGTCGGCGATGAAATTGATTAAGGCTTCGTCGAAATCGTCGCCGCCGAGCCTGTTGTTCCCGCTTGTCGCCAGCACTTCAAATACGCCGTCGCCCAGCTCCAGGATGGAAACGTCAAAGGTGCCGCCTCCCAGGTCGTATACTAAAATCTTATGATGCTCGTGTTCTTTGTCAAGTCCATAGGCTAGCGAAGCAGCAGTAGGTTCGTTTATAATTCTCTTTACGTCGAGACCCGCGATTTTTCCCGCGTCCTTGGTAGCCTGCTTCTGGCTGTCCGTGAAATAGGCCGGTACGGTGATAACCGCTTCCGTGACCTTTTCGCCGAGGTAGCTCT
>Ga0134099_1001578_pt1 | contig 21062 bp, 15 predicted proteins | sample 10_taG_2_FD_105482 | JGI IMG/M metagenome (GOLD analysis project Ga0134099, IMG submission 105482) | Switchgrass degrading microbial communities from high solid loading bioreactors in New Hampshire, USA - 10_41_5_180_A2 metaG | ecosystem: Engineered > Bioreactor > Semi-continuous > Anaerobic >...
ATGCAGTGGAGATAATGAATGAACTACGCAGGGAGGGCATACCCTTCAATGTATACGGTGAGGGAGGCTTCTTTGACCGGGAGGAAATACTCTACATCATGCACCTCCTCCACCACACCCGGAGGGAGAGGAGGAAGATAATCAGAAAACTGAAATACGAACATCTTGAGGGTGAGTTCATGGACCTGACCCCAGGCAGCGTCAACCTCATCCTGGACATGGATGAGGAGGAATTAAGGGGTCTCAGGGAGCACAGAGAATTCAGGGAGGCGGGATTCACAGACCCTGATGACATCAGGAAACTCGTGGCCCTCAACAGCCTCATAGACAGCGACCTCGGAGTTCTTGAGAGGTACTACGAGATCCTTGAACTGACAGAGTACCCACACAGGCTCCTTGAGAGGGGTGATGATGAGTCAAGGGAGAAACTCTACAACCTGGCAAGGTTCAGCTCACTCATAAGGGATTACGAGCGCGTCTCCTCAGAGCCCAGCGTGGAGGGCCTCATGGAGTTCATAAGGATGGCCATGTCCCGCGGGATCAAGAAGTACGACCAGATACTCCTGGAGAACCCCTTCTCTGTCAACATGATGACAATGCACAGGGCCAAGGGCCTTGAGTTCCCGGTGGTCATAATCTGCTCGGTGTTCAATGGGAAATTACCCAGGAAGGTCCAGGGGAGGAGTGAACTCGAATTACCTGAAGAACTCCGGAGGAGCACAATGAGGGGTGATGTGATGGAGGAAGAGGAGGAAGAGAAGGAAAAGGAGGAGAGGCGCCTCTTCTATGTGGGGATGACCCGGGCCCAGGACATGCTCATAATCTCAGCAACCGGGAACCACAGGGGCCAGCTGGGTTACTCAGAGTTCATAGAGGATCTCATTGAAAGTTCAAGGATAACCAGTGACAGGCTCGGGAGGATAGACCCCGAGGATGCCAGGATAGAGATCATAAAGAACAGCTGCCAGGTGGAGAACATTGAGACCAGGGAAATCTTCAGGATCAGCTTCACAGAGCTAAACACCTACCTCACATGCCCCTTCAACTACATGATGCTCTATGAGTACGGCTTCGACGTTCCACCAACCAGGAACCAGATCTACGGTATGGCGGTCCACGAGTGCCTCCGGAGGATAAACCGGCGCCTGATGCGTGGAGAGACGGTGACAGATGATTACCTTCAGGAACTGGCATCACATGCACTCAGAGACATCGAAATGTCCCCTGATGGATTCAGAGCCTTCATATCAAAACTAAAACGCTACCTTGATGAGATAAGATCCCGTGCATCAGAGATAGTCTCTGCAGAGAGGCCCTTCAGCATACTGAGGGACTGCTTCATGATAACCGGTCAGACAGACCTCATCATAAGAAACCTTGAAGGCGAGCTGGAGCTGGTGGACTTCAAGTCAATGTCAGGGTCGGGTATACATGCAAGGGACATTGAACTCCAGCTGGGAGTCTACAGGCACGCACTGGACATGGACTTCGACGGCTTCCTCGCATACACCTTTGAGGATTCAGAATGGCATGAGATAGAACCGACAGAGGACATGGAGGGCCTACTTGAGGATGTGGCTGAGAGGATAAGACGTGAGGAATTCCCTCCAAGGGAGAACGAGCTCTGCAGTCTCTGCATATTCCACTCCATCTGCACCTACCTCCACGGAAAACTGGAGGGAGGATCCGGTGAGGAAGATGACCTCAGAAGGGTATTCAGGGCTCTTGACCCTGAGGACATGGATGGCTATGTGGAGGCCATTGAGGGGATCACAGGATACCTCCGGGACTCCTCTGATCCTGAGGTGAGGGCCAGGGCCGCAGATTACCTTGGAGAGGCAGGGGATGCTGTGGCCCTTGATGCGCTGAGGGAGGCCCTCAGTGACCCTGAGGAAGGGGTCAGGATAGCTGCCAGGAGGGCCATTGAGAGGATAAAAAAGGCCCAGAGGGCCCTGAAGGAGAATTATAAGACACTCATATGTGGGAGGGACTTTTTCAGGCCAAAGAAGATCCACACCCGGGAGGGCCAGTTCGTGGTCTGCCGTGTCTGCGGCCACTCAAAGTTCCTTGAGGATGGAGTAGGGGAGGTTGTGGGTATAATAGGTGATGAGGAATACTCATGGAGACAGGAAGACAGGTTATTCATCAGTATGTGGGATGAGGAATCGAAAAGGGCGAGAAACGCAGACATCGACACCCTGTGGGTCACTGAAGCAGATGACCTTAACTATGGGTGGGCCATAAACGCTGTATATCAGAGACTCAAAAATGATGTGACAAGGGCAAAACCCCTCAGCGAGATACCGGTAACAATCAGGGGAGACCCTCAGATATCTGAAGAGGAAATAGATATCCTCAGGAGGTTCGGGGAAATAAGGATTGGATAGAGGGGATCAACGTCCGGTAAACCTGATCAGGACTTCACCCTGAAGGAGTACTTTATGAGGTCAAAGCTCTTCAGATCACCCTCAAAGTCATCCCTCCCTGCACGGCACACTATGGCGTAGCGTCCGCGTGGCGTGCTTATAATGGTAACCCTCACCATGCTCTCATTCTCAGGGTAACTGAACTCAACTCCAGGGTAACCCCTCAGGCTGATGTTCCTTTTATCAAGCACACCCTCAGGAGGGGGATAACTGCGCTTCAGTTTCAGCTTCTCGACTGTGGCCGCTGTCTCAAGGCCTCTTTCGGGGTCTGTAACCGTCACAGCATATTCGTAGTGGGTATCCACATCTACTGGCGGGTGTATGAAGGAGACCTGACGCCAGGACGCAGGGTAGTGGAAGATGATTTCATGGTTCTCAAAGACACTGTAGCCGTCGCCGAGGCATCCTGAAACGGCGACTGAAAAAATTAAGATGAGGAGTACCCTGTGTTTCATTTCTTCTGTGACTCATCCGGGTTGCAGTTCTGTGCTGAGTTTTCAGGGATCATGTTTTATGAATCCTTCAATCTGTGTCTCATTTCACCTGGAATGAGTATGTTATGAGGTCGAAGTTCCTGTTTTCTGCATCAAACTTCTCAGGTGATGTTCCACAGAGGATGACGTAGATCTTGCCGTTCTTCTCAAGCCATGTTGCACGTTCCTGTTTTGTAACACCATCAATGTTTATCCTGTGTACGTTTTCATAGGCTGTCACACCATTGATGGTGAGTGTCCTCTCAGATATCAGCTGATATCCTGATTGCTGTTCAAAGGACCTGTAGGTCTCATCATAGACGTCCTTCAGGGTCTTACCTGCTGGCAGCGGAATGCTCTGTACAATCACAAGGGTTACGATGTTCCCTGATGATTCCACAGATGCTGGATCTGCGACAGCGGCAATTGCATTTGGACTCTGAATGGTCAGGTTCTCAGAGGTCCAGGATTCAGGATACCTGAAGGAAATTTCACTGTCAGAATAGGTCCTGTATGGTATATCCGGCACGGTCGTGTTACCTGTCTCGGTGGTTGTTGTGCAGCCTGAAACCAGAACGGCCAGAAGCAGAACCCCCACAACTATAAATTCTCTCACATAGATTCCCCCTTACATACTTCTTTGTAACCCTTAACATTTATTTTTTTCTTCATCCAGAAAAGCGGGTCAGACCTCCACCTATATGAATCCGGTGAAACATAGTAAAATGGGAGGACTTCAGGATGCTGATGCTGACTTCACAGATGATTGAGGGTAAGAGGATATCGAGGTATCATGGTATAGTCACAGGCGATGCCCTCATAGGCGCCAACATATACAAGGACATCTTCTCGGGTGTCAGGGATGTTGTGGGTGGCAGGACATCGGCCTATGAGAGGGAGCTTGCAAGGGCAAGGAAGCTTGCACTGTCCTCAATGGCAGATGCTGCAGAGAGACTTGGTGCTGACGCCATCATAGGGGTGCGCCTGGACTACCACAACCTGGGAGGGACCATGGGGAACACCATACTCGTATCAGCCACAGGTACAGCGGTATCCCTTGAAGATGATGACTGAGGGATCTGAATTGAGAAGGTACAGGTGGGCCGTCCTGGCTGTGGCAGCCGGCCTCGCAGCGGGCCTGGCCTCTGCGGTGGTCTCTGTTAATTTCCAGCTTGTCATATTCGGCTTCAACATAATGTACATAATATCACCACTCCTGGCGGGCTTCGTGGAGTCCTACATCGCAGGAAGAAAATACGGGGCCAGCACCGGTGCTGTGAGCGCCATACTGGTATTCCTCTCTGTGAACATATATGGCTGGTTATTCCCTGCAGAACCCATACAGTGGAATGTCTTCACGGTCGGGGGCCTCCTCCTGGCATTCCAGGCAGCATTCCCCACCACAGTGAACTTCATCCTTGCAGCTGCCATCATGTACGCCCTGGGACTCCTGGGTAAGGGTATGGGGGACAGATTAACAGGAGGAAATGGTACTGTACCCCTGGGATATGAGACCGGCGGTGCAGGTATAGGCATAGCTGTGGGGGAGGCCGTGGGGGATCCCGAGGACCTTGATGAACTCAGGAAACTTGCAGTTGAGAGGATGCTCTCCGCTGCAGAGGCTATGGGTGGGAGGGGTGCTGTGGACATCCAGCTGAAGGTCACGGTCATTGGCACCGACATCATCGCCGTGACAGCAACCGGCACAGCCACAGGATAGTATCAGGGCCCTCTCCTGAGCTCCCTCAGCATCTCCTCAATCCGGTCAAGCCTCTCCTCCAGTCCACTTATCCTGGTTTTAATCTCCCTGAACTCATCCCTCCTCCTTGACTCTATTCTCTCCTGCTCCCCACGGAGGGTCTCAAGGAGCGTGGACGTGGCTGAGGCCGTTATGAGGCTCGTGGATGCGATGGCACTGAACATTATGACCACACCCGTGAACCTGCCCAGGGAGGTTACGGGTACTATGTCCCCGTAGCCCACGGTGGTTATGGTCTGCAGCACATACCAGAGTGAGTCCTCATAGGTCACCACCAGGGGGTTGACAGGGCTTTCGACGATGTAGAAGAGTATGGTGAACACGAATATCACGGATATGAAGAGCCCAACCCCATAACCCAGCCGGCTCCTCCTCAGGAACTCTCCGACGGAACATGTAAGGTCCGTGACGGCCATCATGAGGCCGGCAACCTTTATGAGGTTGAGGGCTGCAAGGAGGGGGGAGTTCTGGGGCACTCCAAGGATTTTAACGCCGATGAAGTAGAAGGGTATGGCAACCAGGGGGATCTTCCAGTTCTCACGTAAACCCGGCTGTATCAGGTATGCAGCGGAGACGATGAGACTCACCGCAAGGTCAAGGAGGGCCACGGCCTGGAAGGTCCCGGGCTGCAGTGGCAGGAATACGCTGATGAAGAGTGCAAAACCATCAAGGCCCATCAGAACAAGTAACAGGACCTCAAGTAATATTCTGATCCGTGACTGAAGATCTTTCACAGCAAACACCCACCTCTGGAACATCAACCAGTCTTCTATCTGTTCAAATGATTATTTATAACCACATCATCTGTGGGCTGAAATCCTTTCAAGTAATAAAAGCATTCACAGGGTCCTGAAATTAATAACAGTGCCCTTATGGTCCCTGATCAGGAAAAAACTTTAATAGGGTGAGCTTCCAGAACTAAACTTTTCTTCTGTAGATTTCCAATCCAAAAAGAGTGATAACAATGAAGGTGACAGTCTACGGTGCTGGTAATCAGAAGTTATATACCGATGAACTGAACCTCCCCGGGAAGTACGGCGGGGAGGCACCCTACGGTGGAAGCAGGATGGCCATGGAGTTTGCTATGGCCGGACATGACGTTGTGCTGGCGGAACCTTCAAGGGAGGTCCTCGACGATGAACACTGGAGCATGGTCGAGGATGCCGGTGTAACGGTAACAGATAATGATAAGGAGGCCGCCAGTGAAGCTGAAATAGCAGTACTCTTCACGCCCTTCGGTAAGGGGACCTTCAGTATAGCCAGGGATATACTGCCTGAACTCCCTGAGGGCTCAGTCATAGCCAACACATGCACGGTATCCCCTGTGGTCCTATACTACGTCCTTGAGAAGGAACTCAAACTGGAGAGGACTGACATCGGGATATCATCCATGCACCCGGCAGCCGTGCCAGGGACACCACAGCATGGACACTACGTCATCGGCGGGAGACCCACAGCAGAACTTGACATTGCAACCGATGAACAGATAACGAGGTGCGCTGAACTCGCAGAGAGCACAGGAAAGAAGGCCTACATCGTACCCGCAGACGTTACCTCAGCAGTGGCCGATATGGGTTCACTCGTCACAGCCGTGGCACTGGCAGGTGTCCTGGACTACTACTACGTGGGTACACAGATCATAAAGGCCCCTGAGGAGATGGTTGAGAAGCAGATACTCATGACACTCCAGACAATGGCATCCCTCGTTGAGACATCAGGCGTTGACGGGATGGCAGCTGCCATCAACCCGGAACTCCTCGTAAAAAGTGCAGGGTCAATGCACCTCCTGGATGAACAGGAGGAACTCGACGCAGCCCTTCAGAAGCTCTCAGACCTCAACGATGACGTCATGAAGTGGATTGAGGGTGCGGAGGTTAAACACACAGACCTTGTGGCTGCACAGGCCCTCACAGGTGAACTGAAGACCGTCATGGGGGACCGTGCAGCTGAGGGTACCATAAGGAGATGCATGAGGAAGATGTTTGAATAGGGGGTTTTCAGGTTGATAGGGAGGATACTGAAGGACCTTGGAAGGATCAACGGTGTTAACGGATCCCTGGTTGTGGGTAAGGATGGTCTAATAATAGAGAGTGAAGTCCCCGGTGACATCGACGCCGAACTCGTGGCTGCAATGGCATCAGCAGTCTTCGGTACAGCCGAGAGGTCAGCCGAGGAGATAAAACATGAACCCCTGGAACAGGTCATGATTGAGGGTAAACGTGGTAAGACCCTCATGATCGACGCCGGTGAGGGGATCCTCGTTGTCATAACGGATGTTGATGTGAACCTGGGTATGATAAGGATAGAGATGAAGAGAAGTTCTGAGAGGGTCAGTGACCTTCTCGCGTAAATTCTTTTTTGAGATGTAAAAAAGGTTTTAGGGGTAATCTCAGTACCAGCTATTTTTCTTCGATTATATTCAGGATAGCCCTTTTAATGAAATCACGCAGCTTCCTCTCGTCCCCGGCGGACTCACCGGGCCTCAGTGGAAAGGCGCCCACAGATGGCACGTCACCGGCTCCCTCTGCAAATACAATATCTCTATCGCCGGGGTAGAGTATGTAGGCACCCACACTGTGGAGTATCGCATCCTTGTAGGTGTGCATCTTGTAAACGTCACCATCCCTGAACTTCCTGTCAAGTTCCTCCTCAGCGTCCCTCACCTCGATGTTCTCATGGAAGTCATCGGGCCTTACCATGGACCGGTACTTTGCATCCAGGTGTATGAAGTAGGTGCACTCACCCACATCCACCAGTATGGAGTAGTCGGGCCTGAATGGGAGTGAATAGGACCTGCAGCGGGTGTTCCTTCTGAACCTTCCATTGTAGGAGAGGGCTATCCCGGTGTCATCCATCCTGAACCTGAATATGGAGTTGCCGGTCCTCAGCCTCACCTTCCAGCCCTCCCTGACGAATATGTCCCCGGGGTCAACCCTCTGCCCGGTTATGTCCTCAAGGATCCTGAGTATCCTGAAGTAGCACCAGTACTCATAGAGTTCACTGAGCCTCCTCTCAAAGCCCCTTATACTGTCCTGCAGCTCATCCCAGGTGAACCTGAGTGCAAGGTCAAGGATGAAGAAGTACCTGAGCACGTCCCTGTAGCCCTCCCTCTTCTGGAGGACCTGTGAGTTCAGGGGAAGGACCCGCATGTCACCCACGTCCCTCAGCCACCCTGCAGACAGGAGCAGGTTCACCTCATCAAGGAAACCCTCAAGGGAGTCCCTGATGTAACCCTCAGGGGCTGATTCATGGAGTGAGAGTATCTTTTCCTCCACTGATTCCAGGAAGTACCTGTAGAAGCGGTTCTCTGGAGTGTCAGGTGTCTCCCGGAGGTTCAGCTGTGGGAGGACCCTGAGGGTCCCATCACCCTCAAAGCTGGCCGGTTCCGAGAGGACCCCCACCATCCCATCGGGGTCCACCACTGAGGCCAGGCCTGCGGGTACCACCTCGACCTCACGTTCGAGGCCAGAATAGAAACTGTGGTTTATGTGTTCAGCTGCAGCAGGGAGGTTCTCGGGCCTGAAGAGGTACTCGAGTAAAAGGAAATCCTCGTAGAGTGTCTTATCATCCTCACCTGAGGGGGTGAATGTCTGGAATATGGATGAGTCGGCCTCGAGGATGAGGGAGGATATCTCATCTGATAGATCTGCCAGCATTGCAGGGTACTGCTCATGGTAGTTTATCTTCTTTGACCTCACCTCGACGGGTATCTCTTCACGTCCCTGGGGTGTTTCAATGCCGATGAAGGATTTACCTGCGTAGCTTCTGAAGTTGAGTATCCCGGCCAGGCTGTCCCCGAGCTTGAATCGGATCCTCGTGAAGAGTTCATCTGTATGGGGAATGACCTCCACATCCTTCAGGGATTCCCTGGCCTCAAAGAGCACCTGGTATTCGGTTTCCTCGAGGAGCATTATCTCACTGAGGTTATCATAGTATGGGCAGTGTTCAATGGGATTCAGGCCGGGCCTGTCAACCAGGGGGACATTTACGAGCCTCACAGGGTATCCGCTGACCTCAACTTTCCTTGGGGGCACCTCCCTGCTGGCTGGACCACCATTTATTCTGAGGGTCCCTGCCTGGAACTCTATGATTATCTCCCGGTCCATCGGTGATCACTACCTGATGAATGATGCGTAGCGCTGGGTTTTCAGTGTGTTCTGCATCTCCTCGAGCTTCTTCTCTGATTCAGGGAACCGGTCCCTGAAGTGTTCCCTGAGTTCCTCCAGGGTATCTCTGAGGAGTCTTTCGGGGCCGTGGATTTTGGGGAGGATCTTCTGTTTGATCTGGGCGTCCATGTAACGCTCCCAGTTTTCCCATCTTTCGGGTTTTTTCTCGTAGATCCAGGCTGCATGCATGAATCTGAGGATCTCCAGTGTCACCCTGAATCCGAAGTCGAATCCCGGGGCCCTGAGGGTTTCATGGAAGAAGTCAAGTTCCTCCACAAGTTTATTCCATATGGGGAGTTCATCCTTAAGCACCTTCAGCTGTTCCGGGCTGTATTCCATGATGTTTTCAAGGAATTCCACATCCCCTGCAAGTCCCTGGTCATGGGGGTTGCCTTCAAGATATTTCCCTGGCGTCAGGGTCTCGAATTCTATGGTGTTTGCCCGGTCAAGTACCTTTGGTGAGAACATGTAGGTGGTCTCATCCACATTGACGGTGCCAACAACCCTGAGGTTCTCAGGTATCTTTATCTCGGGTGGAAAATCGCATTCAGGGTCATCATGGAGGGGGACGGGTTCACCGCTCTCGATGGCTGAGAGGAAATCAGAGAAGTAGCGTTCGACGTGTGACAGGTTCATCTCATCAAGTATAAGGATGTAAGGGTTATCAGGATCTTTATTTGCACTCCTAATGAACTCCAGGGCAGGGGTGCTCTGGTATTTCCCTGTCATGATGTTGGAGGTAGCCGAAGATGTGCCTCGTCTCGGTCCAGTTGGCACCCACAGGTACAACGAGGTACCTTCTTTTATCTGTGGAGATGTACTGGCCGTAGAGCTGTGCTAGCTTTGTCTTACCTGTACCGGAGTTACCTGTCAGTATCACAAAGGGTTTGACCCTGAGTGATAGGAGGAAGTTCTCAACGATTTCAGGGCTGAAATAATACTCAAGAGACTGCAGATACCGGTAAAAGTCTGTCCCCTTTCCTCTATCAAGATGCTGGTAGATTTCTGCTTCTTTTTCTTTGTCTAGATGCTGGGAGAGGTCTGTTTCTTTCTTAGAATTTTCTTCAAGATCAAAATCGGCTTTCATGCCCTTTATTCTCTGGACCTCATATACAAAGTCTCTTATTTTCTTAGGGATGGTTTCATCAATTTTTCCTATGACCACAACCTTTTCTTCCCGATCACCGTCAACGACTGTTGTCCATTCACCGCGGTAGTTCTCCTCAAATATTCTTTTACTGTAGTTTCCCCCCAGCTTACCTCTGTGTAGGAGGTAATGGTTTCCAATGGGGTCACGAGCAAAGGCACCCCCAATCCTTCGGTCAATGCCATCTGGTGGTGAATTTATTTCACATATGATCGTATTACTTTTCTCAGTCGATGGTTCTTCTGTTCCAAAACCATTCCAGTGGCGACTTCCTTCAACAAATCTATACATGTACCATATTCCAAGATCTGAGATCCAGTAGAGGGTGCCTTCAATGGGACGACCAGCAAAAACCTTTCCAGATATTTCTTTAGTGGCTCCCTCAACCAGTATATTAAATAGATTTTTCTGACATGAAAGGATTTCATCCTTGTTTTCTATTATGCGGAGGTTATGGAATTTCATCGTTAGAAGTTCTCAAGTTCATCCACTATATCTGGAGTATAGCCGCCATGTTCAGTTAATCTTTTAGTTTTTATTCTCATTGGAAGGGAGAGTGGAACAGCACTTCCAAATATAAATTCATTTCTTTAAAGATTTTTTTTCTAAGGTTTTCTATTTCAACAAACCTTTCTCTTCGGATGCCGTTATAAAACCCTCTATTTCTGTTTCAAAGACCATTTAATTCACTTATAATATTTTAATCCGTATTTAGAGCGTTGATGATAAATCTCAGATGCGGATACTCTTTTCCGAGTTTATCTCCGTTTTTCTTTAATTGGTTAAGGAGTTATTTTTCTTTTTATATCCAAGTTATAGTTTCAATCATCAAGTATGAAGATTATATTTATTATAATTTATTCACGTATTTATTATAATTTATTTACGTGCACGTGGCTACTGGAGTATGATCTCTTGGAGGATACTGGTTGTGTAGATTTATTAGGAACCTGAACAAGATATTCAGTCAATGGAATCATCTAAAAAAGGAATTGACAGGTACTCCACATTTGGCCTCAGGGATGAATGGATGCCCATGATCTTCACCCATGAGGAGAGATGGTATGAAAGGAACAACTTGGGCCCGGTACAGGTGAAGGCTGTCAGGTCCTGGCTGGCTGACGCTGGCCTCATCGTCAAAAAAGGGACAACCCCACTCTTCAGGAGGATCAGGGAGCTCTATTTCCTGTAACTTATTCCTCAGATAAATAAAAAATTTATTCATCTCATCCTAGATATAAGTTTTTAATTTTACTAAAGAGAAATATTTTTATTGGGGAAACAAATAACATTTTATCATATGGATTTAGGTTTACAAATCTATAATTTATATTATAACTTTGTGTTGAAGAAGGGGTGTGTAAAATATATAACTTAAGATGGAATTATAGTGAAAACTTTGTAATTTTAACTGAAAATCATTTTGGTGTCAATCCTCCCAGACCAGTTTTCTTTGAGGAGCTTGATCTTCTAGGTTTAGATGAACACTGGGATTACCCAAAATCTGAAGAACCGCTTGTTTGGGCAATTGGACGTAACTATTATTACAAAGGGGAACTCATTGCCAAAACTAAAGGTGGGAATTTCTTTGAAAAACCTGAAATAGAATTTAAGGACGATAGGAGATTAGAAATAGAGCCCATAAACGTTAATGAATTGATAAAAAAGAATAAGGACAAACTTTTTGTCCTGGAAAATGAAGCAATGGATTTCATTCAGGGCATCTACAATATTTATAAAAATAATTCTGTTTTCACAGTTTCATATAGTGGAGGGAAAGACTCTCAAGTCATCCTTGATCTTGTAACTCGTGTAATTCCACCTGATGATTTAATCGTTATCTTCTCTGACACCACCCTTGAAAATAAATTTACTTATGAAAACGTGGAAAGAACTAAAAAAGAATATCTTGAAAAATATCCCAAAATTAAATTCAAATCAGCAAAACCGCCTAAGTCTGCAGAGGAACTGATTAGATATGCTGGATTACCCAGCAGGTTTAAGAGATGGTGTACTGATGTACTGAAAACGTCTCCATTTAAAAATCTGCTAAAGGATATTCTAAAGGAATATTCAGAGGTCATAGTTTTTGAGGGTGTTAGATCTGAGGAAAGCTCCAAAAGGTCCAGTTATTCTCGAATTGAAGAAGAATCCAAACATTCAGCTATTATAAATGCCCGCCCCATTCTTGATTGGAATATAACTGAAGTTTACCTATATCTCCTTTACAGAGGTCTAAACTTAAACAAAGCTTATAGATGGGGTCTAAGTAGGGTTGGATGCATTTTATGCCCATATTCTTCAGTATGGACTGAATTTATAAATTATAACCTTGAGAAGGAGTCTTTAGAGCCTTATATATCATTCATTGAAGAATACGCTAAGATGAGGGGCGTTACTGAGAAAAACGTGAAAAAATTCATTGCTGAGGGGCAGTGGAAAAAAAGGGCTGGAGGGCTCGGTTTAGATCTGGAATCAAATATAATAATTTCTGAAGACGATGATAAGATTAAAGGGACTATTACTAATCCCAGGGAAATCTTTCTTGAATGGTCTAAGGTACTGGGAGATCGAAATTATAAAAAAAATAAAGACGGGGTTTTGGGCGAAATAAAGATTGACGGTAGTAAAGTCGACTTTAGGCTTAAGAATTCAAAGTCTGATAAGCAGGTAATCGAAGCATGGAATATTGAAAATTCAACAATTAAGTCAAAGATCAGGAAAGTTCTTTATAAAACGACATTCTGTGTTAACTGTGGATTATGTCAGTCAGAATGCCCTAATTTCGCTTTAAGAACAATTAATAGTGTAAGTGTAAACTCTAACTTCTGTAAAAAGTGTCATAAGTGCCTTTATTTCTCTAAAAACGGATGTACAATTGCTGCATCTGTTTATAATTCTGTAAGAGGTATTAAAATGAAAAAAAGAACTAGTGGGATAGATAAATATTCAACATTTGGTCTTCGGCAGGAATGGTTAAACGACTTTTTTGTTTTAGGCGATGAATGGCTTTCTGACAATAACTTGGGACCTAAACAAGTCCCAGCAGTATTAAGATGGCTTATTGATGCTGAACTGGTCGATGAAAAGAAAAAGATTAGTACTGCTCTTGGAAATTACTTAAGGGAAATCTACAGAAAAGATAAGCTCTTTACTTGGCTAGTAATTTGGAATAACATGTATTATAATTCCACGGTGGTTAACTGGTATCTAAATAAAGTTCCATGGGGAAAAATAACCAACAAAAATGAGTTAAAAGAAAAAATGAGCCTCGATTATTCTGAATATAGTAAAGGAACCATAAGTAACCCTATCGATGCAATGGTAAACACCTTTGACAATTCTCCTTTAGGCAAAGAATTGGGTGTTGGTGTCTTGGAAAAGAAGGGAAGAATGGTCAAATCAATCCATAAAATAGGTGTTAATGAAATCAACCCATATGTTGTGGCCTATTCTCTTTATAAACTGGCTGAAAATACTTCAAGGAGGACTTTTACAGTATCTGAACTATTTAAAAGCGAGTTGGAAGGGGGACCCTATAAAGTATTTGGATTATCAAAAAGCAACCTTGAACGAATATTAAGGGGTTTACAAGAAGGAAAGGGAATTTTAAGCGTTGATCTAGTAGCAGACCTTGATAACATACGTTTAAGAGAAGATCTAAAATCTTTAGACATAATCAAAGCATACAGTGAGGAATTATAATGAGGTACTCAGAAATAATCTCATTAAATGAAAGGTTCCAGCCAGCATATGACTTAGAAAATGAAATGGAAGATTACTGGAAGACATTCATACCCACTAGAAAGTTTTATGAGATTTTAAAGGAAACCTTGGATGTCCTTGAAAGCAACCACTTTGAGAATAGGCAATCTATATGGATCCAAGGCACTTACGGTACTGGAAAGAGTCATGCCGCTGCGGTTATTAAGCACCTCTTATCAGATGATCCTGAAGTTCTGGATGATTTCGACATTAAGGACTCCCAGTTGGCTGCTAAATTAAGGTCATTTAGAGAAAAAAAGAGAATATTTCCCGTAGTGATAAAGGGAACATCAGGTATTACAGATCCGGGGGAATTCACGCTTCTTGTTGAAAAATCTGTTAAAAGAGCCTTGCGAGATGAGGGACATGATTTAAGTGTAAAAACAGATTTTGAGAATCTAATAGAACAGTTAAACAAGGGCATTATCAATTTTGAAGGTATTTTTCAAGGTACTGAATTAGAACTTTTTGGAAAGGAACAGATAGTATCACTGCTTGAAAAAGAGGATATTGAAATCCAGAGAAAAGTCGAAAAGGTTCTCTCTTCTAATAGGATTTCCATTGGAAAGAAGAATATTACTGACTGGCTTAAAGAAGTTAATGAGGAATTAAAAGAAAGGGGGATAGCTGATAATCTAATGATTTTCTGGGACGAATTTACAGGAATAATGGATCTTGAAAATTCAGGCCCACTTTTAACTGAAGTTCAGAATATTGCTGAACTCTCCGCTAAACACGGTATATACCTCTTTATAATATCCCACAGGACGCCGCACCACCTTAAACATAAAGGCAAAGAGGAGGATGTTGAAAAAATTCTTGGAAGATTTAAACTTCTTGAATATTCGATGGAAAGCATTACCACATATCACTTAATTGAAAATACTATAAAAAAGAAGGACGAAAAACGCTATAATTCACTTAAAAATGAAAGTATAAGTAAAATAGTGGATGTAATCAACAGAATAACTGCAATTGAAGATGATGCAAGATCTTCCCTTGAAAACATTTTTCCAATCCACCCGTACACTGCCTATATAGCGACAATTATTGCGCGTCAGATTGGTTCAACTGAAAGGAGTATATTTAAATTCTTATATGATGATAAAAACGGTTTTAAAGCCTTTTTATCGTCTGATGTGACAGAAAGGCCATTCTTGACAGCTGATAATTTATGGGATTTCTTCTTTGAGGATTTTGAAAGAATAGAAAGCGAAAAGGTCTATTCTATTATTGAAAGATATAAATTATATAATGAAGAAATGGAGGCATTGGAAGAGAGGTATTCTGCTGTTTTCAAAGTTGTACTCCTGCTAAACTTAATATACCGTCTTGTTGAATTAGGGGAAGCCAGTATCCTAAAACCTGAAATAGAGAATATCTGCCATATATTTGAGGGTTATTTAGAAGAAAACCGTGTTAAAGAAGTCCTAGACTATATGGATAATAGGAAAATAATGAACAAAAATCCTGATGGAATGTTTCTTATATCCACTTCGACGTTGCCTTCTGAAGAAATAGAAAGGGAAAAAGAGACCCTTAGAGATACCTTTAACAAGGTGTCCGTTGTTTTAAGTGAGGATAATAAAAATGAGTTATTGAATAGTATAAATGCCCTAAGAGAAGTTGAGACTCACATTTTTGACTTACCCCCAAATGAATTTAGTCTAAAGTCCCGCCTGGAAACTGCCTTTAAGGAGAATTATGCGGTACAGGTTGCATTGTTTTTGGGATTGAATGAAACAGAGATAAATAAAATAGAATCATATCTAATAAAAGCATCTAATGAGGATCACCTGAAAAATAAATTGTTAATTGTTAGTAAGAAAGAATTAGGTGAAGACGAATTTGATAGATTCTTAGAGTATAAAGCAAGAAGCAATATTGCTGCAAGGCATAATTATATGGAGGATAAAGAGGAAAACGAAAAATACGCCAAAAAAATCATTGATAAATGGATTAATGAGATACAAAACGATTATTTAACATATTTCTTTAATGGAAAAGATGACTCTGAGTTGTTTTCTAGGTTTGGGAACAGTATAGAGGAAAAGTTTTCTAGGGAAATTTTTCCTTATGGACTTGAAACATTAGACTCAAAGCAGAATAGGAATATTTGGAAAAAGGAGAGGTCCCGTACAACTGCGGAAATATTTCTATTTGCGGAGAATCGTGAAGATTTAGAAGAAAAAACAAGAAGTGGTGTGAATAAGTATCTGAGAATCATATTAAAAGACAATAATGGAAATTATATTGTGGATAATAACTTTAATTTTAAGGATGATGCAAGCAGGGAACATCCAATTATTGTTATGGATGGGGAAATAAAAAAGGCTATCGAAAATGAAGGTGATGGGGTCTTCAATTTAGGGGACACCCTTAAATTCCTATCAAAACATCCCTACGGTTTATACAAATCCAAAATTAACATAGCGGCGCTCTCGTTCTTAATGAGAAAATATGTTGATCAGTTATTTGAAGCTGGATCTGGAATACAAGTTACCAAAGAAAGAATGAGAGACAAAGTCATTGACATATTTAACTACTGGGAAAATGGTAGAAATAAGGAGAAACTTAATGTTAGGTGTGGTTCCGAGAATGAAAAGAAATTGATTAGGCTATTCTCTGACATATTTGATCTTAGTGACGTCAATAGCTTAAATGATGTCAAATGGAAAATCAAGGAATGGGTTAAAGAACAAAATATTCCCCTGTGGCTATTCAGATACAAAGATTCCAGTCAAGAGGAGAAAATTGAAAGGATATTTAACCTAATTTTTGATTTTACAAAGTCTAATGACACTGAAATAGATTCTAATATGATGGGGGAGATTATTAATGAAATAGAGGACTTTGAACTTGACATTAAAAATCATATTAAGATTGCCACATCTCAAAAAGAAGGTCTTTGGATTGATGCTGTCAGAGATTGGCTTAAAGAACATTTAACTGAGGAAAATGGGGACATAAGTTACTCTGACATAATGAAATACCTTAAGCATCACCTGCAGGAAGATATGGGGTCCTGGAACGAGAACGATGTGAAAGACAAGGTTAAGGATTGGTATATAAAAAGCATAAGTAAGCCTTCTGATTCTGTCGTTGATCCCGTCAGTGGCAATGATCCTGTTGTTGATCCTGTCACCGTCATTGATCCCGTCAGTGGCACTGGAACAGAAGCCATTGATAGAGTAAAAGAGAGGATTAATCAGTTAGCTCCCGAAGAACTGAGGGAGGTCCTTAAAAAGCTTATAGATAAGGATCCTTCAGTTGTAGGAATATTAGAACAATTAATGGGGGGGCATTAAAGCATGAATTCTAATATGAAAGAGTTTAACTCTTTCAAAGATCTTTTTTTAGAGATTGAAGATGAAAAAAACTCTAAAAACAGATATCCAGTTCGATTCATTTTTTTGAATTCCTTCGAAGAATTAAATGAATTAATAGGACAGCTAAAAGAATTTTCAGAGGTGATTCTTCTTGATTCTTTGTTAGATGGTGGTAAGTGGCTTACGAAGGGTATGATATTATCAAAAATAAAGGAGAAGTTGCAGGAAGATTCAAAACTTTTAGTTGCCCCACTTTCAGAATTTCTTAGGTTCACACCGAATAATGACTTTTACGGTCTCCTAAAGGCCTTATCAGAAATAGAGACAAATGATTATACAAGGATATACATTCCTTTCGTCGGAATTTATAAAAGATTTAAAAGGGAATTTATTGATGAATTCTATAGGAGAGATGAATGGGCCCCTATTTGGAGACTCAGAGGGGATAATAAAAATATCACGATCTATCATGCTACATTTGACTTTGATGATTCATTAAGACTCCCAGATTTTGAAATAATTAGAACTACAGAGGACTGGTTTAACTTATGGAGAAATCCAGATGTTGAGAATGTCCTCTCGTTTTCTAAGGTTATCCAGCACTTCCATGCTGAATGGCTTCCTGATGAAATATTCAAACTAGAACTTATAGATAATCAAAAAGAATTCATAGAAAAAATATTCAACGGAAGATTTGAGTTGCCGTTTAATGAAAATGATTCCATCTATTGGAATAAGCTTATTAAAATATTTAATGAGAAGGGTGCAGTGACTTTATTCTCTTTAATTAAAGATCATCTTAATATCAGGGACCTAAATAAAGTAGAGCCAGTTAATCTTGTAGAATATTTCTTAAAGGAGTCAGACTATTTTTATAGGTGGTTACTGAAAAATTATGTTTTGCAATTTTCAGAGGAGGAAACCTATCTAAAACACTGTTTTGCTAAAATGAATGGATTAGAAAATATTGAACTAGTTGAATCCCTTTGGCTTGAAATATTTAACCTCGAAGACATAGAGAGTTTCTATCTTGAAAGAAAAGAGATTTTAAAGAATATTCCAAAGATAGATGAGAATAAGATTAAAGCTGCTTTAGAGGGGATTAAAGACCTTGAGTTAAAAAAACAGGCATGGTATGTTACGGGAATATCTGAAGCCGAAAAAGAGTTTGTTGTAAATACTGTTGTAGAGCAAGATTTAGAATCTCTTAGGCCTTATATCAAGGAATGTTTCCCTGAACTCTATTATTATTCTGATTGGGATAATATAAAACCCATATTAAACTCTGATGAATGGATAAGTGAATATTTCAAAGAATATAACATCTGTAAAATTAGGAATGATTTCTCGGAAAATCTAAAATTAGCTATCGAAGAAAAAAACCATGACAAAGATTCTTTCCTGGATTGGTTTTACCGCATTGAAAAACCTGAAATCAAGCAAAAGGAAGTTAATTATTGGATCGATGGGCTTGGAGTTGAGTGGCTTCCACTGATCTACCACTTGCTAAACGAGTATCTTGATGAAGACTATCTGATTGAAGCAAAAATTTGTAGGGTTAACTTACCAAGCATTACAAAGTGTAACAAATACTCCTTTAATAAATTTGGAGACTTAGATAGTTACATACATAACAACCATTATAGACATCCTCAAACATTACTAGAAGAACTTGAAATCGTTAGGAGGATTATAGAAGCTATTATAAACGATATTAGAACCTGTGACCATGAGACTATTAACATCTATTCAGATCACGGGTTCAGCTTTTTGACTTTAAGTAAGTTTCATAGTAAGATCCTTGACTTTGAGGATGCAAAACATGAGGGTAGATATCTCTGGCTTGAAAATAGTAAGGAGTTAAATGATAGATACTACATGACTTTAAAGTCTGAGTGTCCAGATAATAGTGATAAAAGCGTCCTATTGGCATTAAAACACGTTTCATTATATAGGGTACCCTCCCGGGAGACACATGGAGGTGCCACTCCTGAAGAAGTCCTTGTCCCCTATTTTAGAATATCCAAATCGAGAGGGGAAGTCACTTACACCCTTGAAACTGAGGAATTAGAGGCTGATATTGGTCAGCCGGTAGTCACTTTCAAATTATCTCCAGTTCCAAGAGGAATTCCAGAGGTCTTAGTTGAAAAAAGGACTTTGAATGTCGAAAATAAAGGAGATGGTAATTACCAGTTAGACTTATCACAATTAAGTGACTTAAAACCGAAGTTATATAAAATTAAAGTAAAAATTAATAAACAAACCCTGGAGCTGAACGTTAATATAAAAGGAGGATTTATTGAGAGGGATCTTATATGAACATATTTGACTTCAAAATTAAAGAAAAATTTCCAAATGAATCTGTCCTAAAAAATCCGGAGATATATGGGGTATTTTCAGGATACAATTTACCCTCTTTTGTAAAGGACTGGTTAATCCAGAGGAACAGTACCTTAGAAGGAAAAATTGATAAAGAGAACTTAAGACTCTTTTTAAACAGGCACATAGCTCAAAAGAATAAAAAAACTATTAAAGGGACCCTCATTAATGATTATGTTCCTATAAAGGTATTAGCACGAATCCTAATTGAGCCAGATATAAGAAGTGGTGTTATAAAATTTTCCATTCCTGATTTAGGGATTGGTCATAATGAGGGTGTGATCCCTAATTATATCGCTGAAAAGTACCCTGAGTTAAAGGGGGGTGAAATTTGGGGTGTTGTAAAACTTTCATACAATCCACCTGATAATGGAAAAACAGGGTTTATTGAAATAGTGGATTACAAATCATTTAAACCTTATGAAGTTGATTTAGAGTACTTTAAACAAAAAAGAAGGGAATTTGAAGTATCAGAATGGATTGATCTCCTCATTAGATCAATGGAATACAACCCTGAAGGCTTTGAAAGTTTACAGCAGAAAATTCTATTTATCTCCAGACTACTAATTTTTGTAGAACCCAACCTTAACATGTTTGAATTGGCTCCTAAAGGGACTGGAAAGTCTTATGTCTTCAATAACCTCAGTAAATATGGTTGGGTGATAAGTGGAGGTGTTATAAGCAGGGCCAAACTCCTATATGACATTTCAAGAAAAACTCCAGGTTTACTCACTCTTTATGATTTTGTCGCGATAGATGAAGTTGAGACCATAAAATTTACCGATGAAAGTGAGTTAAGGGGAGCTCTGAAGAATTATCTAGAATCAGGCACATTTTCTGTGGCTAATTATAAAGGCGAATCCTCGGCTGGTTTAATGGTTCTGGGGAACATTCCCCTCACCCAGGAAAGAAAACCCGTAAATAATAGGTACTTTGTTAATTTGCACAAGTTTTTCAATGATCCTGCTCTCTTAGATAGGTTCCATGGTTTCATTGAAGGTTGGAAACTCCCTAGGATGAGGGAGGACCTTATACTAAGAGGGTACGCACTAAATGTAGAATACTTCTCAGAGATCCTCCATGAACTTAGAACTGAGTCTCAATATAGAAATGTAGTCCAAAAACTAGTGGATGTCCCTAAAGATGCTGATACAAGGGATAAAAATGCCATAATCAAACTTTCTACGGCTTACCTTAAACTGCTCTTCCCTCATGTGGAGAGTCCAGAGGATATAGATAAATCCGATTTCAAACTTTATTGCCTGGAGCAAGCCATTAAGATGAGGGAAATAATAAAAACCCAGATAAGTTATATAGATCCAGAATTTTCAAGAGAAGTCCCCGAAATTAGAATAAGGGAGTGATCTAAAGAACTTTATCAAGGTAGCAACGCCTTATCAAGTAGTAAATCTACCCCTTCTTTTTTCAGGTCCATCCGTAGGGGTTAAACTCAGAGGGTGGTATGTACATTACCTCGGCATAGCCACGCCTGAGGAGCTCCCTGTTGAGGTTGACACCGTCAACATAGACAACTGCAAGCACCCTCCCATACTTGTCGTGTCTCTTGGCATCATCGATGTCCAGCTGGACTGTTCTTCCAAGGCACATGGACTTCACG
>Ga0134099_1001580_pt1 | contig 21058 bp, 17 predicted proteins | sample 10_taG_2_FD_105482 | JGI IMG/M metagenome (GOLD analysis project Ga0134099, IMG submission 105482) | Switchgrass degrading microbial communities from high solid loading bioreactors in New Hampshire, USA - 10_41_5_180_A2 metaG | ecosystem: Engineered > Bioreactor > Semi-continuous > Anaerobic >...
CTCCTGGCGACAAAGGCTCGGCAGCGTGGACGTCATGAGCCGCCCCCGGGTCCTCGTCGATCCGGCGGTTTTTCACTTCGGCCTGGAACACGAAGTGAAAAACCTGCGGAGTGGAGCAGGCGGTACGCTCCAGCGATCCCACACCAGCCCGCAAGAGAGGAGAGGAGTCTACGTGACCACAACGGAGCGCGTCCGAGACGACCTCCTGGAAGGCGCGTCGGCCGTTGGCCGCCGGCTGTGCTCCGAGGCCTGGTTCGACGCGAGCGGGGAACAGTGCAACTGGATGGGCAGGCAGGACATCCAGGACGGCCTGATCGCCCGGTACTCGATGCGCTCGTTGGCACTGGGACCGGAACTCTACGGCGGCTCTGGCGGCATCGCCCTGTTTCTGACCGAGCTCTACCGGTCGACCGGCGACCCGGCCTGCGCAGCGACCGCGCGGGCGGCGCTCCGGCGCTCGGTCCGCTTCATGCAGGAGTCGCCGACGGGGGCTTCGCCGCTCTCCTTCTTCGCCGGCCATCTGGGCATGCTCTATGCCACCTGCCGGCTGGCCGGCGCAGACCCATCCGCCGGGCTGGATGCGGAGATGGCCTGGCTGACCCTTCCAGCGGGGATGGTGCCACGGCGGGCCCGGCATTGCCATCGCCCGCATGTTGGCCGTGTACCTGGACCCAGACCGGGTCGACGAGCACCGGTGCACGGCGGAGGCGGGTGTACAGGCGGCCCTGGCGGCCATGGCCGCCAGGCTGGCCGAGCCGGGCTGCGATGCGACCCTCTGCCACGGCATCGCCGGCCTGTCGGAGATCGTGCTGCTGTGCGGGCAGTGGTTCGACGGCGCGTACCGGGAGAAAGCGGCGGCGACCGCACTCGAGCTCCTGCGCCGCTATGGGGCGGCGGGCGCCTGGCCGTCCGGGGCGAACGCCGGGGGTCCGAACCCGAGCCTGATGTTCGGCACCGCGGGCATCGGCTACCAGTTCCTCCGGCTGTGTGACCCGTCGGTGCCGCCGCTGCTGGCGCTGACGGCAGCGCCTGGTTCAGGCCGCCGGAGGGGAGAAGACGCCCCGCCGAAGGAGATCGACGAGGACGGGAGTTGACGGCAAGAGATGAAAGGCGGGAACAGCCGTTCCCGCCAATTTCCGCGCGCCCGGCAGTGGCATTGATTTGCGGAATAGTCCGCTGCAGTGGCAGGCGCATCCTGGGGGTTAGTCGCGCTGTATGACTCGATTCTGTTCTCAAGTGACACACAGTTGTCACTCGAGTGTCCTACAATCCCCAGCGAGGCGAGTGCTGAGCGCTGGTTCCGTGTGCCGGCCATAGGTACCTGGGGTGGAGGGATTCGTTTGGACATGACAGAAGAAAACAAGATGTTGAGCGGCAATACGGGGGCGATGCGACATGCAGACCGGGATATTCTGGGGCAAGTACGATCAGGCGCGGGGAAGGTGGCTGCCCCTTACCTGCCACTGCCTCGATGTCGCCCTGGTGTTTCGTGGCCTCTGTGACCTGGACGCAGTACGGAGGGTCCTGAACCGAACCGGCGGGTCTGTGCTGTCTGCACAGCAGGTGGACCGCCTGGCCGTCCTGGCCATGCTGCACGACGCCGGAAAGGCGAACCTGGGCTTCCAGCGCAAGGTGTTCAGTCGTGATGCTCCACCAGCCGGCCACGTCAGGGAACTCGCACCCATTCTTGATCCCGAGGCGCTGGATGACGATCTGCACATGGCGTTTCTCCAGGCTCTGCCGCCCGAACTGGCTTCCTGGTTTCCGGATGATCAGGCGGCCTACAGCTACCTCTTGGCGAGCTTCTCTCACCACGGTCGGCCCCTCTGCTTCAAGGGGGAGAAGGCCGGGACGTACTGGGACGCGCGTCGGAAATGGTGGCGCCCTGATGGCGAACTCAACCCGATGGACGCCGTGGCCGGCATCGCGGCGGGGGCCCGGCTGGCCTTTCCGCGGGCCTTCGACCCCGGCGGCGAGCCGCTGCCTGCAGCCGCACGCTTCCATCATCGCTTTGCCGGCCTGGTGATGCTGGCCGACTGGCTCGGCTCGCACCCGCAGTGGTTTCCCATCGAGCCGGTGTCATTGGAAGCCCGGCTCCGCCACGGTCGAGAGGTTGTCCCGGCCCTCCTGGACGCGGTGGGACTCAGCGTTCGACCTCATCGCACCCACCTTGCCGCGCAGTCCTCGGACTTCGAGACGCGTTTTGGCTTCTCGCCTCGCCCGCTGCAGGCCGTGGTGGATGCGCTGGAACCCGAAGATGAGGGTACCCGCCTCGTGATTGCCGAGTCGGAGACCGGGTCGGGCAAGACCGAAGCGGCACTGAACTGGTTCTTCAAGTTGTTCGTCGCCAACAAGGTGGACGGGCTCTACTTCGCCCTGCCCACCCGGGTGGCTGCCCGGGAGCTCTATGGCCGAGTCTGCCGCACGATCGCCCGTTGGTTTCCGGATCCGGCTTTCAGACCGGTCGTGCTGCTGGCAGTACCGGGCTACGCGCAGGTGGACGGGGTTCCCCCGGAACGGGTGCTTCCGTACGCCGACAGCCGCTGGCATGACGATCCGGTCATGACGCGGCGCGAACGACTATGGGCTGCCGAGCATCCCAAACGCTTTCTCGCCGCGACGGTGGCCGTGGGCACGATCGATCAGGCCCTCCTTTCCTCTGTGCAGACGGCCCACGCGCACCTGCGCTCTGTCTGTCTGGACCGCAGTCTACTGGTCGTTGCCGAGGTGCACGCGTCCGACCACTACACGGGCCGGCTGCTGGAACATCTTCTGGACCATCACATCGGAACGGGCGGGTACGCCATGCTGCTCTCGGCCACTCTGGGCGCTCGCGCCCGACAGCGCTATGTGGCGGCGGCCAACCGCACGATCGCCCCCGGGCCGTCCGTTGACCGTCATCCCAGTTTCGACGCGGCCGTGGCCGTACCATACCCATCGGTAACGCTCGGAGACGGAACCCACCGGGCTGCCGGCTGCGGCGACCGTCCCCAGAAGCCGGTGCTGTTCGAGTTGCTCCCCACGGCCTTCAGGCCCGAGGAAGCAGTTGCACAGATCGCAGAGGCCCTCGACGGGGGCGCCCGGGTACTGGTGGTGCTCAACACCGTTCGCAGGGCCAACGCCCTCTTGCGCGCCGCAGAGCGCCATCCGATGGTAAAGCCCGAATGGCTTTTCCAGTGCAGCGGTGTGGTGTGCCCCCACCACGGGCGCTTTGCACCTGAAGATCGCCTGGTGCTGGATCAGCAGGTCAGCATCCAACTGGGGCCCGGGAGCCCGGACGGCCCTCTGCTGTTGATCGGCACGCAGACGCTGGAGCAGAGCCTGGATATCGACGCGGACCTGTTGGTCACGGACCTCGCACCGGCCGACGTGCTGCTGCAGCGCGTCGGACGCCTGCACCGCCACGGCCGCCGGCGCCCCGAGGGATTCGAAAAGGCTCGCTGCCTGGTGCTGACGCCGCCTGGGAGCCTTGAAGAAGCGCTCGACGCCCGCGGCGAGGTGCGCAGCGAATACCGGCGGGCAGGCTGCGGCAGCGTCTACGAGGACGTACGAACGCTGGAGCTGACCCTGCGCGTGCTGAACGAGTCGCCGCTAGTGTGCATCCCCCGGGACAATCGCCGGTTGGTCGAATCGGCCACGCATCCCGAACGGTTGGCGGCTCTGAGCAGCGAGCGCTGGCAGCGGCACGCGCAGAACATCGAAGGCGGCGAGTTGGCACGAGCCATCGCCGCCGGCCACGCCACAGCTGCGTTCGGCGAGTACTTCGGGGTGTCTGAGTTCAACGAACTCGGTGGAAGGGTGGCTGTCCGGCTGGGTGCGGACAGCCTGCAGCTTCCGCTGGAGCGGCCGCTGACGAGCCCTTTCGGCCAGACCATACACGAGCTGGTCATCCCCGGCCACATGGCGCCGGAAGAACCTGCGGACACCGTGATCATCGAGCATGGGGAAGATGGCACCGCACTGCTGCGGTGCGGCAACCGTCGCTATCAATACAGCCGGTTTGGACTGGAGGTGGTGTCATGAATCTGCTTGTCGACCCCCTGTTCAGAGCGGGCACCGACCGGGGGCAGGAATCGCTGAGTCTGCCCGCGCTCCTGGCTGCTCTGGGGGGCGACCGCGTCCACCATCTGGTGGGCCTGCAGCGCCATCAGGCGGATGCCTTTCACGTCTTCTTGTGCTGCCTGGCGGGAGCGGTGCTGGCCCGGGGCGGCCAGACCGATCCGGTCCAGAATGAGGCGTACTGGCGGCAGGGGCTTCGGTCGCTGGCAGGCGAGGCGGGTGACGACGCCTGGACGCTGGTGGTGCCTGATCTGTCGCGCCCGGCCTTTATGCAGCCGCCGCTGCCGGCAGAGGACCGGGACAAGTTGAAACGGGCAGCCTTCACAGCAGACGCCTTGGATCTATTGCCCACGGCGAAAAACCATGACCTGAAACAGACACGAGCCGTCCAGTCATCCCCAGATGAATGGATCTATGCGCTCGTCAGCCTGCAGACGATGAGTGGCTACTTCGGGCGCGGCAATCCGGGAATTGCGCGCATGAACAGCGGTTTTGGCAACCGCCCCATCGTGGAGCTCGTCCGGAGCCGGACGCTCGGGCAGCGCTGGCGTGACGCGGTGAGCCGGCTCCTGCAGCACCGGCGCCAGGTGTTGGCGGACGCCTTTGGCTATGACCCGCACGGCTTGGTGCTCGTATGGCTGGAGCCCTGGGATGGCCGATCATCCCTGCCCCTCAGCAGGCTGGACCCTTTCCATATCGAGATCTGCCGCCGGGTTCGGCTGCGCGGTCAGGACGGGCTCGTCTGGGCCGAGGCCGTGCCCTCGGAGTCCAACCGCATCGCGGCCAAGGACTTGAAAGGTGTCGTCGGAGACGCCTGGTTACCAATAGACATCGGTGCCGCCAAGGAAGGTCAGGCAGGCGACGAGAAGGCCCTGACGATTCCGCCCCAGGGGCTGACTCCCGATATTCTGCGTCGCGTCGTCTTTGCCGACGGGCTTCGCCTGTCTCCGTTGCAGAGGCCGGCGGACGGGTGGAGCGGGCCCCTCTGGCTGACCGTATCCGTGCTGGTGAGGGGACAGGGCACCACGGACGGGTTCCATGAGCAGGAGATACCCATTCCGCAACGGGTACAGCCGCGCCTGTTTGGCTCGCGTGACCTCCGGCAACCTCTGGCGCAGCTCAGCCGGACGGCGCTCGAGTATGCGGGCATCTTCGAGAACCGCGTCCTGAAGCCCGCAGTCTTCAAGTATCTGGAAGGGGCGCCAGAGACGATCCAGTTCGACCGGGTATCTGCGAAGGCTTGGTGGCAGCGCTTCTCCGGCCGGTTTTCGTCGCTCTGGTCCCAGGACTACTTCCCATGGCTGTGGTCTGTTCCCGATCCCTTCGATGAAGAGTCGGTCCTCACCGAATGGGTGAAGCTGCTGCGCGATCGTGGCCTGGCCGTGCTCAGCGAGGCCACGGCCGTGCTGCCCAGGCGCGCCGGTCGGCAGTACCGGGCGCTGGTTGAGGCGGAGAGGACGTTCTGGGCCGCACTGTACAGAGCATTCCCGTTTGTAAAGGAGGAGACCCATGCAGGCACAACCACTTCCTGATCAGGGGCTGCCCAGTACCATCGCCCGCATCGCCCGGGTGATCGGCAGCGATCGCTTCCCGGCCGGTGATCGGGCGGCGCTTCGTCGCATGGTCCCCACCCAGGCGGCCCCGCTAAGCTTCTATCGGTTCGCTGTTCGGCACCTGGACGTCGGCTGGGATGCGGATCCAGAACTGCAGAAAGACTGGATCACGATTGTCGCCGGCATCGCGTTGATGAGTCCCGGCGCCCACCGCCCGGATCAAAGACTGGGGGCCGTGTTGGCTGAGACGAAGTACTCGGAGGCAAGGCTGGAGCGGCTCCTGGCGGCCGAAGGCGACATTCGCCGTACCCTGCTCCTGCGGGCAGCCCGGTTCCTGGCGGCCAAGCGTGCGGCCTGCAACTGGGTGGATGCCGCCCAACTCCTTCTTACACGCGACCCTGAAAAGCGCGAGCAGATCCACAGACGGATCGCTAAGGACTATTACCAGTCTGCGAATTAGGGAAACGAGGTGAAGCGCATGTTCCTCCAGGTTCATTTCCTGACGAGTTACCATGCGAGCCTGCTGAACCGTGACGAGGCAGGACTTGCCAAGCGCATCACGTTCGGAGGGGTGCCGCGCCTCCGGGTATCCAGCCAGTGCCTGAAGCGGCACTGGCGTGAATGGATGACCCAACAGGTCAACCTGCCGGCTGGTCTGCGTTCCCGACACTTCTTCAGCCGTGAACTCAAGCGACGCGTGGTTGCCGCCGGGGTGGAAGAAGAGCTGGCTCACAGGCTCATCCTGCACCTGGCCAATGGCATCCTGACGGCCGCCGGTGACAAGGATGCTCTGGACAAGGAGAGCCTGGTGATGAAACAACCGATCTTGCTTGGCAACCCGGAAGCCCAGTACCTGGCCAGCCTGGTGGTACAGGCTGCTGAGCAGGGGGAGGAGAAGGCGGCGAAGGAGTATCTCGACCAGGAGATCAAGAAGGGCAAGAGCAACTTCAGGGCTCTCCTGCGGGAGGCAGGCGTTCCCGACCCGGCCGTTGGCTTCGACGGCGCCATGTTCGGACGGTTCGTCACTTCGGATGTTCTCGCCCGCGTAGACGCCCCGGTCCACGTGGCCCATGCGTTTACCACGCACGAGTTGAACACCGAGGCCGATTTCTTCACCGTGGTCGACGACCTGGCACGGGATGATGAGACCGGGGCTGCCCATGCCAACGACATGGAGTTGGGCGCGGGCATCTTCTACGGCTATGTCGCGGTGGACGTGCCCCTGCTGGTTTCGAATCTCACGGGCTGTCCCCGGGAACAGTGGCGCGACCAGGACACTCACGATGCCCGCTCTGTGCTTACGGCCCTGGTCCACGCCATCTCGCAGGTCACGCCAGGCGCCAAGCTGGGTTCGACGGCGCCTTACGCGCGAGCCGAGTACGTCATGCTGGAGACCGGTACGGCGCAACCGCGCAGCCTGGCCAACGCGTTCCTCCGCCCGGTCCGCCTCGGTGGCGGGCAGCATCCGATGGGGCAGTCTGTCGACGCGATCGCACAGTATCTTAACGGCCTGGAAGGGATGTACGGCGACAGTGGCGAGCGCCGCTTTGTCGCCACGCTTCACCGGTGGCCACGGGACCAGGAGGCCGTCGTCTCGTTGACTGCGGCGATTGACGGAAGCCTGGATGAGCTCTTCGGCGGGAGGTAGCGATGAAAGCGCTGATTCTGCGGCTGGATGCTCCTCTGATGAGCTTCGGATCCGTGATGGTGGACCAGCACGGGTTCACCGATCGCTTTCCCGGTACGGCCATGCTCACCGGCTTGATCGCCAACGCCCTGGGCTGGGACCACTCCGAGTTCGACCGGCTGCAGGCGCTTCAGAGCCGCATCGAGTTCGCGGCCCGATGGGACAGCGAGCCGGAGCACGTGATCGACTACCACACGGTTGACCTGGGCCAGCCCAAGATGCGGGAGCCCGGCTGGACCACCCGGGGCGAGGCAGAACACCGGGCTGGCAGTGAGGCGGCGAAGCGGGGTACGCACCAGCGTTACCGCCACTACTGGGCCGACGGCCTCATGACCGTTGCCCTTCACCTCAGCGGCGAGGGGGATCCCGACCTCGGGGCGGTGGAGGCAGCCCTGCGGCATCCGGCGCGTCCGCTGTTCCTGGGCCGCAAGACGTGCCTCCCGGCCCGCCCGCTGCTGGACCCCCATACGCCGGTCGCGGAAGGGGAGGACCTGCTGGAGATTCTGCGGAGGGTGCCTGTCTGGAAGCGGGACGGGACGCCCGGGGCGGGGCAGGTGACCCACGCCTGCTGGCCTGCCGAACTCGGCGTGACCGGCCGCGGGGAGATCCGCCGTGTGTTTGATCTGCGCGACTGGCGGAATGAGATCCCGGCGGGGTCTCGATGGCGAGCTGAGGGGCTGCTGGGGGGGACAGAGTCATGAACCCGTTCTACATGATCGAGCTTCAGTTGGACCTGCCCGCTCTCCTGCGCTTCCTCGCAAGCCAGGGCCTGAACCGGAGCGATGACGACGATGATCTGGGGTACGGGGTGCATGCGTGGATGGCGGCCGCGTTCGGCGAACTGGCGCCACAGCCCTGGCGGCTGTTCGTCGGAAAAAGCCGCCCGGCGCGCGTCCTCGGATACGCAGCGCACGACGCCGCGGAACTGAGGCAGCGCCTCCTTGAGTTCGCAGACCCCTCAGTCGTTGCGGTGTGCGCCGAACCGGACACTGCCATCGCTAGCCGTGAGATGCCGGCGGTGTGGCGAACGGGCCGACGCCTGGCTTTCGAGGTCCAGTGTTGTCCGGTCGCCCGAAAGGCCAGAACCGGGGTCGAGAAGGACCTGTTTCTGGTTCGGGCGGATCATCGGGGCGCACCGGGACTGCGCAGGGATGCGGTCTACTGCGAATGGGGCCGTGAACAACTGGAGCGGCATGACGCGGCGCGGGTGGATGCGATTCGCCTGGAGGGGTTCCGTCTGGTACGGCAGACCCGAAAGGACCGGGAATCTGGCGAACGGCGCGTCTGCCGGCGGATTGTGCGCCCCCAGGCCCTCCTGCGCGGAGAACTGACCGTGCGCGATCCGGAAGCGTTTGCTGCGCTGCTGCGCCGGGGCGTGGGCCGCCACCGGGCGTTCGGCTACGGCATGCTCCTTCTCAGTCCGGCGCCATGAGCGGGTCCTTTCTCTTTCCCGGTCGCTTGGGGTTGGCTGGCTCGCGGATTCCGCACGCAGACCGGCATGGTCTGTTGTGGCTCTCGCGCGGAAAACTCTACGTCGAGGATGGCACGCTGCGCTTCCTCGCGTCGGGCAGTGATGATCTGGCACCGGGCGACTACGCCATTCCGTATCAGGGCGTTTCGATGATTCTGGCCGGCCCTGGAACGTCGATCACCCACGATGTGCTGCGCATCCTGGCCCGCCACGGTACGTTGCTGGCCGCGGTCGGTGAGGGCGGCGTCAAGATGTACACCGCACCTCCGATGGGGCAGGGGCGTTCGGATGTTGCCCGTGCGCATGCCCGCCTCTGGGCTGATCCGGACGCCCGGACCCAGGTGGCACGGCGCATGTATACGTACCGGTTCGGCGAAGTGCTGCCCCACCGTGACATCAGCGTCCTGCGGGGCATGGAGGGCGGCCGCCTCAGGCAGACGTATCGCATCATCGCGGAACGCTACGGGGTAGAGTGGAAGGGCCGCCGCTATGATCGTGATCGTCCCACGGCGGCTGATATACCCAACCAAGCCATCAACCATGCCGCCACGTTCGTCGAGGCCGCTGCCGACATCGCGGTGGCTGCAGTCGGGGCCTTGCCGCCGCTCGGGTTTATCCACGAGGAGTCCAGCAACGCTTTCACGCTCGACATCGCTGATCTGTGGCGGGCCGATGTTACTCTGCCCCTCGCGTTTTCGGTGGCTGCACAGGTGATGAAGGATCCGTCGGTCAGCCTGGAGCGTGCGGTGCGCTATGAAGCTGCGCGTTGGTTCAAGAGGCACAAACTGATTCCGTCGATGATTGATCGGATCAAGGAGTTGCTGAACATCAATGACGGTGATCGTCACGCGTAATGTGGCTGACCGGATTCGGGGGTTTCTGGCTTCTGCAATGCTGGAGCTGGCACCGGGTGTGTACATGAGCGTCCGCCACTCGACGGCGGTTCGCGAGCGTATCTGGGATGTGCTGCAGGATTGGTTTCAGGTTGAGGAGGATGCGAGCATCGTCATGGTGTGGAACGACCCCAGCGTTCCGGGGGGCCATGCCGTACGGACGCTGGGCCTGCCACCGGTTGATTTGGTTGAGGTGGACGGCTTGCTGCTGACAAGGCGGCAAGTCAGGCAGGTCGTCGAAGAGGTGCCGGTTCGCGGCGATTGACGGGAGTGTCGAAGGTGGTATAGAGAAAATTATCATTATACTGTATCCGCGATTCGGTTTCAAGGTCTCCCCCGCACACGCGGGGATCGACCCCGAAAACCGAAAACGCTGGCGAGAGGCGGCACGTCTCCCCCGCACACGCGGGGATCGACCTGTGCAGGGCGCTGGCCGTCGTCTAGGATGTCCGTCTCCCCCGCACACGCGGGGATCGACCCCAGCACCAGATGACGCTGGAGTCACGTGCCCAGTCTCCCCCGCACACGCGGGGATCGACCCCTACAAACTCGATGTTGACATCGAGGACGTAGGTCTCCCCCGCACACGCGGGGATCGACCCGATGCAGTAGCACTCATACAGGACCTCGCCAGGTCTCCCCCGCACACGCGGGGATCGACCCCTGTAGCATGGTACGCTAGAATCGAACCGACGGTCTCCCCCGCACACGCGGGGATCGACCACCATCGCCGTGAACGAGGGCGACAGGGCCGATGTCTCCCCCGCACACGCGGGGATCGACCCTTCGATGTTGACAACAGGGATGTAGTATGGTAGTCTCCCCCGCACACGCGGGGATCGACCTCACCTACGCACTCCAGGCTCTGGAGCGCGCTAGTCTCCCCCGCACACGCGGGGATCGACCTTCGGCAGGGGACTGGCTGCCCACGAACCCGGAGTCTCCCCCGCACACGCGGGGATCGACCTGCTACGGCTGCGATGGGCACCGTCAGTTCGGGGTCTCCCCCGCACACGCGGGGATCGACCGCGGCGTTTGTCGCTGGTGCTCGCAGTTCGTCGGTCTCCCCCGCACACGCGGGGATCGACCCTCCACCCGGGAGGCCACCACCTCGATCACCGTGTCTCCCCCGCACACGCGGGGATCGACCCGTACCGCCAGCCGATGGTTGGCAGCTCCTGCGGTCTCCCCCGCACACGCGGGGATCGACCATCTTGAAGCCAGAAGGCTGGCAACCGCCCCAGGTCTCCCCCGCACACGCGGGGATCGACCACGTGTACGATACATATTGACAACGGGGTGCGTGGTCTCCCCCGCACACGCGGGGATCGACCTCGAGTCGACCTCCGTCTCATCCAGCCACCCGAGTCTCCCCCGCACACGCGGGGATCGACCCGTCGAGGCCGTCAATCACCGCTACCAGGAGCAGTCTCCCCCGCACACGCGGGGATCGACCTTCATCAAGCGATGGACAGGCGAGGTGGTGGTCGTCTCCCCCGCACACGCGGGGATCGACCCCCGAACTGCATCAGCTCGTTCATGCGGTGCGTGTCTCCCCCGCACACGCGGGGATCGACCTGCCACTTGCGCCCGGTAGCACGCATATGCTACGTCTCCCCCGCACACGCGGGGATCGACCCATGACGTGATTGACGCGCACAGCGCCATGGGCGTCTCCCCCGCACACGCGGGGATCGACCCATGGCGACAGCGTCTTGGAGACGACCGTTTCGGCCTCCCCCGCACAAGCGGGGATCGACCCATCCGGGCCTGGATGCAGATCCCATTCTATGGGTCTCCCCCGCACACGCGGGGATCGACCAACCACTCCCAAACCGCTTTAACTTCATCCTGTGTCTCCCCCGCACACGCGGGGATCGACCCCTGGGCAAATACGTGACCATCATCCTGGGGCTGTCTCCCCCGCACCCGCGGGAATCAACTGCTACTCGTCCTGACCCAAGCCCAACTCATCCAGTCACCCCGGCTGATGGATGCGGCACGTCTGCGCAACAAGCTCAACGACCGCCGGTGGGATGGCGCCGTTGCTGCAGAGCTGTCCGCACCGCGCCACTCGGTTCACCCACAGAAAAGAGCGGCCGTAGGGCCGCTCCTCGCATCCAGAACACGGGCAGTCAGATCCTGAACCGCTTCACCTGCGCCTGCAGCGTCTCCGCCGTCTGCGCCAGCTGCTGCGCCGCTTCGGCGACCTGCTCGGCGGAGGTGTTCATCGCCTCCACCGACGCTGCCACCTGTTCGGCGGCCGCTGCGTTCTCCTGCGACACCCGGGCGATGCCGTTGATCGCGGCGGTCACCTGTGCGGCGCCCGCCGAAAGCTCCTCGGTGGCCGCACTGTTGGACCGCACCGCATCGGCGACCGCCTGGAAGTTGGCGAGGGCTTCGGCGGACATCGCCTTGACCTTGTCCACCTCCCGGGCCGCGTCCTCCATGTTGGCCGCGGCCTGCCGCACGGCCTCCAGAATCGTCTTCAGGGAGTCGCCGGCTTCCCCGGCCAGCTGGTTGCCTGCCGCAAGCCTCGCGGTACCGGCCTCCATTGCCGCCACGGCGCTGGCCGTGCCCTGCTGGATGCTCCCGATGAGCGTCGCAATCTCCTCCGCCGAAGCCGCCGACCGTTCCGCCAGCCGGCGCACCTCGCCGGCCACGACGGCGAAGCCCCGGCCGTGGTCGCCGGCCCGTGCCGCCTCGATGGCGGCGTTCAGCGCCAGCAGGTTGGTCTGGTCGGCGATCTCCGCGATGGTCTCGGTGATGGTGCCGATGTGCTCCGAGAACCTCGCGAGCTCCTTCAGGCGCTCGGCCGCCTGGGCCACCACCTCGTTGGCCGCCGCCATCTCGTGCAGCGTCCGCTCCACCACCCGGGCGCCGGACTGCGCCTGCTCCATGGCCAGCGACGCCCCTTCCGCCGTGCTCCACACGCGCTGGGCCATCTGGTCCAGCCCGTCCGTCATCCGGTTCAGGAGCTCCGTCGCCTGCTGGATGTCGGCCACCGACCGGGCCGCCGCATCAGCGATCGAGCGGATGACCCCCTGAAGCCGCTCGACCGTGGTGTTCACCTCGGCGGTCCCCTGCGCCTGCTGCGACGCGCCCGCCGCCACATGTGCGATCGCCCGCGCGGAGGATGAGGCCGCCTCCGCCGACGACCGGGCCGAGCCGGAAAGCTCGGCCGAGGCCGCCATCACCGACTCGGCGCTCTCCCTGACCTGGTGCAGCACGTCGTGCAGGTTCCGGGCCATCGCGTTGAAGGCGCGGATGGTGTCGCCGATCTCGTCCCGCGTGCTGAGGGCGAGCTCCTGCGCGGACAGGTTGCCGGCGGCGATCTCCGCCGCGGCCGTGGCCAGGTGCCGGATCGGCCGGCTGAGCTTGCGGGACATGAGCAGGGCCACCGCCACGCCCGCGATCACCGCGGCGGCGCAGGCGGCGATTACGCCAATGTCCATGATGCCCGCCAGCTTGCGTGTGCCGGAGAGATCGGCCGACGCCCCCTCGGTGAGCGACCCGACCAGGCTGTCCACGGCGGCGGTCATCTCCATCATTACCGGGACGGCGTCCATCCGCATGATGACGATGGCCTCAGACTGATGACGGCCGCGCAGTTCCTGCCGGATCCTGTCCACCGCGTCGACATAGGCCGTGTGCTTCTCCTGGATTTCGAGCAGCTGATTCCGAATCGCTTCGTCCCGGGCGGTGTCCAGCAGCAGGCGCAGCGTCTCTCCCACCCGCTTGCTGGCGGCCTGATACTCGGCGATGTCGCGGGAATCGCTGTAGAGCACGTAGTTGCTGATCCCGGCGGCCTCGCGCAGCAGGTCTGCCTGGAGCGACTTGGCGCCCATGGCCAGGACATAGCTCTGGTCGACGGCCTCCAGCTCACGCAGCACCGTCTGTGTGGTGAGGCGGCTCACGAACCCCATGGCGATGAGGAGCACAATGAGTACCAGGGGAGAGGCCAACAGCTTCAGGGCAATACGGGAGCGGACCTTGCTGCGCATGGCGGTACCTCCGGTCGCTGTAATCCGTGGTGACAGAAAAAGGCTTTACCCTATTATGCCACTAAAGCGGACGGTTTGGGTGCCTAATTTCGCGCCAGGATCACCGGCAACGACTCGCCCAGCACGGCGCCCTCCGGCGTCACGTGCATGACGAAGGCGTGGACCTCCACCCCGGCCAGCGCCACCTGCCGCAGGGTCTCGGCGAAGACCGGATCAATCTCGTCCCAGGGGCCGAACGCCTGGGCATCGTCCCGCTGCGCGATGAAGCAGACGGCGGCGCGGTAGCCCTCCCGCACGGCCCCGGCCAGCTCGCCCAGGTGGCGGGCGCCGCGGGCCGTCGGCGCGTCGGGGAAGCGGGCCACCCGGAGCCCGCCGGCGCCGGGCAGCACCGAGGTGACGGACTTCACCTCCACGAGGCACGGCGGCCGGTCGGGCGCCGTCAGCAGGAAGTCGATGCGGCTTTCGCCGTAGCGGTACTCGGGCCGCACGTCGGTGTAGCCGGCGAAGGGCGGGCAGGCCCCGGCGGCGACCGCCCGGTGGAAGAGCCTGCCGGGCAGCGACGTGTCCACGGAGACCCAGGTGGACCCGGTGCGGACCATGAGCAGCTTGCCGACGGTCTTCCGACCGGGTTCGGTCGTGCTCGCCGCCGACGGCTCCGGCCCGGGCACGTCGTCCCGGAGCGTCACGATCGCCGGCGCCCCCGGCAGCAGGATCTCCGCCATGCGGCCCGAGGAGGCCACATGCACCGGCACCACGCGCCCGTCCTCCAGGCGGACCCGTGCGACGAAGCGGTTGGGGCGTTCCAGGAAGGTGGCGGGGATGCGCTTATCGGACAATCGGAGTACTCCTTTCTGGGTTTCAGCGAGTCGAACCTTGCTGAACCCTTCCGAGATTGGTGGCCGATCGGTACGATAGACCGGCGTTCGCGACAGTCTCTTCTGTCGCAGGGATGCAAACGCCTTCCGTGAGCGGATTCTATACGAATGGTGCGGGTACCTCGTCCATCCGGACTCAGCAGGGGGAGACTCGGTGCAGCAGTTCACACACACGGTCAAGGACATGTTCGGCATGCACGCACGGCCGGCCGCCTTGTTGGCGCGTACGAGCGGCAGGTACAGATCAAAGATCACGCTGACGAAGGGCGACAAGACGGCGGACGCGAAGGGGATTTTCGCGGTCATGACGCTGGGCGTGAAGCACGGCGACACGCTGACCGTCACCGTCGAGGGCGAGGACGAAGAGGAGGCGGTCCGGGCGCTGCGGGAGTTCTTCGCGACCAACTTGTAAACGACGCAGTCTGCCTTCCAGGATGGCCGCCCGCTGCGACCGAGCGGGCGGCCATCCGGTCGTTCGCGGCGACTGAGCGGGCGCCGCCTCACCGCACACGGACCGGGCCGAACACGGGTCTTTCGCCCGTGAGAAGGTGTAGCGCCCTCCTGTGTGTAAGAAAACGGGAGAGTTCCCCGCAAAGGAGGATGCGACCTTGCCCGCAGCGAAGCGCCGGCTGACTCCGGAGGATCTGTACAAGTTTGTGACCGTAAGCGACCCCCAGATCTCGCCCGACGGCGAGGTAGTGGCATTCGTCCGCACGCACGTTGACCCCGAGTCGAAGGAGCCGCGGTCGCACATCTGGCTGGTGCCCGCAACGGGAGGCCGGCCCGTGCCGTTTACGCAGGGGCCCAAGAACGACACCTCGCCCCGCTGGTCGCCGGACGGCAGCACCCTGGCGTTCGTCTCCGACCGGGGCGGAGACCGGCAGATCTGGCTCATCGACCGGTACGGAGGCGAGGCCCGGCAGCTTACCCAGATGCGCCACGGGGCGGCCGATCCCGTCTGGTCGCCCGACGGCCGGTACATCGCCTTCACCTCCGCCGTGGGGCCCGAGGACCGCCGCGAGTTGCTGACCCGGGCCAAGAGCGAGGCCGACAAGAAGGCGGAGGAGAAGAAGGCGAAGGACGAGGCCCGCACCTTCACCCTGATGCGCTGGCGCAGCGACGCCGCCGGCATCCGGCCCGACCGCTGGGCGCAGATCTGGATCGTGCCCGTGCCGGCCCCCGGCGAGCCGCTGCCCAAGCCGGTGCAGGTGACCTGGGGCAACTACGACCACACCGGCCCGACGTGGTCGCCCGACAGCCGGCTGATCGCCTTCGGCGCCAACCGGACCGAGGACGAGTCCTTCCGGGTGCGCGACATCTTCATCATCCCCGTGCCGCAGGACGACTCGGCCGCCGCGCGGGCGTCCGTGGCCCCGCCCGAACCGGGCTCGGAGGAGCCCGGGGAGGAGGAGGCCAGGGCCCTGTCCGAGCGGCTTCGGAAGGCCGCGGAGGAGGCGGAGGCGACGTTCCGGCCGCTGAACGTCACCGGCGGCTTCGGTCCGTTCGAGGCCGCCCGCTTCTCGCCGGACGGCTCCACCCTGGCGGTCATCGGCCACCAGAACGAGTACCAGAACGCCACGCTGCCCCGGATCTACCTCTATCCGACGGCGGGCGGCGAGCCCCGCATCCTGGACCACTGCGACCTGGAGATCGGCAACAGCGTCGGCGCCGACGTCCGGCCCGGCGGCGGGGGCGTCCAGTTCACGTGGTCACCGGACGGCCGGCGGATCTACGTGCCCGTGGTCCGGCGCGGCGCCTGTTCGGTGTACGCCTTCCCGGTGAGCGGCGACCGGCCGCAGCCGTTGGTCGGGGGCGAGCGGGAGATCTACGGCGGCACCTTTGACCAGCGTGCGCAGCGGCTCGCCTTCGTGGCCGGGTCGATGTTCGAGATCGGCGATGTCTACGTGTACGACGTGATTGCCGGCGAGGAGTGGCGGCTGACGGCGGTCAACAACGCGCTCTTCGCCGAGATCGAGTGGCCGGAGGTGCAGGAGCTGAGCTTCAAGGCCCGGGACGGCTGGGACCTGCACGGCTGGCTCATGAAGCCGGTGGGCTTCGAGCCGGGGAAGAAGTACCCGCTGGTGCTGGAGATCCATGGCGGACCGCACACCTGCTTCGGCTACGCCTTCTACCAGGAGATGCAGATCCTGGCCGCGGCAGGCTACGGCGTGCTGTTCATCAACCCGCGGGGCTCCACCGGATACGGGCAGGCCTTCGTGGACGCCGTCCGGGGCGACTACGGCAACCGGGACTACAAGGACCTGATGGATGCGGTGGATCACGCGCTCACCTTCGGCTGGGTGGATGAGACGCGGCTGGCCGTCACCGGCGGCTCGTACGGCGGGTACATGACGAACTGGATCGTGACCCAGACGGACCGCTTCGCCGCCGCCATCACCCACCGGTCGATCTGCAACTGGGTCTCCTTCAGCGGCACCCCGGACTTCGGGCCGTTCTTCAACCAGATCCAGCACAACGTGCAGGACCCCTGGTCGCCGGAGGGGGTGCAGGAGCTCTGGCGCATCTCGCCGCTGGCCTACGTGAAGAATGTGAAGACGCCGATCTGCATCATGCACTCCGAGTTCGACTACCGCTGCCCCATCGAGCAGGCGGAGCAGTTCTACATGGCCATCAAGTTCTACGGGCAGGCCCCGGTGGAGCTGGTGCGCCATCCCCGGTCCAACCACGACCTCACCCGGCAGGGGCCGCCTGTCCTGCGGGTCGACCGGTTCCACCGGATCCTCCGCTGGTTCGGGAAGTACTGCCCGGCCAACGGCTAGGGGATTGCTCGGGCGGGGCCGGACCAGGCCCCGCCCGTTCCGTGACAGGGGCAGGCCGGGGGATGGGCGGCCGGCCCTCCGGGAGGCCCTGCCCGCGGAGCAAGACGGGGGTGACGGACATGTACCTGCGGGAGGTGTCGCTGCGGCGCGACCTGGTTCAGGACTGGGATGCGTACCCCTATAACATCCCGGCCATCCGGCACCTGGACCAGCTTCCGTTCCGCCGCAACGTCGTGTTCTTCGTGGGGGAAAACGGCTCGGGCAAGTCGACGCTGCTGGAGGCCATCGCCTACCAGTGCGGCTTCAGCACCGCCGGGGGCGGGCGGTCCAACCTGCTGCGCGTGGAGTCCGCCGACAGCGCCCTCGGCGAGGCGATCCGCCTCTCCTGGCTGCCGAAGATCACCGAGGGCTTCTTCCTGCGGGCGGAGACCTTCTACCACTTTGCCTCCTACCTGGACGAGCTGGCCCGGGACCCGCTGAGCGGGGGCAGGAGCGTCTACAACGCCTACGGCGGGCGGTCGCTCCACGAGCGCTCCCACGGCGAGGCATTCCTGGCGCTCTTCACCCACCGCTTCGGCCGCAGGGGGCTCTACCTGCTGGACGAGCCGGAGGCGGCGCTCTCCCCCGCCCGGCAGTTGGCCTTCCTGCGCCTGATCCACGACCTGGGGCCGACCGCCCAGTGGGTGATCGCCACGCACTCGCCTATCCTGCTGGGATATCCCGGGGCGCAGATCTTCTCGTTCGATGCGGCGCCGCCGGAGGAGATCGCCTACGAGGAAACCGAGCATTACCGGATCACCCGGCATTTCCTGGAGCGCCGGGAGCGGATGCTCGCCGAGCTGTTCCGTCCCGATGATGACTGAGCCGCCGCCCGTATGAACGCCCCCTGCGCATAGCGGCGCAGCCCGGCGGTGACACTGTTCCCGGACCGGCCTGCGCCGCGCCGGGTGGGGCGCCCGATGGCGCCGCGATCACCGCGGCCGTGTTCGCCGCGGCGCAGGCTGCGCCAGAAGCAGTGCGTGGGGGGCAAGACCGTGGTCAGGATCGGGATCATCATCGGCAGCACCCGGCCGGGGCGCAACGGCGAGGCGGTGGCCCGGTGGGTCTACGAGCAGGCCCGCAAGCGGACCGACGCCGAGTTCGAACTGGTGGATCTGAAGGATTTCAACCTGCCGATCTACGACGAGCCGGTGCCGCCGTCGTTCGGGAAGAACTACCGGCACGAGCACACCCGGCGCTGGTCGGAGAAGATCGACTCCTTCGACGGGTTCATCTTCGTCACGCCGGAGTACAACCACGCCACGTCCGGGGCCCTGAAGAACGCCATCGACTACCTTTATCTGGAGTGGAACAACAAGGCCGCCGCCTTTGTCGGCTACGGCAGCCTGGGGGGTGCCCGGGCGATCGAGAACCCGCGCGCGATCGCGTCGGAACTGCAGATGGCCCACGTGCGCCAGCAGGTCTCGCTCTCCCTGTTCACCGACTTCGAGAACTTCAGCGTGTTCAAACCGAACGAAGAGGTGCACCTGCCCGCCCTGAACACCATGCTGGATCAGCTCATCGCCTGGAGCGCCGCGCTGAAGCGCGTGCGCCAGGAGGCCGCCGGGGCCTAGGATCGCCGTGCAGGAGTGGCGGGCGCTCGCCCTGATCTTCGGGCTGATCCTTGTGAATGCGTTCTTCGCGGCCGGCGAGATCGCCGTGGTCTCGTGCCGGCCCGTGCGCATCCGCCAGCTGGCCGAGCAGGGGAACCAGGCGGCCTGGGCGGTGCTCCAGCTCATGAAGGATCAGAGCCGTTTCCTCGCGACGATTCAGGTGGGCATCACGCTGGCGGGCTTCCTGGCCAGCGCCTCGGCTGCCGTGAGCCTCTCGGCCGGCCTGGGGGCGGCGCTCCGGCGGCTCGGGCTGGGGTCCGCCGTGGCCGGCAGCGCGGCCGTGGTCGTGGTGACGCTGCTGCTCTCGTATCTCACCCTCGTGCTGGGCGAGCTGGTGCCGAAGCGGATCGCGCTGCAGTCGCCGGAGCGGGTCGCCCTGGTGGTGGCCCGCCCGGTGGTGCTTGTGGCCCGGCTCACCCGGCCCTTCGTCGCGCTGCTCACCGCGTCCACCAACCTGGTCGTGCGCCTCCTGGGCGGGCGGGGCGAGCCCGCCGAGCAGGGCATCTCCGAGGAAGAACTGCGGCTCTACGTCGCGGAGAACCAGGGGCTCCAGGAGGCGGAGAAGCGGATGATCGCGGGCGTCTTCTCCTTCGGTGACCGGACGGTACGTCAGGTGATGGTGCCCCGCATGGAGATGGCCTGCCTGCACCAGGACGCGCCGTTGCCGGCGGCGCTGGACGAGGTGCGCCGCCACGGCTACTGGCGCTACCCGGTCTACCGGGAGGACTACGACGACATCGTCGGCATGGTCACCGTGAAGGACCTGCTCCGCCACGCGGACCGGCAGGCGGAGGAGCGCCGGGTCTCGGACGTCATGCGCCCCGCCTGGTTCGTGCCCGAGTCCAAGCAGGCCCTCAGCCTGCTGAAGGAGATGCAGGCCGCCGACGAGCAGCTGGCCGTGGTCGTCGACGAGTACGGGGGCGTGTCAGGGCTCGTCACCATGGAGGACCTGCTGGAGGAGATCATCGGCGAGATCGCGGAGGAGCCGCCGCAGGCCTCGGAGCAGGGGGAGGTGGAGTTGGACGCCGGCGAGCCGGTGGACGAGGTGGCCGAGCGGCTGCGCATCCCCATCCCCCGCAGCCCGAACTACGAGACCCTGGCGGGGTACATCCTGTATCACCTGGGCGCCATCCCGTCCGAGGGCGACGAGCTGGCGGTGGGCGGATGGCGCCTGCGGGTCGAGCGCATGGACGCGCACCGCATCGACCGGGTGCGGGCCGTGCCCGACGCGCCGGACGGACGGGGGGAACTCGGCGAGGCGAGTCTGCCGGGTCAGCGGGGTGTGCCCGACGTGCCGTGCCCGCCCTGTGAACGGGGGGAAGGGGATGCAGCGGGCAGAACCAGTTTACCGGACGAACCGGGCGAAGGCGGTGTGCGAGGCCGGTCGCACTGATCCGACCCGCTGCGCGATCCCTGTGAGACGTCCGGCCGGCCCAGGGCCGTCATCATCGTGGCTGGCTGTGGGGCCCGCGGAGGACACGCTGCGGGGGGGGCGCGCAGAAACTTAAGTCAACTCGGGGGGCAGAGTTAAGATTCTGCGCGAAACGGGAACGGGGGCAAGAAGTATCTGGGAAAAACCGCAGTCGCCAGTGGGTTGGATGGCCGGTGCAGGGGCCGTTGCTCACGATCCCCTCCCGGGCAGGGAGGGGATCGGCGCGTCTATCCCGGGGGACGAGCCGCATAGAGAGGGGGTAGAGTCGGACTGCCCTGGAGGTGGCTGCCGTGCGTGAGCCCACCCTGCCGCTGAAGTCTGTCTGGACCGTGCTGCTCGCCCTGGGGCTGGGCCTGATCCTGTTGCTCCTCTTCGCGACGCTGGAAGAGCGCCCGCCGGACGGCGAGGCCCTGAACTACTTCCCCGCCGCCCTGCTGGAGCAGGGGCGCCGCTTCGCCCGGGAGGCCCGGCTGGCGGCCAGCCTGAAGGCGCTGGCGTCGTTGGGCGCCCTGTCCCTGCTCTGCTTCCACCCGGCCGGGGCCCGCCTGCTCGGGTGGCTGGAGGCGCGCGGCCGGGGGCGATGGTGGCGGCAGGTCGCGTGGGTGGCGGTGGGTGTGGCGGCCGTCACCGCGCTGGTGGAGCTTCCCTTCGA
>Ga0134099_1001592_pt1 | contig 21014 bp, 16 predicted proteins | sample 10_taG_2_FD_105482 | JGI IMG/M metagenome (GOLD analysis project Ga0134099, IMG submission 105482) | Switchgrass degrading microbial communities from high solid loading bioreactors in New Hampshire, USA - 10_41_5_180_A2 metaG | ecosystem: Engineered > Bioreactor > Semi-continuous > Anaerobic >...
AGGGAACTTCCCTTCGGCCATCTGTTTTTTCAACTCTTCGACAGTGATACCTTTTTTCTTGGCAATTTCCGCAAGCTTAGCTTCAAATTGGGCTTTGGCCTCTTCCTTGGAAATTCCCTTTTCTTTTGCTATTCTTTCAATTATCTTCTCATAGCAAGGGGGATCTTGGACAGAATTATCCGCGGCAGCTATCCCTGAGAAAGGAAAAGCCAAAGTCAAAATAAAAATAACGGTTAGGGATACGGCAATTAACCTTGTCCTGTTAATCATATTACCCTCCTTTAAATTTAGCTTGCCCTTTCCTAACCTTATTTTTAACTATTATTCCAGAATAATTCTTATTATTTCGGACAATTAATTTCAGCTCGGCACGGACTAATTCTTAATCTTGATGTTTATATTTTAACCTATTATATCCCTATATTCAGAAGGGGATAGGCCTGTCTTCTTTCTGAAGACCCTTGAAAAATGGCTTGTACTGGTGAACCCACAGAGAAGTCCGATTTCAGTAATCGAATATTGCTTCGATTTTAAAAATTCCTTGGCTCTTTCAATTTTGATATCCATCAGATATTCAAAAGGTGTTTTCCCTGTTTCAGCTTTGAATACCCTGATGAAGTGGTAAGGGCTTAAGTTGGCGGTTTTGGCAATTTCCTGCAAGGAAAAATTGCTGTTATAGCAATCCTTGAGGAAAGCGATGGATCTTTTTATATTGGCCTTTTCATCATAACTGCGCTCAAACGGCTGGATTTTAATACTGCTATCAAGCTCTCTGATTAAAGTTGCAATAAGCTGCATGCTCAGACTTTGAAGGATAAACTCATAACCAAACTGCTTGTTGGTACATTCATCCATGAACTGCCGAATAAGCGACCGCCCGTAATTGCTTAAGACATAATTATTATTAATAAAGTTGATCTCCGATTTTCTACAGATCTGATAGCATGTATCCCTTACAGTCTCTTTATCGATAAAAATTGCTGTAAATTCTTTTACTTCTCTGGCAGTTGGACATACCAGAACCTGACCCGGATTTGTTGGAAATAACCTGTCTTGAGTAAGTTGAAACGTCTTTTTGTCTACTATTAATCCCGGAGAAGAGGGTGACGACGGAATAACAAAATGATAACTGTCAAAGACAGTCGGTGTATCAACTGTCACATTCGGCCGAAAGACAACCATTGTGTCCGAATGATAGGAAGGACCGATATTCTTGGCTTCCATGGGGAATTCCTGCATTAGTTTGTTTATTATGTTCACACTCTACCCTCCAGGACCAGCTAAGTGTAGATTTTCTTTTCCATTAATTTTATAGAAAGGATATTTTTGAAATACAATAAATTAATTATCTAAATTATTCCATAACTACATAAAAAAAGCTATAGCTGCCATAGCAGTTATAGCTTTAATAAAACATTTTTTCTTTAATATAATATCTCGCTCAACGCTGAAGTTTACATTTGCTTTGTTTTCTGTTTCGATAAATCTGTTTCTATATATATTATTCGATCTTTGCGTATTAAATCAGGTTATTTGACTTTACATGTAAAATCAGGTTATTCGATCTTGACCTTTGTAGGTGTCAAAGTACTTTGCAGAGTACCGTTGCCCAGATCGCCTTCAACGTTATAGCCCACTCCCCAGAAGGTGCCGTCCGTTTTGGCGATAATGGTAAAATACTTACCCGCAGTAGCATGCGCCACATCAGACATGACTTTGGTCGGTTTGCCGACAAAGTAGCCGTTGCTTTTATTGCCGATATTGAAAAGCTGGCCTGCGTTATCCTGTCCCCATACCCAGAGGGTGCCGTCCGTTTTGACCGCCACAGTATGAGAGTCGGCTCCCCCGTCCGCTTCCTTGACATCCGTGAGGACTTTGACAGGGTTCGTATGGCTGATGTAGGGATTGGTACTGCTGCCTCCATAGGGATTCGATCCCCATATCCAAAGGGAACCGTCGTTTTTTATCGCCATCGAAAAGTATGCTGCAGCGGCAATGGCTTTAACATCAGTCATCACCTTGACGGGCTTCAAGACGTTTTCCAGCGTTCCGTCCACCTGTCCGGCCCAGTTACATCCCCAGGCCCAAACACTTCCGTCATTTTTCAAGGCCAGTGAATGATCGCTGCCTGCGGCGACAGCTTTGACATTATCCATAATCATTTTGGGCTGTCTGTTATTGTCTTGAGTACCGTCCCCCAGTTGCCCATAACCGTTGGCTCCCCAAGCCCAAAGGGTTCCGTCATTTTTGACGGCCAGCGAATGTCCATAGCCAGCGGCGACAGCTGTCACATCATCCATTATTTTAACCGGCGCGGGTACGTCGTTGGTCGATACGTCCGTATAATTCCCCACTTGACCGTAACGATTCATTCCCCAGGCCCAAAGGGAGCCGTCTTTTTTCACGGCTAAAGAGTGGCTGCTCCCTGCGGCAATATCCTTGACATCCGTCATAATTTTAATCGGCAGCGGATTTTTGTAAGGTTCAAAAGAGCCTTTGCCGACCGCCCCGTTGTAATTGTAGCCAAAGGCCCACAAGCTGCCGTCGGCTGTTACAACCAACGTATGCCCGCTGCCTGAATCCACTTTCACCCCGGATTGATTACCGGTTGACGGTGTTTCAGGCTGGACGGTTCCCCCTCCAAAAGTATCCGCCAAGATCGCATTAATGGCCGTATCGGGTACAGCCCCGCTGCCACCCAGTACCTTTATTTCTTGTATGGAAGATACTCTGGAATTGACATGGCTCCAGGTGCTGCGGAGAGGATTTTTAGCTGTAAGTATGATCGGTGATGATGTCAGAGGCGCCAACGCTGACCCGGCGAGAGCGTCGGGATAAGCATCTCCAGTTGCCAGATATACTCTATCATATTGAATATCCTGATTAAATTTATTTAAAACTGCAATGTTCCGCTCATATTTGTCCGAGCCTTCTATCCGTTCCGGAGCGGGAAACAGTCCGGCAACCGTATTGCTTATTATGCTGCTGCCCCCAATGACATAAGTCTTGGTAATCCCGTATTCTCCGATAAGGGCTTGTATTTTGCCACTTAAAGCCCCATTCATGCGCTCTTTCGGGACCAATTGGAGGAGCATGTTCTTTTGGGCGGCAATGGAGGACACGGAAAGGGCGTCAGGAAAATCTTCCCCGGTAGCAACCACCATTTCACTGCTAATGCTGAAATTCTCCGCAATATATTTGGCCACTTCATAAGAAGTCTCATACCTGTCATTGCCCCACAGCCGGGTAACCGTAATCCCCTTTGCTTCCAATTTGTTCTTAACCGTATTGGAGATGACTCCTTCCCCGCCGATCAGGAATATTTTTTGGGCTCCAAGTCTGTTAATCTCCGCCTCGGTATCGCTGTTTAAGGCATTTTTGCCGGTTAGAAGAATAGGCGCCTTCAACTGCTTGGCCAGTGGTGCCGCACATAAGGCGTCAGGGAAATTTTCGCCTGTTGTTAAAACAACGTTTTCGGACTTTTGCCAGCCGGCATTGCTGATCGCAACGGCAGTTTTGTACCTGTCACTGCCTGCCAGTCGGTTGGCGACAGGAGCGGCTTGGGAGTTGGTTGGAGCTGTAGAAATCAGAAGTACTATGGATAATAAAATTACCAAAACTCTTTTCATAAATAGCTTCCTTTCAGATTTAATTTAACATTCTGATTTAATTAGCTATTCTGATTCAATTTGCCATTCTAATCTAATCTGCCAATCTGAATTTAATTTGTATATCCGTATTAAGGTTAACTAAGCGCGAGATTACTGTACTATCTGGGCATCCGGAGGAAGAGTGACCATCTCCTCAGTGACACCGCCGGTGGTAAATTGGGTTACTGTGTACCCTTTAGCGATTTTCCCGTCACTGGCGTATTTTAGTTCGTATTTGACGACGAGCTTGTTTTTCTCATATACCCAGGCGGTAACCAAGTAATTTCCCAAATCTTGTTTGTATACGGTGCAGTCAAATCCATTAACATTCTCGTTCCCGCTTTTAATCATCTCCTGGGTTCGAACTTCGCCCAAATCCGCAATATAGTACTCAACAGCGCCTCCTATAAGACTGTCTCTTCTGGCAATTTTGTCATCTGCAATATAGTAGTAGCCTTCACCCTTGGCAAAATCGGAATAGCGGCTTTCCTTTACCGTACCGTCGACAATCAGGTCTGTTTTTCCTTTGCTGTTTAAACGGTACATTTTCGTTGTATAGTTTTGTCCACTTACAGTTTCTTCCAGGTCAATGATACAGTTTTGAAAATCCTTGTGCAGCTGCGGCATGCTGTTTGCCAAGGAATCATCCTGTGCGTCGGCTTCCTGGTTTTCATTGTCTTGGCTGTCATCCTGACCGGCAATCTGCCCGGAACTCTCATCTGTTTTGCCCGCTGGATTTTCACCCTTTGAGCAGCCTGCTGCTGTCAATATAAGCAGTAATACAAGTATAATGGCGATTAATAAATTTACCTTTTTCATTTTTTTCCTCCTCTACATTGTTATATCTTGAATTGCCTGTAAACTTCGCCCTTTGTGCTTATTATAAAACCAGGTATTTAATGTTTCTTTCCTCTGATTGCTGTATCACTTTCACTTTATTGCTTTATTCGCAATTGCTGTATTCCTACAGTTGGGTTAAGATAGACAAACGGAATTAAAAGGTACCGTATCCTGTGGTATAGGGCAAATCTACGCCGACCCTAAAGAGCTGTTTCGCAGCTTATAAAGAAGCCTCTCTCCATGGAGAATAATCTGAAAATCAAGACGGGGCTCCAGCAAACTTTGCGTTTATGGAGCCCCGCTTTTTGGGTTTTTGAAATAAAATCTCGTCCGAAACACCGGCCCGGGTCACACTTTCGGCCTCGGTGGTGGATGTACCGCAGCTGCCGACTCCTTTTGTTGAGACCGAGGAACTCTATGCGACCATTGCTATCGCAAAAACCTCGGACGACGCCTTCAAACTGGCAGTGGACAATATGTTTGACTTTTTGACTGGGATCGTTGGTTTAAGCCAAGGCGATGCCGGCCGCCTGATGAGCCTCGTGGGCAACCTGAAATTCTGTCAAGTAGTCGATCCGGAGATCACCGTGCGCTTTGAATTCCCGAAATCTGTACTTGCCCAGTTGGGTTTTACCGGAATTAGCAGTTGAGCCGCCTAAATACATTTCCTTCTTATTTAGTTATGAATAAAGGACTAGGTCTTCAAATTTCATTGTTTTCATTTAGTAATATTTATTGTTCCATTAATACAATACATAAATAAAAAATCCCGCCTCATTGAGACGGGTTATGTATCTATATTAACACTAACCGATATATTCAACTCCCATATAGGGTCTCAAAGCTTCAGGTATCCGGATTCTTCCGTCCTTTTCCTGATAGTTTTCCAAGATAGCGGCTACGGTTCTTCCTACAGCCAGCCCACTGCCGTTTAAGGTATGAACATATTCCGGCTTTTCCTTAGGGCTGCGGCGGAAGCGAATATTAGCTCTTCTAGCTTGAAAATCTTCAAAGTTACTGCACGATGAAATTTCCCTATAATCGTTAAAGCTTGGCAACCAAACTTCAATATCATAGGTTTTCGCCGAGCTAAATCCCAAATCTCCTGTACACAGGGTTACGACCCTATACGGGAGTTCCAATTCTTGCAAAATAGCTTCGGCATCGGCGGTTAACTTTTCCAATTCGTCATAGGAGTTCTCCGGCAGAGCAAACTTAACCAACTCAACCTTATTAAACTGGTGCTGTCTGATCAAACCTCTGGTATCCCTGCCCGCAGCGCCGGCTTCCGCCCGGAAACAACCGCTGTAGGCGCAGTAGTATAGGGGTAATCTATCGGCATCAAGAATTTCATCTCGGTGAATATTGGTAACAGGCACTTCAGCAGTTGGGATAAGAAAATAGTCGGTATTTTCAATTTTAAAAGCGTCTTCTTCAAATTTGGGCAACTGACCCGTACCGATCATCGATTGCCGGTTAACTATAAAAGGGGGAAATACTTCCGTGTAGCCCTTTTGCGTGTGCTTGTCCAACATGAAGTTGATAAGGGCCCTCTCCAATTTGGCGCCCAAACCTTTATAGAAGGTGAACCTTGCTCCGGTTACTTTGCCGGCCCGACCGAAATCCAAAATATCGTGCTTTTCACCCAAGTCAAAATGAGCCAAAGGTTCAAAGTCAAATTTCCTGGGCGTGCCCCATCTTCTGACTTCAACATTCGAGCTCTCATCTTTCCCTACCGGAACGGACTGATGAGGGATATTCGGAATCAAATAAAGTATCTGTTGCATGGAGCTTTCAATATCGGCCAAGTTTTCATCAAGTTCTTTGATTCTTTGACTGACTTCCCGCATTTGCCTGATCACATCTTCTGCACTTTGGCCGCTTTTTTTGAGCCTTGCTACTTCTTCAGATACTTTATTGCGCTCGGCCTTTAGCTGCTCTACTTCATATATAATTTGTCTTCTCTTCTCTTCCTTTCGTAAAAAATCGTCCAGATTAATATCCGCATTTCGTTTTGCCAATGCTTCTTTGACCACATCCGGATTGTTGCGCACAAATTTTAGGTCGAGCATTACGAATCCCCCCATTTATGAAAAGCTGTCTTTTCCAAAAAACTCTCTTCTTGTCTAAAAACTATTTTAAAGCAAAAAGAAAATAAATTAATCAATCATATTGACAAAGTATTCATGTACCCTAAGATCGTCGGTTAATTCCGGATGAAAAGCGCTGGCTAAGATTTTACCCTGGCGAACAAACACAATCTTGTCCTGGTAGCGGGCAAGAATGTCCACGCCTTCGCCGGTTTCAAGTACATACGGAGCCCGGATAAAGACGGCTCTGAATTTTTTCTCTCCCAATGTTTCAATCGGGATGTCCGTTTCAAAACTGTCAACCTGGCGACCGAAAGCGTTTCTTTTTACTAAGGTATCCAGCAGATCTAAAGAATATTGATTGTATTGATCAATCCTCTTGCTTAACAAAATCATGCCGGCACAGGTACCAAAAATGGGCATGCCTTGCAGTGCCATTTCTCTTATTTGATCACCGAAGCCGTCCATGGCCAATTGTTTTCCAATGGCCGTACTTTCTCCTCCGGGTATGACAAGGGCTTGTATACCTTTTAAATCCTCTTTGGAACGTACTTCCTGAGTTTCTACTCCAAGTTTTTCCAAAGACTGGCAATGTTCTCTAAAAGCACCCTGAATGGCTAAAACTCCTACTTTTTTGACCAAAATTACCAACCTCGCTCCTGCATCCGCTCTGCGGGTCCGATAGTTGAGATATCAATACCGGGCATTGCTTCACCTAAGCCTTCGGAAAGCTTGGCCAGCATTTCCGGATCATTGTAATGAGTTGTAGCCATAACAATAGCTTTAGCCCTTTTAACCGGATCGGCTGATTTGAAAATTCCAGAACCTACAAAAATACCGTCACAGCCAAGCTGCATCATTAAAGCGGCATCAGCAGGGGTGGCAATTCCTCCGGCAGCAAAATTGACCACCGGCAATTTTCCGTGTTCGGCAACATAAAGAACCAAATCGTACGGAGCGCCCATTTCTTTGGCAGCCGTCATAAGTTCTTCTTTGGGCATAGTAGTTAGACGACGGATTTCAGCCATCACTGTGCGCATATGTCTTACGGCTTCCACTACATTGCCGGTTCCGGCTTCCCCTTTGGTTCTGATCATCGCAGCGCCTTCTCCGATTCGGCGTAAAGCCTCGCCAAGATTGCGGGCGCCACAAACAAACGGAACTTTAAATCTATGTTTGTCAATATGATAGAGTTCGTCAGCAGGAGTAAGGACTTCGCTTTCGTCGATAAAATCGACACCTAAAGCTTCAAGAATCTGGGCCTCAACAAAATGTCCGATTCTGGCTTTAGCCATTACCGGTATGCTTACGGCTTCCATGATTTTCTTGATAACAGTGGGGTCGGCCATTCTGGCTACGCCACCCGAAGCCCTTATATCCGCCGGGACTCTTTCCAAAGCCATAACTGCACAGGCGCCTGCTTCTTCAGCTATCTTAGCTTGTTCAGGTGTAGTTACGTCCATTATAACTCCACCTTTAAGCATTTCAGCCAAACCGGTTTTTGTTTTCCAAGATCCTACTTCAGTCATGGTAATTTTCCCCCTATATCTATTAAACTGTATATTTCTTAATAATAAATCAAGAAAAAGCTATATGCAAACATTTTATTCTTCATCTTTAGCTACAAATTTCGCTATAGCCACAACTTTGCTTTCACCGGTCGTTTTCATGGCCAAAACACCTTGAGCCGCTCTGCCTTGGACCGATATACCGCTTACTTCTTGACGGATAATAACGCCATCGTCGGTTATTACCATCAATTCGTCGGTATCTGTTACGACTTTTATTCCGGCTAACAAGCCGGTTTTAGCATTCAATTTGTGACAAATAATACCCTTTCCGGCACGCCCTTGGGTGCGGAATTCAGCCAAATTGCTGCGTTTGGCATAACCGTTCTCAGTCATTGTCAATAGTGTTAGATCATCCGACTTATATTTATTATCCACCACATCCAAAGAGATAACGTAATCCCCGTTTTCTAAAGTAATTCCTTTAACTCCGCGAGCCGTCCTGCCCATAGCGCGAACGTCTTCTTCGGAAAAACGGATTGCCAAGCCATTTTTGGTTGCCAAAATAATGTCATCATTGCCTTTGGTTAAACGGACTCCTATTAACTCGTCATCTTCGTCCAATGTAAGAGCGATGAGTCCGTCCTTGCGGTTTGTGTCATATTCCTGCAGGGCTGTTTTTTTGACAATACCGTTTTTGGTGGCGGTAAGAAGGTTGAAGTTTTCGCTAAAAGCTTTAATTGCTATTGTAGCGGTGACTTTCTCGTCTTGATCCAAACTTAACAAGTTTACAATGGCCGTTCCTTTAGCCGTCCTACCTGCTTCGGGTATTTCATGGGCTCTTAGCCGATAGACTTTTCCTTTGGAAGTAAAGACTAGAATATAATGGTGAGTGGAAGCTATAAATAAGTTTTCCACAAAATCATTTTCACCGGTGGTCATCCCATGAACCCCTCGACCGCCTCGGCGCTGGCTTCTATAGGTTGATAAAGGTATTCTCTTGATATATCCGCGATGAGTTACGGTAATAACTACATCTTCTTCGGCTATCAAGTCCTCTATTTCCATTTCCGTAGTGTCCAGAGTTATTTCCGAACGTCTGGGATCGGCAAATTTATCCTTAATTTCTTTAAGCTCGGATTTAATGATTCCGCGAACCATTTTATCGGAAGAAAGAACTGCCCTGAGATAAGCAATTTCGTCCTGGAGCTTTTGATATTGCTCATCAAGGTTTTCCCGCTCCAAACCCGTCAATCTGCGCAGGCGCATATCCATAATAGCTTGGGCTTGACGGTCGGAAAACCCAAAACGCTCAATTAGCCTGGTTTTGGCCGTATTATCGTCTCTGGAAGAACGGATAATGTCTATTACTTCATCAATAAAGTCCAGAGCTTTTCTCAAGCCTTCAACTATATGAGCTTCGTCTTCCGCTTTTTGAAGCTCATAGCGAGATCTGCGGATAATAACCTCTTTCTGATGGTTGATGAAATGCAGAAGCATTTCCTTTAAGTTCAAGACTTTCGGCACTCCGTCAACCAGCGCAAGGAATATTATCCCAAAACTGTCTTCCATTTTAGTGTTTTTATATAACTGATTTAAAATAACCTGCGGGTTGGCATCCCTGCGCAGCTCTATAACTATGCGCATGCCTTTGCGGTTAGATTCATCCCGCAAATCGGTTATTCCTTCAATTTTCTTCTCCTGAACCAGCTCGGCTATTCTTTCTATAAGCTTGGCTTTATTGACCAGGTAAGGAATTTCAGTAATTATTATCTGCATTTTACCTGATTTTTCAATACGCTCTATGTTAGCCTTTGCCCGGATCTTGACGGTGCCTCGACCGGTTGAATAAGCTTCAACTATACCCTCGGTACCCATAATAAGCCCCCCGGTCGGAAAATCGGGACCCTTGATATATTTCATAAGATCCTTCAGAGTAACGTTTTCATTGTTTTCATCTATGTCTTGGTTGTCCAACAGATAGATTACTCCGTCAATCACTTCGCCAAGGTTATGCGGAGGTATATTGGTGGCCATGCCGACAGCTATGCCTGAAGATCCATTGACCAACAGATTTGGAAACTTTGCCGGCAATACGACCGGTTCTTTTTCTTTTTCATCGTAGTTTGGATTGAAGTCGACGGTATCCTTATCGATGTCCGCCAACATATAGGTTGCCAGCGGAGCCATGCGCAATTCGGTATAACGCATGGCCGCAGCCGAGTCGCCGTCTATTGAACCAAAATTGCCGTGCCCGTCAATCAAGGGATAACGGCTGGAAAAATCCTGGGCCATCCGAACCACTGCATCATAAATTGAAGCGTCGCCGTGCGGGTGAAATTTACCCATACAGTCTCCTACCAGGCGCGCTGACTTGCTGTAGGGCTTGTTCGGAGTCATTCCCAAAACGTGCAATGTATATAAAATTCTGCGATGTACCGGTTTCAGTCCGTCACGTACGTCTGGCAAAGCCCGGCTGACAATGACGCTCATGGAATAATCTATAAATGATTTTTTTAGTTCTTCAGAAATATCTACCGGTAACACTCTACCGTCATAAAGTTCATTTGCCATAAGAGACTGCTTCCTTTCTAGACATCCAGATTACGAACAGTTTTGGCATATTTTTGAATAAATTCTCTTCGGGGTTCCACTTTGTCTCCCATCAAAATGGTAAAAAGTTCTTCCGCTCTGACCGCATCATCTAGGTTTACTTGCAGGATGGTACGGGTTTCCGGGTCCATTGTGGTTTCCCAAAGCTGCTCCGGATTCATTTCACCCAGACCTTTATATCGTTGAATCTCTACTTTATCTCGACCCAACTGATCCAGTTTCTTTTCCAGTTCTTTGTCACTGTAAGCATATTGGACAGTTTTTCCTTTTTTGATCTTATAAAGGGGTGGTTGAGCTATATAAACATATTTGTGTTCGATCAACGGGCGCATAAAACGATAAAAGAAGGTTAAAAGCAAGGTCCGAATATGGGCTCCGTCAACGTCCGCGTCGGTCATGATTATAATCTTATGATAGCGGGCCTTCTCAATATCAAAATCATCGGATATCCCTGTTCCCAAAGCCGTTATTATGGCTTTTATCTCCGAATTGGTTAAAATTTTGTCCAATCTGGCTTTTTCTACATTCAGAATTTTACCGCGCAACGGCAAGATAGCCTGGAATCTCTGATCCCGCCCCTGTTTGGCCGAACCGCCGGCGCTGTCCCCTTCCACCAAGTACATTTCGCAATATTTGGGATCTTTCCAGCTGCAATCGGCCAATTTTCCCGGTAACGAAGTGTTTTCCAAAGCGCTTTTCCGTCTGGTCAAATCCCTTGCTTTGCGAGCAGCTATTCTGGCTCGGGCCGCTTGAAGCGCTTTTTCAACTATTTTTCTGGCTATAGACGGGTTTTCTTCAAAATAGGTGCTCAATCCTTCACCGACTACGTTGTCAACGATGGACCTGACTTCACTGTTACCCAGTTTTGTCTTGGTCTGTCCTTCGAATTGGGGTTCCCGTACTTTTACGGAAATAATAGCTGTAATTCCTTCCCGGACATCTTCTCCGTTCAAATTAGCCTCGTTGTTTTTAAGAATATTGTTTTTTCGGGCATAATCATTGACAACCCTTGTCAAAGCGGCTTTAAAGCCGGCTTCATGGGTACCTCCTTCGGTAGTGTTGATATTATTCGCGTAAGAAAATATGTTTTCGGTGTAACCGTCATTGTATTGAATGGCGATTTCCACGTGTACGTCGTCTTTTATGGTTTCTAAAACAATGGGTTTCGGATGAATCACATCTTTATTTTTATTGATATATTTTACAAAATCCACCAGACCGCCGCTGTGGTTATAAACTTCTTTGGTTTCGGTTCTTTCATCGGTAAGAGTTATGATTACGTTTTTATTTAAAAAAGATAATTCCCTCAATCTGTGGGCCAATATATCGAAATCATAGACCACTTCTTCAAATATTTCCGGGTCCGGCCGGAAAGTTATGGTAGTTCCGGACCTTCCCTTATATGTTCCAACTTCTTTAAGTTCCGTTATGGCTTTACCTCGGGAATATTCCTGGACATATATTCTACCGTCTTTTTTTACCCGGACCTTCAAATAAACAGATAAAGCATTTACTACACTCATTCCTACACCGTGCAGGCCACCGGATACTTTGTAAGCTCCGTTGTTGAACTTGCCGCCGGCATGAAGCACGGTCAACGCTACCTCAACTGCAGGTTTATTCATTTTAGGATGTATATCTACAGGAATACCCCTACCGTTATCCTTTACCGTAATACTGTTATCTTGGTGAATAATTACATCTATCTTATCGCAAAAGCCTGCCATTGCTTCATCTATACTGTTGTCCACTATTTCATAAACCAAATGATGAAGGCCTCTACTTCCGGTAGAGCCAATATACATACCAGGACGTTTGCGAACAGCTTCCAGCCCTTCAAGGACTTCTATTTGGCCGGCATTATATTCCGAACTGCTGGTAGTATTAATCTCAAAATTCGTCAAGTTCTGCAAAAGCTGTCCCTCCCAAAATTATCCTTTAACTTATTCATTATACTACTAAATCCCTTAATTATCAATTAATCAGGCCTTCTTATAATAATTTAAACCTCTCAAACAGTGAGAGGCACATGTATATTTACATGTATTTTTTAATTAATTTTTTAGTAAATTTCTTCATTAAAAATCATTTCCGTCAGCTCTTTTTAATAAGGTAAATGAGGAAATTGGAGATAAATAACATAAATTGTCGGCAAGGATAAAAGATTTTTCTTTACCGTCACTATAGACATTTTCTATTTTGTAATTTTCTTTAACTTTATTAAAAAATCTTCTGTTTATTTCGTTGTTATTAACAGTTTCCAAATTTAATATGGCTATAACTTTGTCTTTCCTGATCATCTGATCGTTACCCAAATGCAGATACATCAGACGCACCTCCTTATATTTCCTTGAAAGACCTGAAACACGGCCGCTCTTTCACTTTCTATTTTTTTATCCGCTTCAGTCATAGTGATTACGGTCTGTTTTTGGGTTGAAACTATGTATTCCAATAAATACTGTCTTCTTTTTTCGTCTAATTCCGACAACACATCGTCAAGTAACAAAACAGGGTATTCGCCTTTATCATTTAATATTATTTCCATTTCTGCCATCTTCAAACAAAGTACAATGACCCTTTGTTGGCCTTGAGAAGCATAGTTTCTGGCCGGACGGCCGTTTATTTCGATTAATAAATCATCTCTGTGAGGTCCGACCAGCACAGCTCTTTTTTCTATTTCCTGATCAATTTTACTTTCCAAAATAGCTTCGAAATTAGCCAGAGTATCTTCGACATCCCTTTTATTCAAAGAAAAATAAACTAATTCCAAGGTATTGTTTCCCGGGAAAATGCTTTGAAATATTGGTTTTGAGTAGTCGGATAGCTTTTTGGTAAATTCCGCCCTATTAACTATTATTTTTGAACCAATGCTGGCCAGCTGCTGATTCCAGATCAGCAGCTGTTCTTTGAGAATCCTGCTGTTCGTTTCTCTGCTGAGTAAATGTTTTTTTTGTTTCAGAATTTTTAAGTAAGTATTCAGCAAAGCTATATGGCTTGGTCTTACTTGAGCGATTAAAAAATCCAAAAATCTCCGACGTTCAGTAGGACTTTTTTTTACAATTTCCAAATCATCAGGCGAAAAGAAGACCGCGTTTACCGTTCCGACGTAGTCTGAAAGGCGTTTGCACGGAATCTGGTTTATCTTCATTATTTTCTTATTCGATTCATAGTAACTTTCCAGTTTAAGCAAACGGTCCTTGACCTGAAATGTAGATTTTAAATAAAAGCTTCGGGCACCCCACAGGATTAATTCGTTCTCTTTACGGACACGATAGGACTTACCGGTCGTGAGATAATAAATTGCTTCCAAAGCATTGGTTTTGCCCTGAGCGTTCGGTCCAATAAGCAAATTAATCCCCGGATCAAATTCAACTTTTTGTTCCTGATAATTTCGGAAATTGTGCAAATATAAATCCTTTATATACATAATTATTCAACGGTCACTGTTCGTCATCATCGGATTTTAGTTCCGTAGCGGTAAAGCCAAATATAGATAACTGTCGTCGTCTACAGGCCTAAAGACGGCCGGACTGTACGGACCTGAAGCTTCAATTACCACTTGCTCAGTATCAATAACTTTTAAAACATCGGTTATATATTTTGAATTAAAAGATATGGAGAAGTTTTCTCCTTCTTGTTCAATTTCAATTTGTTCGGAGATTTTGCCCATTTCCGAATATTGATTAATTATGATGGCTGAATTCTCTACACTGAAACGAACGGTATTCGTTTTTAAATAATTGTCTCTGGAAAGCAAAGAGGCTCTTTCTACGGTATCTAAGAATTTTTTGGCGTTAACTAAAATTTTGGTGTTGCAAGATTGAGGAATTACCTGCTTATAGTTTGGATACTGTCCTTCAATCAAACGGGTCATAATTTGAACCGAGCCGAATTCAAAGACTACTCTTGATTTGTTGTATTTTATGGTTAACATTTCATCGTCGTCCAAAAGCCTGTAAACTTCCTGCATGGCTTTGGCCGGAATGATTCCTTTAAACTCTTTTTCATTGCCTGGTATAACCGAAGTGCTGTAAGCAAGTCTGTGAGTATCCGTAGCAACTAAGGAAATATTTTCTTTGTCTATATGAAGCAACATTCCTGTAAAAACAGGCCTGGATTCATCGACTGCACAAGCGAAGATAGTTTGTTTAATCATATTTTTAAATAATGAGGAAGGCAGCATGATTGGGTCAGGAGACGGTATTTCAGCTATTTCCGGATATTCCTCGGGATCAAAACCATTAATGACAAAATTGGAATGATCGTAATAAATATTTATATTATGTTCGTCGCTGACTATTCGCAAATCACCGTCAGGCAGTTTCCTGACTATTTCCGAAAACAATTTCGCCGGCAGGACTACCTGTCCTTCTCCGTGAACGGTAACGGCTAAACAGCAACGAATGCTCAGCTCAAGATCCGTTGCCTCAAACCAGAGGCTGTTGTCAACAGCTTTAAGTTTAATTCCTTGCAGGATCGGTAAGGTGCTTTTTGCCGAAACAGCTCTTTGTACGGTGTTTACTCCGGTTAAAAAATCATCTCTTGTACATAGGATTTCCATGCTAACCCTCCTTCAAAATTCCAGCCGTTTTTTCCGAATTTTGGTTCTATTTTTTAATTATCATTAATATGATATTAATTTAGGAGTCATAGTAGCAGTAGTAGTAGTGTCTAAAAAAAATGTGGATAACAGTGCAGAACGTTGAACAGTCCTGCTTTTTGGGTTTGGGATAACGATCTTGATAGCTTTTTAATAGCCTCTTAATATACTGTGGAAACAGTGTTAAGATTAATTTGATTTTAATTTGGCAATTATTTCGTTAATACTTTTTTCTAAGAACGGATCGCTTCTGCGCAATTCACTTATTTTATCGTGGGCATGAAGAACTGTTGTATGATCCCTTCCCCCAAATTTTTCACCGATTTGAGGTAGGGACATATCGGTTAATTCTCGACACAAATACATGGCCACTTGACGAGGAAAAGCCACTGCCCTGGTTCTTTTCTTTTGTTTTAATTCCTGGATGTTCAGTCTATATTGATCGGCTACGGCCTGTTGGATCATGTCCACTGTTATTACTTTTTGATTTTTTTGCGGGATCATGTCTTTTAGGACTTCTTGGGCAAGTTCCAAAGTTATGGGCTGGTTAGTAAGCATCGAATAGGCCGTTATTTTGCTTAGAGCTCCTTCCAGCTCTCTGATATTCGAGTGGATATGGGTAGCTATAAAGCTGTTGATTTCGTCCGGAACAGTTATACTTTCTAATTGAGCTTTTTTGCGTAAAATAGCAATGCGAGTTTCGTAATCAGGAGGATTAATATCGGTGGTTAGACCCCATTCGAAGCGAGAGCGTAATCTTTCCTCCAGTGTAGGAATTTCTTTAGGTGGACGGTCTGAGGAGATAATAATTTGCTTATTGGCTTCATATAATGCATTGAAAGTATGGAAGAACTCTTCTTGGGTACCTTCCTTGCCTGCCAAAAACTGAATGTCGTCAATCAGCAGTACGTCAATTTTTCTATAAGTGTTCCGAAATTCAACTTGCTTTTCATAACGAATGGAATCGATCATTTCGTTGGTAAATTGTTCGCCGGTAACATACAGCAGCTTCATTGTCGGAAAGTTCTTGATTATGACGTGGCTTATGGCATGCATTAAGTGGGTTTTGCCCAAACCGCTGCCGCCGTATATGAACAAGGGATTGTAGGATTTGGCAGGCGATTCGGCTACGGCCAAAGCCGCAGCATGGGCAAACCTGTTTCCGTTCCCGATCACAAAAGTATCAAAAGTGTACTTCGGATTTAATTTGTTTGAGTAAGTTCCGAAGGTGCCGTAACTCATTCTGTTGTTAATTGCATTATCCATTATCTGATTTTCATCGGATACAAATTTGAGGCTAACGGGTGCATTGAGATAGTTTTGAACTGTTGATTTAATTAAATTGGCGTACCTACTTTCTAACCAGTCCCGGGCAAAATCATTGGTCACGCTTATAGTTAAAGTGTTGTTGGTAAAATCTATTAATCTCGAGGAAGCTAACCAGGTTTCAAAACTGGGGCGAGAAATTTCGTTTTTGAGTCTGTCTAGGATGTTTTCCCAGAATATGTTAAGATAAGCCGGATTAGGGGACATATGGTATACCTCCTAGCAGAATAGGTACGGTTATTAGGTCAATAACCAAGTTATTCACAAACTGTAGTTAATTTGTGAATAACAATATCAAAAAAAAAGAAGAATCAAAACAGTATAAGCCGAGCCGAATGCATAACTTCCCGGTTATTTTATCATAACAAGTTTTCCTAATGTTATCAACAGAAAAATGATATTGTAAACTTATCAACAGAGAGGCTAAAAGTTATTAACTGGAGTATCTGAATAATATAATTAGCTTTTCTATTTCCTTGACTGGTAAAATTACATAGAGTATAATTTTCCGTAGTTTGTATTTTTTTATTTGTCTGGTAATCGGCCAAGTACAGTGCTTAGTTAAGGGGGTGTTTACAGTGAAGAGGACATATCAACCAAAAAACCGTCATTATAAAAAAGTACACGGATTTTTACAGAGAATGAGAACTCCCGGCGGCAGAAACGTGATAAAACGTCGTCGTTTAAAGGGTCGTAAGAGAATAGCTGTTTAGGGCCGCATGGGTGTGGCCTTATTTTGTCTGAGCTTTTCAAGGTTTATTATTATAAATAGTGGTAAAAAATAGGGGTAAATGAAATAATAAGATTGTTATTTGATATGAATGTTGATTCTCTTTTTCGGAGAGATCTATGTTAAAAAAATGCTACAGAATGCGGAAGAACGCACTTTTTCAAAGTGTGTTTGCGAATGGACAAAGCTATAGCTCCAGGTATGTTGTCATTTACGTTTTAAAAGGCAAACCTGCCAAATTTGGTTTTATAGCTTCTAAGAAGATCGGAAAGGCCGTTGCCAGAAACAGAGCGAAACGACTGATGAGAGAGGCAATTCGCTTAAATCTGGATAAAATTAAACTTGAACACCAGGTTATACTGGTTGCACGCAAGGCCATAGTAAATGCCTCTTATGCTGAAGTTGAAAAATCCGTTCTTTATCTGTGCCGAAAAGCGGGTATTTTAAAATGAGAATATTTAGAGACTTAATTCATAAATTCCTTATAGGAATGATTGTTGGGTATCAAAAGTATATATCACCGTTTAAACCACGTACCTGTCGGTTTTATCCGACCTGTTCGGAATACGCGCTTCAAGCATTGAAAAAGTATGGCATTGTTAAAGGGACGGGAAAAGCTTTATTTAGAATTATCAAATGTAATCCATTTCACCCTGGAGGGTATGATCCTGTATAAGGAGGGTTTTCGTGAGTACCATTGTTCAAGGCATGACCTCAATTTTCGAGCTTTTGTTTAAACTGGCGTCAATGGTTGGGTTGCCCTATTATGGCGTAGCGATAATTTTATTCACTATAATTGTTAAAATACTGTTATATCCTCTTACTTGGAAACAGATGGTTTCGATGCGGAAACTTACCGAGTTGCAACCCAAAATGCAGGAACTTCAAAGAAAATACGGTAACAATAAAGAAAAATTAAATCAGAAAATGATGGAATTGTATACTAAAGAAAAGGTGAATCCTTATGCAGGATGCTTACCGCTTCTAATCCAGCTCCCAATTTTGTATGCAATTTATCAAACGCTGTTTCGTTTTCCATACCGAAACGATTCCACTATTTGGTTCTTAGGATTCGATATTACCAAAGCCTATGGGTTTAATTTCGATTATCATTTATTGTTGCCTATAATTGCCGGCGTTACAACTTATCTTATGAGCAAGATTTCAACGGCTACAAACCCAAATGCGAATACGTCAAAAAATGCCAAGCCGGGCACCCCTGAGGCAACGGCGCAGCAAACACAAAGGTTTATGTTAATAATTATGCCATTCTTTATGGCTTATATTGTCGCTTCTCTGCCTTCAGGACTTGGCATATATATTATCACAATGAACATTGTGTCCATTTTCCAAACTGTATATATAAATAAGAAGCTTGCAGCTGAAAAACAAGAGACCGAGGCAGCGTAATAAGATAACTGGAGGATAATACGATGAAGGTTGCTGAAAAGACCGGAAAGACTGTGGAAGAGGCCATTGAAGCTTGTTTGGCTGAGCTTAACGCCAGGAGAGATCAGGTAAATATTGAGATTTTGGAAGAACCGGGAAGGAAAGGTTTATTCGGCTTATTCGGTGCCAAATTGGCAAGGGTTAAAGTCAGTTATGAAGACGATCCAGGTGCCATTGCATGTGAATTCTTATCCAAGCTCACCAAATCAATGTCGATAGATGCCAACTTTGAAGTTTTCCGCAGAGATGAACATATACTGATTAACATTACCGGGTCGGATTTGGGAATATTAATAGGACGTCGCGGGGATACACTGGAAGCAATTCAATTTATAACAAATTTGGCTGTTGCTAAGAGATTGTCCGAAAAGACCAGAATTATACTTGATGTGGAAGGATATAGAAAACGCCGCGAGGAAACCTTGGTAAAATTAGCAAAAAGATTGGCTGAGAAAGTCAAAAGGACCGGAAACAGAATTGTGCTGGAACCTATGAGCCCGCAAGAACGCAGAATTATTCATACCGCGCTGCAGAATGAATGGAGAATATCTACTTTTAGTGAAGGTGAGGAACCTCGCCGCAGAGTCGTTATTTCTTTGAAACGAAATGCCGGAAATAGGGACGCTGCGAATAGAGATGCGCATAAGGACACAAGCAAAGACGCAAATAAAGACGTATCTTAAGCGTTGCTTTTGTGATAAAAGGGGGTTACCCCCTTTTTTCTCTAATTATGATTTTTTCTATAATTTTTTTAGCAATTTTAGAAATATGATTTTGCTCGGGGTGAATTTTTCGTGACCGCTGATAAGGACACTATAGTGGCATTAGCGACCCCTGTCGGTGAAGGGGCTATCCACGTCATAAGATTAAGCGGCAATAAAGCCAAAGAAATAATTAATTCTTGTTTTAAGCCGGTTAATATGCGTAAATGGCTCGATGACCAAAGTTTTACTCTACATTTAGGGTGGTTTTATAACGGTTCGACAAAACTCGACCAAGTATTGGTCAGCAGGATGTACGGACCTAACTCCTATACCGGCGAAGATGTTTTTGAAATTAATTGCCACGGAGGTCTTTTGATAGTACGCAGAATCATTGAAGCCTGTATTCGCCACGGGGCTCGCCTGGCAGAGCCTGGAGAGTTTAGTAAAAGGGCTTTCCTAAACGGTAAGCTGGATTTAATTCAAGCTGAAGCAATTGTCGATCTTATTTCGGCTAAATCAGAACTCTCGGCGGACTTGGCTCTGCTTCAATTGGAAGGAAAATTATCCGGTACGATCGACGATTTACGACAAGATATACTGGATATTTTAGCTTATATTGAGGCCACTATAGACTTCCCGGAAGACGAAGTTGACGATTTGGCCCAGCAAGAATTATATGATAAGCTGATGAGAGTTAAAGAAAAAGCTTCGGAAGTTTTTCGCGGCAGTAAAACGGGAAAGATAATTAGAGAAGGTCTGGCTACGGTTATAGCGGGCAGACCCAATGTCGGTAAATCGAGTTTATTAAATGCCCTATTAAAAGAGGAAAGAGCAATTGTAACTGACATTCCGGGGACAACTAGGGATGAAATTCATGAATATGTAAAAATCGGAGAAGTACTGTTACATTTGATAGATACTGCCGGAATTCGCAAGAGCGAAGATCCGGTAGAAATGTTAGGCATTGAAAGGACCTGGAAGACTTTGAACATGGCCGATGTAATACTGCTGGTTTTGGATGCCAAAGAACTTTTAGAGAACCATCTGACTGAAGAGGAAAGTAATATTTTGGAAGAATACTCGGCCAAAACAATTGTATTAATAAATAAAATTGATTTGCTGCCTTCGGCAGAAAATTACAGTTTTTCTCTGCCAAGCGATATTTGCTATATACCTTTTTCGGTTAAAGAAAATATCGGTTTTAAGGAACTGGAAAAAGAGATTTTGCGCCGAGTATGGGAAGGCGATACTGCAGTCGGCGACCAGGCTTTTTTATCCAACATGCGTCAAATAGAAGCATTGGAGGCTTGTATTCACTCTTTGGAAAAAGCCATTGAAGCTGCCTATGTCCATGTTCCTTTTGATTTGATTTCGATAGACGTCCGTCATGCTCTTGAAGAAATTTCCTCAATAACCGGACACAATGTCCAAGAGGATTTACTGGATAATATATTTTCAAGATTTTGTATAGGGAAGTAGACAGAACGTGGAATATTTTGCCGGA
>Ga0134099_1001602_pt1 | contig 20956 bp, 19 predicted proteins | sample 10_taG_2_FD_105482 | JGI IMG/M metagenome (GOLD analysis project Ga0134099, IMG submission 105482) | Switchgrass degrading microbial communities from high solid loading bioreactors in New Hampshire, USA - 10_41_5_180_A2 metaG | ecosystem: Engineered > Bioreactor > Semi-continuous > Anaerobic >...
ATAAAAGGTATAAAGGTTGACAAACACAGTACAGGAGGAGTCGGAGATAAAGTTACGCTTATTATAGCACCGATAGTGGCTGCATGTGGTGTACCGGTTGCGAAAATGTCCGGAAGAGGTCTTGGACATACCGGAGGAAGTATTGATAAGCTGGAATCCATACCTGGTTTCAGAACATCTGTAACCCGGGAAGAATTTATATCAAATGTGCAGCAAATAGGTATTTGTATTGCAGGCCAGACTTCAAATCTCGCACCTGCCGATAAAAAGCTCTATGCATTAAGGGATGTGACAGCTACGGTAAACAGCATTCCGCTTATAGCAAGCAGCATAATGAGCAAAAAAATTGCTTCAGGAGCAAATAAAATAGTTTTGGATGTGAAAACCGGAAGCGGTGCTTTTATGAAGACTCTTGATGAATCTATTGCTCTTTCCAAAACCATGGTGGAAATAGGAAAACGTGCAGGCATAGAGACTGTTGCTGTTATCACAGACATGGATATGCCCCTTGGAAATATGATAGGAAACGCTCTGGAAGTTAAGGAAGCGTTGAATACTTTGAAAGGCCGTGGGCCGAGAGACCTTGAGACGATATCATTTGAAATTGCCGCAAGAATGCTCGAACTGGCCGGAAAAGGTGATATGGAGCACTGCAGGGAGGAAGTCAGAAATGCAGTGTATGACGGAAGTGCATTGAAGAAATTTGCAGCAATGGTAAGAAGACAGGGTGGAGACAGTGAAATTGTAAATGATGAAAACATATTAGGAAAGGCAGAATTCACCCAGGATATAGTTTCAGACAGAAGTGGTTATATTGAATCAATTAAAACCAATTTGCTCGGAACTGCTTCCATGGTTCTGGGAGCTGGAAGGGAAACCAAGGACAGTGAGATTGACCACCTTGCCGGAATAGTACTGCATAAAAAAACAGGAGCAAAAGTCGAGAGGGGAGAAGTGATTGCTACCCTTCATACAAGTAATGAAGAAAAATTAAAGGAAGCGGAGTCACTATTAAGGGATGCCTACGTTATTTCTAACAGGCGTCCGGATACCAGGTCACTTATTCTCGCATTTGTAAATTCTACAGATGTCAGGAAATATGCTGATGAGATATAACTTAGCTTGTTGTGCCGGCATTTGGCATTATGACAGCGGGGACGGTTCTGATGTCTGAAGTCTCAGACAGCAGAACCGTCCCCATTGTCTCACAAAGGAAGAAGCAAAATTTTATTAAAGCTGAATATACCCGTAAATACCAGCATAACAATTAATTAGGGAAAAGCATGATAAAAAAGGGAGTGGATTTTGTGCGTAAAAAACCCATTATATTTATTGTTGTGCTGGCATTAATGCTTCAGATAATAACTTTTTCTACGTATGGAGACGGTGGTGAAGATGCTACTCCTGCAACTACAGGGGTATTTGACCTTAAAGCTAAAGCTTATACTCTTATGGAAGCAGATACGGGTAATATACTCATAGAGGGAAACAGTCACGAGAAACTTCCTATAGCAAGTATAACAAAAATAATGTCCATGCTTCTGATTATGGAAGCAATAGATAGCGGTAAACTGACATTTGACGATAGGGTATATGTCTCTGATCATGCTTTTAGCATGGGAGGTTCACAGGTTTGGCTTGAGCCCGGTGAGGAATTTTCAGTGGATGAAATGTTGAAAGCAGTAGCAATACACTCTGCCAATGATGCTACTGTAGCCCTTGCAGAGACTGTGGCAGGAAGTGAAGAAGCATTTGTGGCAATGATGAATCAAAAGGCAAAGGAACTTGGAATGAATAATACAAATTTCCTTGATTGCACCGGTCTTACAGATGACGGTCACTATAGTACTGCCCATGATATTGCCATCATGTCCAGAGAGTTGATCACAAAACATCCCAAAATACTGGAATATACTTCTATATGGCAGGATAAGTTTAGAGACGGAGTAGAGGGTAAAACACCTGTAGCTTTAGACAATACAAATAAGCTCATCAGGTTCTATGAAGGTGCAAACGGACTGAAAACCGGTTTTACCAGAAAGGCCGGTCATTGCCTGTCGGCTACTGCAAAGAGAAATAACCTTCAGCTAATAGCTGTTGTTCTGGGTGAACCGGATTCAAATACTCGCTTCACAGAGGCCAGAAAACTATTGGATTATGGTTTTGCAAATTATGAGTCGAGGACAGTGAACAGCAAGGGAGAACAAATCCAGGAAATCGAAGTAAAGAGAGGATTAAAGACTTCTGTTAATGCCGTATACTCCGATGACGTGAACCTTCTTGTGAAAAAAGGCAGCTCAGACGCTGTAGAACGGCAGATAAATATTGAGACAAGTATTAAAGCTCCTGTAAAAGCGGGTCAGAAAATAGGAGAAGTAGTTTATATCCTTGACGGCAAAGAGATAGGCAAAACCGATATTGTAGCTGATGCAGATGTAGAAAGGGCAACATTCGGGAGACTGTTTGTCAAGATAATTATTCAATGGTTTGGAATGGGGAGAAGATAGGCAGAAATCTGTATCTGGGCCTGACAACTATTTTATGATTCATTTCATTGGTTCTGGTTTCTCCTTCACTATTATTCATACTTCAATAGTTTTTATTAAACTGAAGATAAAAAAGGCCTGGATATTGAAGTAAAAGTAGACATGCTTTTGGTGAAAACAGACATGCTTTTGAAAGTACAAGAGGACAGAGGACTTTGAAGAAGTCTTTTAAAAAAGCCTATTGAAGGAGCATGTCTTTATTTTGAAGAAACTTGTTGTGAAGAAACTGCAATTCAGGGAAATACCGGATATTAATTCCGGTATTTCATTTTAAAGTAGAAACGGCATTAATTTGTTTTATAAAACAAATCAGAGTCCGAATATCTTTATTAGACTGCTGTAGATAAACTGGGCAGGCCCTCTTATTATGTATGAAGTAGCTCCGGTGAATATTAAAATAATAAGAATTATGGAGCCATACCTTTCCAATACTGATATTAACCTGTAATGCCTGAAAGGTATCAAATTGGCTACGATGTGAAATCCGTCCAGTGGAGGCACCGGTAAAAGATTAAATATGAAAAGAATGATGTTTATCCGTATAGCATAATCGAATATCCCAATAATTGAGCTTACAATATTTTCACTCAGCTTGTATGGTAAGCTGGTTGATAGAAAAATCCTGGCAAAAACTGTAAATACAGTGGCAACAATGAGATTTGTAACCGGTCCTGCAGCGGAAACAAGGATACTGTCACGTCTTGGATTTTTAAAATATTTTGGGTTGATTTGTACTGGTTTTGCCCATCCGAAACCCATGAAAATAAGCATGAAGAAACCAATCAAGTCAATGTGTGGTAGCGGCGAAAGTGAAAGCCTTCCCTGACTTCTTGGAGTGGGGTCTCCTAAACGGTCTGACATAAGGGCATGGGCAAATTCGTGAAAGGCAAGTCCAATGACAATTCCGGGTAAACTAATAAGTATTTGTGCAATATTAAATCTATACATATTTATCTCCACAAACTAATTTAGTATAAAACAAAAGGATGCGCTTTACCTGGAAACACCTCCTTAGAGTTACATTTTAGCAAATATTGCTAATGATGTCCAGAAAATATGAGGCTATATATATTTTGTACAGCCGTTTTTATTTTTATTGTATATTACTTCATTAATATGCTAATATATATTTAGCACATTGGGACAATCTTTTAAATTTACGGTGCGCAATTAATGCATATTTATAAATAAATGTGGCATATGGAGTGTGAAGCTTAAATGAATGGCAAAACTATTTTAAGTGGAATGAGACCGACAGGTTCCCTGCATTTGGGAAATTATTTCGGAGCGCTTGAAAATTGGGTAAAATTACAATATGAATATGACTGTTATTTTTTTGTGGCTGATTGGCATGCACTTACAACAGGTTATGAACAAACCCAAGAATTGAAAAATAACATAGATGAGGCTTTGATTGACTGGTTAAGTGCAGGGCTTGACCCTGAGAAATGCAATATATTTATACAATCGAGAATAAAAGAGCATGCTGAGCTTAACCTGCTTTTTTCGATGATAACACCACTGTCATGGCTGTATAGATGTCCTACATACAAGGACCAGCTCAAACAAATCAAAGACAGAGACATAACCACCCATGGTTTTCTTGGATATCCCTGTCTTATGGCAGCAGATATCCTGCTTTACAAGGCAGATTTTGTCCCGGTTGGTGAAGACCAGTTGCCGCATCTTGAGCTGACAAGGGAAATTGCCAGAAGGTTTAATTATATATATGGCGATGTATTTCCCGAGCCTCAGGCAAAGCTCACAAAAGCAAAAGTGCTTCCGGGACTGGATGGCAGAAAAATGAGCAAGAGCTATGGCAATACAATAGCACTGTCCGACAGCCCTGATACAATCAGAAAAAAGGTTAGCACAATGATTACTGACCCTGCGAGAATCAGAAAGGATGATCCGGGACATCCTGAAGTATGCTCGGTATATGCTTTCCATAAGGTATTTAATGAAAACGAAGTTGAAGAAGTAGAACAGATGTGCCGGGGAGGAAAAATAGGTTGCGTTCAGTGTAAACGCAAACTTGCTGACAGTGTGGTGGAATATATGACACCGATTTATGAAAGAAGGCAAGTGCTGAAAGACAAACCGGAATACATCAGAGAAATTGTTGAAACCGGATGCGAAAATGCTGCAAAAATTGCAAGCAAGACCATGGAAGAAGTAAGGACTGCCATGAAAATAGACTGGTAAATGTGCAGAATTCTGGACTTAGTTTTATTGGGGGGTTTATGCATTGGAGAGCGCTTTGACCAAAGCTTGCACAATTAAAATAGATAATTTTGAAGGCCCTTTTGACCTCCTGTTTCATTTAATTGAAAAAAACAAGGTAAACATATACGATATTCCCATAAATGAAATTACCGATCAGTATATGGATTATCTTTATAGTATGCAGGAAATGGACTTGGAGATTGCCAGCGAGTTTCTGGTGATGGCAGCTACTCTTTTGCATATAAAATCAAAAATGCTGTTGCCCGATCCAAAAGAAAAACAGGAGGAAGAAGCCGACCCCAGAGAAGAACTTGTAACAAGACTTGTTGAGTACAGAAAATACAAGGATTTTTCTGAGGTTTTAAAGGAGAGGGAAGCAGAGTGGAGAAAGCTTTATTACAAGCTCCCGGAGGTTGTTGAAATTAAAAGGGAAGATGAAATACTGGAGCTTTCACCTGATAAGTTAAGAATATTTTACAAGGATCTATTATCAAAAAATATTGAAAAAATAAACCGTCGCGCCGTTGAAATGGATAAAATCATTCAACATGAGAAGGTAACATTAAGGAGCAAGGTAAAGGAGATAACAAAGATTTTATTGAAAAAAACCTTTTTCATATTTTCGGAGATATTCTCGCTGAAAAAGAGATCAAAAGTTGAGGTAGTTACTGGTTTTTTGGCAATTCTTGAGTTGGCGAAAATGAAAAAGGTTACTATAGAACAGAAATCATTTAATTCAGATATATTTGTATATAGGAATGGCAAGGACTTCAAGATTATTAAAGATGAGAAAATCGCCATTGACGGTTGAGGTTAATTGCCATTTGCTTTTGTGAATACATGCGTTGCCAGGACTGAATTTGCTTCCGGCCGCAGCAACATGGCAAATAATATATACAAAGCTGTATATTATGTGCAACTGCCTGTTTGAGAAGTAAACAAATAGCAGGCGCAATTAATAGGTAATGGGGGAATCAAATGGAGTTCAATGAGATTGAAGCAGTAATAGAGGGATTGCTGTTTGCAGCAGGAGACAGGCTTCCCCTTGAAAAAATATCTGAGGTGCTTCAAATTGATAAAAAGACGGTCAGAAAGATTATATACAAAATGATGGATGATTATCGCAGTAGCAATCGCGGAATTTTTATAAGAGAAATTGATAACGGCTTTCAACTTTGCACAAAGTTTGAAGTATATGACTATATATCAAGACTTATTGAACCAAGACAGAAACAGGGTTTATCGCAAGCAGCGTATGAGACACTGGCAATAATAGCTTATAATGGACCGGTTACCAGAGCAAAGATTGAAAAAATAAGGGGTGTCAGTTCTGGAAGTGCTATAGAGCGCCTTATTGAGAGAAATCTCATAAGAGAAGTGGGAAGGCTTGATGTACCTGGTAGACCTGTTATTTATGATACTACTGAAGAATTTCTGAGATCCTTCGGATTTCGCTCTAAAGCAGATCTTCCTGTTATAGATGAGGATCAAATGAGTTTTATCAGAAAAGAGGCCGAAAAGGAACTGGCTAGAAGAGAAAAAACTGAAGAAGGGAAAGAAGAAAAAGACAAGTCAGAAGAATCAGAAAGATCGGAAGAAGCAGGAACATTAGAAGTATCAGAGGAATCAGAAAAATTAGAAGAATAGAAGAATAATTAAGGAGAAAAGGAAAATTAAAGGAAAATAATAAGTGTATTTTAAAAATAAAAGGGAAAAATAACCGAATGAGGTGTAACAATGCTTTATTTGGTTATTTTTATTTCTGCTTTTATAGTTTTTGTTATATTTATATTAAACTCGAGAAGTAAACTTGTAGTTGAGTATAAAAGATCAAACAACTATGATAGCCTTTATCTGACTTTTTATTTAGTTTATGAAATTATTAAACTGAGATACAAAGTACCTCTGGAAGAAATACAAGTTGACGGGTTAAGGCTTGTGAGAATTAAAAAGGGCAAAGTGGTAAAGAAAGACAAAAAAGAAGAAAAAAAAGAGAAAAAAAAAGAAGGTTTAAACCTTGCAGACATATATCAAAAAACTAAAAGCGTTAAATGTTTTTATGACTTAAACAAAAAATATATAAGAGAAATAATAGATTACTTAAAGAAAAAACTTGCTGTTCAGGAAATAAGCCTCAAGATCAGAACAGGAACAGGTGATGCTTTTTATACAGGAATTTTAAGCGGGCTGATGTGGTCCGTAACAGGTGTTATTGTTTCTTTTATTTGCTCAAATTTTCGTGTAATGAAAAAGTGTATTGATGTTCAGCCAAACTTCTCGAAGAAAGAAATGAAAATAGATTTTTACTGCATATTAAAGACTAAATTAGTCCATATTATAGTAGTGAGAATAAAGTTTTATAAATTATTAAAAAATAAACGCAATTGTAAAACAAAAAAAGTCAACTGAGAGTTCTCGTTGAATTACAAAAGAAGGCGGTGATGCATATGGCTGAACATCCGATTCAGGGTCTTATGACGACGGCGATGGAAAGCATCAGAGAAATGGTGGATGTAAATACTATTGTAGGTGATGCCGTACAGGCGCCGGATGGAACTGTAATCATACCAATTTCGAGAGTCACATTTGGTTTTGCTGCCGGTGGAGGCGAATATAACAGTTGTTGTGAAATTGATAATGGAGACAGTGATGATGAGAATGGAGACAGCGGTACTTCCAAGAAGTTTCCCTTTGCAGGAGGAAGTGGCGGAGGGGTGAGTATAAACCCCGTTGCATTTATGGTGGTAGGACAGGGACAAATAAGGCTGTTGCCTGTTAACATCAATTCAGCATTAGATAAAGTGCTCGATATGATACCTGATTTGATGAACAAAGTTGATGAAGCTGTCAAGAAAAAGATTGCGGTTAAAAAGGACATAAAGTCTCAACGTGCAGCAACTGAAACAGTTAAAGAATTAGATGAAGAATAAGTGGGATATTTACATACCCCACTTTTTTATTATAAATTATAATGGATAGGGGGAGGCGAAAATAATGGAGCAAATAAGACTGCAAAAGTATATTGCACTTGCAGGCATTGCCTCGAGAAGAAAAGCTGAGGAGCTGATACGGAATGGGCTGGTAACTGTTAACGGTAAGATAGTAACTGAGATGGGAACAAGGGTAAATGGCAGTGATGTAGTAGAAGTGTGTGGAAAAAGGGCAAAACTTGAGGAGAATAAAATTTACATAATGCTTAATAAGCCAAAAGGCTATGTTTCTACTGCTAAAGATCAGTTTTCACGGAAAACAGTGCTGGATCTGATTGATGGTGTAAAAGAAAGGGTATATCCTGTGGGAAGGCTGGACTATGATACATCTGGATTGCTTTTGTTAACAAATGATGGTGATTTTTCATACAGGATGACTCATCCAAGACACAATGTTAACAAGGTATATATTGCAACGGTGTCGGGCGAAGTTGGAATGGATGTGGTGGAAAAGTTCAAAAAAGGTATAGAAATTGACGGCTACATGACTTCTCCTTCCACAATGCGTGTTCTTTGTAAAAATAAAGAGAAATCTACAGTTGAGATAACCATACATGAAGGCAGGAACAGACAGGTCAGAAAAATGTGTGAAGCTGTTGGACATCCTGTACTCGATTTAAAACGAATTTCTATAGGAAACCTGACACTGGGAAATCTAAAAGAAGGACAGTGGAGGTATCTCACAGAATTTGAAGTTGAGTCATGTCTTAATATGTTTCATCGTCAATGACATGGGTAAAATAACGATATATGCTGAAATAGGGGGCTGTTATGTGTATTATTAAAAACTCATTGTACCAATCTCACGAAATAATTAAGCGTGTAGTTAAAGAAGGTGACATAGTGGTTGATGCGACTGCAGGGAATGGAAATGATACAGCTTTTCTTGCATCGTTAGTAGGTGAAAGGGGAAAAGTTTATGCCTTTGACATTCAGGAAAAGGCTATAAGAAATACCGAAAACAAACTCAGAGAGAAAGGAATTCTCCAGCGGGTTGAACTTATTTTGGACGGACATCAGAATATGGACCTGTATGTTAAACAAGAGGTTAAAGCTGTGATGTTTAATCTCGGATATCTACCGGGAGGGGATCACACAATAGGAACAAAGGGTGAGACAACGTCAGTTGCCATTGATAAAGCCTTGGATTTGTTAGCAATACATGGTATTATAACTATTGTTGTATATTATGGCGGAGACAGTGGCTTTGATGAAAAAGATTATATAATGAAATATATTGAGGACATAGATCCCAAAAAGTATACAGTTATGAAGACGGAGTTTGTTAATCAAATCAATTGTCCACCTATACTAATTTGTATAGAAAAACTTTCAAAATAGGAGAAATATTAAGAAGGATTTAAAATATATATTAATAAAAAGCCATTGCAACTTTTGACAATTTTTATTATAATATATAGATGTGGAAAGATTGTTAAATTTATGGCAATACATGAAATAGAAAAAATTACTTATATTGGCAAATTTGCTTATAAATGTCACCGATCACATCCAGGAGTAGTTTGCGAAAAGGGTATAAAGCAAATCTCTTGAAAGATCCGGCGATATCCTGCAAGTATTACTAATGTAGTGTTACTCAGGTAAGCTAAAAAAGATTAGTATATATTAAAGGTTAGTATATATTAAAATATAAGAATCCGGGGTGAAGAGTTAATGGCAACAAATGACAAACTAAATGAGCTCCGCATGAGGAAAGAAAAAGCATCAATGGGAGGCGGGGCAGAAAAAATCAGCAAACAGCATAGTCAGGGCAAGCTGACGGCAAGGGAAAGGCTTGAAAAGCTGTTTGATGATGGTACTTTTGTAGAAATAGATGCTTTTGTTGAAACCAGAAGCATTGAGTTTGACATGCAGAAAAAAAAGGTAGCAGGAGATGGTGTAGTAACCGGGTATGGAAATGTAGATGGACGACTAGTTTTTGCTACAGCCCAGGATTTCACTGTAATTGGCGGCTCCCTTGGAGAAATGCATGCCAAAAAGATTACAAAAGTGATGGATATGGCTGTCAAAATGGGAGCTCCGTTTATAAGTATAAATGATTCAGGCGGAGCGAGAATAGAAGAAGGGATTGACGCTTTAAGTGGTTTTGGAGATATATTCTTCAGGAATACACTTGCATCCGGTGTAATACCACAAATTTCAGTAATTATGGGACCTTGTGCAGGTGGAGCTGTGTATTCTCCTGCAATAACTGATTTTGTGTTCATGGTTGAAAATACAAGTCAAATGTTTATCACAGGCCCACAGGTAATAAAAGCTGTTACCGGTGAAGATGTTACTTTTGAGCAACTTGGTGGTGCTGAAACTCATAATTCAATAAGTGGTGTGGCCCATTTCAAATGTGCAAACGAAGATGAGTGCATAGAAAATATTAAAAAACTCATTAGTTATCTTCCCGATAATAATCTGTCAGATCCACCGGTTTATCAGAATAACGACGATATGAACAGAGTTGCTGTTGAACTTGATGAAATAATTCCAGACGGTTCAAATAAGCCGTATGATATGCTGGATATTATAACACGTATTGTTGATAACGGAGATTTCTTTGAGATTCAAAAGCATTATGCAAAGAATATTATAATTGGTTTTGCAAGACTTAACGGAAGCACTGTAGGAATAATTGCAAACCAGCCTAATGTTATGGCAGGCTCTCTTGATGTAAATTCTTCAGATAAAGCCGCCAGATTTGTACGTTTCTGCGACTGTTTCAATATTCCGATTGTAACCTTTACTGATGTACCTGGATATTTACCAGGTGTTGAACAGGAACACAGTGGCATTATAAGACATGGTGCTAAGCTCTTGTATGCTTTCTCAGAAGCGACGGTACCAAAGGTAAATATTATTGTCAGAAAGGCATACGGCGGAGCCTACATAGCTATGAACAGCAAGCATCTTGGCGCCGATATGGTATTTGCATGGCCTACTGCTGAAATAGCTGTTATGGGCCCTGACGGTGCAGCAAATATAATTTTTAGGAAGGAAATTGCAAGTGCTGATGATCCTATAGCTGCAAGAAATGAAAAGATAGAGGAATATAGGGAGAAGTTTTCAAATCCTTATGTTGCAGCTGCAAGAGGCTATGTTGACGATGTAATTGAACCTGCTACTACAAGGCCAAGGTTAATAAACGCACTTGATATGCTTGCCAGCAAGAGGGAAACAAGACCTACAAAGAAACATGGTAATATTCCGTTATAAAAATATTCTTTTGGAAAATATCTGAGGGAGGATATATTATGAAAAAGTTTTTGATAAAAGTTAATGGTAATCAATATGAAGTAGAAGTTGAAGAAGTAAGAGACGGCAGTGTTGCTTCACAGAGTGTTCAGACAGCAACAGCAGCTGCTGCGCCACCAGTTGCACCTGCTGCACCGGCTCCGGCACCAGCCGCTCAAGCTCCGACATCAGCACCAAAAGCTGCTGCACCTGAGCCAAAAGTATCCAGTGAGGTTCCAGCCGGGGCAAAGACTATTACTGCTCCAATGCCAGGAACAATATTGGGCGTTAATGTCAATACCGGTGATGTTGTTAAGAAGGGACAAGTATTGCTGATTCTGGAAGCTATGAAAATGGAGAACGAAATTGTTGCTCCAAATGATGGAAAAATTGCTTCTATAAATGTTTCAAAAGGTGCATCTGTAAATGCAGGAGACGTTCTTCTTTCTATGATATAAGTGACAGATAAATTTTAATGTAAGGGAGGCAGCAGGCAATGCCAAAAGCTAATGTGCCAAAAGATAATATGGCAAAAAATAAAGCGCCAAAAGTTAGAATAACTGAAACCGTTTTAAGGGATGCTCATCAGTCACTTATTGCTACAAGAATGACTATTGATGAGATGCTTCCCATTTTAGATAAACTGGATAAAGTTGGTTATAGTGCATTAGAGTGCTGGGGCGGAGCAACTTTTGACGCATGCCTCAGATTTCTGAATGAGGACCCATGGGAAAGACTTAGGACAATACGCAAACATGTAAAGAATACTAAATTGCAAATGCTGTTAAGGGGACAGAACCTTCTGGGATATAAACACTATGCTGATGATGTGGTGGAGTATTTTGTTCAGAAAGCTATTGCTAACGGAATTGATGTCATCAGAATATTTGATGCACTAAATGACCCCCGAAATATAAAGACAGCAATAAAGGCATGCAAAAAGGAAGGCGGACATGCGCAGGCGGCCGTAAGCTATACAATAAGTCCTGTTCATGATCTTGATTATTTTGTAAAGCTTGCAAAACAGCTTGTGGATATGGGCGCTGACTCAATATGTATAAAAGACATGGCCGGGCTTTTAGTTCCGTATGCAGCATATGATTTGGTAAAAGCGCTTAAGCAAAGCATTAAAGTTCCTATTGAACTACACACCCATTATACCAGCGGTGTTGCATCGATGACATATCTAAAGGCAATAGAAGCCGGTTGTGATATAGTTGACTGTGCAATATCACCTCTGTCAATGGGAACTTCACAGCCACCAACTGAGCCGTTGGTTGCGACATTGAAAGATACGCCCTATGATACGGGATTAGACATTGGGCTTTTAAGTGAAATAGCAGATTATTTCAGACCTATCAAGGAAAAATACGTACAAAACGGTCTTTTAGATCAAAAGGTAATGGGTGTAGATGTAAACGCCTTGATTTACCAGGTTCCTGGTGGAATGCTGTCAAACCTTGTTTCACAGCTTAAACAGGCAAACAAACTTGATTTGTATGAAGAAGTTCTTAAGGAAGTTCCAAGAGTTAGAGAGGACTTTGGGTATCCTCCTCTTGTAACACCTACTAGCCAGATTGTTGGTACTCAGGCTGTTATGAATGTAATTGCCGGCGAGAGATACAAAATGGTACCTAAGGAGTCAAAAGCTCTTGTGAAAGGTGAGTATGGTAAAACACCTGCTCCAATTCCGGAAGAAATTACTAAGAAAATCCTTAAAGATGAGAAACCTATTACTTGCAGGCCAGCTGATTTGATTGAGCCGGAGCTTGAAAAGATTAAATCTGAGATGAAGCAATACATGGAACAGGACGAAGACGTGCTTTCATATGCATTGTTCCCACAGGTGGCAGAGAAATTCTTCAAGTTCCGCCAGGCGCAAAAGTATAAAATAGAGACAGACATGGTCAATTATGAGGACAGGACACATCCGGTATAACTTTGCAAAGCATGTTATGAGGTAAAGAAGCCTAATGAAGTGCACCCCAAATACTAGATACATTCTAATGTTTGGAGGTGCATTTTTTATTGTGGTGTTGAATAATTATTATGGTGTTGAATAATACTGTAAATAAATGTATAATATAGTAAGTATTTAATACAATGTAAGAAAAAGAGAGGATATACTGATGCTGTCTAAAGTTAAAAGCTGTGGACTTTTGGGGATTAATGGATATGTAGTGGAGGTGGAGACGGATATAAGCAGCGGAATACCGTCTTTTGAGATTGTAGGCCTGGGTGATGTGGCAGTTAAAGAATCAAAAGAAAGGGTGAGGGCTGCAATACGCAATACTGGACTTGAATTCCCGGCAAAAAGGATAACAATTAATCTTGCACCTGCAAACCTTAGAAAGGAAGGGTCTTCCTTTGATCTTGCAGCAGCTGTTGGTATTATGGCAGCTACAAATCAGATATTCAATACAATGCTTGATAAATATATGTTTATTGGGGAGCTGTCGCTTAATGGTGAAGTCAAGCCTGTAAGAGGTGTGCTTCCAATGGCAATGTGTGCATTAAAAAACGGAATTGAATATCTGATTATTAATCATGAAAATGCGGATGAAGCAGCTATTGTGAAGGGAATTTCCGTTCTGCCGGTAAAGAATTTACAGGAAGTTGTTGAGCATTTAAATGGAGAAAGAGAAATATGGGCACATTTTACTGACACTGATGCTGTTTTCAACGAAAATAAAGTTTATGATGTTGATTTTGCTGATGTAAAGGGACAAAATAATGTAAAAAGAGCTCTTGAGATAGCTGCATCAGGAAGTCATAACTGTATTTTAATTGGTTCACCCGGATCAGGAAAGACGATGCTTGCACGCAGGTTGCCGACAATATTGCCTGCCCTTTCTTTCGAGGAAGCCATGGAAGTCACGAAGATACACAGCATTGCAGGACTTTTGCCCCTGAGAACACCTTTAATAACATACAGGCCCTTTCGAAGTCCTCACCATACAATTTCTGCTACAAGTCTTGTGGGCGGAGGAAAAAACCCAAAACCCGGTGAAGTAAGTCTGGCGCATTATGGTGTTCTTTTTCTTGATGAAATACCAGAGTTTAGCAAAGAAGCACTTGAGGTGTTACGCCAGCCTCTCGAAGATGGAATGGTGACAATATCAAGGTTGAATGCAAGCATTCAATATCCGGCACAGGTAATGCTTGTGTGTGCTGCTAATCCGTGTAAATGCGGTAATCTTCTTGATGAGAGCAAAATGTGCACTTGTACACCAAAACAGATACAGCAGTATCTTGGGAGGCTATCAGGTCCTCTTCTTGACAGAATAGACATACATATAGAAGTTGCTTCTGTGAAATACAATGAACTATGCAATATAAAAGAGGAGGAAAAGTCCAGTTCTATAAGGTCAAGAGTGAGTAAAGCAAGAAAGATTCAGTTAGAAAGGTACAAAGGCTTGAGTATTTATTCAAATTCTCAGTTACAGCCTGCAATGATAGAACGTTTTTGCAAAATTGATGAAAAGGGCAGAAGATTAATGAAAGACGCATTTGAAAAACTGGGTTTAAGTGCAAGGGCGCACCATAGAATACTGAAAGTTTCCAGGACTATTGCTGATATTGACGGAAGTGAAGATATAAAGCCATGTCATCTTGCGGAAGCAATTCAGTATAGAAGTCTGGACAGGTTTTTCGGCAGTAATCTAAAAAAACACTGGTAGTATGCTTTATTTAGGGGGATTAATATGACGGAAGATATGAAATATTGGGTATGGCTAAGTACACTACCGGGAATAGGTTCAAAAAGAAGTGAACAATTGATGGAGTTGTTTGGAAGTCCTCGTAATTTATGGTATTCTAAAAGACAAGAGCTGGAGAAAGTTCACTTTTTGACCCGGGAAATGATAGAACAAATTATAAGTTATCCATTAAAAGTTTTAGCACAAAAACACATGGAAACAATCCATAAACACAATATAAAAGTAATAAGAATAATAGATGAATCGTATCCCCTGCTTCTTAAAAACATCTATGATCCCCCTATGGTCATTTATGTAAGAGGAACTCTTAGCGCAGATGAGAAAGCTATAGCTTTTGTCGGGTCAAGAAATGCTACTGCCTATGGCAATACCATTGCAGAGCTGTTGGCAGGAGAAGTTGCAAGAAGAGGCATTACAGTTGTAAGTGGTTTAGCAAGAGGAATAGATTCATCTGCTCACGAAGGCGCGTTGAAGTCCGGAGGAAGGACAATTGCCGTACTTGGTTGTGGACCTGATATAGCATACCCTCCGGATAATCAGGATCTTATGGAAAGAATTATACATTCAGGAGCGGTAATTTCAGAATATGCGCCCGGGACGCCTCCGCTGAGAGGAAATTTCCCGGCGAGAAACAGAATCATAAGTGGCCTGTCAATGGGAGTGACAGTTGTAGAGGCAGGTGAAAAAAGCGGTTCCCTTATTACCGCAGAGTTTGCCCTTGAGCAGGGAAGAGAAGTTTTTGCCGTCCCTGGAAACGTTAATAGCAGAAATAGCAAAGGGACAAACAAATTAATAAAAGAAGGGGCAAAAATTGTAACGAATGTAAAGGATATTCTTGAAGAATTGAACGGAGTAGATTTATTAGATTTATTAGAAGAAGAAAGCTGCCATAAAAATGAGGAAATATGTGACAATGATGTTTACCCTATCTTTACTGAAGAAGAGATTAAAATAATCAACTGTTTGTCAAATGACCCTCTTCACATAGATATAATTTCAGTAAACAGTGGTTTGGATATTCAGAATGTCAGTTCAAACCTGTCTATGTTAGAGATAAAAGGCTTGGTAGAGCAGATTCCGGGAAAAATGTTCCGTTTACGTAAGTAGATAAAGATTGACATTTAAAAACACAGAATTTAAAATCAAAGAAAAAGAGGTGAATAAAAAGTATAAAAAAGGTTCAAATATAAACATAACAATTCAGAGAATGGAGGACCGGAATGGCTAATAATTTGGTAATAGTGGAATCACCTGCAAAGGCTAATACCATAGGGAGATTTCTTGGAAAGGATTTCAAAGTGTTTGCTTCTGTAGGACATATAAGAGACCTCCCCAAAAGTCAGATGGGGGTTGATATAGATAATAATTTTGAACCTAAGTACATAACTATCAGAGGAAAGGGAGATGTAATAAGCAAACTTAAAAAGGAAGCTAAAAATGCAAAAAAAATATATCTTGCAACTGACCCCGATCGAGAAGGTGAAGCTATTTCCTGGCACCTGGCATATATTTTAAAAATTGATGAAAATGAAAAATGCAGAATTACATTTAATGAGATCACTAAGAACGCTGTTCTGAATTCCTTAAAGTCTCCAAGACAGATAGATATGGATCTGGTTGATGCACAGCAGGCAAGAAGAATTCTTGACAGAATTGTTGGCTATAAAATAAGTCCACTTTTGTGGCGGAAAGTAAGGAAGGGATTGAGCGCAGGGAGAGTACAGTCTGTCGCTACACGGATAATTTGTGACAGGGAGGAAGAAATAGAAAACTTTGTACCGGAAGAGTACTGGAGCATTACTGCCAGGCTTTCCCAGCACAAGAAACGCTCTACCTTTGAAGCCAAGTTTTATGGAGATTTAAAAGGAAAAATTGAATTAAAAAATGAAAAACAGGTTCAGGATATCCTGAACAGCATTGATGGAAACAAATTTAACGTTAAAAAAATTAAAAAAGGGGAGAAGAAGAGAACTCCTGCCCCGCCGTTTATAACAAGTACATTACAGCAGGAAGCATCAAGAAAACTGGGCTTTCCTACAAAAAAAACAATGATGATTGCGCAGCAGCTTTATGAGGGAATAAATATTAAGGGAATGGGTCCGGTTGGTCTTGTAACATATATCCGTACTGATTCTACAAGAATTTCGTCTGATGCAAGAGATGAGGCAAGAAAATTAATTAAAGAAAAATACGGAGAAGCATATTTGCCTAAAGAAGAAAAAGTATATAAGAACAAATCGTCCTCACAAGATGCCCATGAGGCAATCAGGCCTTCTTATGTAAATTTGGAGCCTGATTCCATTAAAACTTCTCTGACAAATGACCAATATAAGCTTTATAAGCTCATATGGGAGAGATTTTTAGCCAGTCAGATGGCTTCTGCAGTTTATGATACCATAAGCGCAGATATTGTTGCAGGAGATTATTTGTTTAAGGCAAACGGTTCCCAAATAAAATTCCAGGGATTTATGGCACTATATATAGAAGGTAAGGACGATGAACAAGAGGAAGATGAGTCAAGCATTCCTGAACTTGCAGAAGGTGAAGAGCTTGATGTAAGAAAGATTGAGCCCAAACAACACTTTACACAGCCTCCGCAGAGATACACAGAGGCGACGCTTGTAAAAGTGCTTGAGGAAAAGGGTATAGGAAGACCGAGTACTTATGCTCCGATAATAACTACTATAATTGCCCGAGGGTACGTTGAAAAAGATAAAAAGTATCTCGTACCTACAGAATTGGGTAAAATAGTTACAGATATTATGAAAACTTATTTTAAGGATATTGTTGATGTGCAGTTTACCGCCCAGCTTGAGAATAAGCTTGACGAAGTTGAGGAAGGCAATGTAGAGTGGAACAGCTTGCTCAAGGATTTTTATAACCAGTTTAAACTGGACATCCAGGAGGCGGAATCCAAGATAGGACAGGTTGAAATTCCTGAAGAGATTACTGATATAAAATGTGAAAAATGCGGCCGCAATATGGTCATAAAGCACGGAAGGTATGGAAAGTTCCTGGCGTGTCCCGGATTTCCCGAATGCAGAAATGCCAGGCCAATACTTGAGGAGGCCGGTGTTAACTGCCCCAAATGCGGTGCAAAAGTTATGATTAAAAAAACAAGAAAAGGGAGAAAATATTACGGATGTGAAAACAATCCAACATGCGACTTTATGACATGGGATATGCCTATTAAGGAGAACTGTCCCAAATGTGGCAGTTTCCTAACTAAAAAGTTTTCAGGTAAAAAGTCGATAATAAAATGCAGTAACGAGAAATGTGATTATGAAAGAGAAGAAAACAAGGAGAAATAAGGTATTATAAAGATGTCAGTACATCATGTCAACATAATAGGAGCAGGACTTGCCGGATGTGAAGCCGCATGGCAGGTTGCTAAAAGAGGAATAAAAGTTAAGCTATATGAAATGAAACCCCATAAGTTTTCACCTGCACATCATTTGGACACTTTTGCAGAGTTGGTGTGCAGTAATTCACTGCGTTCAGACAGGCTGGAAAATGCTGTTGGCTTGCTTAAGCAGGAAATGTTGCTGCTTGATTCACTGATAATGAAGTGTGCATATGCAACAAAAGTTCCTGCAGGAGGAGCGCTTGCTGTAGACCGTATTAAGTTTTCACAGATGGTAACCAATGAAATAACCGGTAATAAAAATATAGAGATTATAAATGAGGAAGTTAAGCAGCTTCCTGATGATGAAATATGTATAGTTGCTACGGGTCCTCTTACATCTGAAAGCTTTTCAGAATATCTTAAAGAAATAGTGGGAAACAGATATCTGTTCTTTTTTGATGCGGCTGCACCTATTGTTACATATGAATCCATCGATAAGGAAAAAGTATTCAGAGCATCAAGATATGGGAGAGGTACTGAAGATTATTTAAACTGTCCCATGAGTAAGGAGCAGTATGACCTCTTTTGGAATGAACTTGTAAATGCTGAAGCAGTTGAGATGAAGGATTTTGAGGATGACCGTGTATTCGAAGGCTGTATGCCTGTTGAATGCATGGCTAAAAGAGGATATGATACCCTGCGCTTTGGTCCTCTGAAGCCTGTAGGACTCTCAGATCCCTCTACAGGAAAAGAGCCTTATGCTGTGGTACAGTTGAGACAGGATAATTCAGAAGGAACCCTTTATAATATTGTGGGATTCCAAACTCATTTAAAATGGCCTGAACAAAAGAGAGTATTTCGGCTTATACCGGGACTGGAGAATGCCGAGTTTGTCAGATATGGTGTAATGCATAGAAATACATTTATAAACTCGCCGGGACTTCTTGAACCAACATATAATATGAAAACAAGAAAGAATATTTATTTTGCCGGACAGATTACAGGTGTGGAAGGCTACGTGGAATCTGCTTCTTCAGGCCTTGTAGCAGGAATAAATGCAGCGATGGATGCTATGGGAAAAGATAAAGTGATTTTTCCTGCTGAGACCGCAATTGGAGCACTAAGTCATTATATATCAAGCAATTATGTAAGTGAATTTCAGCCAATGAATATAAACTTTGGGCTAATTGCGCAACTTGGAATTAAAATAAAAAACAAAAAAGAGAAAAACCAAAAAATTGCTTCCAGATCTTTAAGTTTAATTAAAGAAATTGTGTCGAAATGGGACAGTTGAGAACTGTCCTTTATTAAAATTAGTACAAATATCAGATATTTTAATATTTAAAATCATGATTATTTCTCCAATTGCAGACATTTTTCGATAAAATATTAATTAAAATTAATTAAATAGTTGTATTTTAACACATTATGTGCTAATATTTATGTATTATTATGGGATTTTATGTATGGATTACATATTGCGATTATGTATTTTTGTATGAAAAGTCCTTGTTACTTAGGAAAAAACGTTCTACATATAGAAAACATTTTCTGGGAGGTATGTGAGCGGTGATAGACAAGATTTACGGCAATTCGAGGATACTTGAAAAGTCACTTGATGCATGTTGGCTTAGAGAAGAAGTAATTTCTCAGAACATTGCAAATTTTGACACTCCGGGATACAAACGTAAGACCGTTACTTTTGAAGAATATCTTGCTGAAGCACTGGATACAAAGGACAGAAAAAATATCAATGTTAATAATATTGATATTAAAGTAAGTGAAGATCACAGCAATTTAAGTATGCGCATTGACGGCAATAATGTAGATATTGATACTGAGATGTCATCACTTGTTAAAAACTCCATTAGGTATAACGTGTTGATTCAGTCGTTAAATGCAGGTTTTAGCAGATTTAAATCAGTTATAAGTGAAGGGAGAAGATAATTTATGGGATTTTTCAGTGCTTTAGATATTAGTGCATCAGGTTTGACTGCCCAGAGATTCAGAATGGATACAATCACCCAGAATATTGCTAATATAAATACTACAAGAACTGAAAACGGCACCCCATACAGAAGAAAAGCTGTAATATTTGAAGAAAAATCTGTTGATAAGCCTTTTTCAGAATACCTGAGTGAAAGCAGCAGTGGGCTTGTAGGAAAGGGAGTAAGAGTGGCAAGGGTCGTAGAAGACCAATCTCCTTTTAAAAGAGTATATGATCCGGGAAATCCTGAGGCAGACGAAGAAGGATATGTACTCATGCCCAATGTGGATATTGTAACTGAAATGGTAAACATGATTTCTGCTACAAGAGCATATGAAGCAAATGTAACTGTAATGGATGCTACAAAAAACATGGCTTTAAAAGCCCTTGAAATTGGAAAATAGTAAAGCAAATGACAAGAGTTTTCAATATAGCATATAGTTTTATTTGCATGCTAAATTATACAAATTTATACATATGATAAATAAGAAAAGTGGTGGAAAATATTGATTAACAATGTTACAGGAATAAATTCACCTGTGAGCGGAGTTTCCGGCATAAGCGGGAATAATACCGTGACTGGTGGAATTAACTTTTCAGATTTCTTGAAAAATGAACTTGATAAAGTAAATTCGCTTATAGTTCAATCAGACAAACTATCGGAAGATTTTGCTGCAGGAAAAACGGACAATATTCATCAAGTTTTAATTGCAGTAGAAAAAGCTGATATAGCACTTCAATTTACAATACAAATAAGAAACAAATTAATGGATGCTTATAATGCCATTATGAGGATGCAGTTGTAATCCTTAATAGTTAAAATTATCTTGCCTGACCGGAATTGGTTATGGTGTAGATATTTTTATTATGTATTTTTATATACACTTACTACAAAAGAT